>ERZ857965.2356-NODE-2356-length-16039-cov-3.374374_pt1 | contig 16039 bp, 13 predicted proteins | sample MGYA00519758_ERZ857965 | MGnify/ENA primary metagenome ERZ857965 (study PRJEB31778, sample SAMEA3449381) | human gut metagenome | biome: human gut; feature: human-associated habitat; material: faeces | place: United Kingdom | collected 2010/2012 ... | reverse complement strand
ATTTGGCCACGTCGGTGCGCGAAGGCAGATCGAACATGGTGTCCATCATCACATGCTCGATTATCGCACGCAGTCCGCGCGCGCCGCTCTTGCGCTCAAGCGCCTGTTCGGCTATCGCCGTCAGCGCCTCGGGCGTGAAGTCCAGCTCAATGCCGTCCAGCTCCATCAAACGCTGATACTGCTTAACCAAAGCGTTCTTCGGCTCGGACAGTATGCGCACCAGTGCCGTCTCGTCCAGCGGGTCGAGCGCAACCATTACCGGCAGACGACCCACGAACTCGGGTATCAGGCCGAACTTCAGCAGATCCTCGGGGCGCATCTGCTTGAGGATATTATCGCTCAGGCGCTCGTGCGCGTTGTGAATCTCCGCGCCGAAGCCCATTACCTTCTTGCCCACGCGGTTTTCGATTATCTTGTCGATGCCGTCGAACGCGCCGCCGCAGATGAACAGTATGTTCGTGGTATCGATCTGTATGAACTCCTGATGCGGATGCTTGCGCCCGCCCTGGGGCGGCACGCTGGCAATGGTCCCTTCCAGAATCTTCAAAAGTGTCTGCTGTACGCCCTCGCCGCTCACGTCGCGGGTAATCGAGGGATTCTCGCTCTTGCGGGCGATCTTGTCGATCTCGTCAACGTAGATGATGCCGCGCTCGGCGAGCTCCACGTCGTAATCCGCCGCCTGCAGAAGACGCAGGAGGATATTCTCCACATCGTCGCCGACGTAGCCCGCCTCGGTGAGCGTGGTCGCGTCCGCGATGGCGAACGGCACCTTGAGGATGCGGGCGAGCGTCTGGGCAAAGAGCGTCTTGCCGCTGCCGGTGGGACCGAGCAGCAGGATGTTGCTCTTTTGCAGCTCCACGTCGTCTCCGCCGCCGAAGAAGATGCGCTTATAGTGGTTGTAGACCGCCACGCTCAGCGCGACCTTGGCCTCGTCCTGTCCGATCACATACTGGTCGAGCACGGCGCGGATCTCGTGCGGGGTGGGGATCTCATCGGGCGTATCGAACTCGTGCTGCTCGGCCTCATAGCCGTCCTCCACGATCTCCATGCACAGCCGCACGCACTCGTCACAGATGCGCACACCGGCGGGGCCCTGGATCATGCGGTGCGTTTCCTTCTCCGACTTGCCGCAGAACGAGCAGCGGAGAAGCTGCTTCTTGCTTTTTTCTTCACTCATTCGTGTAATGACCTTTCCCTTTACAGGTATTGATTACCGCTTGTAGATGACCTTGTCGATCAGGCCGTACTCCTTGGCCTCCTCCGCCGTCATCCAGTTGTCGCGCTCGGAGTCTGACTTGATCTGCTCGGGCGTCTTGCCGGTGTTGTCGGCAAGGATCTTATTGATGCGCTGCTTGATCTTGAGGAAGTGCTCCACGTCGATCTCCATATCGGTGACCTTGCCCTGCGTGCCGGCGGAGGGCTGATGGATCATGACCTCCGCGTTGGGCAGCGCGATGCGCTTGCCCTTCGCGCCGCAGGAGAGCAGGAACGCGCCCATGCTCGCCGCCATGCCGACGCAGATGGTAGAGACGTCGCACTTGATATACTGCATGGTGTCATAGATCGCCATGCCGGCGGTCACGCTGCCGCCGGGCGAGTTGATATAAAGCTGGATATCCTTGTCGGGGTCCTGCGCCTCAAGATAGAGGAGCTGGGCGACGACGAGGCTCGCGGTGGTGTCGTTGACCTCCTCGCCGAGGAAAATGATGCGGTCGTTGAGCAGGCGGGAGAAAATGTCATAGGACCGCTCGCCGCGGCTGGTCTGCTCGACAACATAAGGGACTAAGCTCATATGGTTACCTCCTTGGTTGTCCATTCAAAATGTTCATACCCTGTTCAAATTTCCGGTATGTATGCAATCAACCACAAATGCTCCTCATTTGTGGTTGATTGGCTGTCTCTATTTATGCCTGTTTACTTTTTTCTGCTGAAGTATAACCGGTTTACGGCTCATTCAGCCTTCTCGGCGGCCTTCTTCGCAGTCTTCTTGGCGGGCTTCTTCTCTTCCTCGCCCTCGGCAGCCTTCTTGGTCGTCTTCTTGGCGGCGGGCTTCTTTTCCTCTTCGCCCTCGGCGGCCTTCTTCGCGGTCTTCTTGGCAGGCTTCTTCTCTTCCTCGCCCTCGGTCTTTTCGGCCTTGGCGGGCTTCTCCGCCTTGGCGCTGTCAACGACCACGGCGATGGCCTTCTCGTTCAGAAGCTGATTGCGGACGGTGGGCGCGTCGAGATACTTCTTGAGCATATCAAGCTCCATGCCGTACTGCTCGGCCATGGACTTGTACTTCTCCTCGATCTCCTCGTCGGTGACGTCGAGGTTCTCCGCCTTGATGATGGCGGCGATGGCAAGGTCCATCTTGACCTGACGGACGGCGGGCTCGCGGCCGTCCTCCATGAACTTGGCCTCGTCCATGCCGGTCATCTTGCAGTACTGGTCGTAGGGGATGCCCTGCGCCTGCAGACGCTGCTTGAACTCGTCGAGGAAGCGGCGGCACTGCTCTTCGATCATGACCTCGGGGATATCGGCCTTGATGTCGCTGGCGACCTTCTCGAGCAGAGCGTTCTCAAAGGCGATCTTGGCGGACTGCTCACGCTCGGCCGTGATCTTGGCCTTGGTGTCGTCCTTGAGCTCCTTGAGCGTCTCAAACTCGGAAACATCCTTGGCGAACTCGTCGTCGAGCGCCGGAGTCTGCTTTTCCTTGACCTCGTTGACCTTGACGTGGAACACGACCTGCTTGCCGGCGAGATCCTTGGTGTAGTTCTCGGGGAAGGTGATGTCGATGTCCTTCTCCTCACCGGCCTTCATGCCGATGATCTGATCCTCAAAGCCGGGAACGAAGCTGCCCGAGCCGATCTCCAGCTCGTGGTTCTCGCCCTTGCCGCCCTCGAAGGCAACGCCGTTGTCAAAGCCCTCGAAGTCGATGACGGCGGTATCGCCCTTCTTGACCTTGCGGTCGACGGAAACGAGGCGGGCCTCACGCTCGGCCATCTGGTTCAGGCGCTCCTTGACGTCGTCCGCCGTGACCTTGACCTCTTCCTTCACAGCGCTCACGCCCTTGTACTGGCCCAGCTCGACCTCGGGATAGACCGCGACGGTCGCCTTGAAGGTGAAGCCGTCCTTGCCGATCTGATCGTCAACGATCTCGATCTCGGGATAGCCGACCACATCGAGGCCGCTGGAGCCGATGGCCTGCGTATATGCATCGGGAAGCGCAGCGTCCACAGCGTCGCTGTAGAACACGCCCTCGCCGTAGAGCTTTTCGATCATTTTGCGGGGCGCCTTGCCGGGACGGAAGCCGGGCACGCTGATCTTATTGCGCATCTTGAGATACGCCTTCTGAACGGCGGCTTCAAACTCCTCGGCAGTCACTTCGACGGTGACGGCAACCTGGCTCTTTTCGAGCTTTTCAACAGACTTGACATTCATGTTTCTTTTTCCTCCGTATTAAGCAAATGATGCTCATTGCAAAGCGGTATTTTACCATAGGTTTTGGAAAATATCTACCCTTTTTTTATCATTTTTCCTTTAATCGCAGATTTTTTTTGGGACGAAGCCCAGATAATCCGCGGAAACGAGGGCATAGTCGGTCTCTCCGCGCCGTCCCTCAAAGGCGCGGCGGTGCGTGGGGCCGTGCAGATGTCCGTAATAGCAGCGCTCGGCGCGGTAGCGGTCGATGAGCTCGAGCAGCTCCGGACACCGGTAGCCCTGGTAGAGCGGCGGATAGTGCAGGAAGCAGAGGATGGGCCGCTCCCCCGCCGCCTTGAATGATGCCTCCAGCCGCAGCGCCTCGCGCGCAAGCATCTTGCCCGTGTGCGTGCCGGCGGCGTCCTCCTCATAAAACCAGCCGCGCGTGCCGCAGAGGGCATAGTCCCCGTAGAAGAAGCAGTTGTTGAACAAAATGTCAATGCTTTCGATGCCGTGCGCCTCGAAAAATTTTTTCATTTTCGTGGCGGTGCCCCACCAGTAGTCATGGTTTCCCTTCAGAATGATCTTGCGCCCGGGCAGCGCGTCGATGAACTGAAAGTCCGGCAGCGACTCCTCGAGCGAAATGCCCCAGGAGAGGTCGCCCGCAAGCACCGTCACGTCGTCCGCCGTCAGGTGCGAAAAGGACTCACGCAGGCGCTCAACGTGGTTCGCCCACTTATCGCCGAAAATATCCATCGGCTTGCTCCCGCCGAGCGAGAGGTGCAGATCGCCGATCGTGTAGAGCGCCATAGCCGTCCCCTTTCCTGCCGATCACTCAAATGCGTTCTCAATGTACTCGATGCGCGGCGGCGTTTCATCGTCGTAGACCTCCGCCACGTCAAAGCGGGCGCAGAGGTCAGGATCGTGCCGCGTCATGTAAAAGGCCGCCGTAGTGCGGATACGCCGCTGCTTGGCAGTGGTGACAAAATCGCGCGGCAGACCGAAGCGCCGGTCGCTGCGCAGCTTGACCTCTACAAAGCAGAGAATATCGCCCCGCCGGGCAATAAGGTCGATCTCGCCGAAGCGGCAGCGGAACTGCGAGGCAAGGATCTCATAGCCGTTCTCGCGCAGATACTCCGCGGCCATCGCTTCGCCGCGGTCGCCGGCTTCTCTGGTCGTGCTCATGGTCTCCCCGCCTCCCACTTTTTGAGAAAAGTCCTTCGGTGACAGGGGCAGGGGCCGTACTCGTCGAGCATGGCGTAGTGCAGCCGGGTTCCATAGCCCTTGTGCCTTGCAAATTGATACTGCGGATATTGCTTGTCCAGCACGTCGGTCACGAAGCGGTCGCGGCTGACCTTGGCTAAGATTGATGCCGCGGCGATGCTCATGCTCACGCCGTCGCCGCCGACGACCGTGCGGTGCGGCGTGGAGACGGCGTATTTCGTCCCATGGTCACGGTTGCCGTCGATGAGGGCAAAGTCCGCCTTGACGTTCAAACCGTCGATGGCAAGCTGCATCGCCTTCATGCGGGCGTTCAAAATGTCGATCTCGTCGATCTCCCGCGCGTCCACGGACGCGACGCTGTAAGCGACCGCCCTTTCGCGGATGATGTCAAACAGCGCCTCGCGCTTTTTCTCGCTGAGCTTCTTCGAGTCGTCCAGCCCCTCGATGACGCAGCCCTCCGGCAGGATCACCGCGGCGGCGTACACCGGCCCCATCAGAGGACCCGCGCCCGCCTCGTCCGCGCCGCAGACATGGGCATACCCCTCTGCGCGGGCGGCGGTTTCCAGCTCATAGCTTGCGAGCGAAATGTGCTTGCTCATGCGTTCTCCTCCGGCAATTCAAGTGTAAAGCGTCCCAGCTTGCCGGCACGGTATTCGTCGAGCAAAATGCGCGCCATGCGCTCGGTGTTCACCTCGCCGCCGGACATGAGGAAGCCGCGCTTACGGCCCGCCTTCTCCAGCAGCTCCCAGCCTTGCTCTCCCGGCTCGACGGCGATCTTGTAGCGCTCGGTCAGCGCGTCTGGATAATGCGCGCCGAGATACGCCATCAGGCGGGAGGCCAGATCCTCCATATCCATCACGTCGTCGCGGATGGCGCCGGTAAACCCGAGGCGCACGCCCACGTTCGGGTCCTCGAATTTCGGCCAGAGGATGCCCGGGGTATCGAGCAGCTCCAGCGTCTTGTCTACCGGCACCCACTGCTTGCCGCGCGTCACGCCGGGGCGGTCCTCCGCCTTGGCGGTCTTTCGGCCGGAGACCTTGTTGATGAAGGTCGATTTGCCGACGTTCGGGATGCCGAGCACCATCACGCGCAGCACGCGCCCGACCTGCCCCTTTTCTTCATAGGCGCGCAGCTTGTCCGCAAGCAGCGTGCGCACGGCGGGCGCGAACTGCTTCACGCCCGCGCCGGACTTGGCGTCGACCTCCAGCACCGCGTAGCCCTGCGCGCGGAACCATGCCGCCCACTGCTTCGTCGCCTTCGGGTCAGCCTGATCGACGCGGTTGAGCACCACGATGCGCGGCTTGCCCGCCGTCAGCTCGTCAAGGTCGGGATTGCGGCTCGCGCGAGGGATGCGCGCGTCGATGATCTCGCACACCGCGTCCATACTGCCGATCTCAGAGGCGACCATGCGGCGCGTTTTTGTCATGTGTCCGGGGAACCAGCTCAGACTTTCCAGTTGCATGACCGTTTCCCCCTTACTTCATTTTCAAAGAACCGAGACGGCTGAAATCGCGCTTGTCGGTCAGGCTATCCCTGCCCGGAAATACAAGCAGCACAGCCTTACCGATGATGAGCCGCTCGTCCACCGCGCCGAGTCGTTCGTCGCGGCTGTCGCTGCTGCGGTTGCGGTTGTCGCCCATCAGAAACAGCTCGCCCTCGCCGAGCGTCAGCGGGAACTGCGTCCCCTCGTCGAGATAGGTCAGGTCGTTGACATAATCCTCCTGCAGCAACTCGCCGTCCACGAACACGCGCCCGAGCGTAAAGTCAATGTCCACGGTCTGCCCCTCGGTGGCGATAACGCGCTTGACGATGGGCTCGGCATCGAAACTCTCCTTGTACGCAATGACGATGTCGCCGTATTTGTAATCGCCGCACAGCCAGCCGCTGACCACGATCAGGCGGTCGCCGTCCTGCAGCGTCGGCACCATCGAATGGCCGTCAACGCCCATCAGGCGCACCACGAAGGTAAAGAGCAGCGTGATGACCAGCACCGCGCCCACCAGCGAGCGCACCCATTCGTAGGTCTCGCGCCCGGCGACGCGCTCGGTGATCTCCTCTCCCTCGTCGGGATCAGTGGGCAGGATCTCGTTATCAAAATCGTTCATACTCGTTTCTCCATCACTCAGGCGGCGCAGGGCCGCAGAATATTTCATGGTGTATGATACCACGCGCCACGCAAAAAAACAACAAAAATAAAAACGACGCGGTCGCCCACGTCGTTTCTATTTTGCTTTTCTTACAGCTTCTCGCGGATCTTGGCAGCCTTACCAACGCGGTCACGCAGATAGTAGAGCTTCGCGCGGCGGACAAAACCGGTGCGCACGGTCTCGATCTTCTCGATCGAGGGAGAGTGCAGCGGGAAAACCTTCTCGACGCCGACGCCATAGGCCAGACGGCGGACGGTGATGGTCTCCTCGATGCCGCCGTGCTTCTTGGCGATCACGATGCCCTCGAAGACCTGGATACGCTCGCGGGAGCCTTCCTTGATCTTGACGTGGACGCGGACGGTGTCGCCGACGTTGGCAACCGGCTTCTCAGCCTTCATCTGCTGGCTTTCGAGTTCCTTGATGAGATCCATGGATATTTCCTCCTAATTTATAGGCGTTCGTGACCGCTTTTCCATGGCGCATCGGGGTGCTTTCACCCGCGCACGGCAGAGGACCGCCCTTTTCAAGCTCGGATAGAATATCACATCAAGCAGGAAAATGCAAGCACTTTTTGCATTTTTGCAAAGTTTTTTCGTTTTTATAACTATAGTGTGATCTGCTCGCCGCGGCGGAGGAAGTATAAGATCTTCTCCTTCACGGGTTTTCCGATCACCTGCGCGAGTGCGAGTGAGTACGCCTCGAGCTGCGGCCGGTAATGCTCCGCCCGCTCGGCGAGCGCGTCCGGCGCGATGCGGTCGGTCTTGAAATCGACTATGACCAGCGCGCCGTCCTCCTCAAAGAAGCAGTCCACCACGCCCTGCAAAAGGATCTCGTCTCCGGCGCTCGCCTCCGGCACAAAGCGCGCGGCGCTCTCAAGCAGCGAGAAGCGGTATTCCCGCCTGGCCCGCTCCCCTGCCGCGTGAATGCGCGCGCACAGTGGGCTTTGCAGAAACCGCGTCAGCGCGACGGCGTCGACCGCCCGCGCCTGCTCGGGCGTGAGCAGGCGGCGCTCCTCCATGCTTTTGACTGCGGCGCGCACCGCACCTTCCTCCGCCGGCGTCGAGAAGTCGAGAAACTGCAGCGCCGCATGCATCGCGGTGCCCTGCTCGGCGGGCGTAAGCGCCGCCGCTCCCTCCAGAAATCTCGGCTTTGCGAGGCTCCGCAGGCGCGGAGGCAGCGGGGCGTTCTCCGCGATCTCCTCGTCAAGCGCGCGGCCCTTGAGCTGCGTCGCGGTCAGCTTGGCGCTGAGCGTCGTTTCCGGTTCGTAGGGATAGCGCCACTCCAGCGCCGCCGTGTCCAGCGGCAGCTCGAGGGCAGTCTCCTCCGTGCGCTCCTCTGCCGCGCGCTCGGCGGGCGCGAAGTCATAGCCGTTGTGGACCTCCACGCGCCACGGCGCATCGCTTCCCGTGACCGCCGCCGCGTCCGCGCCCGCCAGCTCACGCAGCGGCGCGGCCTCCGGGCGGCACAAAAGCGGCAGCAGGATCCAGTCCGCCATGCACTTCTGCTCCTCCACCGTCTCCGGCCGCACGGGGCAGGAGGTCACGGCGCAGAGGTCGGCAAGATGCTTCGCCGCACCCGCGCGGGCGCAGACCATGACGAGCTTTTCCTTCGCGCGCGTCATGGCGACGTACAGCACGCGCAGCTCCTCGGCCTTTGCCTCGCGGCGCAGCTGACGCTCAAGTGCGAGCCGCGCAGCCGTGGGGTATTTGATCGAGCGTTTCGTGTCCACGCAGACCGGCCCGAGGCCGTATTCCGGGTGGACGAGCACGGAGCTCTGGAAGTCCATGCGGCTAAACGGCCGCGCGAGGTCCGCAAGGATCACGATTGGAAATTCCAGTCCCTTGGACTTGTGGATGCTCATGATGCGCACGCCCTGCGCGGCGTGCGTGGTCTGCGGCACGGGCGGCTCGCCGGATTCCAGCTGCTCGCGCAGATGCCGGACAAAGGCGAAGAGCCCCCGCCCGCCGCCGTGCTCAAATTCCTCCGCCAGCGAGAAGAACGCACGAAGATTTTCTCGGCGTGCGGCTCCCCCCCGCATCGCGCCGAACACCGCCGGGATATAGCAGCGCTCATAGAGCGCCGCGACCAGCTCGGTGAGCGTGAGCGTCTGCGCACTTTCACGCAGCTCGCGCAGCAGCGCGAGGAACCGCACGGAGTCCTCACCCCCGTCCGCGGCGAGTGCATCGTAAAAATCGCCGCCCGGCGTTTTCGCGCGCAGCTCGGCGAGACGGTTCGGTGTGAAGCCGAAGAGCGGCGAACGCAGCACGGAGATGAGCGGCACGTCCTGCCGCGGGTTGTCCAATATTTCGAGCAGCGCGAAGGTCACGGCGACCTCCATCGTCTCGTAAAAGCCGCCGTCGCTCTCGGCGGCGCAGTGCAGCCCCTGCGTCTCCAGCGCGCGGCGATAGTCGGCAAGCCGTGTGCGGGGCGAGCGCATGAGGATGACGATGTCCTCCTCCCGCACCGCGCGCGGCTCGTGCGTTTTATCGTCCTGCACCGTGAAGCCGCCGGCGATGAGCCTTTGTATGTAGTCCGCGACGAAGCTCGCCTCGGCCCGGGCCGCGCGGAGCTTTTCCGTGTCGCTCTCCTGCGCGGACATTTCCACAAAATGGAACTCCGTGCAGCAGTCGGGGTTCTCGGGATAGCTCGCCCCGACGTGCAGGGACTCGTCCTCGCCGTAGTCCAGCTCGCCCATTTCCCGGGAAAGGACGTTGCGGAACACGAAGTTCGCCGCGTCCAGCACCGTATCGCGCGAGCGGAAGTTTTTGCTCAAAAGGAGCTTTGCGCTCTCGCCCTCCGCCGCGTCGGCGGCGTGCGGGTAGCGCAGATAGTGGTCGAGGAAAATGCGCGGGTCGGCAAGGCGGAAGCGGTAGATGCTCTGCTTGACGTCGCCGACGGTGAAAAGGTTTTTTCCTTCACGGGAAATGGCGGAGAAGATGCAGTTCTGCACCTCGTTCGTGTCCTGATATTCGTCCACCATGATCTCGCGGTAGCGCTGCGAGACCGTTCGCGCAAGGTCGGTGGGCTGTCCGTCCGCGCCGAGGAGCAGGTCAATGGCCTCATGCTCCTGGTTGGAGAAGTCCGCCGCGTTGCGGCGGCGCTTCTCCTCCTGATAGGCGCGGGAAAAATCCGCCGTCAGCTTTAAGAGCGCGAGCATGGCGGGCGCCATCGCGCGCAGGTCCTCCATCGCCTCGGCAGAGGTGACGGAAAACACCTCGTCAAAGCCCTTGGCGGTCTTTTTGCAGCCGTTCCACACGCCCTGCATTTTGGCCTTGAGCGCTTCGTCCCCGCATTTGCGCACCGCCGTCAGGCGCGGGAAATCCACGCGGCGCTTCGCCGCCGCATCCCAGTCCTCCGCCGCCGCGGCGAGGAGCGCGAATTGCTCCGCAACGCCGAGAAAGAGCGGCGCGTACTTATCCGCAAGCGCGGCGTCCGACGTCATCTCCTCAGCCGCGCCGCGCAGCAGTGCGGCACAGTGGAGCGCCTTGCGCCGCACCATAGAAAGCGGCAGCGTCCCGTAGACCGTATCCTCCACGCGCGGCGGCAGATCGTGCCAAAGCTGCTCCTGCGACGCGAGCCAGCGGTCCATGTACGGCTGCGCCTGCAGCTTTCCGTGCAGCTCGAGCACCAGCGCGCCGAGCGCGCGGTCGTCCCGCCCCGCGCCAAGGGTATCGGCCAGGAGCGACGCGCCGTCGCCGTCGCGCATCGTCTCGTAAAATTCATCCAGCGTGCGCGCGAGCACCCGCTCGCGCAGAAGCTGCGCCTCATTCTCGTCGAGCACGCGGAAATCGGGCCGCAGCGAGTGGCCGCGCGCGTCCTCGCGCAGCAGGTGGCAGTTCTCGCGCAGCAGCGCCGTGCAGAAGGCGTCCACCGTTTTGATGTCCGCGCGGTAGACGCGCAGCAGCTGCCGCTGCAGATGCGCGTTGAGCGGGTTCTCCTGCAGCTTTTCGCCGAGAACCTTGGCGATCTTGCCGCGCAGCTCCGCCGCCGCGGCGCGGGTGTAGGTGATGATGAGAAAGTCGTCAAGGTTCGCTTCGCCGCTCTCGACGTAGGAAAAAAGCCGCTCGACGAGCACCTTCGTCTTGCCGCTGCCCGCCGCGGCGGACACCAGCAGGCTCCGCCCGCGGTTCTCTACCGCCGCCTGCTGCTCGGCGGTCAGGATGTCAGCCATCGCGTTTTCCCCCTTCCCCGATCGTCCGGTCAACGTGCTCCCAAAGCTGCTCGGCTCCGGTCGCGCGGATGTATTCGATGTGGTCGCCGCCGCGGCCGTTTTCAAAGTGACAGGCGGGCGCGAATTCGCAATAGGTGCAGGCGCTGTCCTGCTCGCTGCGCGCCCACGGGTCGGCGTCGATGTTGCCGCTCGCCAGCTCGCGCACCATGCGGCGCAGCTGCTCCTCGACATACAGACCCAGCTTGCCGAGCTGAGCGCTCGTGGCGATGCTGCCGGTGATCTCCGTCTCGCCGTCCTTGCTCTTTTTCACGCGCACCGGGAGATAGCACGGCGCCTCCAGCGCGCTGTGCTCCATCGCGTGCAGCACTGCGGGATCGTTCAGCACCATGCCGCTGCGCTGCAGCTCCTTGTGCATCGCGCGCTCGATCTCCGCCTCCGAGGCATTGCGCGGCAGATTCAGCAGCTTTTCCCGTGCGGGAAGATAGAGGACCCCCGCCGGCTCAATGGGATAGCCGCCGAAGAGCTTTCCCCCTTCATCCCGCAGCGTAAAGAGATAGAGCAGCATTTGCAGGCCGAGCCCGTAGCGCAGCTCCGCGAGGTCAAAGCGCTTCGCGCCGGTCTTGTAGTCCACCACGCGCAAATACAGCTTGCCGTCCTTGAGCCAGCCGTCCACGCGGTCGACCTTGCCGACCACGCGCAGCTCCTCCCCCGCCTCGCGGATGGTCACGGCTGGGAGCTGTCCGTCCGCGCCGAAGCCCAGCTCAAAGGCCAGCGGCTCGAAATCGGAGTCGGAAAGCTCCTCCACCGTCGAATCCATGATGCGGTAGACCGACTCGCACAGCCGGCGGAAAAGATAGCGGAAGCGCGCGTTCTTCCCGTCAAGGTCGGGGAGATTTTTTTCAATGTATGCACCGATCGCTCGCCGCACAAGCGCGTGCAGCGCCGGACGCTCCAGCGTCTTGAGGCCGCCGCGCTCGCTCGCCGTGCGGAGCGTGTGCTCCATCACGTCGTGGACAAAGGTGCCGACCTGCGGCGCGTCGAAGCCCGCAGCTGTGCGCTCCTTCGCGCGCAGGCCGTACTGCATGAAGTAGGCGAAATGGCAGCTCCGCGCCTTGTCCATGCGAGAGGCGCTGAGCGTGATGCTGCGCCCGTAGAGCGTGTGGACGGCCTCACGCGAGAGCCTTCCGCGCGTATAGTGCGAAGCGTCGCGCATGGCGGCAAGCGCCTCGGCGCAGCCGCCGCGCCGCTCCAGATAATGCCACGCTTCCCCGCCGACGTGTTCGCCCGCGTAGTCGAGCGCACCGCTCTCCGTTGTAAGGCGGTATGCCTTGTCGGCATCCTCCGTTTCGACCTTTACCGACGGGCAAAGCGTCTGCACGCGTCCGACGACAAAGCTGGGGCGCAGCTCGGCGCCCGCGTTATCAAAGCGCGGATAAGAGATGTAGAGCCGGTCGATCGGCTGGGCGAGCGCGGCATAGAGATTCTGCAGCTCCAGCCGGAACTGCGCCATGCCGTAGGGCGCAAGGCGCACGTCGAGCGCCTCGAGCGCCGCGCGGTCCTCGTCCTTCAAAATGCCGCCGCTGCCGCCCACAGCGGGCAGCACATGGTCGTTCGCTCCCATCAAAAACAGCACGCGCACGGCGTGGCGGTCGTTGCGCGTCATTTCAGCCAGACTCACCCGGTCAAGCGAGACCGGGATCGTGCCGACCGAATACTGCGTGAGCACAAGGCGCATGAGCCGCGCGAACTCCTCCGCGTCCAGCTCGGTACCGCCCAGCATCTCCACAAACTGGTCGAGCACGCCGCACAGAACGTTCCAAAGCTGCGCCAGCTCCTCCGCCCGCTGCGTTTCGCCGCGCTGCCAAAGCGTCTCCGTCTGCCGCTGCAGTTCCTCGGGCAGCGCGATCTCCGTCAGATAATTGTAAAGCGCTGTTACTTTACCCTCAACGTCTCCCGTGCCGCGCACGCCCTCATAGAGATGGCTCAGCGGCGCGCGTACCTTTTCCCGCGCGGCGTTCACCCGCGCGAGCATTTCCTCATGCTCTGTACGCCACGGCACGCCGTAGCCCTCGGGGTGCGCCGTCCACGGAACGTCGCGCGTCCACATTGCGCCGCGAATGTCCCACTTGATGACGTAGTTTTCCAGCAGGTCGCACTCCTCCGCCGAAAGTCCCGCGAGGCCGGTCTTGAGGCAGCGGAACACATCCTCGTACTCAAAGCCTCCGCTCACCGCGTCAAGCGCGCCGAGCAGCAGCGCGGGCACGCCGCGGCGCAGAATATCGCTGCGCCGCGCACAGTAGAGCGGGATGCCGTAGCGCGCGAATACGGTGCGCAGCACCGGCTCCGCGGCATCCATATCGCGCGAGGTGACCGTAATATCGCGGAAGCGGTAGCCCTCGCAGCGCACCAGACGCAGAATTTCCGCGGCGATCCGCTCCGCCTCGTCGTAAGCGGTGGAGGCTTCATACAGCCGCAGCTGCTCCGTTGGCTCGTCCCAGCGGACATTGCCGCCGAAGAAATGCTTCTCCACATGGCCGAGCGCATCACGCGGCGCGCCGCCGCGCAGCACCTCCTCCGTGCAGGGAACGCCCGCATCCCGTGCAAGAGCGTAAAGCTGCTCGCGTACGCGCAGGCCCTCGGCGAACAGCTCGCTGTCGCTGCCGTCGCCGAGCAGCGTCACGGTGACGCTTTTTGCCCGCTTGAGCAGAATGCGCAGGATGTTCCGCTCGCGGCCCGTGAAGTAGGAAAAGCCGTCGAGAAAAATGTCCTTATCGTCGGCGTAGCCGGAGGCCGCAAGGTTCTCCTCCAGCTTCTCCAGCCGGTCGCGCGCATCGCGCCCGCCCTCGTGGAGCTTGGCAAGATACGCGCCGTAGAGCAGCGCCACATCGCGCAGCCGCTCGCCGCTCTCGCCCGCGATGGCCTCGGCCTTTTCCGCCAGCACCTCCGGCGCGACGGCATAGGCCTGCAATTCTTCGATGAGCGCGAGCAGACTTTCCAGAAACGCCGCGCGCTGTGAGGGTCGGCGATAGACGCGCAGGCTCGGCGCAAGCGACACCAGCACACGCTGGAGCAGAAGGAGCTTGCCGCCGTTGTCGAGCGTCACCTCCGCCGCGCCGCCGGTGAGCGTCAGCACGCGCGAGGCCAGCAGCTTGAAGGTCAGCACCTCCGCGTGACGGCTCACGGTCACACCGCACGCGCGGCACATGTCCACCTCTGCGACGTGCGAAGCGTGCTCCGGCACGAGCAGGATCTGCTGCGAGGAATCGCCCAGCGCGCGGATCTCCTCCAGCACCCGCGCGGACTTGCCCGTGCGGGCGCGGCCCAGCAGGATACGCAGCATGATACCGCCCCCCCCCTTTCGTCGTTTTTTCTATTTTACCATCATTCCCGCCGTTCGGCAACCGTGGATATTCTGCCGTGCCCCGAATTGAACGGGCGTCAATATTTTTCTTGACAGGATATCCGATGTGTGCTATCTTTTAGTTCAAATTTGAACTGTTCATTTTTGCATTATTTGAAAAGGAGTCCTGCGTATGAACGCCGGTATGGAATTTGCCCATAAATTTGCCCGCGCCTATGCCGCCGCCTGCAAGCCGCTTTGCCGCGAGCTGAAGCTGCCGCAGACCGCCTTTGACATTCTGATGTTTCTCGCCAACAACCCCGGCTACCGGACGGCGGGCGACATCGTGGAGGTTCGGCGCATCAAGGCCAACCTTGTTTCGGTGAACGTTGATAAGCTCGTGCGCGAGGGCTATCTGCGGCGCGAGACGGTCGAGGGCGACCGTCGAAAGACCCTGCTCGTCTGCACCGAGCGGGCACAGCCGGTCATTGAGCGAGGCCGCGTAGTGCAATCCGCTTTTTTTGAGCAGCTCTTTGCTCATACAGACGAAGAAATGCGCGCGAGCTTCTTCCGGACGCTCGCCGTTATGGACGCCGATCTCGACGCCATGTTAGAAAAGGAGCCTTAAAAATGGAATTTGTCATCACACTTCTCGTCACCTTTTTCGCCGGCATGGGCGCAGGTCTCGGCACCGGCTTTGCGGGCATGAGCGCCGCGGCGGTCATCAGCCCCATGCTCATCACCTTCCTCGGCATGGAGCCCTACATGGCCGTCGGCATCGCGCTCTCGTCCGACGTGCTGGCAAGCGCCGTGTCTGCCTACACCTACGGCAAAAGCAAAAATCTCGACATCCGCAACGGCCTCATCATGATGGCAAGCGTGCTGGCCTTCACTGTGGTCGGCAGCTACGCTGCGAGCCTTGTCCCCTCGACCACGATGGGTGGCTTCTCGGTCTTTATGACCTTCCTGCTCGGCGTGAAGTTCATCGTCCGCCCCGTCATGACGACCAAGGAGGCCATGGCCGGCGTGAGCGCGAAAAAGCGCGCCGTGCAGTCTATTCTCTGCGGCGTGCTCATCGGCTTTATCTGCGGCTTCATCGGCGCGGGCGGCGGCATGATGATGCTGCTCATCCTCACCTCCGTGCTCAGCTACGAGCTCAAGACCGCCGTGGGCACCAGCGTTTTCATCATGACCTTCACAGCGCTCACCGGCGCGGTCTCGCACTTCGCCATCGGCGGCGCGCCGGACTGGACGGTGTTCGCGCTCTGCGTGCTCTTCACGCTCGTCTGGGCGCGCGTCGCCGCCGTGTTCGCCAACAAGGCTTCGCCCAAAACGCTCAACCGCGCGACCGGCGTGGTGCTCGTCATCCTCGGCGTGGTCATCATGCTCTTCAACGTCCTGACATAAGAAAAAGCCGCCCGCAGGCGGCTTTTTCAGGAAAGCAGCTTTTCCAGCAGCTCGGCGAAGAACGAGCGCAGCACGACCTCGCCGCCCTCGCCCTCGGCGGTCAGCAGACGCTTTCCTTCTCCCGTGCGCAGGCGATACGCTTCGCTGATCGCGCGCGCATCCTTTTCGAGTTTTTCCTTCGCGTAACCGGAAACAAGCGTTTCCAGCGCGCTTTGCAGCTTTATCGGCAAATCAGCCATGTTTTTCCTCCGTCAGCAGCTTCATATTTTTGAAAAAAGCTGCCGCGCATCCCCTTCCCGCTGCCTCGCTCCTCTCTTTGAGAACGGATGCGAAGCACTCGGAAGGCTCTGT
>ERZ857965.2354-NODE-2354-length-16055-cov-2.370563_pt1 | contig 16055 bp, 10 predicted proteins | sample MGYA00519758_ERZ857965 | MGnify/ENA primary metagenome ERZ857965 (study PRJEB31778, sample SAMEA3449381) | human gut metagenome | biome: human gut; feature: human-associated habitat; material: faeces | place: United Kingdom | collected 2010/2012 ... | reverse complement strand
TGGCCGATAGAGTGGAGTGTGATACGCTTCCTTGCAGGTTCTCTAGGGGCTTGGTTACTGATAGCTCTGATGGTAGTGATTGGAATATGGTTTCCGGCACGGCAGGCTATGAAGATTGAGCCGGCAGAGGCGTTGCATGAAGAGTAGTATGAAAAACAATAGAGGATTAACAATAAAAAAGAAGAAAAATGAAAACTAATATAGTAGGTATTATCATTGCATTGATATTGACATTTGTAGGTATGCTGAGTGTTTATGCACAAGATTCCAAAGTGAGTGAAGTGCGCAAAGTGGATGCCTTTTCGTCCATTGAGATAACGTCTGTGGGAACAATTTATTTTACACAGAGTGACACTTATTCTTTCAAGATTGAAGGTAAGGAGAAGCACGTGAAGAATACAGAAACCACAGTGAAGGACGGCTGTCTGCTGATAGGCTTCAAGGATAGGAAAAACAAGAGCATGAGAAATCAGAAAGATGGCGTGACCATTTGGATTTCGGCTCCTGATTTGAAGAAGGTGGAGTTTACCGGTGTAGGGGAGTTCAATTGTGAGAAGCCCTTGAAACTGGATGAGGTGTCATTTGAAGTAAAGGGAGTGGGTGAAGTGAATGTATCCGATTTGACGTGTGACGAGCTGAAAGTTGCTTTGCGCGGAGTAGGTAGCGCCGATATTCATGTAGTCTGCGATTATTTGACTGCCAGAATGAGTGGTGTGGGTGACGTCACTTTGAGCGGAACTGCCGGGCATGCTGACATTTCTAAAGGAGGCATAGGCGGAGTGAATACATGTAACCTGAAGGTGGGCCGTTGAGTAGCGGTAACACCAATCGTAAATAGTAAATCGTCTAATCGTAAATATCAATATGATAAAGCAATACTTCACACAAGCCTGGGCACAGTTGCGGCAGCAACCGATGATTAGTGCCGTCAGCATAGCCGGTACGGCACTTGCCATCTTCCTCATCATGCTGGTGGTGATGATGCAGCAGGTGAAGGTAGCTCCGTTTGCTCCGGAGAGCAACCGCGACCGCTTTCTACATGTGCATTATATGAGCATCACCAACAAAAGCTGGGGAGAGGGAAACAGTTCCAACGGACCGATGGGGATAAAGACTGCGCTTGAGTGCTTCAAATCGCTGAAGACCCCCGAAGCAGTAACGATTTATACCTGTATGGTCATTTCTACCCCCGTGAATCTGCCGGGACAACCTGCAACGGGTATCGACCTGTTGCAGACAGATGATACTTTCTGGCGTGTGTTTGATTTCTCTTTTGTTGCCGGGAAACCTTATGACCAGGCTACATTCGATGCCGGACTACCCGTAGCGGTAATTACGGAAAGTGTAGCGCGCAGGTTATTCCAGACAACGGAGGCTGTTGGTCGCGAATTCCTTTTGAACCATGCTCCTTATACAGTGTCCGGCGTAGTGAAGGATGTTTCTACTTTGGCCAACACTGCCTATGCGCAGGTATGGGTGCCCTATACTTCTACTGAGATAACGAAAAGCACATGGAGTGATGAGCATATGGGGATGATGAGCGTTACCATTCTGGCGAAAAGCCGTGATGATTTTCCCGCTATTCGTGAGGAGACGGAACGCCGCCGTCAGGAGTACGACACTGTAATTGGCGAGAATGGTTATTCGTTGATTTACCGTAACCGTCCTTATGACCAGGAGAAAAATGCCGCAGGAATGGCTGCCAACATCGAACCGGACGTGGACCAGGCACGCAGGCAGCGTCTCATTATCTTCATCATTCTACTGATTGTTCCTGCCATCAACCTCAGCTCGATGACGCAGAGCCGTCTGCGCCAGCGTGTGGCAGAGATTGGTGTGCGCCGGGCATTCGGTTCAACGAGACTGGAACTGATGGGGCAAATCATTGCAGAAAATCTGGTGGTGACATTGCTGGCAGGGGTGATGGGATTGTTGCTGAGTGTAGCATTCGCTTATTTGGGAAATACACTGCTGTTTGCGCAGGAATTCAGCCAGACGCTGAGTCCTCCGGCAGTGGATGCGAGCATATTGCTGCATGGCTCCACCTTTGGCTGGGCGTTGTTGTTCTGCTTTGTGCTAAACTTACTAAGTTCCGGTATTCCCGCATGGCGTGCATCAAGAATAGGGATTGTAAATGCATTGGGCGGACGTTTGCATAAATAACTCCATCACAAAACATTAATCATTGAAGAAAATGACTAAGAAACTTCTTACACAGATAAAGAATGAATGGCTCTCAAACCTATGGTTGGTGTTGGAGTTATTGGTAGTGAGTGTAGTGATGTGGTACGTGGTAGACTATCTCTACACGCGCGCCGCCACCTATCTGGAGCCGAGAGGCTTTAATATAGAGCACTGCTACCTTATAGAGTTGGGGGAACTGACACCCAAAAGTCCCGACTACATAGCCGGGCATACCTCTCAGCAGACCCACGATGACATAGCCGAGTTGTTGGAGCGTCTGCGTCGTCGGCCGGAGATAGAAGCGGTCAGCCTTTCGCAGAATTCGTATCCTTACAACGGAAGCAATTCAGGCGCTGAAGTAAGTTATGACACTTTGCGTTCTCCCGGTTGGACCATCCGCAGGTTAGTGACACCGGACTTTCCCCGTGTATTCCGCTATCGGGGCACGCGTGGCGAGACACCCGAACAATTGGCTGAAATGTTGGAGCGCGGGGAGTTTATGGCTTCGGATAACCTCTACCGGAAATACGACCGCCGGATGACAGATCTCGTAGGCCAGCGGTTCTATCTTTTTGGTGATACTACGAAGACCTACCGGCTGGGTGCTGCACTGCAAAATGTACGCTATCACGATTATGACCAGGCGCGAAGCTCATATTCCATGATGGTGAAGCAGAGTTTCTACTATATCGGTCTCGAACTTTGTGTCCGCGTCCGTGAAGGGCAGGACAATGACTTCATTGAGAGGCTGAAGGCAGACAGTGAGAGCCAGTTCCGCATAGGCAATATCTTCATTTCGGAGATACGTTCTTTCAAGGATATTCGTCGCAACTACCAGCAGGCATGGACCAATGACATCCGTAACTATGTGATGGGTATGGGATTCCTGCTGCTGAACATTTTCCTCGGCTTGCTCGGAACATTCTGGTTCCGTACGCAGCAACGCCGTTCGGAGATAGCACTGCACAAAGCGCATGGAGCGACAGACCGTGCCATCTTCAGCCGGCTGCTTAGTGAAGGGATATTGTTGTTGGCAATTGTCACCCCCGTTGCATTGCTCATCGATTATAATCTTGCACACCTGGAGTTGAATTCCTGGAGGAACGGTACGACGTTGGAGTGGGACCGCCTGCTGCTCTGTGCTGCCATCAGCTTTGTGCTGATTACCCTAATGATTGTCATCGGTATAGGTATTCCTGCCCGCAAGGCGATGAAGGTGCAGCCCGCCGAAGCATTACATGATGAATAGAAAGTTATGGAACAAATTTTAGCTCTTATCCGCCAGAATCCCTTTTTCAGTGCTGTTTCCGTCATCGGTACGGCAGTGAGTATAACCTTTGTCATGGTCATTTACATGGTGTATGACATCCAGACGGCTGACTTGGCTCCCGAGTCGCACCGCAGTAGCATGGTATATTCTTCTTATGGATACTCTTACCGCAAGTCCGACCACAGCAATTCCAATACGGGCATGTCTTATCGGGCTGTCAACGCTATTTTTGCAGAACTTCCGGGTGCGGAACTTGTCACCTATCTGGGACCTACCTATCTTAGATATTGTGGGGAATCGCCCGCGCGGGGAATGCGCCGTACGGTTCGTCAGGTGGATTTGAACTATTGGCGTGTCTACGACATCCCTCTTGTGGCAGGCCGTTTTTTCAGTACCGAAGAGTTCGATGCTTGCCGGGATGTCGTGGTTATAGGCGAACAGCTTGCTCGCGAAGCTTTCGGGTCTGCCGAAGCAGCCATTGGCAAAAATTATTTTGTTAACTTTCGCCCTAAGCGCATTGTCGGGGTCACCAAAGATGTGAGCTCTCTGTTCACATTTGCCTATGGAGAGTTGTGGATGCCTTATTCCACCCGGAATTCCGATCTGGGCAGTGAAGGGCTACGGGGAGATTTCGAGGCTGTGGCCCTTGTCAAGCCCGGTGTTGGCAGAGAGGAACTCAAGCGGCAGATAGAACAGTCGCTTGCCCGCTTCAATGAGACACTGGTCGAATATGAACTGGAACTTCCCGACCTCAGCACCTATACGGAACGGCAGTTCTTCCGTAATGACACGATGAGTCCTGCCGTAACCTGCATCATCCTGGGTTTGATATTGCTTATTGTGCCCGCTATCAATGTCAGCGGACTTATATCTTCGCAAATGTCCCGTCGCATGGCTGAGCTTGCGGTAAGGAAAGCATACGGTGCCAGCCGTTCTACTTTAATGGTGCAGTTGCTCCGTGAGAATCTGGCTTTGGCATTTGCCGGCGCATTGCTCGGTTTTCTCTTTTCATGCATATTCCTATGGCTGGGTAAGGACTGGATGCTTGGCTATGGCGCTCCCGGAACGAATTTTGATGTAAGCGTCTGGCTCTTCCTCCGTCCTGCGGTTTTCGTGGCTGTATTGGTGGTGTGTCTGTTGTTCAACCTGCTTTCTGTGTTTATTCCTGCCTGGCATGCCACCCGTCGCCCTATAGCCGAGGTTCTTGGCGGAGAATGAGCGGATAAACGAATCCCAATTAAAACAGTAACGAGTATGATACATTCTATTTTACACCAGATATGGAACCAGCGCCGCAGTAATGGCTGGCTGTTTGCCGAGCTGTTGATTGTATTTACATTGATGTGGTATTGTGTGGATGTACTCTATGGCTTTGCCCATGCAGAACGGCAGCCTAAGGGGTATGATTTGGAGCATGTCTATAAGATAAGGATTTCCTGCAATCCCACACAGATAGTGCCGTGCACGTCGGAAGACAGCCTGCAGACCTTCTGGTTCAAGCCGATGGAGGAAGTGCTCCGGCGTATCAGGCAATATCCTGCAGTGGAAAGTGCTGCCACGTGGCTGGGTACCGATACTTATACCCGCGGGCGTGTTTACCAGGGGTATACGACGGACAGCGTGCATGTTGTCGAGACTACAGTGCGCTATGTGTCTCCCGAATATTTCGACGTCATGCGCATTCCGCTGTTGCAGGGGAATGTCTCGGATTGGAATTCCACTGCCAGTCCTCTGCCTGCCGTGGTGACCCGTGATTTGGCAGACAGTCTTTTTCAGACAAGTGCCGGGGCGGTGGGCCGCGAGTTTCTGGATTATTACAGCGGAGGTCTCCGTTACCGTGTCTCTGCAGTCTGTGCCTTGCAGAAGACGGATGACTATGCCCGTTACGGACCTTTTGTCCTGACTCCTTTCCCCGGTTGGTTCTATGAGGACCAGTACCTCCCGTTCATCTCCCTACGGATACGTCCGGAGGCGGATACGGATAATTTTGCAGCTCGTTTTTATCAGGATATGATGTCGCAGCTGCAGGTCGCTCCATTCTATCTTTTCGACATACAGAGCTATAAGGACCAGAAGATAGAGCGGGATGCTGCCGAAGGAATCACCCCGTATATCCGCAGCGCAAGGCTCATTGTGATATTCTTTGTTTTCAATGTATTCATCGGGCTGATGGGAACTTTTTGGTTCCGTACCCGCCATCGCCGCAGCGAGATTGCTTTGCGCATGGCCATGGGCAGCAGCCGCGGAAGAATACGCTGGCAATTGCTGGGTGAAGGGTTGCTGCTGTTGGCACTTGCTTCCATCCCCGCTTTGATGATATGTAGCAATATGGTTATGGCGGATGTCACTTTTACGGAAGCCACGGATGCCACTTGGGGGAGATTTGTCATATGTGTTTTTATTGTCTGGATATTGATGGCATTGATGGTGATTGCAGGAATCTGGTATCCGGCTTCACGGGCCATGAAGGTGCAGCCTGCCGAAGCATTGCACGATGAGTGAGTTTTTTTTGAGTAATCTGTGCTCATTCTCAATATAACTTGTATATTTGCGTGACGAATAAGAGTTTTGCGTTGAGTATACAAAATCTATATTATGATGAAACGCCTTTTCTTTCCATTGCTTGCAGGCTTGTTGTGGTTGATGTCGGGAACACTTTCGGCTACGGAACGTACGTACAATGTACTTTTCATACAGTCCTATACAAAAAATACTCCTTGGCACAGCCTTCTGACAGAAAATTTGGAGAACGGACTGGACAAGGGGGGAGTTAAAGCCAATATCACTACTGAATATCTGAATGCCGATTACTGGTCTTTCGCTTCCGAGTGCTTCATCATGCGCCGCATCTGCGAGCGTGCCAGGCAACGGAAAACGGACTTGATTGTGACCTCCAGCGATGAGGCTTTCTTCACATTGACCCATTGCGGTGATTCCCTGCCTTATCAGATACCGGTAGTGGTTTCGGGTATCAAATACCCGGATGAGAGGGTCTTTGAAAGAATGCCCAACGTCTCCGGCTATGTTTCGAAAACGGATTTCGATGTCTTGCTGGATGCGGCTGTCCGCATGTTTCCTTCCCGCAGGGAGTTGGTCTGTCTGTCCGACAGCAGTTTCCTGAGCCTTAAAGGGGTTAAGGCTGTGGAGGAATCCTGGGAACGCATAAAGAGCAACTATCCGGAGCATGAGTTGAAAGTGCTGAATGTGCAGGCCAAGTCCTTGAACTCTATCATCACTTCCATTTGCTATGACTACAATGCCTACAAGCATATTGTCATTGCTCCCAAATGGATTCCTTTTCTTTCCTTGAAGTTGAAGGCCCCCGTGTTTACCAGCCAGAACCTGGCTATGACGAACGGTGTTCTGTGTGTGTATGATGCCGTTCCCGGAGAGGATGCTTTTGCTGCCGGCCGGCAGGCTGCAAGTATTTTGAAGGGCAAGTCGCCCGCTTCATTGGGAGTAAAGGACTTTGGGGGCAAGCTACTGTTCGATTACAAACAGTTGCAGTTTTTTCGCGTGAACACGAACCGTGCGGAGAGCAAGGGCATTGTTTTGAATATACCGCTGGTGGAGCGCTACCGTGTCTGGTTCATTCTGTTCTATTCGCTGATTGTCGGGGCATTGGTGCTGCTGGTTGCCTGGCTTTTCCGTGCCAACCGCAGGGAGTCGCGCAAGCGCATACATGCCCAGACCCGCTTGTTGATACAGCACCGCCTGGTGGAGCAGCGCGACGAGTTCGACAATATCTTCTGTTCCATTCGCGACGGCTTGATTACGTATGATACCGACCTGCGCATCCATTTTGTCAACCGTCCGTTGCTACAGATGCTGGGACTTTCTTCCGAGACCTATACGTCCCGTTTCTATGAAGGGCAGATGGCCGGCTCCATTTTCAGGATTTACATGAATGGAGAAAACATCCTGCAGGACTTGTTGAAGAAAGTACGTACCGGAAAGAGACCTATTTCTATTCCGGAGAAAGCCTTCATGCAGGAGAACCATCAAGGAACGTATTTCCCCGTTTCCGGCGAGGTGGTACCTATCTTTGCCAATGAAAAGATGACGGGAATGGCGATTGTATGCCGCAATATTTCCGAAGAGGAGATGCAGAGGCGCTTTTTCAACATGGCGGTGGAGGAGAGCTCCATTTATCCGTGGCAGTACAACATGCGTATGAACCGCTTCCATTTCCCAGGTGGATTGCTGCGCCGTTTCGGGTATACCGATGATACGGACTTGCTGGCACGTGATGAGATGGACACCCTTATACATCCGGAAGACTTGCTGCATACGCGCAGGAATTTTGATGCCATTCTGTTGGGCAATGAAATCAATTCACGGATGAGTTTCCGGTTGAAGAGTGCGGATGGGAGCTATGAATGGTGGGAGTTCCGCAGTACCGCTTATGACGGACTGACGGTTGATACCCCATACATGGTATTGGGAGTATGCCAGAGCATCCAGCGTTACAAGGATACGGAAGAGGCTTTGATTGCCGCACGTGACCGTGCCTTGCAGGCCGACAAGCTCAAATCTGCGTTTCTTGCCAATATGAGCCATGAGATACGCACCCCTTTGAATGCCATTGTCGGCTTCTCGGACATGCTGGCCAATGAGCCGGAGTTTTCAAACGAAGAGCGGCAGGAGTTTGTGGACATTATCAACACCAATACCAAACTGCTGCTGAAGCTGGTGGGCGATGTGCTGGAACTGTCGCGCATCGAGTCGGGTAACCTCTCGTGCACCTTTCAGCGGGAGAGCGTGTGCCGGTTGCTCGATGACGTCTATCAGACGCATAGCCTGCTTATCCGGCCGCCGTTGCAGTTCCTCAAGGATTTCCCTCCCGAAGATGTGCAGGTGAATGTAGACCCCATGCGACTGACACAGGTACTCACCAACTTCCTGAACAATGCCAACAAGTTTACGAAAGAAGGCAGCATCCAGCTGGGGTATTGTTGTCCGTCCGGCATGAGCGAGGTACATCTTTATGTGGAAGACACCGGCATAGGCATTCCGCACAGCGAGCAGAAGATGATTTTCGAGCGTTTCTACAAGCGCAGCGAGTTTTCCCAAGGCGTCGGGCTGGGCTTGTCCATCTGTGTGCTCATTGTCGAAAAGATGGGAGGACGCATCGAACTCCAGTCCGAGGAAGGCCGTGGAAGCCGTTTCACAGTGGTACTGCCTTGTATTGAATAAATCCTTAAAAAATGTAATCGCGTTGTAATGCCTTTATATATAATTTTGCGTATCTTTGCCAATGTTTTAAGAAATATAACGTTTTAGGAACTAATTTAAAAGACATTATGTTAAAGAGAGTAAGAATTATACTGACGGTGCTGCTGTTACTGGCCACCGTGGGTGTAGATGCGCAGGTCACCACTGCCTCTATGGCAGGTAAGGTGACGGATGCAAGTAATGAGCCCATTATCGGCGCCACTGTCCAGGCTGTTCACCAGCCTTCCGGTTCGCGCTACGGAACCGTGACCAACGTTGACGGACGCTATTCCATCCAGGGTATGCGCACCGGTGGTCCCTACCGGGTGGAGATTTCCTACATCGGCTATCAGACGGTTATTTATAAGGACATCACCCTTCAGCTGGGTGAGGTATACAACCTGAACGTAGAGATGAGTGAATCTTCCGAGTTGCTGAACGAAGTGATTGTGACGGCTGCCAAGACCAAGTTCACCGCTGAAAAGACGGGTGCCACTACCAATATCTCGTCTGCACAGATGACGCAGCTTCCCACCGTGAACCGCAGCATCAGTGACATTGCCCGCCTTTCTCCCTATGCTAACGGCATGAGTTTTGCCGGCGGTGACGGACGTTCCACGAACTTCACTATCGACGGTGCCAACTTCAACAATAACTTCGGACTTAGCTCCAACCTTCCCGGCGGCGGCAACCCTATCTCCATGGATGCCATCGAAGAGGTGCAGGTAGTGGTGGCTCCCTTCGACGTGCGCCAGACGAACTTCATAGGCGGCGGCATCAACGCCATTACCAAGAGTGGTACGAACACGTTCAGAGGTACTGCCTATACCTATTACCGCAACCAGGACATGCGCGGTAACCGCATCAACGGCGAGGACCTGGGAGCACGTTCCGACGAGTCCAAGACTACCTACGGCTTCACGCTGGGCGGTCCTATCATCAAGAACAAACTGTTCTTCTTCGTGAACTACGAAAAAGAGAAGACTCCGGGAGAGGTTATAAAGTATCGCGCGCGCGAGGACGGTGAAGATGCGAAAGGTATGGTGTCCCGTACACTGAAGTCGGACATGGAGAAGGTGTACAACCATCTGAAGGACAAATACGGCTATGATGCAGGCTCCTACACCAATTTCCCTGCCGACGAGGAGAACACCAAGCTGCTGGCCCGCATCGACTGGAACATCACGGACCGCCATCGCTTGAGCCTCCGCTACAACAATACGAAGAATACGGCTTGGAATGCCCCGAACGGCAACTCTTCCGATACGGGATATCGCCTGAACAATACTTACCGCGTAGGTACACAGTCTATGGCGTTTGCCAACAGCATGTATTCCATGGACAACAAGGTGCAGTCTTGGGCGGCAGATTTGAACAGCCGCTTCACCGATAAGATTTCCAATCAGCTGCTGTTCACCTACACCAATATAGAGGACATGCGCGGCACCAACTCTTCTCCTTTCCCTTTTATCGACATCATGGCAGGCAAGGACGAGAACGGAAACCAGATTCTGGAACCGTATATGAGCGCCGGTTACGAGTTGTTCACCTACAACAACGGTGTGAAGAACAAGATTACGAACATTACCGATAACTTCACCTTCTTCACCGGTAACCACAAGCTGACAGCAGGTCTTAGCTACGAGCACCAGTTTGCCAACAACGCCTATATGCGTAACGGTACGGGATATTACCGCTATAACAGTCTGGAAGATTTCCTGAGTGGCGCAGCTCCCGAATCATTCGCTTTGACTTATGGCTTCAACGGTGTGGCCAACCCCAATGCTCAGGTTACCTTCAACCAGCTTGGTTTCTATGCCCAGGATGAATGGAACCTCGGCAACAGTCTGAAACTGACCTACGGTATCCGTTTCGACAACTTGATGTTCGACAACGACGACCTCCAGAGAAACGATGCCATCTATGAGCTTGACTTCGACGGGCAGCACATCGACACTGGCAAGTGGCCGGATTCCAGATGGCAGATTTCTCCCCGTATAGGTTTCGTTTGGGACGTGTTCAAGGACAAGTCGCTGAAAGTACGTGGAGGTACGGGTGTGTTTACCGGACGTCTGCCGTTGGTTTTCTTCACCAATATGCCGACCAATGCTTCTATGGTACAGAACTCCGTTACCTTTAAGACCCAATATGACAATGGAAAGGTGGTGGGCCATGATTCCCGTCTGGACCAGTTGGCAGGCGGCATGATTACGGACATGAACCAGATAATCGACAAGTTCAACCTCCCCACCACGATTGAGAAACACGTGGCGGGAAGCAAGATTTCGGGTGTGGCCAAGGACTTCAAGATGCCACAGGTGTGGAAGTCGTCTATCGCGGTGGATTATCAGGTACCCGTATCTTTCCCCTTGACCGTGACGGGAGAGTTCATGTTTACAAAGAATGTGAATGCCGTTACCATCAACAACATCAATATCAAGAACCCCGACGAATGGAAATACAATAAGCTGACCACCGTCAAGGGCGCTGATGGAAAAGACGTGACAACTACGGAACTGCTGCATACGGGTATGCAACGTTTCAATGGTGCGGATAACCGCATGGTGTACTCTTATTCTCTTTATGACAACCCCGACAAGAATGTGAAATATGCAGGCGACTTCGTGCATTACAATGGCAAGAATGCCGTGGTGCTCGACAATACTTCCAAAGGTTACGGTTATACGGCAAACATCACGGTGAATGCCCAGCCGGTGGATGACTTGATGCTGATGCTGGCCTATACGCACACGGAGTCCAAAGAAGTTTCCGGTCTTCCGGGCAGCGACCCCATCTCTACTTGGCAGGGACTGAACACGATTGACGGTTCCAATTATGTGGATGCACAACGTTCACAGTATGTGGTTCCCGACAAGGTGATTGCTTCTGTGGGCTACTACATTCCCTTCAGACACAAAGGCCTGCTTCGCGGTACACACCTGAATCTGTTCTATTCCGGTTATTCTTCCGGCGGTTACAGTTTCTGTTACACCAACGACATGAACGGCGACGGCATCAACAACGACTTGATGTACATTCCGAAGGACGATAGTGAAATCAACTTCAAGACAGAGGAAGACCGCGTTGCCTTCTGGAAATTCGTAGAGCAGGATTCGTACTTGAAGAATCACAAAGGACAGTATGCCGAGGCTTATGCTGCCCGCGCTCCGTGGGTGCACCGCTTTGACTTCCGTTTACTGGAGGATTTCGAATTCAAGATTGGCAAGACCAAGCATTGCTTCCAGTTGAGTTTCGACATCATGAACGTGGGTAACCTCATCAACTCCAAATGGGGTATCTCCAAGACCAATACCGTTTCCAACAGCAACCGAATCCTGAAGTATGAAGGGGTGAAGAGCGCCACTGACCTGACTCCGGTATTCTCCATGTATAAGGTGAACGGTGAATATCCTACCAAGACTTACGACACCTATCAGAACTACAGCGAATGCTGGAAGTTGCAAGTCGGTATCCGTTACGTGTTCAACTAATCGGGTGCAGATAACCTCCGTTGAATGGCAGAATATGATAAGGCAAGGGCTGTTCCGGGATTTCCGGGACAGCCCTTATTGTTTTTGGCTTTCTTTACTTTATTGTATTTCAACCTCCATAATCACTGGATTGTGGTCGCTGCACAAATCCAGGTCCGGAGAGTAGTATGCAATACCCTTCAGGCTGGGGGAGTGGAAGATGTAGTCAATACGCAACATGCGTTTGGCATAGCGGTAGGTGTACATGTATCCGTTTCCGGCAGTGCGGAATCCGTCTTTGAGGGTTTTCCTCAAATGATGGTAGGTGTAGGAGGAAGGTATTGAGTTGAAGTCGCCGCATAGCAGCACGGGATAGGGGCTGGTCTTAGCGTAGTGGCTGATGACGTAAGTCTGCGTGGCCCGCTTCATGAAGTTTTCGTGCAGGGTGCCTGCGGCATCTTTGGCTGCCTGGACTTCGCGGCGGGTGTCGTCGGTGGCCAGCTCGCGTTCCCACTTCCTGCGCTTCTGGCTAACGCTGGTGGTCTGCAGGTGGTTGTTTATCAGACGTATGGTATCCGTACCCATCGCTACATCGCACATCATGCTACAGTTGGAGCTGTGCTGGTAAGTGATGAAACGGTGGTTCGCCAATGGATAGCGGCTGAATACGGCGATAGGCAGTACGCCCTTGACGGAGTCTTCAGAAGGGATGAGCGCGTGTGACCAATGCGAGAGTATGCGCCGTATGCTGTCCGTGGGGAAGTCGCTGTTGTCTCCGAACTCCTGGAAGCACAGCACATCCACGCCTTCCTGCTGCATGTACCGGGCTATCTCCTTGCAGGAATAACCGGTAATCTCACCTCCAAAGTTGTGTATGTTGTAGGTGGCTATCTTCAGATACTTGCCTGCCGGGGTCTTGTCTTTCGGCAGGTGGAGCTGGAAGACAGACGTCAGATATCCCCAGTTGCAGAAGAATGCCACCAGCGGAATCAGTGCCCAGCGCTTACGGGCCAATGCCCAGCAGAGTGCCGTTATCAGATTGACAATCAGGAGTACGGGCACTGCCAGCCCCAGTAATGGCATGATGACGGAATCGACCGGAGCTACATTTCCTGAGAAGGCTGCCATTATGGTGATGGTGGCCAAGACGAATGTCGCTGCTATCAGACAGATGTAGAACAGACCTTTTACGGCAGACTTTCCCATGTTGTTTGCTTATTTATTCACTACGTTCACCGGCTTGCCGTCTTGGTAGGCCTTGATGTTCTCGAGCATAATCTGCATGAGGCGTTCGCGCGCGGCGGTGCTTGCCCAGGCAATGTGCGGAGTGATGTAGCAGTTCTTTGCTGTCAGCAATGGATTGTCGGCACAAGGCGGTTCGGTAGAAAGCACGTCTACGCTGGCTGCATAAATCTTACCGCTGTTCAAAGCATCTGCAAGATCTTGTTCGTTGATAAGCGGTCCGCGACCGGTATTGATTAAGATAGCTGTCGGCTTCATCATAGCAAGACGGCGTGCATTCACCATTTCGCGTGTATCCGGTGTAAGCGGGCAGTGCAAACTGATAATATCGCATTCGCTGAACAATTGATCCAAATCCATCTTTTTGATTTCCGGTGGCAACTGGAAGTGAGATTTAGAAGTCAATGCGTACACTTGCATACCGAATCCGATAGCAACACGCGCTGTGGTATATCCGGTGTTTCCCAATCCTACCAGACCGATTTTCTTATCCCGAAGTTCCATCAACGGAGTGTCCCAAAAACAGAAATCTTTGTTGTTTGTCCAACGGCCTTTGTGCACTTCTTCGGAGTGGTGTTGCACTTGTTGAGTGATGTTCAGGATATGCGCAAATACCATTTGAGCAACGGAAGCGGTGCTGTATGAAGGAATATTAGTAACGACGATTCCCCGTTCTTTGGCAGCAGCTGTGTCTACCACGTTGTATCCGGTAGCCAATACACCGATATATTTCAGTTCGGGCAGTGCAGCCATGTGGTCTGCATTGATGATTACCTTGTTAGTCAGAATTGCTTCTGCACCGGCTGCACGTTCTAATACCTCTTCCGGAGCTGTACGATCATAAATTGTACATTCTCCAAGAACTTTCATACCTTCCCAGGATAAATCTCCGGGATTGGCGGCAAAGCCGTCTAAAACTACAATCTTCATTTCAATTTCAATATTAATAATAAGTTATACGTGTTTTCTTAACAACATATTGATATTATAGGCGCGGATTACACGGATTTCACGTTTTCTTAAAATATGCTTTGCATGAAGCATCTGCGTAATCCGTGTAATCTATGCCTGAAAATATCATTTCTTGAATTTGTCTCCCCACAACTGTATCATCCGTTCGGCATGCTTCTGCTCTGCCGGATTGTTTTGCGGTTGCCATATCCGTTTGTCTTTCAGTTCGTCCGGAAGGAATTGCTGTTTGACAAAGTTACCTTCATAGCTGTGTGCATATTTATATTCCTGTCCGTAGCCCAGTTGCTTCATCAGTTTGGTCGGAGCATTGCGCAGATGCAAGGGGACAGGCAGATTACCGGTTGAACGGACTAACTCCAGTGCGTCATTGATCGCGCTGTATGCCGAATTACTCTTCGGACTGGTAGCCAGATAAATCGTTGTTTCAGCCAAAGGAATCCGTCCTTCGGGCCAGCCGATTTTCATCAATGTTTCAAAGCAGGCGTTAGCGAGAAGCAGTGCGTTCGGGTTTGCCAAACCAATGTCCTCGGCAGCCGAAATCACCAGTCGGCGGGCAATGAAAGCAGGATCTTCGCCTCCTTCCACCATACGGGCAAGCCAGTAGATCGCTCCATCGGGATCACTGCCACGAATAGACTTGATGAAAGCGGAGATAATGTCATAATGCATCTCCCCATCCTTGTCGTATGCCAGCGGATTTTGTTGCAACCGTTCGGTCACCATTTCATCGGTGATGACGACAGTCTCTTCCGTTTCCGATTGCACAACGAGTTCCAATATATTAAGCAGCTTGCGGGCGTCTCCACCGGAAAAACGCAACATGGCGGTTGTTTCTTTCAATTCAATTTTGCGCTCTTTCAATACGGCATCCGTGGTGATGGCACGTTGCAGAAGTTCCAATAAATCTTCTTTCTCCAAAGATTTGAGCACATAAAGCTGGCAGCGGGACAGGAGAGGGCGGATGACCTCAAACGACGGATTCTCCGTTGTTGCGCCAATCAGCGTGACTGTTCCGTTCTCTACCGCTCCCAACAGAGAATCCTGCTGCGACTTGCTGAACCGATGGATTTCATCGATAAACAGAATCGGGCTGGACTGTGAAAAGAAGCGGTTGCTCTTGGCACGTTCTATCACTTCGCGCACATCCTTCACACCGGAAGTCACGGCACTTAACGTATAGAAAGGTGTTTCCAGTTTGTTGGCAATGATTTGCGCAAGGGTTGTTTTACCCACTCCGGGAGGTCCCCAGAGAATAAACGAAGAGATGCGTCCTGCGTCAATCATTTTCCGCAAGATAGCCCCCGGTCCAACTAAATGTTTCTGACCGATATAATCATCCAAAGTCTTTGGCCGTAACCGTTCTGCTAGTGGTTGCATAATTTTTTAGAATACCATTAATACCATGAAGCGGATACCGTTTTTGTTGATACCCGGATTATCACGATAAGTGAAACGATGTACATACTCAACGTGCAGCAACTTGAAAATGTTGTAGATACCTACACTTGCTTCGACATACGGCACTTTCGGGTCCATCACGAAACTGGTGAACTTACCGTCGCGTGTCGGGAAACGGAACAAATCGGGATTGTTGCTCTTGAACGGATTATTCTTGTCCGTCAATGTTCCCCACAAAGCACGTACACGGAACATTTCCCTCCATTTCAGGTTCTTGATAAGAGGAATACGGTTGAAGAGTTTTC
>ERZ857965.2346-NODE-2346-length-16091-cov-4.138813_pt1 | contig 16091 bp, 15 predicted proteins | sample MGYA00519758_ERZ857965 | MGnify/ENA primary metagenome ERZ857965 (study PRJEB31778, sample SAMEA3449381) | human gut metagenome | biome: human gut; feature: human-associated habitat; material: faeces | place: United Kingdom | collected 2010/2012 ... | reverse complement strand
CAGTAGTGGTTGAAGCAGGAAGCTCCGACTTCTATAAGTCGGAGTAGTTCACCAGAAGAATAAAAGAATAAATGTAAATTAAAGGTGTATGATACAGAGCTGCTGCTTTATCATTACCGGCCTGCTGTGCATATAGATATGTATAGGAGGTTTGCCAAATGAAGAATACCGATTTTAAGAAGTGGATTAAAGCGGCGGGTATCAGATGCATCAGAACAGCCTGTCAGAGCGCGGCGGCTGTTATAGGCACGGCAGCGCTGATGAGTCAGGTGGACTGGAAACTGGTAATATCGACAGCAGCTCTTGCAGGAATTCTGTCGGTACTGACTTCCCTTGGAGGTCTGCCGGAATGTCCCTGCAAAGAAAATTCAGAGGAAATCAAAAAATGAAACTATATATAGACGGACTTAAAGACAAATATATCAGAAGCTTTTTTACAACTGCACAAGGTGCGGCTCAAACGCCATATGCAAATAAGGCAGTCAGAGCTGCACTTGATATGGAGGATATTATCTGGGTCAGAAGCAGGCAGGTTCACAGGGACAGTATACTTGCGATAGAGCAAAAGCCCGAAACCGACCTTATTCTTGACGGATATGATGCATTTGTAACGGATGTTCCGGGCGTGTGCCTGATAACAGCTCATGCCGACTGCATACCTGTACAGCTTTATGATCCGGATCGTAAAGTTATAGCGGCAGTTCACGCCGGCTGGAGAGGTACGGCGCTTGGTATTGCGGCAAAGGCGGCAGAGCTTATGAAAGCAAAGTATGATTGCCGTAATATCAGAGGATATATAGGTCCCGGAATATCAAAGTGCTGTTTTGAAACTGATACTGATGTCCCGCAGGCTATGCGGGAGGCTTTTAAATGGGCGAACGAATATATATCAGAGGGCAGAGCGGCAGGCAAGTTTTATGTGGATCTCAAGGGCGTTAACAAAAGGCAGCTTGAGGAGGCAGGTGTCAGGAATATTGAAGTAAGTGATATATGCACCTGCTGCAATGAGAATTTCTGCTCTCACAGAAGAAATCCTGCCGTTAATCTCAGAATGGCATCGGGAATATGTCTTTTGGCCTGACACTGTGTATGACCGGCAACAGAATATGCTGAAACGATATAGAAAAGCGCACCGGAGGTGCGCTTAAAATCTTTGTTATGTTCTGATTAAGCCATTACAAAGCCCGTTATTGTAAACAGAACTGCTGAAATTCCTGCAGCAAGCAGGCCGAACGGCATTTGTGTGATTGCATGTCTGAAGTTGTCACATCCGCATGCTGCCGATGTTATAACTGTTGCATCTGAGTAGAAGCAGATATGGCTTCCGAATACACCTGCTGAAAGACAGGCTGCTGTAAGAAGCGGAGCACTGCAGTCTAGCTGGTATGCAAGAGGAATAACAATTGGAAGTGCTATGATGTACATTCCCCAGTTGGTCCCTGTGATAAATTCCGTGAATGCAAGAATGATGAAAATACACAGAGGAGCAGTAGCTGCTGTCATATGCTCTGAGCCTGTTTCAATACACCATCTTGTGAAACCGATAGTTTCATTCATAGTTCCGAATTCGAATGCTGTTACCATAAGCAGCAGAGGAAGGGTCATATTCTGGAGTCCCTTAATGAATACATCCCAGAATTCATTGGCAGTCATAATACCCTGTGCTGTGTAAATTACAAGCATGAAAACAACAGTACATACAACACCTACCTGCATTTCTGTTCCGGCAATTATAGTTGATCCTACAAGAACAACTATCGGAAGCAGGAAATTAAGCACTCTTGGATTTTCCGGTCTTTCAATAGTTTCTTTATCTGACGAAAGAATTGAAATCTTGTCTGAACCTTCCGGCGCAAGAGGACCGCCGTTTGCTGTTCTTTCATAAGCCTTCTTCATAGCACCGAATTTAGGAACGAGTCCGAAGATTACACAAGGAACAAGAAGCGCTGCAATCCAGCCGTAAAAGTTGAACGGTATCGTTGTAATAAATGCGCTGACAGGTGTTGTCTGACCTTCAGCCCAGCCGGAGTCAATCATAATTCTTCCTGCAAAAACGCCCCATGTAGTGAACGGGATAATTACGCAGAGCGGAGCGGCTGTTGAGTCGGCAACGTAAGCCAGCATTTCTCTTGGAGTTTTGTACTTGTCAGTGATATTAGCCATACATGAGCCTACAGTACATGAGTTCAGATAGTCATCTATAAAGATTATAACTCCAAGGATCCATGTCCACATAAGCGCTGCCTTTTCAGATTTGGCTCTCTTTGCAGCCCATTCGCCGAAGGCAAATGCACCGCCGGATCTTTCGATAAGTGCAATGATGCCGCCCATAGTGCCGCATACGATAATAAGCCAGCAGGCGTCGCTTCCTGTCTGCATGGTTGCAAGGAATGTTTCATTAAATGTTGTAAGAACATTTCCGCCTGGCTGCGCACACATGATCCAACCTACAAATGTTGCAAGAACAAGGGCTTCGATAATTCTCTTTGTGATGAATATGTAGACTACAAGAAATAATGCCGGAAGAGTGCTCCAAGCGCCGAAGTCTTCAACATTGTCAGGAAGGAATAACTGTTTGATAAGGATTGTAACTGCAATAGTTGCGACAAGTCCTATCAGTGATTTCCACGCGTTGAAATTTTTAAATTCGTTTTCTACGCGCCTGTTTTTAAAAGACATATAAAACCTCCTTCTTAAAAAAATATATTATAACAATAACATTATATAACCAAACAGTTTAAAAACGACATTTTTCACAAAAAAGTTTTCTGAATTTTTGGCATTTTTCGCAATAAGGATTTGCGGTTCTAAACAGTTAAAACCCATAGATTTCAAGGGGTTTGTTCGCATCGGATGTAAAAAAATCTGCCAAAATTTATTGAGTGTAGCTGTTTGCAAATTTCACTTTTTTGGCAAAGTTGTACTATTTTAAAAATATGCGCAACAAACTTGTTCATACGCCTGTCGCGATTGACCTCTAAAAATAAAGCAAAAACTATCTTAAATGAATATGTGTTTTGATTGACAGGGGCACTCAATATTGTGTATAGTAAATAGGTAAAGTATGCCTCCGTAGCTCAGGGGATAGAGCGGTAGTCTCCGGAACTATGCGCATGGGTTCGAGTCCCATCGGAGGTACCATATGGATAGCCGTCTGGGAGTATTTTGATATGCAAATTTCAGACGGCTTTATTTAGCAGCAAGAATAACCGGCGCACAGGAGAAACGAATGATAAGAATTGGAATATGCGATGATGAACAGGCAGAGCTTCAGAAAGTGAGAGGATATGTTGAGAACTGGCTTGACGACAGATATGACTACAGCATTTCGTGCTTTAACAATCCCATGGAGCTTATGAGCTACACAGACAAAAAAGGCGGCTTCGATCTGCTTCTGCTGGATGTGTATATGCCTCAGCTTCTGGGCACCGAAATTGCAAAGGAGCTGCGCAAAAAAGGCGATCAGAGCAGAATTGTTTTTCTGACAAGCTCCAGAAATCACGCAATAGATGCTTTTGCTGTCAGAGCTTCGGATTACCTTTTGAAACCGATAAAAGAAGAAAGCCTTATCAGGACCCTTGAGGAGATTATACCTGCAATATATGAAAACGAAAGCAAGCTGTTTACGGTAAAAACAGCAGACGGCATTATCAATATAGAGTACAACAGCATTTTATATATAGAGCTTAACGAAAGAAGACTCAACATATATACGACAGACGGCAGACTGGTAAGAAGTGTCATACTGAGAGGCGCCTTTGAACAGGAGATAAGTCCGCTGATAGATGACAGCAGGTTTGTCCATTGCCAGAAATCATATATTGTGAATATGAACCACGTCAGAATAATGGAAAACGACAGATTTAAACTCAGAGACGATCAGATTATACCTATTTCAAAGAGAATGTATCAGGACACAAAAAAGAAATATATGACATTTCTTTTGAGGGAAGAAATATAGAAACGGAGAGAATATGTATATTATAGAATATATGCAGTATGCAGCCTGCGTGCTGTTTGTCTTTGTATTCATACTTATGACCGTAAAACTCAAGAAGTCCCTGGGCGCTGTTATCCTGATAGGAGCAGTAACCGCGGCAGCCTTTGGGGCTTGCGGCTACTGGCTGTACATAAACTGCAGCACCGAATACTTTGACTTCTTCTTTCCGGTTACGGGACTTCTCGTAGGAGGCACATATACCGTATATGTGGCAGAGTATGAGGGACAGAAGGCGATTTTCAGTTTCCTTGCGGCAATATTTTTTGTAACAATAGCAGAAACAGCGGCAAGAGCAGTGGCGCTCAGCACAGCAGGCAGCAACTATGCCTACCTTGCAGTTGAGTTCATAGTATTTATATCCATAATGGTCATAAGGGAGTTTTTCACCAAATCCTTTTATGAAACCATAATGAAATACAACGACTCCGGCTGGGGTATGCTGGATATGGCAATTATCATATACCTGTTTGTGATATATATGATGACTATGACAACCAGTTACGAAAAAATGCTGCCTATCAGAATAGGTCTTGAGGTTATAATGCTGGTGGGAGTAATAGCGATATTTGTATTTGCGGGCAAGACGCTTCAGAATCAGGAAAACCAGCATAACTATACGATACTCAAAGAGCAGGCGAAATCGTGGATAAAACAGGTGGAGGAGCTTTCCCAGAATGAGAAACAGATTTCCATACTGAGACACGATATGCGCCACAAAATCAATATAGTCAGTCAGCTTGTGGAAGAGGGACATTACGGAGAGGCTCTCAATGTTTTGGACAATACCGACAAGGAACTTGAAAAGAGCCGTCCGGAGAAGTACTGTGAAAATATATATATAAACTCAGTACTTATTATGCACAGGAGAACAGCGCAGGACAACAGGATATCAATAAGCTACAATATAGATATTCCGGAGGAAATAAGCGTTAATGTGTATGAGCTGTCGGTAGTTATGTCAAACCTGATAGAAAACGCCATAAATGCCTGTGTTAAAATTCCTGATTACAGTGACAGATATATTAAAGTTAAAGCAAGAAGCACTGAGAACAATCTGGTGCTTGAAATAGTAAACTCCTGTATAGCAAAAGCAGAAACAGACAAAAACGGTATGCCTGTGACAGACAGGGAAGGTCATGGCATAGGTGTCATTTCCGTAGAAACCTTTGTAAACAAATACAACGGAATGCTTGATTTTATGGCAGAGGAGGACAGGTTTACAGCCAGAGTTCTGGTAAACTACTACTGATTTTCACAAAAACACTTACAGGCACAGCGGTTTATGTCGACAGCTGTGCCTTTTTTCGTGCAGAAAAAAATAATAACATAAAAAAACAGACATACAGCAAATTAGTGATTTATTGACGAGAAAAGACAGAATATTACAAAACAAGACTTCGCAAAAAAACGCTGGTTTTTCGCAAGGTGAAGATTATGTGTGCTTTTATGATATAATCGCCGTAATAAAATGAAAGGAGATATTTATGGGTAATCGACTGAAAAATGAAGCCGAGAATTTTCACGGACCACGGACTATAATAATTGCACTCGCAGTAATCGCTGCATCATTTATTCTGGCAGCAATCATACCTCCCGTTGATCCTGAAAATCCAACCATAGTAGCGTGTGTACCTGCAATATTCCTTATTGTGTACATATTCACTACTAAAAGAATTCTTGAAGCATTATTCCTTGCTTCAATTGTAGGACTTATTCTTGTAAACCCTACCGACATTATGGGAAGTCTGAGTACCACTATGACTGAAGTAATGATGGACGAAGACACCGGCTGGCTTATTATCGTATGCGGACTTATGGGAAGTATTATGACTCTTATCGAAAGAGCCGGCGGCGCAATTGCGTTTGGTGACTGGGTATCAAAGAGATGTAAAACAAGAAAAGGAACACTTATGTGGACATGGTTCCTTGGAGTTATCATCTTCATAGATGACTATCTGAACTCACTGACAGTGGGTTCTTGTATGTCATCTGTTACAGACAGATACAAAGTATCAAGAGAATATCTGTCATACATCGTATCATCTACAGCAGCACCTCTTTGCGTGCTTATCCCTATTTCAACATGGGCTGTATTTGCAGGAAGAATACTGGAATCCTCAGGCTGGGCATCCCCTGGAGACGGAGTATTATATTTCATTAAGACAATACCGTTTAACTTCTACGGATGGATCGCGGCAATTATGGTTCCTTGCGTAATCTACGGAATAATCCCTATCTTCGGACCTATGAAAAAGGCAGAGGACAGAGTAGCAAACGGCGGACCGCTTGCGCCTCCGGGATCAGAATCAATAGATATGCATGCAGGTGAAGAAGCAATGCCTATACCTGAAAAGCCAAGTGTATGGAACTTCTTCCTTCCAATCATATGCTTAATCGCAGCAACAATCATCTGTGACGTTGATATGCAGAGCGGCGTAATAATCACTCTTATCTTTATGTTCGCTTTATATATGTTCCAGAACCTTATGTCGGCATCGGAATTCGCAGACCTCTGTGTAAAAGGTATCAAGAATATGGTACTTCCTCTTATGCTGATGGTACTGGCATTCATATTCGCTAATATGAACGAACAGATTGGATTTACATACTATGTAATCACAACAGGTGCGAAGATTATGACTCCTGCGCTGATGCCTGTAATGGTATTCATACTTCTTGCGTGCACAGAGTTCATAACAGGTACCAACTGGGGAATGTACATCATAGCGCTTCCTATCGTGGTTCCTCTTGCAACAGAGCTTGGCGTAAACATGCCGCTTGCAGTGGCAGCAGTATTAAGCGCAGGCGTATTCGGAAGCCACGTATGCTTCTACTCAGACTGTACGGTTATAACATCGTCGGCAACCGGCTGCAACAACTTCGACCACGCCTATACACAGGCCACATTCGGAGTTCTGGCCGCCGTTATTTCGGCAATATTGTTCCTCATAGCGGGCTTTGTATTTGCATAATTAAATCACGATATATAAGCTGGCAAAAACTATCCGATCAGCGTATATAACACAACTCTCAAGGGCACCGGAAAAACATCTCCGGTGTCTTTTTCTGTGCTTTTTGTGATATTATCGGCTCTGAAAAATATAATAGGAATGAAAGGAGATGCTTATGGGTAATCGGTTAAAAAACGAATTTTAGAATTCTCACGGACCGCGAACTATAATCATAGCGCTGGCAGTTGTTGCAGCCTCATTTGCCGCAGCTGCGCTGCTTCCGCCTGTCGATCCTGAAAATCCTACAATAGTGTCGTGTATACCGGCAGTATTTCTGATAGTATACATATTCACTACCAAAAGAATTCTTGAAGCGTGGTTTCTGGCATCAATAGTGGGGCTGATACTTGTAAATCCTGCGGACATTCTGTGGAATTTAAGCGGCTCGATGACAGAGGTAATGATGGACGAGGATACCGGCTGGCTTATTATCGTATGCGGACTTATGGGAAGTATTATGACTCTTATCGAAAGAGCCGGCGGCGCCTCTTTGCGTTCTTATCCCTATTTCAACATGGGCTGTATTTGCAGGCAGAATACTGGAATCGTCGGGCTGGGCGCCTGACGGCAAGGGCGTGCTGTATTTTATCAAAACCATACCTTACGATTTCTACGGCTGGGTTGCGGCAATTATGGTGCCTTGCGTAATCTACGGAATAATTCCTATGTTCGGACTATGAAAAAAGCAGAGGACAGAGTGGCAAATGGCGGACCGCTTGCGCCTCCGGGCCCGGAAACCATAGATATCCACGCAGGACAGGAGGCAATGCCTATACCTGAAAAACCGAGCGTATGGGATTTCTTCCTGCCTATAATATGTCTGATAGTCCGTATATTTCACTATTTTACAGGATAGCTGTCCAGATTTATATTTACCTGCTTGACCTCCTGAAATTCTTCAAGACCGCAGACTCCGAGATCCCTGCCAAGCCCCGACATCTTGCAGCCGCCCCAAGGGGCTTCGCTGAAAGCAAGGCCGTAGCAGTTAACCCATGTGATGCCTGCTCTGATCTCTGAAATCATTCTGAGCGCGCGTGATATATCTCTTGTGAATACGCCTCCCGCAAGGCCGTATTCAGTATCTTTTACCATTCTGACAGCTTCCTCCTCCGTTTCAAAGGTAAGCGCTGGGTGCTTCCGTCATAGTGATAGTTGGCGGCCACGACCGAACCCTCTTTCAGAATTCCCAGATTTCTGACCTCCTCACCCTGCATTATAATTATTTCATTTCTGTTATATGTCTTTATAACGGGGGGAAATAATGCTGCATATTTTATTAAACTCCTCCCCGCCTATTTTTTTGAACAGCGGTGTATTGCGAATAAATGTAATATCAAAGTTTATCATATGATATAGCCTTTCCGAAAAGAATTATACAATATATGAGGAATGCAGAATGTTGTATCTACAACAAAGAATAAAATTAATCCCGCAGCCTATTTGTAAATTTCCGAAAATGTGATAATATTTAAGTATAAGCTTTAGAAAGAGGTAATTACAAATGATAAAAACAGATATATTTTCGGGATTTTTAGGCGCAGGCAAGACGACGCTTATCAAAAAGCTTGCAGATGAGGCATACAAGGGAGAGAAGCTCGTAATAGTCGAAAACGAGTTTGGAGAAATCGGCATAGACAAGGGTTTCCTTGAGGACTCGGGCATAGAGATAACAGAGATGAATTCAGGCTGCATATGCTGCACCCTTGTGGGCGACTTCACGCAGGCCCTCAAAAAAGTGGCGCAGGAGCTTAAGCCTGACAGAATAATCATAGAGCCGTCGGGAGTAGGCAAGCTCAGCGATGTCAAAGAGGCTGCGGAGCAGGTAGAGGAGATTGACATTGCAGCAGGAGTGACTGTGGTTGACGCTAAAAAATGCAGAATGTATATGAAGAACTTCGGCGAGTTCTTTAATAACCAGATAGAAAATGCAGATATTATTGTGCTGAGCCATACCAAAGGAATGGCAGAGGACAAGCTGAAAGAGGCTCTTCACCTGATAAGAGAGCACAACGATGAAGCCCAGATTATAACTACTGACTGGGACAGCATTTCCGGCAAACAGATTTTAGACGCTATGAATGAATGCAGTCATCACCATCACGACCATGACTGCGAATGCGGCTGCCACGACCATGAACATGAACATCATCATCACCATGAGCACGAGGAACATCATCACGATGAGGAGTGCGGCTGTCACGAGCATCATCACGACCATGACCATCATCATCACGACCACGATCATGATTGTGAATGCGGCTGCCACGACCACGAGCACCACCATCACGCAGATGAGGTGTTTACAAGCTGCGGCATTGAGACCATACACAAATTTGACGAGGAAGAAATCAGCGACATACTCGACCATATAGAAGAAACGGGAACAGTATTGAGAGCCAAGGGCATAGTTGAGGCAAAGGACGGAAGCTGGCTGCACTTTGACTATATTCCGGGCGAAAAAGACATCAGAACCGGCGGAGCGCAGCTTACAGGCAAGGCATGCGTAATAGGTACTGACCTTGATGAAGAAAAGATAAGGAAGATGTTCGTATGCTAGAGAGAAAATGGAAAAGACAGGTGCCTGTATATCTGTTTACAGGCTTTCTTGAATCAGGCAAGACCACATTTATGAATGAATCCATGGCAGAGCCGGAGTTTACGGCAGGTGAAAGAAACCTGTGCATACTCTGCGAGGAGGGCGAGGTAGAGCCCGATTTTACGGATAATACGGAGATAAGCATTGAATATATAGAAGATGAGGCTTCTGTTTCAAAGGAATATTTTCTGATGCTCAATGAGAAATACAAGCCGGAAAAAATCCTGATAGAATACAACGGCATGTGGAAGATGGAAGATCTTTATCTGACTATGCCTGACAACTGGATAATATGTCAGGAGATGACCTTTGTGGATTCAGGCAGCTTCACAGCATATAATATGAATATGCGAAACCTGGTTTACGACAAGCTCAAATACACCGATATGGTCATATTCAACCGCTTCGAAGAGGACTATGATGTTATGGAGTTTCACAAGACCGTAAGAAACGCCAACAGAAACGCCCAGATAATATATGAGTCTCCGGCAGGCAAGATACAGGTTGATGAAATCGAAGATCCGCTGCCGTTTGATGTTGAGGCGGGCACCATTGAGCTGGAGGACAGAGATTATGCCTACTGGTATCAGGATATAATGGCGGAGCCTGACGTGTACAAGGGCAAGACCATGATTTTGTCCGCAATGGTGAAGTCCAAGGGCATAGAGGGCAAGGACAGATTTGTTGTAGGCAGACCTCTTATGACCTGCTGTGCGGAGGATATAGAGTTTGCAGGCATGCGCTGCATAGCAGAGTGTGACACCGCTCTTGAGCATAACAACTGGGCAAGGATAGAGGGCAAAGTGCATATTGCGGTAAACGAAAAAGAGGACCAGAGAGTGCCTGTAATACATGTAAGTAAAATTGAATATACGGAGATGCCGGATAATGTTCTGGCTACTTTCTATTGAATAAATAAGCGCAGTTTTAGTGACTGCGTTTTTTTTACATGGACATATATGCAGGGGCTTTTGAATACAATTAATAAAAAAAGCCGTAAAAAACTATGTGTTTTCCCCGAAATTGCGACATTGTCTTAAAATTGTCAATTTAAAAAGCAATATGTATGAATATAATTAGAGTTAGAGAGGTAGTAATATTTTTAAGAGGTATGTTTTAAAAACAGAAGATATTTAACTATTATGTGGTAACAATGGGAGGAAGAACGAAATGGGAATTAAACAGAGCTTAACAGAAGCAGGGCTTATGAAAGCCTACGACATACTGGCAAAAAATCCAAAAAAGAATTTACTCAGAGCGGCGCAGGTTGCCGAAAAGCTTGATATGGGCGGTTCATTCAAAGCGCAGCTTGGGGCTTTCAAGGAAATGGCGGCGCACCCTGAGAACAACTGGAACCGGCTTTTAACAGGAATGTTTGATGAGATTGATGAGGGAGTGCTCAAGGCAACCTACAGGAACTTTTTCCTCAACGGTTCACTTCTGAGCGGCAAAAAAGCAAAGGAAATGAGAGAAAAATACAACTGCAATATTCCTTGGGCAATACTTCTTGATCCGACGTCAGCCTGTAATCTGCACTGTACCGGCTGCTGGGCTGCGCAGTACGGCAACAAGCTGAATCTGTCCTTTGAGGATCTTGACAGCATCATAACTCAGGGCAAGGAAATGGGCGTATATGTGTATCTTTATTCCGGCGGAGAGCCGATTGTGCGCAAGGACGATATAATTAAGCTGTGTGAGAAGCACCCTGACTGCCAGTTCACATGCTTTACCAACGGCACGCTGATAGATGAAAAATTTGCAGACGATATGCTGAGAGTTAAAAACTTCATTCCTGCGATAAGCGTTGAGGGCTTTGAAGAGGATACGGATTTCAGAAGAGGCGACGGTACTTTCGGCAAGGTTGAAGAGGCTATGAGGATACTCAAGTCAAAGAGGCTTCCGTTTGGAATTTCCTGCTGCTACACCAGCAAGAACTACAAGACAATAGGCTCGGAAGAATACTATGATCAGATGATTGCGTGGGGAGCAAAATTCTGCTGGTTCTTCACCTATATGCCTGTCGGCATTGATGCGGTGCCTGAGCTTATGGTTACAGACGAACAGAGGGAATATATGTATCACAAGGTAAGAGAATTCAGAAAAACAAAACCTCTGTTTACAATAGATTTCTGGAATGACGGCGAATATGTCAAGGGCTGTATTGCGGGAGGACGTTCGTACTTCCATATTAATGCCAACGGAGATATAGAACCTTGTGCATTCATACATTATTCTGATTCAAATATCAGAGAAAAAACTTTGCTTGAAGCATTGCAGTCACCGCTGTTTATGTGTTATCATAAAGAGCAGCCGTTCTGTCAGAATTATCTGAGACCTTGTCCGCTGCTGGACAATCAGCATGCGCTTGAGAATATGGTTAAGGAATCAGGAGCGCATTCTACAGATCTGGCGCACCCGGAGGACGTTTCGGATCTTACTGCCAAATGTATCCCTGTTGCAGACAAGTGGGAGCAGACGGCAAACAGAATTTGGGCGGAGGACCATCCGGGAGAGCCTCTCAAATAGAGTAACATTACAAGCTTAGTATATTAGCAAGTACAAAATCAGGGAAATAGTAAACGGTTAGAATCTTACTATCAAGGGGAGTTTTGTATGAGTAATGTAAAAATGCTTAGCCTGACACAAATGGAATACAAGGGATTTCAGGGAGATATCAATTATGACCTTGCAACCAACACCTATTCCGGTAAAGTGACAAACAGGCAGACGTACTATTCCATCGAATATCTGGCAAAAACAATCCACAGTCTGAGAGAGGCATTTGCAAGAGCTGTGGACGAATATCTGGAGAGTTACAGACTGGCTTTTTCAGAGGCATAGCAGGAATAGCGGACTAAACTGCTCAGGAGCATATTGTGTGGCTTCTGAAGCAGTTTTTTTAATTTTTCGGATGTGATATAATTGTTTCAGACAAATGAAAAGGGGCAATAAATATGATAACAGGCAGACTATTTGAATTGCAGGATACAGGCTACAGAGATTTTCAAAGCCGCCTTATGCCTGACGTTCCAAAGGAAAAGGTTATAGGAGTAAGAACTCCTGCGCTCAGGAAGCTGGCAAAGGAGCTTGCAGGCACAGAGGAAGCCGCAGCCTTTATATTGCAGCTTCCGCATAAATACTATGAAGAGGACAACCTCCATACTTTCCTCATATGCGAGATGAAAGATTATGACGACTGTATGGCTGAGGTTGAGCGGTTTCTTCCGTATATAGACAACTGGGCGACCTGCGACTGCTTTACGCCTAAGGTATTTAAGAAACACAGAGCGGAAGTGTATGAGAAGATAAAGCAGTGGCTGGGTTCTGCTGAAACTTATACGGTTCGTTTTGGGATAGTAACCCTTATGGATTATCTCAAAACTGATTTTGAGAAGCAGATGCTTTCACTTGTGGCAGATATACGGTCGGAGGAATACTATATAAATATGGCGACAGCGTGGTATTTCAGTATGGCGCTTGTATGGCAGTATAATGCGGCGCTGCCTTATCTGACGGAAGAAAGACTGGATAAATGGACACACAATAAATCAATACAAAAGGCAACAGAAAGCAGGCAGATTGACGATAAGACAAAGGAATATCTGCGGACACTGAAAAGGAGATGAGCGGTTTATGAAATGGATTATTGGCATACTGATAGTATTGTTTGCAGCATACTGGACTGCTGCATATTTTCTGTTCAGGTATGCCTGCGCCAGAAAAAAACGACCTGATGAGGCTCACCCGGCAGAGGCCTATCCTGCTCTCAAAAAATATGAGGAGCAGGTGCTTTCGGGAATCGCGTGGTTCAAATCAAAGGAGCCGGAGGTAATATCTCTGCTTTCCTATGACGGACTTAAGCTCACCGCCTGCTATGTCGAGCATCCGGAGCCAAAGGGAACCATAATTTTAATGCATGGCTACGGCTCCCTTTACAGTCTTGACTTTGGCTGTGTATATGAATACTACTATAATCTGGGCTATTCGCTGCTGGCAGTAAACCAGAGAGCTCACGGCGACAGCGAGGGCAGATATATATACTTTGGAACAAGAGAAAGATACGACTGTCAGAAATGGGCGCAGTACATTGCATCAAGAATACCATCGGAGCAGCCGATATTTCTTGACGGACTTTCAATGGGAACAACGACTGTGCTGATGGCGTCGGGGCTTGAGCTTCCGTCCAACGTGAAAGGTATAATTGCAGACTGCGGGTTTACTTCTCCATGGGAGGAATTCTGCGAGGTGTTAAAAAGGGCAAAGGTGCCTGCAAGACCGCTGCTTGACAGTGTAAATCTGTGGGCAAAGATTTGCATAGGCTTTGATTTCAGAGAATATTCCACCCTTGAGGCTATGAAAATAAACAAATTGCCGATACTGTTTGTTCACGGTGAAGCAGACCGCTTCGTACCGCCAAGATTTACCTATGAAAACTATAAGGCTTGCAGAGCCGAGAAATATCTGGTGACAGTGCCGGAAGCTTATCACGGTATGAGCTATCTGACGGATACTGCTAAATGCAGGAAAGCGATTGAAGAATTCCTGAATAAATACAGCAAAAGCGATGTCATATCGGCGCAGGATGGAATGAAGAATTAAAAATATGATTAGTATCAGCAAAAAAATTCACCGTTTCATACTTTGGTAGGATGACAGATTGGCATAAACGGCCTTAAACTGAAAACAGCAGACCTTGAACAGGTTGTTAATAATGTTTTGCAGGAGAGGGCGGTAAGACCAGCCTTGAAAACAGCGGAAGAACCCTTGTGATTACACCTGATGACGGTATGGAAATTTCAAAGGTAACTGTAAACGGTAAAGAATTTACGGTTACAGACAATAAGCTTACGGAACTTAAGACTGGAGATAAGGTAGAGGTAACCTTTGCTAAAATACCTCCGACTAAGGAGGAAACAGATAAAGCCTTTAAAGAAAAGGCTCTTAAGCTGGAACTTACAGTCAGAACATCAAAGACAGCTAAAAAGAATATTAAAGCCGTAGTTAAAGAAACACCTGAAATAAAGAACTTTATTAAGGAGCTTGATGCTGCGGGATATACAGTTAAATACAAATTCTACAGGTCAGACAGAAAAACATCGAAGTATGTTTCTATGATTACAAAGACAGAGAATACCTATATTAATACGACAGGTAAAAAAGATGCGAAGTATTATTACAAGGCAAAGCTTATGATATATGATAATGAGGGCAACCTGACAGCGCAGACAGAATTAAAGCAGTGCAGATATGGCAAAAGAATCTGGACAAGGTAGAAGTTATAGGGACAGCAGGCGTCGGTCTGCTGTCCTCATCATTACAGCTTCTTTTTTACCGGGAAATATACTTCCGTTACAAACTCATCAGGTGATGATGCCTCTCGCGGTCCTTTGATATATATATCAAAGGGAGCGCCTGATATTTTATAGCCGTTTGTTTCAATCCATTTCATAACGGCAGCGTAGGCATCGCCTATTGAGGAATATGCACCTGTGTAGATTGTATATGCGCAAAGACCGGGGCTGAAATTTTCCGGTTTGATTTTTCTTCCCTCATCGTTTACCGGAAGAACAACCTCGATATCTGTGTGTTCATAATTGAAATCAATATCGTGATAGACTGTCATCGGAGCTCCCGCGGGTGTGATGCCATTTTTGAAAGCTGTTTCAAATGCTTTTCCAAACATAGCCCCTATATTATCAATACTTATAGTATCTCTGACAGAAATAACCGAAACAGGGTTAAATTCTTTTAGTTCAATTTCTAATGATTTTCTTTCTTCCATAATACTTCCTCCCGAACAGATTTTATTCAGTTTTCTTCTGACCAGGGATTTCAGTTCTGTATCGCGTTGGATTCTTTTTTCGATTTCATCAAGCTGCTCTGTGAGAAGCGCTTTGAGCAGGGCTGTATCATTAGAGCCGACTACCTTTTTAATCTGCTCCAGTTTAAGACCGTATCTTTTCAGTTCAAGAATAAAGAGCAGTGTCGATACCTGTTCCTCGCTGTAGTACCTGTAGTTTGTGAATTTATCGGTGTATGCGGGAACAAGCAGGGATATGCTGTCGTAATAGCGAAGTGTTTTGACCGAAACCTTGCCTATATGGGAAAACTGTCCTATTGTGCACATAATTGTCCTCCTTTCATACACCGATTATATGACCTCCCCCTAAAGGGGAGAGTCAATAGAAATTATGAAAAAATCGTTACAGAAATAAGTGCGGCAGAAGCAAACGCTGCAAAAGACCATAAAGCCATACCGAGAAGTCTGACTAACTGAATTCTGCTTCGCGTAAGAGGAAATCTGTCTGCAAGATTAAGATAGTTGCAGCAGAGAGCAACGGTAAAAATCATCCATGCGCCGATGAGCGCTCTTTCTGTATAAAGCTGCGGAACTGAATTGCAGTCTTGTGAACTACTCCGACTTATAGGAGTCGGAGCTTCCTGCTTCAACCACTACTGCGTTGGCTGCGGTGTTACGCAACTC
>ERZ857965.2339-NODE-2339-length-16157-cov-6.442740_pt1 | contig 16157 bp, 10 predicted proteins | sample MGYA00519758_ERZ857965 | MGnify/ENA primary metagenome ERZ857965 (study PRJEB31778, sample SAMEA3449381) | human gut metagenome | biome: human gut; feature: human-associated habitat; material: faeces | place: United Kingdom | collected 2010/2012 ... | reverse complement strand
GAGACGATCATTCAGATTAACCGTACACACACACTTCCGGCGTACGGCCTTCTGCTTGTCGGACCGGCCGGAACAGGTAAATCCCAGATTGCTTATGCCGTTGCAAGAATCCTTAAACTTCCTTGGACAACACTGGATATGAGTTCCATTAACGATCCGGAACAGCTGACAGGAAGTTCAAGAATCTATTCGAACGCAAAGCCAGGTATTATCATGGAAGCATTCTCCATGGCAGGGGAATCCAATCTGGTATTCATTATTAATGAGCTGGATAAGGCGGCATCCGGAAAGGGAAACGGAAACCCGGCAGATGTTTTACTTACACTGCTGGACAACCTTGGATTTACAGACAATTACATGGAGTGTATGATCCCTACCGTTGGTGTATATCCAATCGCTACAGCGAATGACAAGGATCAGATCAGTGCACCGCTCATGTCCCGTTTCGCTGTCATTGATATCCCGGATTATACACCGGAAGAGAAGAAAGTAATCTTCTCCAAATTCGCACTTCCGAAGGTGCTGAAACGCATGAGCCTGAAGGCAGAAGAGTGCATTATGACAGAAGAGGCACTCAATGAAGTGATTGAACTGTACTCCAATACATCAGGAATCCGAGACCTGGAACAGGCAGCAGAACACATCGCAGCAAATGCACTGTATCAGATTGAGGTGAATCATGTGGAGAGTGTTGAATTTGATGCAGAGATGGTAAGAGAGCTGCTTGGATAAAGTTGGGCTTCGCCCTCAATCTGAAAAAAATGAGCTCTGGAAAGTTTTGGCTTTCCAAAGCTCATTTTTTCAATTCCTACTGTCTATAATACTGCAGAAATTCCCCAATCTTACCAACCGCCTCTTTCAGTACTTCAATACGCGGCAGATAAACCACGCGGAAATGATCCGGCTGATGCCAGTTAAATCCACTTCCCTGAACGATCAGGATCTTCTTGTCACGAAGCAGATCAAGAGCAAATTTCTCATCATTCACAATATTGAATTTCTTTGTATCAATCTTCGGGAACATATAAAATGCAGCCTGCGGTTTTACTGCGCTGATTCCCGGAATATCCGTCAGAGCCTTGTAAACATATTCACGTTGCTCGTAAATACGTCCACCCGGAACAATATAATCATTTACACTCTGGTGTCCGCCGAGAGCTGTCTGTACAATGGACTGTGCCGGAACGTTAGAGCAAAGACGCATGTTGGAAAGCATCTTGATTCCTTCGATATAGTCTCTTGCAATATTTTTATTTCCACTTAAGATCATCCATCCGATACGGAATCCGGCGATCATATGGGACTTGGACAGTCCGCTGAATGTCACGCAGAACAGATCCGGTGCAAGAGAAGCGATAGAAACATGCTCTTTTCCATCCATAACAAGACGGTCATAAATCTCATCAGAGAAAATGATCAGCTGGTGCTCTCTTGCGAGATCTACAATCTGCTGCAGTACTTCCTTCGGATAAAGAGCACCGGTCGGATTGTTTGGATTGATGATAACGATCGCTTTTGTACGGTCATTGATCTTCTTACGCATATCTTCGATATCCGGATACCAGTCAGACTGCTCATCACAGATATAGTGCACAGGCTTTCCACCGGCAAGTGTAGCACAAGCTGTCCAGAGCGGATAATCCGGAGACGGGATAAGAATTTCATCCCCTGTATCCAAAAGAGCAGACATGGTAAGATTGATCAGTTCACTGACACCATTTCCTGTGTAAATATCGCTCATCGTTACATTCGGCAGGTGCTTTAACTGGGCATACTGCATGATCGCTTTTCGCGCAGAGAACAGACCGGCAGAAGCAGAGTAGCCTTCGCAGTCAGAAAGCTGACGGCTCATGTCATAGATCACCTCATCCGGTGTACGGAAGCCAAACGGAGCCGGATTTCCGATATTAAGCTTCAGTACATGAGTTCCCATCTCTTCCATTCTGGCAGCCTCATCAACAACCGGACCTCTCACATCATATAATACATTATTTAACTTGGATGATTTCTTGAATTCTCTCACTTTCATACCTCCTGAATTATCTGCGGATGTCTGTATCTTATCAACATCTGACAGTGTGGAATCATTATCATTATTATTGTTTAACCAGTCAGGGTCAACCTGCAGGGCATCTGCCAGAAAATGTAAGATGTCGGTACGCGGGATTGTCTTCCCACTGACATACTGGCTGACATGACTTTTCCCAAGCTTGATCCCTTTCTGCTGGGCAAGACGAACAAGATCAACCTGCTTCAGGCCTTGCTCGTTCATAGCGGCTTTTAATCTGTCTGCAAAGGTTTCCATAAAGCTCCTTTCTGGGGTCATCTTTCCAGAGGTCAGACCCCATTAATAAAGTATTAACAAAACATAAAGTTCAATTTAAAATCTGCTTCAATACGAAAATCTCTAAAAAGTTCAATTTAAAAGTTCAAAACTTTAGTCAGAGTATACCACGATAAATGAAAAAGTTCAATAAAAAAATTACTGTTATAGAAAATCCGCAAAATCACGGTATCATTAAGAAAATATGATATACTAAAAGTGTTTATTACAGCAAATACAAAGTACACAGAACGAAGGGAAACAGGGAAATGATTCTTGAAAATGAAAAAATAAAACAGGCATTGGAATATATAAAGGAAGAAGATCCGGCAACGACTCAGGATACGCTCAATATGTGTCAGATCCCGGCACCTTCTTATAAGGAAGAGAAAAAAGCGGAGTATATCCGGGAGCGGTTCCGGGAGATTGGGCTTAGGGATGTCAGGATTGACGCTGTTGGAAATGTGCTTGGGATCTGGCCGGGAACCGGTGAAGGACCAAGTGTAATGCTTGCAGCACACACAGACACAGTATTCCCGGAAGGGACAGATCTGACGATAAGAAAAGAAGAAAATCGTTATTATTGTCCCGGCATTAACGATGACACACATGCAGTGGCGGAGATGATCGCAGTAGCGAAAGCAATGATCCATGCAGATCTTCACACAAAAGGGGACTTGATCTTCTGTGCAAATGTGTGTGAAGAAGGACTTGGAGATCTAAGGGGCGTGAAGTATCTGTTCGGATACGACAACAAAGCTTCAGAAGAATGTCCAGAGGTAGATGCATTTGTCTCGATTGATAACCAGTATACGGGCGGGGTGATCTATACGGCAACAGGAAGTCACCGTTATGAGGTGACATTTACCGGAAGAGGTGGTCACAGTTTCCAGAACTTTGGCATTCCTAATCCAATCCATGCAATGGGACGAGCCATCGCACAGATCGCAGAATTCCAGGTCCCGAATGAGCCGAAGACAACATTTAACGTAGGCGTGATCCAGGGAGGAACTTCTGTAAATACAATTTCAGGTTCTGCATCCATGCTGGTAGACCTTCGTTCGGACAGCGAAGAAGAGCTGAACCGATTGGACAAAGAACTTCATAAAGTGATCAAACAGGCAGTGGAAGAAGAAAATGCAAGATGGGATGCTTCAAAGCCGCAGATCAAAGTGCAGATCGAAGGACGCGGTGTGAGACCGGCGGGGGCACAGCCAAAGGACTGTGCAATCGTGAAAGCAGCATTCCGGGCGGCAGAACTGTTGGGGATTGAACCGGAGTATCGGTATGAGAGCAGTACAGATGCGAATATCCCGATCAGTATGGGAATCCCGGCAATCACTGTTGGAAGAGGTGGAGAAGAAGACGGAATCCATACCCTTCAGGAATGGTACGAGCCAAAAGAAGCATGGCTTGGACCACAGAGAGATTTGCTTCTGATGATTCTGCTTGCCGGAGCAGAAGGAGTCTGTGAGCCGGCTATAGAAAAAAGATAAAAAATCTTAAGAAAATATCAATGTCTTTTTAGGCACATTTCCTGTATACTGATGGTATGAGAGAATATTTTGTGCAGATTGTACCGGGTGTTTCGGAGATTTTTATCTTTTGCACAAAAAGAAGAAAAATAAAACAAAGCAGGAGGGCAAACGATGCGGGGAATCAGAAAGCAGTCATCCGACACACAGAATTCCAGTCAGCCGAAAGAAAAAAGAAGATTGGATACAAAACAGAAAAAAGGAATGTTGATTGGTGGAGGAATCTTCCTTGTGGCAGTGATCGCCCTGATCCTTGTGAAGAATCTGACAGGTGGAAGTGGAGCAGATGGAGAGAATGTTCTTTATGCGGATTCCGTCGGAATGATCACAGGGACAGGACTTGGGACACAGAACCGATTTACAGGAGTGGTTGAAGCACAGGATACGTTGAAACTGACACTGGCAGACAATCAGAAGGTAAAACAGATCTTTGTTGAAAAAGGGCAGGAAGTAGAGCCTGGAACAAAGCTGTTTGAATACGATACAGAAGAGCTTGCCATGACATTAGATCAGGGAAAACTGGAGCTTGAGAAGATCACGAACAACATCAGCAGTCTGAATTCACAGATCGCGACACTTACAACGGAGAAGAAGAGTGCACCGGCCAGCGAACAGCTGTCCTATACGACACAGATCCAGGAACTTCAGATGGAGATCAAGCAGGAAGAGTACAATTATAAAGTAAAAGAGCTGGAAGTAAACCGTACACAGAAGAGCCTGGAACAGTCTACAGTAACTTCTACAGTTGCTGGAATTGTACAGGAGATCAACGAACAGCAGGGAACAGACCCTTCTACAGGAGAGTCCCAACCGTTTATGAGTATCCTTTCTACAGGAAAATACAGAATCAAAGGAAAGATCAGCGAGCAGAACATCGGAGATCTGACACCGGGCACACAGGTGACGATCCGCTCCAGAGTGAATGAAGATGAGATCTGGACAGGTACAGTAGATAACGTAGACACAGAGAAGCCGGAGAACAGTTCCCAGGATTCTATGAGTTATGGTTCTGAGAACAGCGATAATCAGGCAACAAAGTATCCATTCTATGTCACATTGGATACAATGGATGGATTGATGCTTGGACAGCATGTCTATATCGAGACAAGTACTTCACTGGAAGCAGACAAGATGTGGCTGATGCGTGACTACATTGTAGACGCAGATTCAGATCATCCATATGTATGGGTAGCAGGAGATAATGACAAGCTGGAGAAGCGTTCTGTTACACTCGGAGAGACGAACGAAGATATGGGAACCTGTGAGATCGTAGACGGACTGAAAGCTTCTGATTACATTGTATGGCCAAGCGAGGAGTGCAAAAAAGGTGCAGCTGTTGTGAAGAACGATTCAGGTACATCAGGCAGTACTTCAGATATGTCAGGAGCCGAGGGCGGTTACGAAGAACCTGTAGAAGAAAATGCAATGCAGGAAGGAGTTCCGGGAACGGAGGAGAGTGTGGATGAATAAAAAGAAAATAATAAAGATCGGCATTCCTGTGGCAGCAGGCTGTATCGTTCTTGCACTTGGAATCGGTTTCGCAGTGAAGAACAGCGGAAAGGCTGTTAAAGTAGCTCCTGTCAGCAGTTTGAATTCCGGCGGCTGGTACGATGATAGTGGGATTGCAAGTTACGGAACCGTCACAACGAACCAGAAGCAGGACATTTACGTGGATGATACTATGCCGATCACACAGGTTTACGTGAAAGCCGGGGATACGGTGAAAGTTGGAGACCGTCTTGTGGCATATGACACGACACTTTCTTCCCTGGAACTTGAGATGAAAGAAATGCAGATTCAGGGGATTGACCTGAACATTCAGAACCTGCAGAAAGAGATCACCCAGCTCAAGGGGACGAAGACCGCGAAGGCAGATACAGGGGCATCCGTCGTGCAGACAAGTGCAGATGGAGAACAGCAGCCAACTGTACAGAAGATGAGTGCTGTAAAGACAACCATTCTTAATACATCAAAAGAGGATGAGAATAAAAAACCGGATGGTGATACCTCGAAGGATGATACGACAAAAGATGACAACACAAAAGACGATGCTTCGAAAGATGATAATGCGAAGGATGACACATCCAAAGATGATAATAAAAAAGACGATGTACCGTCTTCCGCAATTGAGCGTCCATTCCCTGAAGCATTAAAGGGAAAAGAGGTTTACAGTGAGATTACATTAGATTCTGTTCCTTATAATAAAGAAGATGCAGACGGAACAATGGAAAAACCGTATCGTTATCTTTGCGCACCGGGGGCAGCCGTAAATGCACCGTTTATGCTCAAAGTATTAAAAGAGGGTCAAGTGTGTGCCTTTGATGTAGTAGATAACGCAGAAGCGCCGACAAAATTCTTATCCTGTTGGATCCTCGATGGAAAAACAGGACAGGTAGTCATACCGGATTCACAACCAACTCCAGACCCGGAGCCGACTCCGGAACCAGAGCCAACTCCAAATCCAGAGCCAACTCCGGAACCAGAGCCAACTCCGGAACCGGATATTTCAGAAGATCCGGTTATCCCAGACACCCCGGACCTCCCGTCAAAGGAAGAAGTGACGAAGCAAATCAAGGAGAAAGAGCAGAAGATCAAAGATCTGGATCTTTCCAGGAGATCCGCTGAACTGGAACTGAAAAAGCTGAAGAAAAAGGTCGGGGACGGCGTGATCAAAAGTACGGTAGAAGGTGTAGTCAAAGAAGCGACTGACGAAGCATCTGCAAAGAATGAGAACAAACCGGTTGTCAGCGTTGTCGGAGAAGAAGGTTTCTATGTGACCGGAAGAGTCGGAGAGACAATGCTTGATCAGATCAAAGAAGGAATGACTGCGACTGTAATGTCCTGGCAGTCGGGAGAATCCTACGAAGCGACAGTTACAGGTGTTGGCAACTCACCGGTAAGCGATTATTCCACAGGAGAGAACCAGAATCAGTCCTTCTATCCGTTCACGCTCGTGATCCACGGAGACGCAAATCTCTCGAATGGTGAGTCTGTGAATCTGTCGATGAATGGAATTGCAGCAGGCAGTGATGGATCAATCTATCTTGAAAAAATGTTTGTCCGCGAGGAAGGAAACCGCTATTATGTCTACAAGCGGGGCGATAACGGCAGATTAACAAAACAGTATGTAGAGGTTGGCAAAAATATGTACAATTCACTGGAGATCACCTCCGGCCTCACAATGGACGACATGATCGCATTCCCTTACGGCAGAGATGTTAAAGAAGGCGCAAAGACACAGGAAGCAGATACCCTGTACGACTATTATTAAGAAGACTGAACAGTATCAAAATGAAAGAGAGTGAGGTGCCATTATGTTAGAAGACATCAGACTGGCGTTTCAGGGAATCTGGAATCATAAATTAAGATCTGCGCTCACAATGCTCGGAATCATCATAGGAATCGGTTCCATTATAGCAATTGTGTCCACGATCAAAGGAACGAATGAACAGATTAAGAAGAATCTGGTCGGTGCAGGAAATGACGCGGTAAATGTACAGCTCTATCAGGGTGACTGGCCGATCGATCTGCAGTATCAGTCACTCCCGGACGGAGTGCCGGAGATCTCAGACGAGACATTGCAGGAAGTCGTTGAACTCCCGGAAGTGGAGACAGCGTCTTTATATCATACAAGAAATGAATACGACGCAGTTTACCGCGGCGCAAAGTCATTAAGTAACAGCGTGATCCTTGGAATTGACAGAAATTATCTGGATGTTTACGGATATCAGGTAACCAAAGGAAGAGGATTAACAGACAAAGATTATTCCGAAGGACGAAAAGTAGCCTTGATAGACAAGACAACAGCGGCAAGTTTATTCGACAATGCAGATGTGATCGGAAGAACGATCGAGATCAAGGGAGAGCCTTTTGTTGTCGTTGGAATGGTTGCAAAGAAAGCAGAGTCCCAGCCGGTAATCAACTCAATGGAAGATTACTACCGCTACATGTCAGATGACCAGAGTGGAAAGATCATTATTCCGGATAATGTATGGCCGGTCATTTACCAGTATGACGAACCGCAGAACCTTGTCGTGCGTGCAAAAAGTACAGATGATATGACAACGGCAGGAGAGAAAGCCGCAGATATTTTAAATGCTATGCTGACAGTTTCAGATGATACCGTGAAATACAAAGGAGAAGATCTGTTAGAACAGGCAACACAGATCCAGGAGATCAGTAACTCGACAAATCAGCAGCTGATCTGGATCGCCAGCATTTCCCTGTTAGTTGGTGGAATCGGAGTTATGAATATCATGCTCGTGTCGGTTACAGAACGTACCGGCGAGATTGGATTAAAGAAGGCACTCGGAGCGAGAAAGCGCAGAATTCTGACACAGTTCCTGACAGAGGCGGCGGTGCTGACACTGCTTGGAGGAATTATAGGTGTTCTTGGAGGAATCGCACTTGCGTACATTATATCCGGAGTCTCAGCAGTTCCGGTAGCGATCAGCGGAGTTTCGATTGTGATCGCAGTGCTGTTTTCTACACTGATCGGTATTATCTTCGGACTGATCCCGTCCGTGAAAGCGGCGAACATGAATCCAATCGAGGCACTTAGACATGAATAAAAAAATAGTGGAAAAAGAAAATACTTGTTTCAATTTCCTTCCATATCTGTTATAGTATGTGTTAATTAAAAGAGTCAGGAGAATCTGAGTGATCGGATTCTCCGTCTTTCTATGCAAAGAGAAAATAGCAATTATTAAAAGGAAAAGAGAAAAGGGGCATGTAAATTTGAGCAGCAGTACACTCGAGGGAAAGAAAAAGACAGAGAACGGAACAAAGAGGCTGATCTTCACAGCAGTATCTATCTTGCTGGAGATCGTCTTCCTTCTATTTCTGTTTACAAAGGTAAGTGAATACGCAACTATTATTGATTGGGCAACAAGAATCGTGGCAATCTTTCTTGTGCTTGGACTTTACAGCATGGATAAGACTTCATCAATGAAAATGCCATGGATCATACTGATGCTTGCATTCCCGATTCTTGGTGTGAGTCTTTATCTTCTCGTAGGTCTGAACGGAAGCACGAAGAAGATGCGGGCAAGATATGAAGAGATTGATAAAAAACTGCTCCCATATCTTCCGGATAACAGACAGATTCTCGAATGGATGAAAGAAGAGAGTCCGCAGGCGGGGGCAATCGCTTCTTATCTGACGAATTACTCTTGTTACCCGGTTTATCAGAACACAGATGTTACATATTATGATGAGGCGATCAAAGGGCTGGATGCACAGCTGGAGGATCTTTCAAAGGCAGAAAAGTTCATCTTTATGGAGTATCATGCCATCGAAGACGAAGAGGCATGGCAACGGATCCAGACGGTACTTGAAGACCGTGTGAAAGCAGGCGTAGAAGTCCGTATCTTCTATGATGATATGGGATCAATCTGGTTTGTGAACATGGATTTTGCAACGAAACTGAAATCTTTAGGAATCAAATGCCGTGTATTTAACCCGATTCTGCCGGGACTGAATATGTTCTTGAACAATCGCGATCACCGGAAGATTACTGTGATTGACGGAAAGGTTGCTTACACAGGTGGATACAATCTGGCGAATGAGTATTTCAACATCACACATCCGTATGGAATCTGGAAAGATACCGGGATCCGTATGGAAGGAGATGCGGTCAAGTCTATGACAGTAGCATTTCTGGAAATGTGGAATGCAGCCGGAAATGTAAAGTCAAAAGAACTTGTACCGGAGAAATATGTGATCAACTATGCATACCAGGCACAACAGCGTGGTTATGTCCAGCCATATGCAGACAGTCCGCTCGATGGTGAGCAGGTAGGCGAGGAAGTATATATCAGTATGGCGAACAAAGCGGAGAAATACTGCTGGTTTATCACCCCATATTTGATTATTACAGACGAGATGACACATGCACTCACACTGGCAGCAAAGCGTGGCGTTGATGTGCGTATCATAACACCGGGTATTCCGGACAAGAAGATGGTTTACAGTGTGACCCGTTCCTTCTATCATAATCTGGTTAAGCATGGAGTCCGTATCTATGAGTGGACACCGGGATTCTGTCATGCGAAGATGAGTGTGGCAGATGATAAAATGGCGACCTGTGGAACAATCAATCTCGATTACCGCAGCCTGTACCATCACTTTGAGAATGGATGCTTCCTGGCAGATTGCGACGCAGTGCTGGAGATCCGGGATGATCTGATCCGCACGATGGGAGAAAGCAGAGAAGTGACCGAGCAGTATAAAGAAGGAAGAAGTGCGGGCTTAAGACTCGGACAGCTGATCTTACGTCTGTTTGCGGAGCTGCTCTGATAATATCGTTTGTGGGTTGAATTTGCATTGGATTGATTGTATAATGAACTTGATTGTTGAGAAATTAACAATAGTTTTTTTATGAAATGGATGGTCTGCCGGTCAGAAGATACTGAACCCGACAGCCGGATATGAACTTTATTTTATGAAGGAGGAATCAACGATGATTACCTGGAACAATTTGGATAAGCTTACTTCTTATCAGGAACTTGAGAAGACAGAAAGTGTAGATCTCGCAGCAGTGATGGCCGGAGAGAACGGAGCAGAGCGTGTGAAGAACTACAGTGTTCCGATGGCAGAAGGATTAGCATACAATTATGCAGCAAAGAAAGTGGATGACACAGTTCTCGCAGCTCTTGAGAAACTGGCAGAAGAAGCACAGCTGACAGAGAAGTTCGAAGCACTTTACAACGGAGAAGTTGTGAACACAGGAGAGAAGCGTCTCGTACTTCACCATATGACACGCGGACAGCTCGGAGATGCTGTTGAGGCTGACGGTGTAGACAAGCGTACTTTCTATGTAGAGCAGCAGAAGAAGATTGCTGAGTTCGCGAACAAAGTACATGCTGGTGAGATCACAAACGGTGCAGGAGAGAAGTTTACAACAGTTGTTCAGATCGGTATCGGCGGAAGTGACCTCGGTCCTCGCGCAATGTACCTTGCACTTGAGAACTGGGCAAAGAAGAATGATACATTCAAGATGGAAGCAAAGTTCATCAGCAACGTTGACCCGGATGATGCGGCAGCAGTTCTGAATTCTGTAGATGTTGCTCACTCTATCTTCGTACTTGTATCCAAGTCAGGAACAACACTTGAGACTCTGACAAATGAGTCCTTTGTAAAGGATGCTCTTAAGAATGCAGGACTTGACGCATCCAAGCATATGATCGCAGTAACAAGCGAGACTTCACCACTTGCAAAGAGTGATGATTACCTTGCAGCCTTCTTCATGGATGACTATATCGGAGGACGTTTCTCATCTACATCAGCAGTTGGCGGAGCAGTACTTTCCCTCGCATTCGGACCGGAAGTATTTGCACAGTTCCTTGACGGAGCAGCAGCTGAGGATAAACTGTCCCTCAATAAGAATATCAAAGAGAACCCGGAGATGCTCGATGCATTGATCGGTGTATACGAGAGAAATGTACTCGGATACCCAAGCACAGCAGTACTTCCGTATTCTCAGGCACTGAGCCGTTTCCCTGCACATCTGCAGCAGCTGGATATGGAGTCTAACGGAAAATCCGTAAACCGCTTTGGTGAGCCGGTTGATTATGTAACAGGACCGGTTATCTTCGGAGAGCCTGGAACAAACGGACAGCACTCCTTCTATCAGCTCCTTCACCAGGGAACAGATATTGTGCCGCTTCAGTTCGTAGGATTCAAGAACAGCCAGATCGGTACAGATGTTGTGATCCAGGACAGCACAAGCCAGCAGAAACTCTGCGCGAACGTAGCTGCTCAGATCGTAGCATTTGCATGTGGTAAAGAAGATGAGAACCGCAACAAGAACTTCGAAGGCGGACGTCCTTCAAGCATCATTATCGGAGACAAGTTAACACCAGCATCTCTCGGAGCACTGCTTGCTCACTTCGAGAACAAAATCATGTTCCAGGGATTCCTGTGGAATGTAAACAGCTTCGATCAGGAAGGTGTTCAGCTCGGTAAAGTCCTTGCAAAACGCGTACTTGCACATGAGACAGACGGAGCCCTGAAAGTATTCAGTGATCTTCTGAACATCTAATCGAATCATATAAGTAAAAAGTATAGGAATCGTGCTGTCGGCGGAGAGTTCTGCTGACAGCACGATCTTTTATATATTAGGAAAGTGCTTTCCTAATATATAAAAAACGCTCCGCTTAGGATGCACACTGCGGCGTATAATGTAAGTGTCGCAAGCGACCGCCGCAGGCGCAAGAATGTGCCGAGGCACATTCTTTGTTCAAGCAAGGATTTTTTAAAAGAGAGAGGAAGCAAATGAAAAAGCGAAGGATTAAAGGAATTCAGATGATTCCATATGGACTTCTGGCCGGAGTTATGACAGAAGATTCAATAGAAGAGAGGCAAAGAGAAGTCCGCCTGACAGAGATTTCATCCGAAGGATTCCGCATCCGGCTTTGCAGGAGAGGGAAAGCGGAGGAGAACATTTATCCGAAAGCATTCAAGATCTGCTTCTATCAAATGGATCAGGCAGAGTATCGGGAGATTGAAATTCGTCATTTTCAGACAGAGGCTGGGGAACAGACAGAATTCTATCAAGCCTATGATATTTTCACAGTTCAGGAAGATTATAAAGAAGCCTTTCAGAAGCTCTGTGTCGAATACAGTCGATACATTTCGCTCAAGCTGGAACAGGATGATGCACATCTGGCGCAAGAAATGACCGGTTATCCCGCACAGGAAGAAGAGGAACATTTCAAGAATAAAACAGAACAAAATAAAGCGTGGTTTCAGAATGCGGAGATCTTCCGAAATCTGCCGGCAGAATTAGCAGTAGAACTGGATCATCCGAAACTATACGAACAATATCTGACCAGACCGATTGAACGGTTCATGAAAGAATACTGGCAGCAGCATGGAATTAAAGATGCGCGGATCTTGGGAAGACAACCGGACCGGTTGTATATCGGCAACCAATTCTGTCCACATCTATTTCCGAAAGAAGAACAGTTCTTTGCACTTCTTGAGAAAGCAGATAAAGAACGGATGGAAGTGACCGTTGCCTTTTCCTTTATTCGGGAAGACAGGCTTGCACAGACAGAACAGCTGTTGACACGCCTGGATGAGTGGTGTAAACAACAGGAGACTTCCGGGGCGGAGAAGAAACGACTTGAGGTTGTAGTCAATGATTGGGGACTGGCACATCTTGTGAAGCGGACAGAACATCTGATCCCGTGTCTTGGGACGCTCTTAAATAAGCGGAAGAAAGATCCAAGAATGTTTTACAAGATGGGAGATAAGACGCTGTTGGAACAGAATAATCTGAATGCAGGATTTTATCGCACCTATCTGGAAGAAAGCTTTGGAATCAGCTGTTATGAGTGGGAAAGCTGCGGTTATACACAGGAAATACCGCAAAAGATACAGAACCATCTCCATGTGCCGTTCTATCAGACAAATACGTCGAGCTATTGTACACTTTGCGCTGTACTGGAACACGGTGAACGTGGAAAACAAAGGGAGAGACAAGAATGTCCGGCACCGTGTCTGGAACATAGCTTCTTCTATCCAAAGCATTTATATATGAAGGGAAAATACAACAGTCTGTTCGCATTGGATAAACATCTGCTGGATGAACCGGAGCAGTTGAAGAGAGAACTCGGAATAAAATGGAACCGCCTTGTGGTCAATCTATTGTGAAATGTGAAAAACAGAAGGATGATGGAAGAATGGAGACACAGAAAAGAAAACAGAATGAAAAAGAAAAAGCAGAGCGAAGGATGAAAATCGTTGCAGGACTTGGATCTGTGGATGAATATATTCCATATGTTCAGGCAGGAGCAGACGAATTGTTCTGCGGATATGTGCCATATAACTGGACAAAAAAATACGGAACCGTACTTCCACTGAACCGCAGGGAAGTGCTGGCTTATAATGTGCAGCTCGGTTCTTTCAGTGAATTAGAGATCCTCTCAGCAATGATCAGGAAGTACAGAAAGCCGGTGCATATCGCGATGAATTCTCTCTATTATATTCCGGAACAATATGAAGAGATTGCAGACATTGTGAAACAGTGTATGAAAATCGGATTCGACAGCTTCATCCTTGCCGATCCGGCATTGATTTTGTATCTGAGACAAAAAGGCATATCCTGTAAGATCCATCTCAGCGGTGAAGCCGGAGAAATGAACCGGGAGGCAATCAAAGTTTTCCGGGAAATGGGAATCGGCCGGATTATCTTCCACAGGAAAAATACAGTTGCATCGATGCGGCAGATGATAGAAGCTGTAAATGCAGAAAAACTGGAATTCGAGGCCTTTGCATTGAACGAATTGTGTCAGTTCACAGGAGCATTCTGCAATTCCCTTCACTGTGACGAGATGGGTTATCTGTGCAGGACGACCTACTGGGGAGATGCTGAGATGGAAGAGCGTATGGAACGAGTGATAAAAAGAACATTGGAGATAGAAGAGCAACAAGAGCAACAATATCTCTGTGGGAAGAGTGGATGTGCGTTGTGTGCGCTGCCACAGCTGGAGGCAGCAGGGATTACCCATCTGAAACTGGTTGGACGAGGAAATTATGTGGAAGATATGATCCGGGATATTCGGAATCTGAAGGCTGCGTTGGGGGTTCTGGAGGAGAATCAAAGAGAAGAAAAAGAGACAGGGAGATATATCGATCAATTGAATAAGAAAATATTTGATGGTCAGCCGTGTGGAAATAATTGTATTTATAATCCGGGACAGTTTCTTTGAGCTGTCTGGGGAAAAAGAGAAAAGTTCAGAATAGAAAAAGAAGCGTATTTCGTGGAGTAGATTACTCTACGAATTTTTACGGAAAGCCTTGGAAATCAATGGTTTTCAGGTGTCTGACCAAAAAATTGACGGTAAATAAATGCTGTAAAATTGTAATTATAATTAATTTTTAAATACATGTGATTATAAAAATACGAAGTGACTTAGATAAAATAAGATAATTATTTTTAATTTTCTGATCTGATAGCTTGGAAATTGACTGACAATTGACCATAAATTTGACGGCGAATAGATAAAAATCCATTCAAAAAAGGAGATTAAAATGACGAAAGTGTTTATTTTTCGACTTTTTTTGCTAAGAGATTGTATAAATTCATGAAATGAACGTATACACATTGACAGAAATGTTTGAAAAGAGTAGACTGAACACGATAATTATACTAAGATTTGAAACAATTTAAAGAAAAAGCGTATTTCGTAGAGTAATCTACTCTACGAAATTTTTTGCAAAAAGGGTGAAGGCTTATGGGAAGAAGACCAGCAGATTTGTCAGGAAGAAAGTTCGGTATGTTGACAGCCAAGTATGCGACGGAGAAAAGAGATAAACGCGGCTCCGTTTATTGGCATTGTGTCTGTGATTGTGGAAATGAAGTTGACGTGACGGCAGCAGGTCTTGTGCATGGTAATTATCATAGCTGCGGTTGTTTACAAAAGAAGAACCGTCAGGAAATTGCGCAGAGACGACATCTCGTAGACGGAACCTGTGTTGAAGTACTAGAAAAAAGAAAAAGCAGAAAAGATAACATGAGTGGTTTCCGTGGCGTTTTCCAGTTGAAGAATTCTAATCGGTATCGTGTGGATATCGGATTCAAGGGAAAGCGCTATTATGTTGGTCTTTTTGATAATTATGACGAAGCGGTGCAAGCAAGACTTGCAGCGGAGAACCTGATCCACAATGGTTTCATTCAGAAATGGAAGGAATGGAATGAGAAGGAGAAGGAAGATCCGGAGTGGGGGAAGGAGCATCCGCTTGTGTTTGATGTGAAGAAAGAGGATGGGGAGATTCGGGTGAGTGTGTGAGAATGTCTACTTAATAAAGAAATACTATCTGTGAAGAGCAGATGTGTACATAGATATAAAGGAGCAGAGGGGACAATATTGGTTGGAGAACATTATGAAAGATAAATTTGCAGTGTCCATGTTCGGACAAAAAAGACTGTCCCGTGAGGGCGGGATAGAGATTGTTGTAAAAGAACTGTGCACCAGAATGGCACGAGATGGATGTCAGGTTACCTGTTACAACAGATCTGGTCATCACGTGAGTGGTGCAGAGTATGACAATAAAATTGAATATGATGGAATCCGACAGAAATTTGTTCCAACCATTGAAAGAAAAGGTCTTGCAGCGGTGAGTTCCTCTTTCTTTGCGGCTTTGTACAGTGCTTTTGGAAAATATGATGTGGTTCATATCCATGCAGAAGGTCCGGCTTTTTTCTCATGGCTACCTAAGATGTTTGGAAAGAGGGTTGTGGTTACCATTCATGGTATAGACTGGCAACGGGAAAAATGGAAATCAGGATTTGG
>ERZ857965.2333-NODE-2333-length-16227-cov-2.996043_pt1 | contig 16227 bp, 15 predicted proteins | sample MGYA00519758_ERZ857965 | MGnify/ENA primary metagenome ERZ857965 (study PRJEB31778, sample SAMEA3449381) | human gut metagenome | biome: human gut; feature: human-associated habitat; material: faeces | place: United Kingdom | collected 2010/2012 ... | reverse complement strand
CTCCGCAAATAAGAATACGACAATCAGCAAAATAGTAATGCTCGTTATAAAGCCGCTGCAAGTCAATATCCCTTCTACAATCTTTTCCCAAACTCGTTTCATACAGTTTTAGTCTTCTATTTTAATAACTGATGCAAAAAAAGCCTCTTTATATTAAGGTGATGTGAAAGAAGCTTGAAGTATTTGCTACAATTATATTACAAACTTGTTACAGATAAAGAAAAACCTGATCTTATTACCATTTTCCCGCAGGAACAGATTCAATCCACCCTTGCCGGCGAATATTACCCGTAACAGAATCGTAACACACCAGTAAAACAAATGACACAAGAAAACGTTTCTTTTGCACACGAATTAATATAAGAACTTATGAATCAAGTAAAAGCTCTATTTCTTTTTATTCTATTGGCTTGTAGTCTGAATATTACCGCGCAACGCATAAAAGGTAGTGACACGGTGTTGCCCGTATCACAAGAAACAGCCGAGATTTTCATGAAAGATGATCCCGACCGGCGGGTAACCGTCACCGGCGGAGGAACCGGAGTGGGAATTTCCGCCCTGATGGACAACACGACAGATATCGCTATGGCTTCCCGTCCCATCAAATTCAGCGAAAAGATGAAAACCAAAGAAGCCGGACAAGAGGTGGACGAGGTGATCGTAGCCTACGACGCCCTTGCCGTAGTGGTTCACCCCTCCAACCCGGTGAAACAACTGACCCGCCAACAACTGGAAGATATCTTCCGGGGCAAAGTCACCAACTGGCAGCAAGTGGGCGGAGACGACCGCAAAATCGTAGTCTACTCCCGCGAGACTTCCTCCGGTACCTACGAGTTCTTCAAGGAAAGCGTACTGAAAAACAAGAACTACATGAGCAGCAGTCTCTCCATGCCTGCCACGGGAGCCATTATCCAATCCGTCAGCCAAACTCGCGGAGCCATCGGATATGTGGGTCTAGCCTATGTATCACCGCGTATCAAGACACTCGCCGTTTCATACGACGGGCAGCATTATGCCGCTCCCACGCTGGAGAATGCCATCAATAAGACTTATCCGATAGTACGCCCGCTATACTATTATTATAACCGAAAAAACGCCTCGATCGTAGCCCCTCTGCTCGATTTCATTTTGTCTGCCGCAGGACAGAAAATCATCAAAGAGAGCGGATATATCCCGGTACATAAAGAATAAATCTTCATTCTTCATTCTTCATTCTTCATTTTTTTACCCTATCTTTGTCCCCACGATACGAAAATAGTAACATTATGGCAGAAATAAAGAGCGAAGAAACAAGCGAAAAAAAGAGCTTGAACTTCATTGAGCAAATAGTAGAAAACGATTTGAAAGAGGGTAAAAACGGGGGAAAAGTACAGACACGCTTCCCGCCCGAACCAAACGGTTACCTCCACATCGGACACGCCAAGGCCATCTGCCTTGATTTCGGTATTGCCGCCGCACACGGCGGTGTCTGCAACCTGCGTTTCGATGACACCAATCCCACCAAAGAAGATGTGGAATATGTAGAAGCCATCAAGGAAGACATCCAGTGGCTGGGCTACAAATGGGGTAACGAATATTACGCTTCCGACTATTTCCAGCAATTGTGGGACTTCGCTATCCGCCTCATCAAAGAGGGCAAGGCATACATCGACGAACAGACTTCCGAGCAGATTGCCGCCCAGAAAGGAACTCCCACCCAGCCCGGTGTGGAAAGTCCCTACCGCAACCGTCCTATCGAAGAAACACTGGATTTGTTCCAGAAGATGAACAGCGGCGAGATTGAGGAAGGTGCCATGGTGCTCCGTGCCAAGATAGACATGGCAAGCCCCAACATGCACTTCCGCGACCCTATCATCTACCGTGTAGTGAAGCATCCGCACCATCGCACGGGCACCACTTGGAAGGCTTATCCGATGTACGACTTCGCCCACGGGCAAAGCGACTTCTTCGAAGGCGTGACACACTCGCTCTGCACACTGGAGTTTGTGCCCCACCGTCCACTCTACGATCTCTTCGTGGACTGGGTGAAGGAAGGCAAAGACCTCGACGATAACCGCCCCCATCAGTATGAGTTCAACAAACTGAACCTGAACTACACCTTGATGAGCAAGCGTAACCTGCTGATTCTGGTAAAAGAACATCTGGTAAACGGTTGGGACGACCCCCGTATGCCGACTCTCTGCGGTTTCCGCCGTCGCGGCTACTCGCCCGAGTCCATCCGCAAATTTGTAGACAAGATAGGTTATACCACTTACGATGCCCTGAATGACTTCGCCCTGCTGGAAAGCGCTGTCCGCGAAGACTTGAACAGCCGTGCCACCCGTGTATCGGCAGTCATCAATCCGGTGAAACTGATCATTACCAACTATCCCGAAGGACAGGTGGAGGAAATGGAAGCTGTCAACAACCCGGAAGATCCGTCGGCAGGCACACACACCATCGAATTCAGCCGCGAACTGTGGATAGAACGCGACGACTTCATGGAAGATGCCCCGAAGAAATATTTCCGTATGACTCCGGGACAGGAAGTGCGTCTGAAAAGCGGATACATCGTGAAATGTACAGGCTGCAAGAAAGACGACAACGGCAACGTGGTGGAGGTATACTGCGAATACGATCCCAACACCAGAAGCGGCATGCCCGACGCCAACCGCAAAGTGAAAGGCACCCTCCATTGGCTCAGCTGCAACCATTGCCTGCCGGCAGAGGTGCGTCTGTACGACTACCTGTTCACCGACCCCGCGCCGGATGCGGCGGATAAGAATTTCCTGGACTATCTGAATCCGGATAGCCTCCAGGTCCTTACCGGCTGCAAGGTGGAGCAGGGGCTGGCCCAAGCGGCCATGCCGGAAAAGGGGAAAACCGCCACTGCCTATCAGTTCATGCGTCAGGGCTACTTCTGCCTGGATAACCAGGACGCCGCCCCTGGCCATCTGGTGTTTAACCGCAGTGTCTCGTTGAAGGACAGCTTTAAGAAAAAATAAAATCCGATGCATGGATATCGGAAATTTTGGGAAAAGCAGGGAGGAGAAAACACCATCTCTGCCTTGCGAAACCGTTCATTTTCTGGTACAATAGCAAGGATCCTGTGAAGATGCCCCGGCATGGGGGATCGGTTCCTAAAGTGGGAGTGTTGTCACGAGTATGAAGAAACATGAAATCAAATCCGGAAGAACCAAACCGCCAGAAGTTCGTACGCGGGAACAGATAGAGAATGAAACCTTTAACCGGATGCTTCTCTGGGTGGCAGTGGCCGCCGTGGTAGAAGTGGTTATGGTTCTCATCAATCGCTTTTATATCAACACCAGAGTGAGCGAGCTCAACGCCAAGATCGTGCTGTACTATGTGCTGACAGCACTGCCCTTCGTGGGGGCGGCCCTGTTCGTGATCCTCTTGGTGGTGGCCGTGCGGATGCGTCGAAGCGATACAGGGAAGGACGGAACCCTTCAGGTGGCGATGGCCTTCGGATTTTTGTGCATGGGCGTGTGCGGCCTTCTGATGCGGAATTATGAGAGCACCGTTGCCCCCATGGTGCTGGCCGTGGTGCCTGGGCTTGGGGTCCTGATGATGGTGTTTTACCTCTACCCCAAGGAGTTCTTCGCCTGCGGCATTGTGGGCGGTTTGGGTCTCCTGGGCCTGTGGGTTTACCGGACCCTTTCCAGTGGTACCATCTATTACGCCTATCTCATCCTAACGGTGGTGATCGCTGCCGCAGGAGCTGTGTTGGCCTGGAAGCTGAAGAAAGCAGGCGGGGTGTGGAAGGGCAAGAACCGCAGTTGGACCCTGCTGCAGTCGGATGCAGCCTACCTGCCGTACTACCTTACAGCAGTCATTACCCTGGTTCTGCTCCTGCTTCCTCTGGTTGTGAGTGCCATGGGCTACTATGGCGTTTGGGCAATGGCAGCTTGGCTGTTCATCCTGGCGGTCTACTTCACGGCAAAACTCATGTAAATGGAAAGAGAACCACACCGGCCGGCACCCCTGTTTCGGGGGTGCCGGCCGTTTCGTCTCTGTCAATCGGTTGTTTTCAGGAGGGACTCCTGTCGCAGCGGAAGGGGATTCTCTGTGGTTTGCTCCCAGCCGATGAGCAGGCAGCCGTGTTCCACTTGGATCTCCACCGGGTTTCCCAGGAAATGGTTGCTCACCCCTAGGGGGAAAAAGGGGGAGAGGGTTGCCCGGTCCAACGGGTACTGCCCTCCCCGAATGGTGACCCCCTTAGCGGCCTCCCCCAGACAGAACAGGGAGAAGATCCCTGCCTCCCGGGCGGGCAAGGTGAGGTGACCATCGGCCAGGGCGGTAAATACATAGGTCTCATCATAGAGATAGCCTGCGGCCCCTGCCTGGGCCAGGTAGCCCAGGGTTTGCAGGTTGGCCAGGGTGTGGTCCAACCGGCCGCCTGTGCAGCCGTAGAGGTGGACGGTGGTGCATCCCTGGGCCAGGGCGTATTTTACAGCCAGCATGGTATCGGTGTCGTCCTTTTCTGCCGGGAAGGTTTGCACGGGGAGGGCTTGGGGGGGCGTTTCCAGGGAGTCCAAGTCTCCCAACAGGAGATCTGGGCGCAGCCCGGCGGCCTGGCAGTGGCGGTACCCCCCGTCGGCGGCCAGGATAAGGTCCCCTGGCTGAGGCGGTACCGGCAGTCCGAAAAAGGGGCCGGCGCCAAAGAGAAAGCAGGTATCGTAGACTTGGGGCATGGTGATGTCTCCTTTCCATAGGGTCCATGGATGTCCCCATCTTACCACGGTTGGCGCCTCTTGACCAGGGGGCGTTTTTTTGTTACACTGGGCGGCAGTGCAGCCGGAGAGAAAGGAAGAACAACCAATGATCCAAGGGGCTATTTTTGATGCAGACGGAACCCTGCTGGACTCCATGGGGATGTGGGATACGGTAGGGGAGCGGTACCTGGCTTCCCTGGGGATCCCCGCCCGCCCAGGGCTGCGGGAGATTCTCTTCCCCATGAGCCTGACCCAGTGCGCCGCATATCTCAAGCAGACCTATGGGCTGCCCCAGTCCTGCCAGGCCATTGCCGATGGCATCAATGAAAGTATTTTCACCTTTTACCGGGACGAGGTGCAGGCCAAAGCCGGCGCGAAGGCCTTTTTGGAAGCCCTGCACCGCCAGGGCGTGGCAGTCACCTTGGCCACTGCCACCGACCGGGAAGTGATTCTGGCGGGGTTGCGCCGCACATCCCTGTTACCTCTGTTGGACAAAGTGTTCACCTGTGGGGATTTGGGGGTGGACAAGCGCACCCCCACCATCTTCCACACGGCCCGGGCGGCCATGGGAACGGCCCTGGCAGACACCTGGGTTTTTGAGGATGCCGTGCACGCTGCTCAGACGGCCTATCAGGCGGGCTACCGCGTGGCCGGTGTGGCAGACCCTTATAGCGACCAGAAAGCGCTACAGGCCACGTGCCACCTCTATCTGCCCGATCTCACGGATTTTTCCGGGTTTTATGAGAGGGCCAAACAGTGGTAATTGGAAATTGCCCCACCCAATTTGGGTGGGGCAATTTTTGTAAGAGACGGCGACAGGGGAGTCGTTAGGCTTTGGGGATGAGTTGGATGTTCAAGTCTACATTTCCCTCAATGCCAGGCACCGTGCCGGTGCTGGAGTACTGCCACATGGAAAAGTGGTAGTAGAAGGTGGGGGTTTCGTTGTACTGGGCCAGCCACAGGGGGAAGTCCACCAGCTGCGCCAGGTCGTAATGGAGGTAGAAGTAGGTGAGGTTGGAGTAGACCATGCTCTCGTACCCACCGTCCTCTACGGCTTGGCAGAAGGCCACAGCACATTTGGTGAGCATCTCATCGGAGAGCCCGTCTGTGCGGGGATTGAGGCTGCTGTCGTAAGGTTCCCAGTCAAAGACGATGGGGTAGGTGATGTCATAGTCCTGAAGGAGATCCATGCAGTACTGGGCTTCCTCCACGGCCTCCTCCTCGTTGATGGCTTGGGAGAAGAAGTACACCCCAACTTCAATGTCGTTTTCCAAGGCACCCTTCAGATTGGTCTCAAAGTAGGTGTCCGTGACAATCCGCCCCGTTCCGTACCCACGGTAACCCAGACGGATCATGGCGAAGTCCACGCCAGCGTCCTTCACAGCGGCCCAATCGATCTCCCCTTGGTAGCGGGAGACGTCGATGCCGATCCGGTAATCATAGTCATCGCTGTTGTAGGTGAGAAACCCGTTTTCATTCACCTGGAAGAGGGAGGAATCATAGGTCCGTTTTGGCATTTCTTCCACCACATAGACCTTTTTGTTGCCGAAGTAGAAGTAATCCCCCTCCTCCTCGGGTGCGTCGGGGTCCTCTGGTGAGGTGGGTGGCGTCTCAGGGCTTTCTGGCGGGGTGTAGTGGTAGATCCGCCAGATCACGGTGGTAATCTCCGCGCGGGAGATGTCATCCTGGGGTTGGAAGAGGATTTGGTCCCCCGAGGCGGATCCCTCGAAAATACCGTGGTCCCACAGGATCAGTGCGGCCTCCGCGTCGGTGTCGTCAAAGGGGGAGGGATCTTGGCTGGTCCGGGAGAGGTCCATAGCCAGGACGGTGATCTCGGCAATCTCCAGCCGGGTAATGGCATCGTCCAACCCTAGATTGAGCCCACTGGGGAGCAGCCCCTCTCGCTGGGCCAAATCGTAGAACCCACTGGCCCAGTGGGTTCCTGTGGGGGCCTGGTTCTCATAACCGGCGGCCATCAGGACGAGCTTCAAGGCCTGCCCAAAGGTCACAGTGCCCTCAGGGCGGAAGGCCGTGGAGGTGACCCCGTCTACAATGCCGGCGTCGTAGAGGTCTTGTACGTAGGTGTAGTACCACTCCGAGGGATCCACGTCGGTAAAGGGCAGGCTGCCTGCGGCACTGGCGGGGACGGCCAGGGAAATGGTGAGGGCAGCCAGCAGGAGCAGGGCATGCAGTCTCTGTCGAATCGTTTGCATGGGAAAGATACCTCTCTATCTCTTTGGTTAGGAAAAATGCCGGGGAAAGAGTTTGGGGCGCAGGCGGTAGACATACAGGTCACTGATCCTGGCCAGCAACACGTCATAGATCAAGAAGGCCACATTGCCCAGCACCAACATGCCGGCCACTACCAGCCCCGTCCAGTTGGCGGCATCGGCATGCCAATCCGGAGAAACCAGGACAAAGAGCAGCAGGGCGATGATGACAGCCAGTGCAGCGTTAAACAGAACCAGTTTTAAGACCACCCGCAAGGGTTTACGCCGCAAATGCTGCAGCTTGGGCCGGGCCAGGGGGTACCAGCCGAAGAGGAGGGCAAAAAACAGGGCAGCCTCTTTGTTGGGGGAGAGGATCAGGCTGAGCAGTGCCACGGCAAGGTAGAGCAGTGCCCCTGTCTTGCCGCCAAACTCCCACACCACAGGGATGATGAGCACGCCGGCGACAGCAGGGCACAGGTACTCCGTGGCGGGAATCATGGTGCCCAGTAGCATAATGACGATCATCAGGGCAGCTAGGACGCCGCAAAAAGCCACACGAAAACTTGGTCGGTTGCGCATGTGTGGAATCACCTCCCAGGTGGAAACGCGCAAGAAAAAGGAACATACCATAGTATAGCAAAGCTGGCAGAGGCTTGCAAGCGGCAGGCGGCGATTGGGGCACTTTCTTTGCGCCCAAGCCCCCAGCGGGTCGAACCCAGAGAGAAACACCAGAAAATAGCAGTTGCCACACTTCTGTAGATATGGTACACTTATTTTGTAAGGTCTCAAAGTGAATTCGTGGGTTTTGATACCCGGGAAAGGAGGAAACCGATGCATTACCAGACCATCTGGCTGATCCTTCTTATCGTCTTTGCAGGCATTGAGGGGATAACGGCGGGGTTGGTCTCCATTTGGTTCTGTGCTGGCAGTCTAGTGGCCCTGGTGGCGACGTGGCTGGGGGCATCCTTGCCGGTACAGATTGGGCTGTTCGCCATTGTCTCCGTAGTGGCCATGGCCTTGGTGCGGCCCATGGCGCGGAAATGGCTGCACCCTAAGATGGAGAAAACCAACGCAGACCGCATCCTGGATCAGGAAGGCGTGGTGGTGGAGGAGATTGATAATCTCAACGCCTCTGGCCAAATTAAGATTGGCGGTGCTGTCTGGTCCGCCCGAGCAGAGGGGGAGGAAGTCATTCCCCCAGGGACCCGGGTACGGGTGGCGCGGATCGAAGGTGTCAAAGCCATTGTAAGAAAACAGACCGATTGAAACCCAGTAGACCCAAAGAGAGAACCCGCCTTTTGAAGAAGAGAAAGGATTGTTACTATGGAAACAAGGATTGTCCTCATTGTTCTGCTGATCATCGTCCTGGTGATTCTGGCCCGCTGCATTCGGGTGGTGCAGCAGTCCAAAGCATACGTGATTGAGCGCCTGGGTGCTTTCCACACGGTATGGAGTGTGGGCCTGCATTTTAAGATTCCCTTTATTGATCGCGTCCAACGGGTGGTTTCCTTGAAGGAACAGGTGGCGGACTTCCCACCCCAGCCTGTCATTACCAAGGACAACGTCACCATCCAGATCGACACGGTCCTCTACTTCCAAATCACGGACCCCAAGCTCTACGCCTATGGGGTGGAAAACCCCATGAGCGCCATTGAGAACCTCACTGCCACCACCCTGCGGAACATCATTGGTGAGTTGGAGCTGGACCAGTCTCTGACCTCCCGAGATATCATCAATGCCCGGATGCGCTCCATTCTGGACGAAGCCACAGATCCCTGGGGGATTAAAGTCAACCGGGTGGAGCTGAAGAACATCGTGCCGCCCAAGGACATCCAAAACGCCATGGAGAAGCAGATGCGGGCCGAGCGGGAACGGCGGGAGCAGATCCTCCAGGCCGAGGGCCAGAAGCAAAGCCAGATCCTGGTGGCCCAGGGCGAGAAGGAGTCTATGATCCTCCGGGCCGACGGCGAAAAGCAGGCCCGCATCATGGAGGCCGAAGCCGAAGCTGCTGCCATTCTCCGGGTGAACGAGGCCATGGCAGACTCTTTGAAACTCCTCAATGAGTCCGCCCCCACCGATGGCGTCATCAAGATCAAGGCCTTGGAGGCTTTCCAGGCCGCTGCCAACGGAAAGGCCACCAAAATTATCATCCCCTCGGAGATCCAAGGCCTGGCTGGTCTGGCCGAGGGCATCGTGGAAACCGTCAAGCGCCCGGAGACCGGGAGCAGGCCAGTTTCCAAGGAACAGGCGTAACAAAACCTTTGCCTAGAAAAACGCTCGCTGCCACGCAGCGAGCGTTTTTTCGTAAGAAACCGGTTCCGTGCAACCTGGTTCCAAAAATCTCGGTAATATGGGGGAAGGGCCCTTTGAGAATATGGTAGGAGGGGAGCGGTATGGATGATGAGAAAATCCTAACCCTGTATTGGAACCGGGAGGAAGCAGCCATTGCAGCCTCTGCACAGAAGTATGGGCACTACTGCGGCCGCATTGCGGGAAACATTCTCTCCCAAGCGGAAGATGTGGAGGAATGCGTCAACGACACGTGGCTCCGGGCCTGGAATGCCATTCCACCCCACAGGCCGGCGCAGCTCTCCCTCTTCCTGGGAAAGATCACCCGGGAGTTGGCCATCGACCGGTATCGTGCCCAGCGAACCCAGAAACGGGGCGGCGGCGTGTACGACGTGGCGCTGGAGGAGTTGGAAGAATGTCTCTGGACAGAGCGCGATACGGTGGAGCGAGCGGTGGAAGGGAACCTGCTGGGGGAGGCCATCAGCCGGTTCCTGTGGGAACAGCCCCCGCTGCACCGGGATGTGTTTGTCCTGCGGTACTACCATCTCAGCTCCATCCAAAAGATTGCCAAGGCGTACGCCATTGGGGAGAGCAAGACGAAATCCATCCTGTTTCGGACCCGGAAAAAACTGCGGGTGTTTCTGGAAAGTGAGGGATTGCTATGAAGGCAGAACACTGGATGGACGCTATGGGGCAGATCGACATGGATTTGGTAGAGGAAGCGGAACAGCGGTGTCTCACCACCCCGGTCCGGCGCCCCCGCAGAAAGCTTCTGCGCTGGGCCGCTTGCCTGGTGGTGGTTCTCCTACTCTCCCTGTCAGTGGCCTTTGCGGCTGGGGTGTTTGACCCGCTGTCGCAGTACTTTCAAGGGCGGACAGAGACGGATTGGGACCGTTTCCTCTCAGCCTCGACCACGGTGGCCAACGACACCGTGGAACTCCGGCTGGAGGGGGCCGTTGCAGACGAACACCTCTGCCATCTGCTGGTCTCCTTTGTGGGGCAAACCCAAGCGGTCAAAGAGCAACTGACCAAGCACAGCGCGGAGACGCAGAGTGGCTTCCAGCTCTATGCTACCGCCGAGAATGGGACCCCAGTGGACAGCACCCAATGGACCAGCGGGGTATACACCGAGCAGAAAGGGTTCCACAGGGGCGCAAGCACCCCCTTTGCGGGGGCAGATCTCACCGCGCTGGTTACGGTGACCTTCCCGGAGGACCTCTCGCTGCAGGAGATTGAGAACGTCTGCTTCACGTACGAAGGGCTTACCTTGGAGGTAGACGTTTCGCAGTATCTTTTGCCCGGATACCTGCTGGTCCCGGAATATCCTGCGAAAGAGGCGGAAACGGTGTGCTATCTGTCCCCCATTGGGTTTCAGTGCACGGTGCCAGGAGGAGGGGAGGTCACCCTAGAGCTCCTTCGAACCGACGGAACCGTGGTGGAGATGGGAGAGGACTTGGGCTGCCATATGGCAGGGTATTCCGGCGGGGACACGCAGTGGTTCTCCGGCTACTGGTGTGCCGGCAGCCCTCTGGCCGTCCGTGTCCTGGATTTGGAGGACTACCGCGGCCTGCGGATCAACGGCGTGTCGTACATTTTTCCCCAACCAACGGAGTAGTGTTACAGAGAAAGCCCCCCTCGAGGCCAGAAACCTGCCTCGAGGGGGGCTTGCGTACAGAGAAGAGGGCGGCTCTTACAGGGTCAGGGAAGGGGCGCTGTAAGTCCGTGCACCCATTTCAGAGTCCAGTGCATACAGACCCTTGATGTCAGAGGCGAACAGATCGAACCGGCCCAGCAGATCGTTGGCGTTCTTCTCCTCCTCGCCCTGCTCCTTCACGAACCAATCCAGGAATTGGAGGGTACGGAAGTCGTTGGCCTTCATGGCCTCGGCATAGATGGCGTTGATCAGGGAGGTGACATACTCCTCGTGGGCCAGGGAGGCGGCCAGGGGATCCCGGAAGGACTCATACACCTTGTCGGGGGCCTCAATGGCGCTGAGCTTGGGGCACTCGCCGTTGTTCTGCAGGTAGGTCAGGAAGAGCATGGCGTGGTCCCGCTCCTCCTGGGCCTGGATTTTAAACCAGTTGCCGAACCCATCCAGGTTCTTGCCATAGTAATAGTTGGACATGTCCAGGTACAGATAGGCGGAGTAGAACTCCTTGTTGATCTGCTGCTCCAGCAGAGCGGCGACTTCTTTCTTCAGCATAGAAAACATCCTTTCTTTGTTAGAATTGGTTGGGATTGGCCATTGTATCCAGTGGGCAACTGCAGTCACAGAAAACCCAGAGAAACCATAGGGAGTTTATCCGGAATGATCATATCATAACCGGGGGACAGTGTCAATTCTTGCCAAAGGGGATCCCTTGACGGCCTGAGAAAACTATGCCACAATGGGGGTAACCATACTTCCAGGAAGAAGGAGGAGGGAACACCATGCAACGAGAATGGGTGGTCAGCCGGCACGGCTACCGGATTGCCTGCCGGAACAACTGGGATGGGAAGAACCAGGTAGCCATAGTCTGCCATGGGTTCGGCAGCAGTAAGAACAGCCCCATGGTACAGGCCCTGGACCAAACCTTGCCAGCCCATGGGATCGGGGTATACAGTTTTGATTTTCCCGCCCACGGAGAAAGCCCGGTGGGGGAGGAGGGCCTCCGGGTGCCCTTCTGCATAGACGATCTGGCAGAGGTGGAGGCCCATCTCCTGGCCAGAAATCCCCAGGCGGAGATCTCCTACTTTGCCTCTAGTTTTGGGGCGTATATCACGCTGCTCTACCTGGCACAGCACCCGCACCGGCAAAGGAAGGCCTTCCTGCGCTCGGCAGCCGTGACCATGCCGGCCTTGGCAGCTGGGTGGCTCCTGAACCAGCGGGCCCAGGAGGACCTGGCCCGGCAGGGCTACTTTGTCCCGCAGTACGACTACGTCCGAGAAATGCGGATCACGCCGGCCTTTTTGGATGATCTGGCGGAGTACAATCTCTTTACCCGGTACCGGCAGGGCAGCGCTCAGGTGGCCATGGTTCACGGAGGGCAGGACCAGGTGGCACCGGTGAAGGCGGCACAGCGGTTTGCCACCCGATTTGGTGCCCAGCTTACCATCCTTCCCCAGGGGGAACACAACCTGATGGGGCCGGGAGAATTGGAGCAAGTACTCTCCCTTGCGGTGGCATTTTTGCAAGGGAGAGGTACGGAAAACCTGGAGAAAATGTGAGGAATTTGGTTGCAATTTCAGGGGGAAAACAGTATAATAAAACGAAGTGGGCCTCTGTAGATACCAGGAAATTCTATCGGAAAATACAGCTGGCACTGTTACACTTTTGTTAAACTTTTGTTTTCTTCTTGCAATTCTTTCCAGAGTGTGTTATACTGCCCCTGTTAGTAGGATCAACTTACGAGAAGAAAACGTTACGAGGTGAATCTACTATGCAGCACATCCTATGCTCTAAGGAGCGGGGGAAGCGGTTCGTCGCATGGCTTATGACGGCGATCATGTTGCTGTTTGTCATGGCTTCGGCTCTGCCGGCAGCCCAGGCGGTGACCCAGGACGAAATTGATGATATGAAGTCCCAGGCCTCCAGTCTGAAAGAGCAGCAAGCAGATCTCCAGAGTAAACTGGACGAGCTGGAAAACTCCCAGAACGCTGCCTTAGACCAGAAGTTCCTGCTGGAAGAGAAGATCAACGTACTCCAGGAGCAGATTGCTCTCTCTGAGCAAGCCATCCAGGATTACGGCGAGATGATCGACCAGAAGGAAGTGGAACTGGCAGAAGCCCAAGAGGAAGAAGCCAAGTACCAGGAGGAGTTCAACCAGAGAGTCCGCAGCATGGAGGAGCGGGGGAATGTGTCCTATTGGTCCGTTCTCTTCAATGCCAACAGCTTTTCGGACTTGCTGGACCAGATCAACGCCATTTCGGAAGTCATGGACTATGACAACCAGGTGATGGACAACTTGGCTGCCGCCCGTCAGGCTGTGGCAGATGCCAAGGCAGATCTGGAGGAGAACAAGGCTGCCGAGGAGGCTGCTAAGGCGGATCTGGAAAGCCAGAAGGCGGAACTGGAAACGGAGCAGGCCAACGTAGACGCGGTGATCTTTGAGATCGAAAGCCAGTCTAGCGTGTATGCCCAGAAGATGGACGAGCTGGAGGATGACTCTGCTACCATCGCCAGCCAGATTGCCCAGGCGGAGAAGGACTATCAAGCGCAGCTTGAAGCCCAGAGGAAGGCCGAGGAAGCCAAAAAGGCGCAGGAAGAGGCCTCGAAAGGCCAGTCTAGTAGCAGTAACAGCGGCAGCACGAACACCCCCAGCGGTGGCGGCAGTGCCAGCTCCAGCGGGTTCCTGTGGCCGCTGTCCGGGGACACCCGGGTCTCGTCTCCTTTCGGTTACCGGAACTGCCCCTTCCACGGGCAGGAGCTCCACGGCGGTTGTGACGTGCCCGCTCCCAGCGGAACGCCCATCATGGCCACCAAGAGCGGCGTAGTCGTGGTCTCTACCTATGGTTCCTCCTATGGTAACTATGTGGTCATCGCCCACAGCGACGGCTCCCGGTCCCTCTATGCGCACCAGTCTCAGCGGGCTGTTTCCGTGGGTCAGACGGTGTCCCAGGGCCAGGTCATTGGCTATGTGGGTACCACCGGCAGCTCCACCGGAAACCATCTCCACTTTGAGATTTGGCTCAACAGTTCCAGCAGCAGCCGGGTGAACCCCGTGGCATACTGCTTCTGAGCAACCGTACACAATCAAACAAGAGAGAAAGCGGACCGTTCCCTTGGGAACGGTCCGCTTCTGTTACCCGGAGATTATTCCACCGCCACCACCGTGAGGACGCCCTCCGCCACGGTAAAGCGGATGTTCTGTCCGCCGAAGGCCATGCCATAGACCCGTTGGGGATCGGCTTGGTAGGAGGGACGGGGGTCCTGTGCCAGCACCCCCTGCAGAGCATCCCGGTTTTCCCAGGGAACAGCAGCCAGGAGCTCCGGTGGAAAGTTCACCTCCAACCGGTACCCCTGGTACCCGTCGGTGAAGCCCCCGGCCGCTTCCGGGTGGGCATCGGCATAGGGGAGGTAGGGTTTCAGGTCCAGAATGGGGGTGCCGTCCAGGAGATCGGCCCCCAGCACATGGATCACCGGCCCCAGTTCCGGGTGCTGCTCCACACGGTCAATCTTCACGCAGGAAAGGCCGATGGGGTTGGGCCGGAAGGGGGACCGGGTGGCAAACACCCCCATGCGGGTGTTCCCGCCCAGCCGAGGCGGGCGGACCGTGGGGGACCAGGTGTTCCGAACCGCTTGGGAAAACACCCACACCACCCAGAGGTGGGAGAACCCCTCCAACCCCCGCAGGGCGTCTGGATTCCGGTATTCTGGCTGGAATACGATGGTGGAACGCAGGGTGTCCACCAGCCCGCTCTGTCGGGGGATGCCGAACTTGGCGGGAAAGGCGCTGTGCATGGTGGCGATGACGTGCATGGGGAGGGTATCCTGCATAGAAACACTTCCTAACGGCAAAGGGAAATTCTCTGTTCCCAGTATAGGCAGTTGCCGGGCAAGATGCAAGGAAATCTTAGAAAAATGATGAGAAAGGGGAGCTGCCTGCTTGTCCGCTGCCATTTCCATGGTATAATATCCCATGGAAATGGCAGCGCTGAGGCAGGGAGTGCCCCCGCAGCGCGAGACAACAAGGAGAGCAATGCCCATGGAAAAGCGACTCACCGCCGCCCAAGCAGCGGCGTTGGTGAAAGATGGTTGTACCCTTGTCACCACAGGGTTCAACGGTTTTGGCTGCCCAGAGGATCTGATGATGGCTCTGGCAGAGCACTACGATAAGACAGGCCACCCCAGGGATCTGACCCTGGTCAAGTGCACCAGCCAAGGGGATGGAAAGGGCCGGGGCATCAGCCGCCTGGCCGAGAAACCCGGGATGTTCCGGGAGCTGATCCTCTCCCATATGGGCTATGACCCAGGCCTACGGAAATTGGTTCAGGAGGAACAGGCGGCTTGCTACATGCTCCCCCTGGGGAATTTGATGAAACTCTTCCAGGCCATTGCAGGGGGGCTGCCCGGTGCCATTGCCACTACTGGCTTGGGCACCTTTGCCGATCCCCGCAACGGCGGCGGCAAGATCAACCAACGGGCCAAAGACACGGGCAGGGAAGTGGTCTCCCTCATCGAGTTGGGAGGAAGGGAGTGCCTGTTCTATCCGGCCTTTCCCCTGGATGTCTGCTTCCTCCGTGCCACCTATGGGGACGAGGCAGGCAACCTCTCCATCCGCAATGAGGCCATGAACGTGGAGCAGTTTGAGGTGGCGGCCGCCGTCCACAACGCCGGCGGTATCGTCATTGCCCAGGTGGATCAAATTGTCAAACGGGGCACCATTCCGGCCAAAGAGGTCCTCATCCACGGGTTCATGGTGGATTACCTGGTGGAGGGCCGCCCGGAGTACAGCCACCAGAGTTTTGCCAACGACCGGTTCCGCCCGGAGATTGCCGGTTTGGCCCAGATCCCCACGGAGGAGGTGCCCCCCCTGGCCATGGGGCCCCGGAAGATTTGCTGCCGCCGGGCCGTAATGGAGCTGCGCCCAGATTCCCTCATCAACCTGGGCATAGGGATGCCCGGCGGCATTGGCTCTGTGGCTGCGGAAGAGGGGCTGTCAGACCTTTTCACCGTCTCGGTAGAGTGTGGCCCCATTGGGGGCATCCCTTTGGGGGGGATGGAGTTTGGCGCTTCGGTGAATCCAGAGGCCATGTACCGGATGTCGGATACCCTCCAGCTCTACGATGGCGGCGCCTTGGACATGGCGGTGCTGGGCTTTGCCGAGGTGGACCGGTACGGCAACGTGAACGCCTCCAGCTTCCACGGGCGGATGGTGGGCCCGGGGGGCTTTATCGACATCACCCAGAACGCCCAAAAACTCTGCTTCATCGGCACGTTCACCGCGGGCAAGCAGGACGTGGGCCTGCGGGACAATGGCCTGGTGATCCACACCCAGGGTCCCCAGAAGAAGTTTTTGGCGGAGGTGGAGTCCATC
>ERZ857965.2317-NODE-2317-length-16352-cov-3.911272_pt1 | contig 16352 bp, 30 predicted proteins | sample MGYA00519758_ERZ857965 | MGnify/ENA primary metagenome ERZ857965 (study PRJEB31778, sample SAMEA3449381) | human gut metagenome | biome: human gut; feature: human-associated habitat; material: faeces | place: United Kingdom | collected 2010/2012 ... | reverse complement strand
AGGCATCCGCCGTCGCCGTGTCCTTTGCGCGCTGCACGTCTGCCATCGTCGCCGGCCTCCGGCGCGGGTTAATCCGCTTTGGCATCGTCGTCACCGTCCTTGAGCCACGAGAGCCAGCATTTCTTGCAATCTTCGTCAGCGCATTGCTCCCCGACCACATCGCCAAAAATCGGCGGACACAACTGTTCGATTATAGTCACAAGTTTATCCGTAGGAATATAGACATAAGAATGATTTTTCGGGCTGCTCTTAGCCATCGCTACCACCGTCCATTCTCGCGCCACAGTTGGGGCAGTAAGGCGATGCCACATAGTCTTCGCCACCGTCGAGCAGAGCGGTCTTGCGGCATATCGAACAGATGGGATTGCTGTGCTGATACTCATTGTACGGCGCATCTTCAAGTGTCCATCCGCCGTCCGTCTCAACTACGCATTGAGCCACCCACCGCCCATGCACCACCGGCGCAACATCGGCGGCGGGTGTTCGGCGCACAATACTCCGAACGAGTTTTTTGGTAGTTGCGATTGTGACAGCGGCTTTTTCATCTTCTGGCGCATCCGGCCGCACTAATGCGAGCGCCTCTTCCCGCTCAATGTATTCAGCCATCTTCTCTACCGTCTCCTTCCATTATTCATCCTCCCATAAAATCCGCTGACCGCATTTTTTGCAGTAGTTTCTATGTAATTTCTTACAGCCTTTTTCCGTGATTTTGTGCCCGCAATTTGCGCACATCAAAGCGCACCTTGTTTCTCTCGGCTTTTTCGGTATCTGCTTATCAAGCGCAGCGCATGCCACCAAGCAAGCGTCATCAACTGCGGCAACTTTTGCGTTCTTGTCTTTGATTTCTGCAAGCGCTTCTACCGTAGTTTCGGGGTGTATAATCCTTTTCGCTTCTGCTGCTGTCATTCGTCATTCTCCTTTCTTTTCCCCTCTGCGCAGTAGAAGTTCGGCGGCACTTCGCAGTCAACGCAAACACCGTGCGAACAGCACAGATAGCTTATTTCGTCGTAGCTGTATTCGCAGTCTTTGCAGCGCACAACCGGCACCGCATCTGGCAACGGGCAATCATCAAAAAACTTGTCCTGCGGATTGCTTTCCAGCTTCGCTCCACGCTTGCAACGGTGCTTTTTGATGTCGTAATCGGCACAAGCACCGCAGTATGAAATCCCTTTCATTCTGCGTCACCGTCCATCCTTTCCTGCGCCTCAAAGTAAAACTCAATCGGTTTTTCGGCCTCGATGACATTGCCATAAACCACGCCGACCTTGTAGATATAGTTCCCGCGCAGCTTTCGCGGGATTTCTGCGATGTACCGTCTAAATGTCTCAAGCGAATTTGCACGCTTGTAGTGATTGCACATTCGGCAGGATGGCATGAGGTTGTCAATGTCATCTGTTCCAGCGTCCTCAATCCCCCACGCCCCCAATGGTTGAAAATGGTCTACCTGCATATCCTTGTAGGAGATTTCGCGTCCACAATACGCACAGTGGCCATTATACTTTCGGTAGACCGCTTCACGCTTTGATTTGCTAATTGCCATCCTTCATCGCCTCCTCGCACGGAAGCACCACCACGCGCCCGTCCTTGTCTGCTTCCGCCAGCTCGAGCAACCTCTCAGCCACAACGCCAAACGCTGAGACCAGTTGCGACTTTGCCAGAAGTTTTGACCCTACGACAGCGTCGTTGACTTCCTCCGGAGTCAGCCCCGTGTCCTCGTAGGCTTTGAGCTTTTCCCACACCTTGCGATGTGTGCAGCTACCGCCGTGCGGGCACGGCAGCTCCCGGCACTGCGAGATGTCGCAAAAATTGCCGTCAAACGTCAGTCTATCCATCACTCCACCTCCTGCATCCAGAACTCGCGGCGGCAGTCGGTACACTTCTTGCGCATGTTTGAACACCCGCCTCCATCCTTTCTGTGTGAAGTGGAAATTACTGCGGGGCATACTCTCAACACGTCGTTATCATATATCTGAGCCTCCGGATATTGCTCCAGAAACACATCCTGCCGTGTCTTGGTCTTGCGCGGATGCTCCTTCGACCACTGTTCCACCATCGCAACAGTGTCTTCAAGAATCTCGATGGCGTTATCACATTTGTCACCGTGATACGGACACTTTGTGCAATCGCTGGACGATTTACACATCCGCCGGAATTCGCTAAAAAATTCTACCGAGTCCATATTCACACCCCCGCGTGCTGCAATTCCTTCAGCGCCTGCTGCATAAACGATAACTGTTGCCGCAGGTCGTCGATCGTGCGTTCCTGAGCCTTTACCATGTGGAAAGCATCAGCCACTTGGCTGTCCATCTTCGCACACCGCTCCTCTGCCTTGACCCGCAGTTCGTGTTCCTGCGCCGCGTAGTCACACAATCTGCTGACAGCGTAGCGCGCTGCCGGCGAAAAATCTGCGCTTGAGCGCGGCCGGTGCAGCAGCTCTCTTACCTGCTCCACAGCGCCGGCCGGAAGATCGTCCGCGCGCTTTCGTTCTTTTCCTTCCATCATTGGTCTCCTTCCTCGTCTTCGTATTTTGCGGCCATTACCGCTCTGTACAGCTCACAGCAGGTAAATGCGTCCTCGCAGAAGATCCGCATTTGCTGCTGCATCTGGCTTCTGTGGCGAAACATCGTCGCCACCGTCGTCTCCGGCGCGATCCCTTCGCAGCAGATGCGCCTTACGCCGTCGTCATACAGGTAAAAAGGGCACTTAACATACACCTGCCGGTAGCTACCGCTCGGCACGCGCCCCACCCGCCTTTGTGTCCGCCGCTGGAGGCTGCTCCCGCAGGTACGTATCAATGGCCAGCGTTACCGTGTCCGTGCGCACGTCGCGTCCCTTGCTGCGCCAGAGCCGGATAAACGGCAGGTCTGCAAGGCGCATCCCCTCCGGCAGTTCGTCCAGCTTCCGGCCCTTCGGCATATCCGCCTGCACGATCAGTCTGTTTTTCGTCTCCAGCACGTCAGGCCGGACAGCTTCCGGAGGCGTCACGTCGGTCACAGGCTGCACCTCCGGGCTTCTTTCTTTTACCTTTCTTTCTTCAGGAGTATAGGGTACTGTATAGGTACTGTACGGTACTGTACTGTATAGGGTCGTTACGTCAGCGTTACGTAACGCTGCGCGTTCGCTCGCGTCACGCGTTACGTCAGCGTTACGCTGCGTTGCTCCGTCACGCTCCGTCACGCTTTCCGTCACGCACATTTGCTTGCGCCTGTCGCGGTATCTCTGCGCGCGCTCCCGGTTCTGCGCCTTTGTGATCGCGCGCTTGTCCACCAGATTTCCGACGTAGTCATACCACTCGTGGATCATCAGGGATGTGCCGTCGTCGTCCACGAACCCAGCTCCGACCAGCGCGTCCACAAATGCGTGCGGATCTTTGCCCGTGTATCCGCCGGCCTCTGCGATCTCGTCGGCGCCAAACGGGGAAAGATCCCCGTCCGGCGCGTTGTCGATTGCCCAGAGCCACAGCATACACATATGGCCGACGGCCTGCGGTGTCTTGATTTTGAGCAGGCGCTTGAACCGCATCGTCTTGCGATTCGTTGGCAGCGTCTGATGCAGTTCGATCCATGCCATGTGCTCCGCCCCCCTTAATACGGCAGGTCTCCGCCGTCGATGTCGCCCGCGTATGCGACGTTGTCGTATGCGCTCACCAGCTCGTCGAGCCGCTCCATGTCGGCCTCCGTCGGCAGCGCGGCGGCCGGGCGCGCATCGTATGCAGCAGGCGCTGCGTCCGCCTCTCTGCGCTTGCTGCCGCCGAAGTAGACGCTGTCCGCCACGACCTCGGCGCTGCGGCGCTTGTTGCCGTCCTTGTCCGTCCAGTCGCGGATCTGCAGGCGGCCGCTCACGGCGGCCATATCGCCCTTGGCGAAGTATTTGTCAACGAACTCCGCCGTGTGCCGCCATGCCACAACGTCGATAAAATCCGTCTGCTTCTCGCCGCCGTCCCTGCCGCTGTAGTCCCGCTCGACCGCGAGGGAGAAGGACGTCACCGGCGTCCCGCTCCCGGTCTGGCGCATTTCCGGGTCGCGCGTCAGACGGCCCATGATCACGATTTTATTCAGCATCGCCGATCACCTCGCCCGTTTCCGTGTCCACGGACGTGCTGTCGATCTCCTCGCCTTCGGCCTCGAAGACCGTCTCGTCCGGAACGGCGTACATCTCGTCGCTCAGCTCGGCCTTGATCGTCTCGTCCTGCGCCACACCGCGCACGAAGTCAGACTTCAGCGGCGCATACTTCAGCGCGCGCTTGAGCACAGTCTTCTTGGCCATCTCGTCGAAGTTGGAGCGCCACGGGCTGCTACCGCTCCCGTAGCTCTTGCTGTAGCGCTGCGCGTGCCGCTGCACATCGTCCACGCTCATCACCTCGAAGCCATAGCCGCCGTCCTTGGTCTTGAACATCGCGTAGTAGGCGACGGCCTCGCCGCGGTCGGCCTTTGCCGGTACGTGCCGCAGCTTCGGATCCATGCCCAGCTCATACTCGAACACGTCGTTCTCGTATACCGTGTGCGCCTGAATCACGCTCACCTCGCCGCTGCGGTATGCAAGGTCGATCAGGCCCTTGTAGCCGAGCTGGAACTGGCATTCCATCTGCCCGTGGTTGCGGTACGGCAGCAGGTACGCCTGCCCCAGCGCCGTGTTCGGCTCCACGCCCAGCTGTGCCGCCGTCATCATCGCCGCGAGAAACGACTGCGGAGAGCACTCGGCCAGCTTCGGCGTGGACGACAGCACCGAGAGCACCATGCGCGTGAACCGCTCCGGCGTGATCACGCTCGGCAGCGCCTTCTTGATCGCTGGCTCCATCGCCTTGATGTATGCCTGCATCGTCTTCTTCTCTGCCTTCGCGGCGCTCATCTGGCCGCCCTGCTTCTGGATCAGATTCTTTTCCATGCTTACTTACCCTCCATAGATTCCTGCAGCGTTTTCTGCTCGCAGAATTTGTAGATCATGTGTGCCGCGTAGCTGATCGCCTGCGTCAGCGCCAGCTCGCTGCTGTCTTTGCGCCTCGAGTATGCGCTGCCGACCTTCTCGCCGTCGTGCTCCAGCAGCAGGAAGACCTGCTTGTCCGTCGCCTGCAGCCGCAGTGCGTATCCCATCTGTTTCGTCTGCTGTGCGTCCTTCGGCTCCGGCGGCTGCGCCGTTTTCGGAGGATCCGGCGCGAGGAAAAAGCCCTCCGGGATGCCATATGTGGCTGCCAGCAGTTTGTTCGCCGCCCGGCTCATCTTCCCGGAGTGCAGCGCGTTGCTGATGAAACTTTTACCGTAGCCCAGAGTCTCGCTCACGGCCGTTTGGCCGCCGTTCTTGCTGCAAAACAGGCGCAGCCGCTCAGGGCTGATCTGAACCGTGTTTCCCTGTCGATTCATGTGTTTTCCCCTTTTCTTTTTTTATGGTTGTTTTTTCACATATACTCGTTTGTCGTGGTTTTCACGTATGTAGCGCAGGACATCGTTGTCGCGCTGCCGTGCCAGATTTGCCGCGTCCCTCCCGCGCCGGAATGCGGCGTAGCGGTCACAGCGTGCGTGGCAGCCGGGATATCTTCCCGGACAGTCCCTGCATGGTGTCGACGGCGTCATCGGCTCGTCACCCGGAACGGCCGCGCCTGCGACGTCTTGAAGTATTCCTTTGGGATCGCACCGTGCGCCGCTTCCCATTTCTTGCGGTCGAAGGTGCTGCGCTGCTGCGTCTTCCACGTGATCGAAACGTCGCCGCACAGTCCCTTTTCCGCCGTGCCCATAAACTGCTGGATAGCCGCCGCCTGCTCCGCCTGCAGCCGCTTGAGCTCATCGATCTGCTCGCCCAGCGCCGTGTAGCTGCGCACGGCCGACTGCACCGCGCCAAGGTCGCACGTCTCGCCGTCCCTGCTGTCGGGGTAGATCGTGCGCAGCGCCTCCGCTGTCGCGTCCGTTCCGTCCACAGGCGGTTCTGTCCCGCTCTGTACATACTCCCAGAACTCCCGCTCGGCAGCCGCCAGCGCCGAAATTTCGCCCTCGTCGCGCTCCACGCGAAACCAGTAAAAGCCCCGCCCGAAGCACAGCACCGCCAGATACCACACCGGCGCGCCCGTCACCATCATGTAGTGCATGATCTGGCAGTACCACACCGCCGGAAATTCGCCCTCTGCGCACTGCTTCGGGATCTCGAAGCTGGAGGTTGTCTTGCATTCCAGCCCGGCATCCTCGCCAATCACCATACGATCCGGCAGCGCGTGCGCGAAGGGGTAGTCGCTGTTGACGAGAAAGTGGTTTTCCCGCCGCACCCGCTTTCCGGTCGCCTCAGCAAAACGCTTTGCCACATAGTCCTCCAGGTCGTGCCCCAGCCGCACCGCCTCGCGGTCGCTGATGTCCTCCGGTGTCACGCGGCCGGTCTTCTCTGCCCACAGCGCGTAGGGCGAACTGTATTTGTTCAGGCCAAGGATCGTACCGGCGTCGCTGCCGCCGATGCTTTTTCGCCGCTCGGCGTGCCATTGCTCGTCCGTCATGCCGACGGTCGTCGTCTTCGTGATCATCTCCGTTTTCTCCTCCCTCTGTTCTTTGCGCCGCCATCTGCGCTGCGCATACGCATACGCATGATCTCGCTCCCATGCGGCGTTTTGGCGAATGCTTCCGGCGTGATGTGCTTCGGGCATCCGTATCCCGGCGGGCATCCGCGTGACTGGCGCATCTGCAGAATGTACAGGCACACCCTTGCGCTCGCAGCCGGCGTCGACTCTTGCAGCGGCCTGTAGTGTGCGCAGGTGCTGCAGTATCGGCTCTGCGGCAGCCCTCCGTGGATGTAGATGTCGCCGCTCACGTCTCCCACGATGTTACCTCCTGCACGCATTCCGGGCAGCCGACGACGTTTCCCCACTTGTCCTTGTAGTAGCTGTCCACCTCCTCGCCGCACACCGGGCAGCGTGGGCAGGTGTAGGCCGGCGGTTCAACCGGCGGTTCGATGTTCAGCGCGTAATGAATCATGTTTTCACCACCAAATCTCTTTTTTGTCACGGCGATTGGAAACTCCTCGATCTCGCTTGCCCAGATTGCCGTCCCAGCGCCGTGTACATCCTCCCAGCACAACGGGAAGCCGCCGATGCCGTCGAACAGACTGCCGAGCGTCGCGCCAGCCGGCAAATAGGCCGCCATGCGGCCGAACATCCAGCGCCAAAACGGCAGCGCGATGCTGTTGCCGAGTGCCTTGTACCTCGCACTGTCGGATGTCTTGCGCTTTTTGCCGGTGCTGTCGGTATAGTCGCCGATGTCCGTCCAGCCGTCCGGAAATCCCTGCAGCCGCTCGCATTCCAGCGGCGTCAGGCGGCGGACGACCAGCGCGTCGCGTGCTGGGCTTACGTACATCACCGATTGCGCGTCGTGCATCGTATTCAGCGTTTGCGCCCGCTCCGTTACCATCCCCTGTGCTTCGTTCGCCTGTCCGTTGCCGATGCCATACGTCAGCGGCACTTGATTCCCGCCTGCCCCCATTCGCGCTTGCAGGCTCGGCGCGGTCTCCCCGCATTCTCGGATCACGTCGTAGGCGTGCGCCATGTCAAAGACCTGCTGCACCACGGCGATTCCACCCTGATTGCAAGCCGGATTCCCACCGTTCAGGTCCAGCGTCCGGCTGGTGTCCGCTTCGTAAATCCCGCTGTGGGGATTGCCGGACATCATGCTGTTGCTGGCGTAAGAGCAGATGCCGTATGCCGCAGGTGCAACCACAGCGGGATTATTTCCGCCGCGCTCGGCGTTCAGTGTAGGGGACAGCTCCTCCTGATAGCCGATGCTCCGCGCCTGTTCACTGTTGCCCAGCTTAAAGGCGGCGCACAGCACAGCTTGGCGGTTCAAACCGCTGTTTTCGCGGGAACTCAGTATCGGCGAAACGCCGTTTTCATCGTACACGCGCTGGCTCTGTGCGTCCCAAGGTGTCATACACCCTCCCGGATACGGACTGCATACGATGTTGGGGCCTCTGTCGATGCAGGGGCTTCCATCCGCTCTTGCGGTGAGACTTCTTGCGACTGCCGGATTAACGCCGCTTTCAGCATTTCCGGCAGGTCTTTCCCCCGCCTCGCCGCGCGGTTTAAGATCCCCTGACACGCCCGTGCGCTCAAACAGTATTTCGTGTGCGGTGTCGCCTCCAAAATCTGCGACAAGCGCGATTCTACGGCGACGCTGGGGCACTCCCCAGTGTTGCGCGTCGTGTACTCGCCAAGCCACGCTCCATCGTCCGTCCACGTCGCGGTAGCCGCCCCAGGTAGGCCAGCCTTTTGCAGGCACTTCAATACCGGGGGCTTCCGGCTCGACGATGCGGATCGTCTCTTCGAGCACGGCCGCGAAGTCTCGGCCTTTGTTGCTACTGAGCGCTCCGGGGACGTTCTCCCATACCATGTATCTGGGGCGAATAAGCTCTCCTGCCCAGCCAAGCTGCTTGTCATGTTCCCTCATCTCCTTTATCACTCTGATCTGCTCCATAAACAGGCCGCTTCGCGCGCCTGCGAGACCGGCACGCTTGCCAGCGATGCTCAGGTCCTGACACGGACTTCCGCCCGTCACGCACCACACCGGCTCGATGGTGGCGCCGTCGAGCTTTGTGATGTCACCGAGGTGTTGCATCATGCCACCCCCAGCGCCGTGAAGATCACGTGAAACACCCACCCGGCCAGCGCGATGCCGCCGAGGAAGCTCGCGCAGACGATGCCGTCCTCGATGCCCCATACGATGTACTTGCGTACCTTAGCCTTCGCCTTCGGGTCGCCGAACATCTTCATCACCATTCACCCCCGAACGCACGGATCGCTTCTACCGCGCACCGCTCGCAGATGCGCACGCCGCGCACCTCCTTCGCGTCCGCGTCCCCGCAGAACACGCACCCCGGCGCGTACTTGCGCAGGATGATCGTGTCGCCCTCCGTATAGATCTCCAGCTTGTCCTTTTCGCGGATGTCCAGCACGCGCCGCAGCTCGATCGGCAGCACGATCCTGCCCAGCTCGTCGACCTTTCTGACGATTCCTGTTGCTTTCATTGGTTTCTCCTTTCTCTTGGCCTATCTGGCCAGCATCTGGGCGAGCGCCACGGCGCTGATGCCCTCTTTCCCGCTGACGTTGTACCGCTCGCGGCACACCCGTCGGCTTTGCCCTGTATAATTGCTGACGTCTGTCACCGTCAGCACCCGGCGGCCGCCGGTGAACTTCAAGATTTCCTCCAGCTCAAGCCGGAAGGTTTCTTTTTCTCGCGGCATATGTACCTCTCTCCTTTTCAAAGACGTAATTCACCTTTTCAAGATACTTTCAGGTGAAAAAAATTTGGTCGATCTGTTCCGGGCTGAGATTCAAGACGTTCTTCAGCGCCAAAACCTCGCCGAGCGAAAACTCCGCGCCTCGCGTTTCGTTGAGCTTCGCGTTAAATCGGCTTAGGCTGATCCCGATTCTTTCGGCTGCATTCGCTTGGGTCATCCCGTTTTCGGTAAGTTTTCCCTTCAACATATTCGCCTGCATAGTATCACCTCCGCGCTTTGCGATTCACCTTTTCAGGATACTTTCATTATACGCATTTTTCTCGCCTTGTCAAGATACTTTTTGTTGACTTTTTAATTTTTTGTGTTATTATTAAGATACAATGTTATGAAAGGAAAACGGCAATGACGATTGGAGAAAAAATCAAATATCACAGAACGCTGCTCGGGCTTACACAGACGCAGCTCGGAGAGCGCCTAGGCGTAAAAAAGAACGCGGTAAGCAAGTGGGAATGCGGCCGCGTTGATGATATCCCCGCGTCAAAGGTAAAGGCGATCGCGCAGCTTTTTAGTGTCCCTGTCTCTTATTTGATTGATGACGCGCCGCAGGATGACGACGGTATTATTTCTGCGTTTGTCGCAAAAGCTCTCAATCGCGGTGACTGCGCGCAAAAGCGTGTCCTACGTACAATGGCAGATCTTCCGGACGAGATGTGGCCTGTTGTGGAAACATTTGTCGCACAAGTAGCAGACGCCACAAAAAAGGAAGGCAACGGTTGAGCCGCGCCTTCCTTTTCCATTACATATTTTCTACAAACGAGAGCACTGTCATCAGTTTTCCTTCCGGCAAGCCCCGAAGCAATGCGATGATGCACTCTATTATATAATCTCGCTTTTCCACAACTACTCCTTTCCCCATAGGTCGCTGACAGACGTCCCCAGCGCCTTTGCGATCCGCAGCGCCAGATAAACGCTGGGAACACATTTCCCCCTTTCGATCGCGCTGATCGTGCTTGCCCCGCACCCCACCTTTCTGGCCAGCCATCGCAGGCTGACGCCTTTGTACTCCCGATATTCGCGCACGTGATTCATCATTTGACGCAATCCTATCACATTTTTTCGGCCGCGTGTTGAAAATGTGCAGGATGCTGCACACTTTTTGTTATTTTCTTCAAACGCGATCCCGTATATATAGAATTCCAAAAATATGCCATGTAATACAGTGTAATTCAGTGGACATCTCCCGCGCAGCATGGTAAAATCAGACGAAAACATTTGAAAGGTGTGTTTCCAATGTGGTGGATGGTGCTGTCTATTGTTCTCACTCTCTGCGCCGTAGCGCTCTCCGCATTCGTCTGCGCGTTCCTCTACCGCGCCGGTGAGATCCATATTGATCTGGACAAGGATTTTGAGCTGCCGGATCTATCGAAGCGCGATGTTTTTTCGAAGGAGTATTTCAATCTTTTGTACTGGTGCACATATGCGGGTAGATTGGAGGCGGACGTGGGAGACGCAAAAGAGCGCTCCCAATGGCTTATGTGTTTGCTCGGCTGCGCCGCTTTCTCCGCCGCAGTGTGCAAAAAGCTGGTTCCGGACTCCGTAAAAGGCATCCTGCTCTATGTCTTTTTGGCTGCGTCAGTTGCGCTGTTTTTTGCGCTGTTTTTTGAAGCGAACGCGCTCATCAAGCGCGGGTACTTTCATTTTGATATCCCGTGGTATGGCTTTGACTACGAGGAAGAACCAGATGCAGAGAGGCAGCACCGTATCCCTGAGCTTAAAGACGATTTTGGTCTGCCGCTTCCATTGCCGGAACGGAAGAAGTGGCTCGAAAAAGAATCACAGAGAGCATTTTATAAAATTGATGCGCGCATACAAGCCATGGAGGAGCAGTTAAAGCTATATCATAGATGCTTTTATCTCATGTATGTGCCGCTCGCCATCGCCATTGCCCTCATCTTTTAATAAAAAAGCCGCCCCGGTGCTGCAACACCAGGGCGGTCAGAGCAGAAACCCACCAATACGTCAATAAAGGGAGCTGTCTACCCTTTTATGATACCATAGGAGGATGCCCATGGCAAGAAAAAGGACAAAATACACGCTGCGCAAAGACGGACGCATTGTCTTGTCTGACACCATCAATGGCGAGCGAAAGTATTTCTATGGAAAAACCGACAAAGAAGTCGAACAAAAGCGTGATGACTACATCCGCGAATGCGAACGCATGACCAACGCCGAGAAGAAAGGCCGGACCTTTGCTGCCGTCGCAGATGATTGGTGGGAACAGTGTGAACCGCGCCTGTCGCCAAACACCGTGTGTGGCTATCGGACGGCCAAAAACCGCGCTGTCGACGAGTTTGGAGGGCAGTATGTTGCCGACATCACCGGCCACCAGATCGTCGTGTTCCTGCAGAGATTTGCGGCGCGTGGATACTCGCAGAAGGTCATCAACAACACAAAATCTGTGATACGGCAGATCCTGAACCACGCCTTCCTCTGCGCGGACATCGACGCAAATCCCTGTATTGGCATCCCGACACCGAAGGGCAACCCGCGCGTACCCAGAAAGCCGACGCCGCCGGACGACCTGAAAAAAATCGAGGAATCGAAAACCGAAAGTTTGTTTGCGCGGATGTCGTATTTTATGCTGTACACTGGTGCCAGACGCGGTGAGGCCGCCGCGCTGAAGCAAAAAGATATTGACCTCACTACACGGACTGCGTGCGTCGCGCGTGCCGTTGCATATTCCGACACGCGAAAGCCGGTTCTCAAATCCCCTAAGACCGAAGCCGGCGTGCGCTACCTAGACCTGCCGGATAACGTCATCGAGATTCTGCCGCACTATGACGACCCGGAAACATTCATCTTCTTCCCTGACGGCTTGCCGACAAAGACGGAGCTGGAATCCGGCCTAAAAAAATACCAGCAGAGCCATGGCATCCAATCGACTGCGCATCAACTCCGGCACGCATATGCCTCCATGCTGCACAGCGCGAACATCGATGTCAAGGATGCGCAGTATCTGCTCGGGCACTCCACCATCGCAATGACGCAGGATATTTACACCGACCTTGAGGACAAGCGCAAACAGCAGGTACACAACAAGGTCAACCGGTACGTAAAACGCAGCAGAAAGTTGTCAAAAGTGTTGTCAGAAAGTGATAAGCACTGAAAACACTTAATTCTATTGGGATTCGAATCCCCGCTGGAGCACCAAAAAATATTCCCTCGCCTTTTGGCGGGGGAATTTTTTTCCGGCTGCTCCCGGGGAGTCGAAGTTCATCCCCGATAGGGGAAATCCCCGCTGGAGCACCAAAAAATCTCCTCGCCTTTTGGCGGGGAGATTTTTTCTGGCTGCTATACTGCGCTATCGCCATTGTCCGGCTCTGCGCGCACATAATCATTATCTACAATGATATCCACGCTCGCGCTGAGCCGGCAGGCATCCTGCAGAAAATACGGGTTTAGCCGAATGGACGGATATTCTCCGTCCTGATGCACCACAGCATAAATCGTCAAGAGCGCCGTACACGGCTGAAACCGCTCCAGGACCTGACGCAGTGCCCGCTCGTGTTCTGCGATAAAAGTATGCATCGCCCGCTGGACGACGTCACCATCAAAAGTATCGGTCTTGTCAAACGTGATCGTCCAGTATCCCGGGTTCTGCGTGCCCGCATATGCATTCCACCGGCACGCCCGCTGCCGTTTGGCCTCTGTCGGCTGCACACCAAGGATGGAAGAAACCGTGTCGATTGGGAAATCCACATCAAAGCAGAGGCTGAGCTCGCCCCAGACCGTAGGCGGCAGCGGCGGCGAAAAGCAGAGATCGTATCCTTCCACGCGCATTTGTCACCTCACCAAATCCATTCGATGGCCCTATCATAACACACATCCGCACATGCAGCAACACGCCGACGCGCGCACCCCCCGGCGTGTTGGCGCAGCTACTTCTGTTTTGTCATCTGCTTCACGCTTTGGTGCACGCCCGTCGCGGCCCAGCCGGACGCGATGCCGACCGCCATCCCGATCAGGTACGTGACAGCCGTGATCGCCGCCACGGATGCAATGCCGAGTTCCATGCCCTCACCTCTTGTCCCGCTATTCCCTATGCGGCGGCGGGCGCAAACGTGCATAACGAATCTCCGAAAAGGATGGACTTTCCATCCAGGTCGTGATAGAATTGGATAAACAGTCGAAAAAATCAAGTATATGAAAGCGAGTGTGCATTATGGATTTCATTGACCAGCTCAAACAATTTTCTAAGCGTGTGGACACTCTGAAAGATTCTATCCAGACAGAGGAAGCCACAAAAACCGCAATTATTATGCCGTTTTTCTCTATGCTTGGCTACGATGTTTTTAATCCGCAAGAATTCGTTCCAGAGTACACTGCGGATGTAGGCATTAAAAAGGGTGAAAAAGTCGATTACGCCATCATGAAAGACGACACACCTGTTATCCTAATTGAATGCAAATCCATATCTGAAAATCTGGAGCGCCATGACTCCCAGCTTTTCCGCTATTTCGGCACAACGGATGCAAAATTTGCAATTTTAACAAACGGTCTCATCTATCGCTTCTTTACCGATCTGGATAATCCCAACAAAATGGATAGCGACCCGTTTTTGAGCATCAATATTCTTGATATCCGTGAAAACCAGGTGCGTGAACTCAAAAAATTCTGCAAATCAGAATTCGATATTGATTCCATTTTCAGCACTGCATCGGAACTGAAGTATGTACACGAGTTTAAAAACCAATTTGCGGAGCAGGTAGAAAATCCGTCCGACGAACTGACGCGGCTTTTCCTGCAAGGGTGCTACACCGGCCAAAAAACGCAAGCTGTCATTGAAAAGTTCCGTCCCCTCCTGAAAAAAGCGCTCAATGATTATATCAGCGAGACGATGAACGATAAAATTAAAAACGCGCTCGGCGGCTCTGGCGGCAGCGTTTCCGTCTCTGAAAAGCCAACGGCGGAACCAGTAAGTACAGAAAAAGATGCGGATGTTTCTGACAGCAACGAATCGAAAATCGTGACAACGGAAGAGGAACTGGAAGCCTACTTCATCATCAAAAACCTGCTGAAAGACGTCGTTGACCTGCAAGACATTACATATAAGGACACCGAATCCTATATCAATATTCTCTACAAGAAAAATACCCGCAAATGGATTTGCCGCTTAAAACTCACCGACACAGTGAAAACACTGATTGTGCCGGACGAGGAGAAAAAGGGCCAAAAATTCAACCTGACAAGTGTATATGATCTGGAACAATACAACGATCTGCTGCACAAAACATTGGCTCGTTATATGTGATTCCAGCATGAAAAAGAGGGATGCAAAGTTGCATCCCTCTTTTCAGCGGTGCTTGCCATCCCGCCAAAATGCAAGTATAATCGGGGCATCGAGACAAGATAAGGAGGAATCCGCATGGAAAACACACTCAAACAGAAACTTGCCGCCGGCGCGCAGCCGATCGGCACCTTTTTTGACACCGCCAGCGTGAGCCTCATGGAGTGCCTCGGCCGCACGGGGCTCGACTTTGCCATCATCGACAACGAGCACTCCCCCATCGAGGCCGAGACCACCGCCGCGCTCGTGCGCGCCGCCGAGCTGAGCGGCATCTGCCCGCTCGCGCGCGTGCGCGAGATCAGCCGCCCCGCCGTGCTCAAGCTGCTCGACGTCGGCGTACAGGGCCTGATCGTGCCGAACGTCAAGACGCTCGAGCAGGTGCAGGAGCTCGTGAACTACGCGAAATATTACCCCATCGGCCAGCGGGGCTTCTGCCCGTCGCGCAAGGACGGCTGGGGCTTTGACGGGCTCGGCTCCGTGCCGGAGACCATGCGCCACTTCAACGGCGAGACCCTGCTCTTCCCGCAGTGCGAGACCGCCGAGGCGCTCGATATCATCGAGGGCATCTGCGCCGTGGACGGCGTGGACGGCATCTTCGTCGGCCCATTCGATCTGTCGATCTCGATGGGCATGCCGGGGCAGTTCGACGCGCCGGAATTTCAGGCGGCCATCACGCGCATCGTCGCCGCCTGCCGCGCGGCCGGAAAGTACTGCATGTTCTTCACCGGCACGGCCGACGGCGTGGTCGATGGCTTCCGCAAGGGCTTTGACGCCATGGCCTACAGCCTCGACGCCGCGCTGTTCATCCAGGGCGTGAAGCGCGATGTGGAAGATATCCGAAGCCGGCTGTAATGAGATAGAATACGACGCAAAAGGCGCGCACCGACCGGTGCGCGCCTTTTTTGCATACCTCAATGCTTATCCCCGCAGAAGGCAGCCTCGTCGTTCGACCAGCCGCGGTCGAGCAGCCAGTAGGTCGTCTCGTCATCCGCCGCCATCTCGTCGTCCGTCAGCTCGCGGTCCTGGTGCTGGCGGCCCCACTTGAGCAGCTCATAATTGCGCAGCTCCTTGAGCGTGAACGGCAGGCCCAGCTCCTCCGCCACCGGCAGGAGCACGTGCTCGGTCATCACGTCCCGGATCTCGAGACTGCCGGGATAGCTGTCCATCGCCTGCTGCACGCGCGCCTGCAGGGCAGGGTCGGCATCATAAATCTCAAAGAACTTATCCACATTCGTTTTCGGTTTGTCTGCCATGTCGGTCACTCCTGATACAGGTATTTTCCTGCATTATACTACACCCAACGCCCGCGCGCAAGGCGCGTTCACGCCTCCGGCGATTCGGCCAGCTGCGTGAGCGCGCTGCGCACCGCCGCGATCACGAACGCGGAAAACGTACAGTCCTTACCCGCGATGGCCGCCTCCACGTCTGCGATGACATCGTCCGGAAAGCGGATGGTCTTGTTCGTCGTGTGTGGCGTGCGCGGTATCTGAAATGCTGCCATGATGCCGCTCCTTTCAGTGTATTCCCTGATAATGCCACGGCCGGTGCAAAAATGCACCCGCGCGCACCCTGCCGAATACCATGGGTACGGGAGGCAATCGCCTCCGGAGGAAGGGGAAGCAACCATGACACAGATCCAAACGCTCAGCGAGCTGCAGCCCGGCCAGAGCGCGACCGTGCGCAGTGTGTGCGCGCCCGACGGGATGCAACGGCGGCTGCGCGACCTCGGCCTGATCGAAAACACGCGCGTCGTCTGCCTCGGCCGCAGCCCCATGGGCGATCCGAGCGCCTATCTCATCCGCGG
>ERZ857965.2314-NODE-2314-length-16382-cov-2.580940_pt1 | contig 16382 bp, 13 predicted proteins | sample MGYA00519758_ERZ857965 | MGnify/ENA primary metagenome ERZ857965 (study PRJEB31778, sample SAMEA3449381) | human gut metagenome | biome: human gut; feature: human-associated habitat; material: faeces | place: United Kingdom | collected 2010/2012 ... | reverse complement strand
TGGAAACATGATAAAAAGAGACATTACGATTCATAAAGTCAGATATTATATCGCATCAAATGGACATATATTAGCCTGGAAAAAAGGTGGCAAATATTATACAGCCATGGGAAAACGTATGAATAGTACGAAGGCTGTGGAATTTCGGGCATACCAGAATGCACGAAAAGTTGTAGCACAGAATACAAGAAAAAGCATGTCAAAAAGTCAAAAACTTGAAACTTGTTTTCGTTGGGTGATGAAGAGATACTATCGTACATGGAGACGATTCAGTCAAGGTGGAAAAGCATGGTATGCCGTGAATGCGAATGATCATTTTGAACGTGGGTGTGGTGATTGTATTGCAGATGCCTCTGCATTTGCATATCTTGCAAAAGCACTTGGATACAAAAATGTATATGTATGTACAGATGGTTACAGAAATGATGAAAACTCTCATGGATGGGCGGAAATTAACGGCCGTGTTTATGACCCGCTTTTTGCAGAAGCCAAAAGCTACAGCCGAAATTACGGAGTAAGATATGGGGTTTACCCATTGTCTCCGGTGATGCGTGTGAAGATTGCCTGAGATATAAATTGAGGGGATAAGATATAAAAATGAAAAGATGTAAAAAAATATTTATTGTGTTGATGTGTGCACTGCTGATTGCTGTTCCGGTCACGACAGAAAGTGCAAGTGCTGCTGTGGCAACAAATAGAACTGCAAAAGCGAAAATATCCGGCTGGGTTACGGTACAGAATGGTCAGAAAAAGTACTATAAAAAAGGACAGTATCTTAAAGGTTGCAAAAAAATAGAAAATAATTATTATTATTTCGGGCCGAAAGGTGTTATGAAGACACAGGATATAACTTCTCATGGTGTCACGTATTTTATAGAAAGAAACGGGCATGTTCTGGGACGCAGAAAAGGTTCCCGATATATGGCTCCTGACGGAAGAAAGCTCAATAAAAAACAGACAGCAGAGCTGCGGGCATATCAGAATGCACGAAAAGTTGTAGCCCGGATTACAACCAGTGACATGACGGATGCAGAAAAACTACAGAGATGTTTTGTATGGATGCAGTCGAATGGATTTGCCACTCAGGGAAGGCTCAGTTCCGGTGGAAAATTCTGGTATGCGTTCAATGCAAATCAACTTTTTATGCGAAGAAGAGGAAATTGTATTCCGTATGCATGTGCGATGGCCTATATGGCAAAGGTAATAGGTTATAAAGAGGTCTACATCTGTTCCAGGGGAACGAAACAGCAGAGTTTTCATACATGGACAGAAATAAACGGAGTGGTTTATGATTCTTACTTTGCAAACAGACGTGATGCAGATAAGTATTACGGTATAAAATATGATGACTTTGAGTATGGGGTTGTTTTCAGACAAAAGCTTCCGGAAAAATATTCCTGGCTATCGAAATGAGAATAGGACAGAAAATGTAAAAGCTATGGCAAAAACCATGGCTTTTATTTTTTGCATTCGATCACAATTGAGAAAATTAGTCAATAAAATAGTTGACAACTTATATCTCGATAGGTATTCAAAACAGTGTTTCTTCGTTTTTATCAAAAAGTTTGTCGTTAATTTCGAAGAGACTAAGTCCATGTAATAATCCATAATATATGATAGCATCGCGCTTTAATTTTGGATAAAGCTGAGCCATTCCACAGAGCTTTAACAGTTCCTGTGTTTCCTCAACACTTGCCCCCAGCCCATAACACAGACACAGAAGACGGTTTCTGGAAGGATTTCGGCGGCCTGCAAAAATCTGGTGCAGGTAAATCTCACTCATACCGGATTGTTTGGCGAGAGCGGCTTTGGAAATATACTTTTTTTCAAACAGATGATTTAATAATTCAGATACACTTTTATTTACAAATTGTTCCTGATTTTGTGACAGAAACTGTTCTAAGTCCGGTGAATCCATAAGTTCTTGTTGTAAACCATCTGTGTTTTTTTTCTCCATATTTCCCGCCTTTACAATAATTATTTTAATACATTTCTGTATTTTGAAAAATACATGTCAAAATATGTTGTAGTATATATACTTGCTGAATAAATGTTAATAAGTTATAATATTCTAAATAGTGCATTCAAATAACAATATACTATAAATGGTTCTGAAAAACAATATGCAGGCCGCATAGTGATAGGAATGAGAATATGGATATTTATGACAGTCTTTTTGAGGCGGTTCGTAGCGAATATGATACGCTCACGCTGATCAAAAAAAGCGAACGGGGCGAAGTCTCACTTATACGACACAGAGACAGCGGCACTCGTTATATTTTCAGGTATTTTTACGGAAGCAGCGAAGTATACCGGAAGCTTCTTTCCGTTTCGTGTCCGAATCTGCCAAAGATCATGGAAGTCGGGGAAAAAGATGGCAGGACAGTGCTTCTGGAAGAGTATGTGCAGGGTGATACGCTCAGTGAAATTTTGCAGGGAGGACTTGTGTCAACTGCGCAGGCAAAAAAGATATGCCGTCAGTTGTGTTCAGCATTATGGGTGCTTCATTCTATGGGCGTGGTGCATCGGGATGTAAAACCGGATAATGTTATGATACGTGGCAAAGAAGCTGTGCTGATTGATTTTGACGCATCCAGAATATACAAAAACGCAAATCAGGAAGATACGCAGATTCTGGGGACGACCGGATTTGCAGCACCGGAGCAGTATGGGCTTTCTCAGTCAGACGGACGTGCGGATATTTATGCTCTCGGTGTCTTACTGAATATTATGCTGACCGGAGAGCATCCATCAAGAAAGCTTGCCGCTGGCAGGATGGGCAGAATCGTTCAGCGGTGTACGATGGTGAATCCGGAAAAAAGATACAGAAATATCCTTCATTTAATGGAGGCATTATAAAAGATAAGGGGGAAATGATGAGCAAAAAATGTGTACAATGCGGACATACACTTCCGGATGATGCGTCATTCTGTCCGCACTGTACTGCGGTTCAGACGGAGAAACAGGAGATAAAGCCACCAAGACGGTGGAAACGTGCAGCGTTGACAGTTGTTGGAGTATTGATTCTCATAGCAATCATCGGAGTAGTAATTGCCATGTACCACAGACCGAAAGTATATGAAGGTGGTGCAAAGATTGACTATGTGGACAAGGATAAAACGTATAAAGTTCTGCTGACTTTTTCAGAGGGAGACGGCGTGACCGGGCATGCTCAGGGAGAACGTACAGATACTTTGTCTGAAGGCATGGACAGTGCGCTTCCGTGTCAGCTGTATGTTCTGGATCAGGAGACTGGAGAACTGGCGTGGGAAGAATTTACAGAAAAGGTAGTTTCCTGTAAGGTGGATACAAAACCTGGAGAAAATTCCCGGAAGGTAGATTATGTAGAACCGATCCATAACGAAAGTTTTCCAAATGCGGCATACGTTTCGGATATTATCTATTCTTCAGATAGTGGCACCAACGATATCTTGTGGAACCTGACGATGAAAAACGGAGATACGATTTCTCTTAGCACACGGCTTACCATTGAAAAGCAGGCAGCAGTTACCTATTTTTCAGAGGATACGCCTATGGAGACCACAGAGGAACTGAATGCATTGCTGGCTTCCATTGAGGAAGAGGTGTCATCGGAAACTCCGGTTTACCTTCATCTTCCGGCAGTAACTTATGATGGTGATATTGTTTTTGGAAATCATGTGTGGGGAATTTATGGCAGCTCAGACGGAGATGACGTGACTACTTTCACAGGAACCGTCAGCTTGCGCGGATTGAATGGAAATTACGCGGAAATGTCAGGAATCCAGTTTAAAGGGAATTCTGGAATCGGGGTGAACGCGTATTGTCTTACTTTACTTTCCAAATGCGGTTTTAATGGTTGGGATACGGCTGCAATTGCCAATAATGAAGCCTGGGTAAATGCAATGGACTGTACTTTTACCAATAATAAAATTGCACTGAAGTTTAACAGCAGCATGGCTTATGGTACAGCGCCCAACTATCTGAATAATACATTTACCGGAAATGGAACGGCGGTCTGCATTGAGAATCTGCCTGGGAATGAAGTCCTTGATTTCGCGGGAAGTACTTTCTCAGAAAATGATGTGGACATTGATAATAAAGCAGAGCATTCGGTGGATACGGCGAAGGCAAATTTTGAGACTGCTTCGGAGTAATGCTCTGTGAGGGCTTTTTTATATAGCGTTCAAGTAATATTTTAATAAGAGTTTTAGGGTTACAGATTAATCATTTTGCGGTCTGTAACTCTTTTTATATTACGGCACAATGGCAGATGCCGCCGAGACTCCCTGCTGCAGTAGCAGAATCCTGCAAAGTATGATTTCTGTGCATCGCGAAGCGTGTTGCTGTGAAGGTCGTGAACAGTAATAATTTCTTCTTGTACTATGCTTTCAGGTAATTGCTTTCCTTCCTCCTATTATTATATGATAACTTATCAGTCTCAAATAAAATTACAAAAAATGAGGGTCAAAGGATGAAGAAAAGAACATTAGCGCTGGCGTTGGCATTGGGGTGTGTATTTATGTCTCCAACGCTTTCCTATGGGGAAGAGAATGCAGAGGTAGTTTCAGAAATAGAAGAGGATTCCAGTACGGATGAAGGAAACAATAACTCCTGGGGAAAAGTTGCGGTAGTAGATGACTTCGGGGATGCAACGGGGCAATCTGTTATAAGTACGGTTGTTTCCGGAACCTTTAGCAACACGGCAACAACCGGTAGTGATCTGCTTGTCACAGCATATATTAATTTTGATGAATTTGATTATTGTTATGATTTATCTTTTAAACTTTTAGAGTATAAGGATACCCCTGCTACTTATTTTTCTTCTGATTCTAAAGAATTGAAAATAAAAGTTGGAAGTATAAATACGGTATATGAATATGGTTTGCTAGGTGAGGAACCCAATGGCAATGTTTATGTCAGCGGATCTTCAGGAGAAGATATTGTGAAATATTTATATGAAGGAAATGATATACGTTGTGTACTGAATCTTGGTTCATCCAAATATAGCTTTGCATTGGAAGCAGGCAATATCGCAGAGCTAATTGATGAAGGCGGATATGGTGCGCCGTTAGATGAGGAAGGCAGGAAAGAAAGAAAAAGTAAACATGAAATAGAAGAAGCGCAGGAAAGCAGCAGGAAAAAACAGGAAGCAGAGCTTGCACAGGCGGAGAAGGTTATAAAATCCAAAGATGATTTTATTGCTGCATATGTGAATCATACAGATGCGGATAATAACTATGAAAGTGGATTTTATTACTTCAAAGCTCATGCAGACGAGTTTGAGACTTTAACAGAAGAGGAATTATCCTCCATTTTTCCATGTAGATTCCGGTATTATACTGTTAATTGGGCAATTGGCGGAACCACTGGTGCCGGAGAACTTTATGAATATGATGCAGATGGTAATACAAAACAGCTTGGAAGCTTTGGAATAGATGACAGCTATCGCACAAGAGAAGAAATAAATCCCAACTGGCCTGAGATTGATGGAAGCTGGCGAATCGAAGATGGAAAACTGATCCGAACAATTACATCTGGAAATCAGGAAAAACGGTATATTGTGAAATCATTAGACCGTGACGGCTATTATTTATTATGCTTTGAAAGTGCAACCGGCGAGGTGAATGCGGTTATGATGATTGTTTTATATGATGAGAACAATATGCCATTATATGATTTTAAAGAAAACTAGACTACAGGAAAATAAACAAGAGTCTGCTATGGTCTTGTTTTAGGACTGATTATGTTCAGGTCATCCGTTTTTTAGCGTCTGAATGATTACAGTTGCACTTACTTTGAGATAAGTCATCTAATTTAGGAAAGGCTCCACCGAGTTCAAGTATGCGAACCCGGGGAGCCTTATTATATTCTGTGTACTTTGTAGATTAGCCGAAGTATCTCTTAAGAAGACCAGCGAATGCTTTTCCGTGTCTTGCCTCGTCTTTAGCCATTTCATGCACAGTGTCATGGATTGCATCAAGGTCAGCAGCTTTTGCACGTTTTGCAAGGTCGAATTTACCTGCTGTTGCGCCGTGTTCTGCTTCTACTCTCATTTCAAGGTTCTTCTTTGTGCTGTCTGTTACAACTTCGCCAAGAAGTTCTGCGAATTTAGCAGCGTGTTCTGCTTCTTCGTGAGCAGCTTTTTCCCAGTAAAGTCCGATTTCCGGATAGCCTTCTCTGTGAGCTACTCTTGCCATTGCAAGATACATTCCTACTTCTGAACATTCACCTTCAAAGTTTGCTCTGAGGTCGGCAAGGATGTCTTCGCTTACGCCTTTAGCTACTCCAACTACATGCTCTGCAGCCCATTCTCTTTCGCCTTCTTTTACTTCTGTGAACTTGTCAGCGCCTACGCCACATACTGGACATTTCTCCGGTGCTGCTTCGCCTTCGTATACATAACCACATACTGTACAAACAAATTTCTTCATAATAATAATCTCCTTTTCTTTTTTTGATAGTATATTTGATTTCTTTTAGTTAGCAATATTAGTAACTGTTACTGATATTAAGATAACATATACATTTGTCTTTGTCAACTATAATTGATAAGTTTTTTCAAAATTTCTGAATTTATACTACATAGTCAGGACTTTCTTAAACAATCACCGCAGATACCGTAGAAAAGCATGGTGTGTGATTCAATCTGACCGTCGAAACTTTCGGATGCGAGATGGTTGATCTTATCCATGTGATCAAAATCCATATCAATCATTCGCTTGCAGCACTTGCAATAGAAATGATAATGCGGATTGGTACGTGCATCAAAACGATCGCCGCCATCGGGTGTTGTAATTTTAATTGCCTCGCCTATGTCGGCAAGCAGATTTAAATTGCGGTAAACGGTTCCGAGACTGATATTTGGAAATTCTTCTTTGATATGCATATATACAGTATCTGCTGTTGGATGTGTTGTAACAGAGGAAAGATAATCCTTAATTGCCTCACGCTGTCTGCTGTATTTTAAACTTGCCATTGATGTCACCTCCTACAAATAGATAATAATAATAATAATTACTAAAATCATATTATAATAATATTCTTATAATGTCAATAAAAAATTGTATATTGAATAAAAGAATAAAAAATGGAAATACTGTTAAGCGAGATGTAATAATTTGTAACAAATATGACGAAAAAACAAAGTGTATAAAGAACAGTGTAGAACTGTGTACTACGAAATAACTGAGGAAAACTTGACAATGTGAAATTTGATTGATATAATATCACCGTAACAAATATAACAATTCTGTAATATTTACAAAAGATAAGAATACATGAAGGAGGGAGATTTATGCATTCAAATCTAAAAAAAGGATTGTTCCTGGTTACTTTTCTGGGGATGACAGTATCTCCGGGAATTTCGGTTATGGCAGCAGATGGAGACACCGCAGAAGCTGCAAAGATGCCGGGCGTAGGGATAGAAGCGGTATTGAATGATCTTTATTCTCAGAACAGGGAGATTAAAGCTGAGGATTATCTGGTACCGGAAAATAAGGGTGAGTATTTAGATATGGCATTTGCCAATGTAACAAGTTTTCTGTATGTCAGAAGCGAACCGACGAAGGAAAGTGAATATGTCGGAAAGCTGTATCCGGGATACGCGGCGAAGATCACAGGTCCTGTGGGAGAATGGACGGCAGTTGAATCGGGAGATGTCACCGGATATGTAAAAACAGAATATATACTGACAGGAGCAGAGGCGCAGACGTATGCGGAGAATCTGGTAACGGAAGCGCAGCAGGAAGGAAAAGAAGAAGCAGAAGCATTTAACTATGCAGTGTCCAGGGAATCCGAAGAAGCGCAGATGACGCAGGAAGTCCAGGAAAATGTACAGCAGACGGAGACTACCGAAGTTTCCGCACAACCGGCGTCAAATGGACAGGCGATCGTTGATTATGCATGCCAGTTCATTGGGAATCCGTATGTCTGGGGCGGCACAAGTCTGACAGATGGGGCAGACTGTTCCGGATTTGTACAGCAGATCTACAAGGCTTACGGATATGATCTTCCGCGTGTTGCCGAGGATCAGAGCCAGTATGGAACCAAGATTCCAGTAGAAGACGCACAGCCTGGAGACCTGATCTTCTATGCAAAGAACGGTTATGTATATCATGTTGTGATGTATGCCGGAGATGGAAAGACCATCGAAGCTGCAAATGAAGATGTTGGAATTATTTACGGAACTGTTTACGACAAAGATGCAGTATGGGCGACCCGGATTCTGGACGATAATTATACCGTCGCAGGTGGAGGAATCGGCGAGGTCAATGCAACGCAGGAGATGTACGGAACGGATCTTGGCAATTTTACGATTACATATTACTGTGCATGTGAAATCTGCTGTAACAAAGCAGACGGGATTACAGCAACCGGAACCCCAGTCATTGAGGGACAGACCATTGCGGTGGATCCGAGTGTAATCCCTTACGGAACAAAAGTCATCATCGGCGGACATGTATTTACTGCTGAAGACTGTGGTGGTGCGATCAAGAAAAACCACATTGATGTCTATGTGAACAGCCATGAAGAAGCACTTGCTCTCGGCGTGACGAATGCAGAAGTATATCTGGTTAAATAAAAATTAAGCGAAGGATAATTTGTTCTTTCGGAGTTTATCTAAAGCCATAAAAACAGGGAAATGTTCTGACGTAAAATATGTCAGGACATTTCCTTTTTTTCATTTTACCAAAATATTTTCCGAAAGAAATTACTTTCTGAGTTTGAAAAATTTTATCAGAAATATTTTTAATGAAATATGGACGGTTTTGTCAAAGAGTAGTAAAATAAAAATGTCGCGTTTCGACTAAAAGGACTGCATTTTACAGAATTTGTAAGAAGGAGCAACAGATTTTGGAATATAGAAATATACAGGTAGCAAAAATGACAGGAGTAAAAATTCTAGCAGGATTACTTGTTTTCGGACTTACTTTCAGCGCTCCGGCAACAGCTTGGGCAGCAGAGAGCGGTCTTACAGAGGTTACTGCTAATGGATCAGAAAATGGAGAAAAATTACAGGCAAAATCCATTGATGGGCGTGATACACTTACAGAAGTATCAGATCTTGTCCTGGAGATGATTCATAATGAAGAAATCAGATACAATGAAGAGACTGGATATCTGGAAGATACCGGTCTGCGTGATGTAGAGAAAACAGGATGGAAGGTTGATCCGATAACAGGAGATGAAGTAGAAGTAATCCCGGCTAACCCGGATGTGCCGGTTACGCCGGAGCAACCGACAGATCCGGTCAATCCGGATACACCACAGCAGCCTTCGGATGGCAATGTGAACAATGAACAGCAGCCTTCGGAAGATCAGACAGAAGGCTCAGAAGAAAAAAACAAAGCGCAGGAGCAGGAAAAAAATACGCAGGATAGTGAACACAAGATGACCAATGAAGAACTGGTCAAGAGACAGCAGATCGTCAGTCTTCCGGAATACGAAGAAGATTTCCGTTTCTGGACAGTTGCGAGAAAATATGCATTTGCAAAGACAAAGATCAGCATACGTGAGGCAATTCCGGAGGATATCAATGGAGCTGTTGATACTGATCGGACAGAAAGTGATATTCAGGAAGCAACAGCTGATGCTAAAAAACTGTTTCATAAGGAAACTTCTGTAAAGGCGAAGAAATCAAAGACGAAAACGGAAAAGAAAGTACAGCTTAATACATTTTCTGCCGGGACATTAAAAAACACAGCAGACACTTCGGAAAAGAAGTCATCCTTAAACTCGGATACTGCTACAGCATTGCAGGATGATACTTTAAATGCATCCCTTGCATCCCGGCAGTTGGCCGAAAAGGTGCGTTCTGTCGGAGAAATTTCACAGGATGGACTTCTCTACATTCTGAAAGAAGAAAAGAATGGATGGCTGTATGTAGAATCCGGAAAGGTCAGAGGATTTGTAAAAGAATCCGAGCTTTATACCGGAGATGCCGCACAGGTACTGCTGAGTGGATACCAGAAGCAGGCAAAAAAAGCTGCAAAAAAAGCCAAGAGTGCATATACTGGAATCGAAGGGACAGCATCTCTTGCAAAAGAAACGGTTCCGGCAAATGAAAATCAGGCATTTACCCATGTACGTGCAACCGTAAATCAGACACTGGCTACGAAAAAATATGCACTGGCAGATGCATCAAAGTCGGATGGAACTGTAGCAATCCAGGAAGAGGCAAATGGACAGTCACGTGTGATCGGAACCATGTCCCAGGGTAATCTGTGTTATATCCTTGCGGATGCAGAGAAAGACTGGATCTATGTGGAGTCCGGGGATGTCCGTGGGTTTGTCTCTAAAGAGGCTGTTCAGACTGGGGATGAAGTAAAAGCGCAGGTAGAAGCAGCAGGCGAAGGTGCTTACCAGACAGCTACAGAACTGATCGCACCGGAAGATAACCAGGCACTTTATTATAGCTATGCTTCTGTAAAGCCGGGAACACCGGGGAATGCGATCCGCCAGGCAATGCTGGATTTTGCCGCACAGTTCATTGGCAATCCTTATGTATGGGGCGGTACAAGCCTGACAGAAGGGGCGGACTGCTCCGGATTTGTACAGCAGATCTATAAGAATTTTGGCTATAATCTGCCAAGAGTAGCCGAAGATCAGAGCCAGTATGGAACCAAGATTCCGGTTGAAGACGCACAGCCGGGGGATTTGATTTTCTATGCAAAAGATGGTTATGTCCATCATGTTGTGATGTATGCAGGAGACGGAAAGGCCATCGAAGCTGCAAATGAAGACCAGGGAATCATTTCGGGAACGGTATATATTCCGGAAGCTGTCTGGGCAACTAGAATCCTGGAAGAAAATTATAATCTGGAAGGCACGGATGTGAACGAACAGAACGCTACAGCCGAACAGTATGGAGACAGTATTGGAGAGTATACCATTGATTATTATTGTTCCTGCGAGACTTGCCGTGCGAAGGCAAGCAAAGTCAAAGCAACTGGAACTCCGGTTGTTGAAGGGCAGACCATTGCGGTTGACCCGGATGAGATTCCGTATGGAACAAAGGTGATCATTGACGGACATGTATTTACTGCAGAAGATTACGATACTTCCGGTAAAGAAAAACATATCAGTATCTATGTCAATGAGCATGAGACTGCACAGAAGCTGAATGAGAAGAAGGCAGAAGTACATCTGGTGAAATAAAGACAATCAAAAAAAAGAAATATTAAACAAGAAAAACTTCGGATCACTGGCGAAAATCCAGAATATCCGAAGTTTTTTGCATGTCGGCATTATTCAGACAAGTCATTCTCCCGGCTAATGTTTGATCTTTTTCAGTTTTTCATTGTCTGCCTGACATTCGGTCGGGGAAATATGATACATTTTCTTAAAAGCACGAAAAAATGAAGAATAGTCTCCAAAACCGGACTGGACAGCAACCGTTTTAAGCGGAACATCCTGCCGGATCAGCGAGACCGCAAGTGCCAGCCGTTTCTTTAAAATATACTGATGACAGGTCGTATTCAGTTGTTTCTGAAAAAATTTGTTCAGACTGCTCTTGCTCATATGGAAAGTACGCGCCAGATCCTCCACACCGATTTCTTTCAGAAAATGCTGATCCAGATAGCGGACGATCTGATTGGTCTGATCGGATTCAATCTCAATAAATTCGTTGGAATATTTCAGGGCATAGTTAATGACTTTTACCAGAAGACAGGTGGATGCACCACAGGCATAGGTTTCAGAAAGCTCCCCATAAGAAGCATATTCCCGGTAAAAGGTTTCAAATTCTTCCTCAAAATTACACAGCTTATTGGTAGTATGAAGAAGATGAGGTGTGTCAATATTGAAAACAGATTCCTTAAGGGCCGGAAGCTGGCTTTTCAGATTGGAAATATATGATTTTTCCAGCCATACAGTGATAAAATCATAATAGTTTGCAACGAGATCACTGGAAGTAAAGTAGTGTGGAATATCCGGTGGAATAACCAGAATATCGCCATTTGTAATAAAATGCCGTTTCTGACCGATGCGGAACAGAAAATCTCCGCTTTTACAAAAGCTGATCTCATAAAATCCGCTTTTGATCATGGAAAGATCTTCCATCAGATATCCTTTGTGGTGCGTGCATTTTACATGGCGCAGCTGACGTTTGCCGGACAGCTGCATTTCAGGGCTTTGCTCATATAATTTTTTCATTTATAAACCTTTCATGTTGAATAAAATTTAACAAATCTTTTGTAATCATTATACAATACACATTGCAAAAAAGGTAAAAGAAATTGTAAAAAAGTTATATTTTTTACTATAGATAAAAGCAATAAATTGTTAAAAGATACAAAAATAACGGGAAATCAACGTTTTCTGGAATTATTGATAAACGATAGCAATAAGTACAAAAATTGATAGAAAAAAGCAATTTGCAAAGGAAAAAACATTTTGGTAGTATTTTTGAAGAGTTGTTAACGAGGGGATACACAGACAGAACAACTTAAGGAAAATACCATGGAGGAAAAAGGAAAATGAAAAGAAGAGCACTCGCATTATTGTGTGCAGGAATTTTAGCAGTCGGTATGCTTGCCGGATGTGGTGGAAGTTCCGACAAGAAAGACAGCAGCGCAAAGACAGAAGACACGAAGAAAGAGGCAAAAAGTGATGGGACTTTTACAGTTGCATTGAATTATATGCCAACATCTCTGGAGCCAAGTACAGCCAGTGATGACCAGACCTCTCTGGTTCGTCCGATCTTTGAACCATTATTTGTAGAAACAAAGGATGGAATCGAATATTATCTGGCAGATAAGCTTGATATTTCAGAAGATGCCAAAACATACACCATTCATCTGAATGAGAAAGCAAACTGGAGCGATGGCGAACCGGTTACTGTAGATGATATCTTATTTACAATGAATTATGCCGGAAGAAATTCTGGTGGAAAATCTTCTTATAATACAATCAATAAACAGGAAGTTGTATTTAACAAAAAAGATGATAAGACACTGGAAATTGTCCTTCCTGAACCATATGCAACTTATACAGCAGCAATTGGCAGAATGATGATTTATCCGTCACACGCATTTGACAATGATTATACAAAAGTAGAAGGAAGCGGATACTTTAATTCCACAGATATGGCTACTTCCGGAGCTTACACGGTAGCAGAGATCAATGATGACAGTATCGTATATACTGCACGTGATGATTATTACAGAGAAACACCGAGCGTTAAGAAAGTTGTTATGAAGACGATCGGTTCCGGAAGCACCAAACAGGTTGCATTTGAAAACGGAGAAATCTCTTACATGAGAATTACAACTCCGGAAGAACTGAAAAAATATGAAGGTGACGATAATTACAATATCAGCTCCTTCTCAGAAGCAAGACTGAATTACCTGCAGATCAATCCTTACGGACCTGCAAAAGATAAACTTACAGAAGATGCAAGAAAAGCGATCTTCCTTGCAATCAATGCAGATGAGATCATCGATACCGCATACGGAAGTGACGAACTTGCAACGGTTGCAAACAGTCTTCTGACACCAGATCAGTCTCTTTACAACAAAGACTGCAAAGGTTACGAGCAAGATCTTGAAGAAGCAAAGAAACTTGCCAAATCTTCAGGAATCGAAGGAACAACTCTGAAATATGTTTACAATGCAGACCGTCCGAACATGGAAGAAGTTGCAACAGTTCTTCAGCAGCAGCTCGCAGAAATCGGCGTAACGCTTGATGTAGAAGGTCTGGATTCCAACGCATTCTTCCAGAGATTCTTCGCAATTATGTTCCAGTCAGGGGAAGAAGATCAGTGGGATCTTGGTACAAATGGATGGGATTCTGAGCGTGGAAGCAGTCTTGGACAGGCTTACAGCTACATCAACAGCAGCTCCAAAGCATGGGGATTCAGTGATGAAGCCGGACAGCTTGCAGCAAAGGTAAACGCAGCAGCAGACAAAGACGAAGCAAAGCAGCTTGCAAATGATCTGCAGGATCTGACTTTATCAGAATACTGGGAATACCCACTTACTTACACCAATTATGTGATGGTATCTCAGAAAAATGTAACAGGTCTGGATGCAGTACCGGTTGTTCCGGAATTCGTTGATTACCTGAAGATCAAAGTAGACTAATTATATCGTATTTTAGCAGACGAAGAGGGGCTGAAGCACAAGATGACCTTTGTGCCGGTCCCTCTTTTAAAGGAGAAAAGAAATATGGCAAAATATTTCGTAAAGAAAGGGATTCAGCTGATTATTGTCACGATTTTGATTTCTTTTTTCTCATTTGCCGTGATCTATGCAGCACCGGGAGATATTTCCGGTATGTATTTGAATGAACAGATGTCAGATGAGGAAAAAGAAGCAATCAGAGAGAATCTCGGACTTAACAAAAGTATGCCGGAGCAGTATTGGGGATGGGCAAAAGAAGTGCTGAAAGGAGATTTCGGAATTTCTCTTGCAAACCATACTTCCGTATCTGAGCAGATCATCAAGCGTCTTCCGGCAACCCTGCAGCTGATGGGAGCCGCATTGGTTCTTTCTGTGCTTCTGGCAATCCCACTCGGACTCTGGTCGGGATACCGCAAGAATACCTGGATTGATAATATCATCAGTGGACTTTCCTATATTGGTATGTCGATTCCGTCTTTCTGGCTTGGAATGGTGCTGATTATTGTGTTTGCAGCAAAGCTTCATATTCTTCCGTCATCGGGGATGCATTCGGTGGGAAATGAATCGTTCCTGGATACGGTGAAGCATATGATCATGCCATGTATCACCCTGAGCCTTTCCAACTTGGCAGTCTTTATCCGCTATATCCGTTCTAATACGATCGGACAGCTTGGAGAAGAATACGTTCTTGCAGCAAAAGCAAAAGGAACGACAGATGGAAAACTTTTAAAAAGACATATTTTGAAAAATACACTGCTTCCGATCATCACATTGCTTGGAATGAATCTGGCATCCATAGTCTGTGGATCGTTTATCATTGAAAGTGTTTTTGGATGGCCGGGAATAGGTACCCTTGCAATGACTGCGATCGGTGTCCGTGATTATCCGGTGATTATGGCATACGTCATGTTGTCCGGAATTATTCTGGTTGTCGGTAACTTTATTGCAGATATTCTGTATGCATTTGCAGATCCGAGAATCAAGAGGGAGGATATGGCAAATGACTGATACTAGATTTAAACGAATTGAAAAAAAGAAAACCCAGGAGTTGATTTCATATGATCACAGTGTGTGGAAAGATATCAAAAAAGAGCTTTTTTCTAATAAGATTGCACTGGTGAGTATCATCATTCTCCTGATCATTATCATAGCTTCCATTCTGGCACCGCTTAGTCCATATGATCCGAATAAGATCAATGTTGCTGAAAAACTGCAGGGAATCTCTGCAAAGCATATTTTCGGGACAGATGAATACGGAAGAGACTATTTTACCAGAGCACTTTACGGAGGACGTATTTCTCTTACGGTTGGTTTTTGTTCGATGATCATGACTGTAATCCTCGGAACGGCAATCGGTATTACTTCTGGATATTTTGGTGGAAAAGTGGATATGTTCCTGATGCGCTTCACCGATATTTTCCTGGCACTTCCGAGTATGCTTCTGATGGTTGTACTGAATACGATCTTGCGTCCGGGCCTGTTTACTCTGATCGCAGTACTCAGTCTTTTTTCCTGGGCACAGGTGGCGAGAATTACAAGGGCGGAAACCATGTCTGTCAAAGAAAGAGATTATGTGACCGCCGCAAGGAATCTGGGAGCCGGAAGTTTCCGGATTGCAGTGGAACATATTGTACCGAATATTATGGGACCGGTCATCGTAGCGGCAAGCCTTGGAATTGCCAATGCGATTCTGATGGAGTCGTCCTTAAGTTTCCTTGGACTTGGAGTACAGATTCCAAGAGCTTCCTGGGGAAGTATGCTGCAGAGTGCGCAGGGACATATTCTGGATGCACCGAGACTTGCGGTATTTCCGGGAGTTCTGATTCTGTGTACAGTACTGAGTTTCAATTTACTTGGTGATGTCCTTAGAACCGCACTGGAACCAAAGATTGTAAAGTAAGCCTGGAGGATAGAAGATGGAAAAATTATTGGAAGTAGAGAATTTATCTGTATCCTATTTTACATATGCAGGCGAAGTACAGTCTGTAAGAGGAATTTCATTTGATGTAAAAAAAGGAAAGACAACTGCATTGGTAGGTGAATCAGGATGTGGAAAATCCGTAACTGCCAAATCCCTGATGGGACTGATCGAGAAACCGGGAAAGGTAAAGCCGGAAAGTAAGATCATTTACCAGGGAAAAGAGCTTACCGGGTATACGGAAAAAGAGTGGAATACCTTCCGTGGAAAAGAATGCTCGATGGTTTTCCAGGATGCACTGGTATCCTTAAATCCGACGATGAAGGTTGGAAAGCAGATTGCAGAAAATCTGAAGAATCACG
>ERZ857965.2293-NODE-2293-length-16463-cov-4.744637_pt1 | contig 16463 bp, 13 predicted proteins | sample MGYA00519758_ERZ857965 | MGnify/ENA primary metagenome ERZ857965 (study PRJEB31778, sample SAMEA3449381) | human gut metagenome | biome: human gut; feature: human-associated habitat; material: faeces | place: United Kingdom | collected 2010/2012 ... | reverse complement strand
AATATTGTACAAAAAAAGATCCCATATAGACAGACACGCTTTTTCTCGTGTCCACAATATAGGATCCATTTTATTTAACTAATACCTTCTTTTGTAGATTTCAATGATGGAGAGAAATATTAAACTTGAATAAAGTTATAAATAAATGCTTTATAAAAAAAATATTTTATCTTAACAGCATGTTAATTAAAACTTAAAATCACCTTTATTAAAATTAATATGTATTGTTTTCATAAAATCTTCTAATTGTTCTATTTTACTTGCACCAGCTAACGGTAGTGTTTCAAAGTCTTGATTTAGAATATATCCTAAAAGAATTTGAGATGTTGTGCAATTATATTTTTCTTCTAAAGCTTTTATCTTTACTCCTCTTTCAAGATTCCCTTCAGTAAAGTATGGGCTATCTATAACAGCCTCTTTTCCTTTAGTTTCAAGCTTTTGGAAAAAACCGCTACATAATCCAAAGTATGGCATAGCTAAATTATTAGAATTTTTATGATACTTCATCATTTCTTTATCCATAGTTACCATAGTTTCATCTGGGAATGGTTTCATATTGTCAGATGCAATGTTAAATAACATTTGATTAGCCACAAATCCTCTATATCTCTTTTCTTTGCAATAATTATCTGCTTCTATCATTCTTTCAGTTGTCCAGTTTGAACATCCATAATATCTTATTTTACCTTGTTTAACAAAGGATTCCATTACCTCTATTAAGTCGCTTACAGGTTGACTCAAGTCATCTCTATGATAAAAATATATGTCTATATAATCTATTCCTAATGCTTTTAAACTTAAGTTTAAGTCATACTCCATATCCTCTTTGCTCATTCTACTTATATTCATAGTATCCATTTTAGGATGACCACCTTTAGTCATTATAACTAAGTCATCCCTTCTACCTCTATGCCTTATCCAATCACCTATAACTCTTTCTGCACGACCTATCTCTGGTTCAACCCAATCAGAGTAAATTCTTGCACAGTCTATAACATTTCCACCTAGATTAATATATCTTTCTAATATTTCAAATACATCTTCATTATCCCATGCAAGTCCAGCGTTTACTGTTCCAAATCCTATTTTACTTAATACTAAGTCAGTATTTTTTATTTTTATATTATTTGACATATTTCTCCGCCCTTCTTATCTTATATAAATTCGTAGCTAGCCTATTGTGCTAGTTAAAATAGTTTTCTGTAGTGTGATATGTTATTTATTTTATCATAACATTGGTTAATATTACTTTTTAATTTTATTTTATATAGCAAAATACTCATATCTAATGGATATGAGTATTAGTTGGGTTTAATAAGTATGGACAATTTTATTTTTAACATAATGACTAGTTTTCTAGTAGGTATACCATCAAGTATAGTTGCTAGTTACATATTCGATAAATTAAAAAGACACTCTTGCCCGACCAAAAGTAAGAGTGTCTTCGAACTTGATATAAAAATCAAGTTCCACAAATAAAATTTACTTTTATGGGACATACACTCTACTTCCCAATAGATTGTAGTCCTTTTTTCTTTAATCTGATTTATATATAATTTTGAGACTCCAACTTATTTAAAAACTAATTACATAAGACCAGGTAAAAAGTTTTGGAATAAAGATAATATAGATACAAATACAAGTGCCGATAAACCTGCTATAAATCCACCTACAGTCCAACCTCTTATAGTGTCTTGAACTGATATTTTAAAGAATCTACTTATAGCCCAAAATCCTGAATCATTTGGAAGTGATAACCCTATTCCACCTGCACATATTGCTATTGCACATAATACAGGAGATACAGAACTTGCTGCTATTGTTCCACCTAATATAGATGCTGTTGTCATAAGTGCAACCGTTGTTGAACCTTGTGCACAACGTATAATTTGTGATATCAAGAAACAAAGAAGTAATATTGGTATACTAAATTGTGATAATGAAACAGCTATATAATCAGCTATTCCTGTTGCTTGTAAAACTGTTCCAAACGCTCCTCCTGCTCCAGTTATTAGTAAGATAAGACCAATTTGGTCAGCTGCATCATTCATAATATCAGATATACTTCTATTTATATAAGGTTTTGATATAAGCGCTGCATATATAACACCTATCAACATTGCAACATTTTTATCTCCTAAGAACTTAAACAAAGGTACTACTAAATTGTCCTTACCTAATACTAAAGGTATAAAACTACCTAAAAGTATAAGTATTATTGGAACTAATAGTATTGATAAAGACTTCATAAAAGATGGCATAGCTTTAGTTTCTTTATCCGATTCTAATTTATCTTCTAACTCTTTTATATCTTCAAAAGTATAAAAGTGTCCATTTTTCTTATCTTGCTTATCTAAAAACTTACCATATAGTATACCACCTGTAGTTGTTGCTACAAAAGCTGTTAAAATTGCATATACAAAGAATATGCCTACATCTATTCCTAAACTTTCAGAAACAACAAGTGGTGCTGGTGTAGGTATTACTAATGAATATGTACAAGTTGTTGCTACTGATATTGCACATGCAAATGTTACCATTGAGATATTAGTTTTTCTAGATAAGACTCTTAACATAGGTGCAAACATTATATATACTACATCACCAAATACTGGTATCCCAGTTAAAAATCCTGATATAGCTATTGCAGCTGGACTATTTTTCTCACCAAACTTTTTAAGTATTGAATTAGATATAGTTTCTATTGCTCCACTTTCAAACATAAACTTCCCTAACATTACACCTAAACCGGTTACTATACCTATTCCACTTAATGTAGATCCAAATCCCCCTGATATAGTAGAGGCTATCTCTCCTATTGGCATTCCAACTAAAATAGATGTTACCAACGATGTTATTAACAATGATATAAATGCATTAAGTCTAAACTTTATTATTGAAACTAATAATATGGCTATTGCTAATAAAAATACACCTATTAATAATGGTCCCGTTAGCATATTTTTTCCCCCATTTTTTATAATTATTTTAGTTTATTTCATATATCCGCCTAGCATTGGATCAACTGCATTCTTAGAATATATACTTAGTATCCCTGATTTGTATTTTTCCTCTTTAGGAACCCATTTTTTTCTACGTTCTTTAAATACTTTTTCAACTTCATCTAAGCTACATTCCTTACCATCAATTCCTATAACCTGTAGCTTCCTATTTTCTATATCAATTTCTATTAAATCATTTTCACAAACTAAAGCTATAGGTCCCCCTACTGCAGCTTCTGGTGATATATGCCCTATTGCAGGACCTTTAGATGCCCCAGAGAATCTTCCATCTGTTAATAATGCTATACTTGCTGATAATTCTTCATCTGATGATATAGCTTCTGTTGTATAAAACATTTCAGGCATTCCACTTCCTTTTGGACCTTCATATCTTATGATAACTGCATCACCTGGCTTTATAGCCTTTGTTAATACGGCATTTATAGCTTCTTCTTCACTATCAAATGGTCTAGCTTTTAATATAGCTTTATGCATTTCTTTTGGAACTGCAGAGTGCTTAACAACAGCTCCTTTTGGTGCTAAATTACCTCCAAGTATAGCTATTGCTCCATTGTCTCCTATTGGATTTGTATTTTTACGTATTACATCTTCTCGCTTTAATCCAACTTGAGCTAAATACTCATCACACTTTTCATAGTAGCCATTTGTTTTTAAATCTTCTAAGTTTTCACCTAATGTTTTTCCTGTAACTGTCATAACATCTAAGTGTAAATAATCTTTTATTTCTTCCATTATTGCAGGAACTCCACCTGCATAGTAAAAGTACTGTGCTGGCCATTTTCCAGCAGGTCTGATGTCTAGTAAATATGGTATATTTCTGTGTATTCTATCAAACTCACTTGCATCAAGTTCTATACCAAATTCACGTGCAATTGCTGGTATATGTAATAAAGAATTACTTGAACCTGATATTGCCGCATGAATCATGATAGCGTTTTCAAAAGATTTATAAGTTACTATGTCTCTTGGTTTTAAGTTTAATTTTGCTAACTTAACTGCATAACGACCAGCTTCTTTAGCTATTTCTTCTAAATCATTACATGTTGCTGGCATCAAAGAACTACCTGGCAGCATTAAACCTAATGCTTCTGCCATAACCTGCATTGTAGAAGCCGTACCCATAAACGAACAAGCACCGCATGAAGGACAAGCATTATGTTTGTAATATGTTAACTCTTCTTCTGTTATTTCTCCTCTTTGGTACATAGCACTATACATTCCAATTTGTTCTAGTGTAAGTAAATTAGGACCTGCTTCCATAACACCTCCAGTAACAACAACTGACGGGATATTTACCCTACCGATTGCCATTAAATGAGATGGAACTCCTTTATCACAGCTAGATATAAATACTCCTCCATCAAAAGGTGTTGCATTTGCATGTATTTCTATTAATGATGCTAATATATCTCTTGATACCAATGAGTAATTTATTCCATCATGCCCCTGAGCTTGACCATCACATATATCAGTTGCATAAAATCTTGAACCTTTTCCCCCTAGTTCATTAACTCCAGCCATTGCTTGATTTACAAATTTATCAAGGTGCGCACTTCCTGGGTGACTATCTCCAAAAGTGCTTTCTATTATTATTTGTGGTTTAGATAAATCATCTACACTCCATCCCATACCCCTTCTTAAAGGATCCATTTCAGGAGCTATTTTTCTAATTTCTTGACTAATCATACTTCATTCTCCTTGTTAACTATTTAGTATATCGTACTTTCATAAAATACATCAGATGTATTACTTGTTTTTATAATAACACATCAGATGTATCACTTGCAATATTTTATCCATTTTATTCTAGAAAACTTTTTCTCGTCTTTTATCCTTACATATTAATCATATGTAAAATAAAAATACATCTGATTTATCAGATGTATTTTAAATATTACTTATTTTATTGTTTTCATTAATTATTTTGTTTATATTTCTACGATTATGTACTAGATGAAGTATCATAGCATCATGTGCTTCATTTTGATTTCTACTTTTTATTGCATTTAAAATTTCTCTATGAGTTTCTATAGTTTCCTCTTTTAATTGTGTATTTGTAATATCTATAAACACTGATATAGATTTGTTTATTATAGGAACTAAGCTTGTTGTTACTAGATTCTTGCTACTTCTAGCAATTGCAGTATGAAATTCTATATCTTTTTCCATATGAGGTATTCCTCTTAAAATCAAATCTTCTACTTCATCACAAAGCCTTGACATTTCTTTTATATCTTCTTCTGTTGCATTCATAGCTGCTAAACTTGCTATTTTAGGTTCTATCATAAATCTTATCTCTAATAAATCAACGGCTAGTTTTAATTTATCTTTTATAAAGATTAAGCCTAATGGATCCTCTGCTACTCCACATTTTATAAATGTTCCTGAACCTCTTTTTATCTCTAGTATATTTCTTGATACTAATGCTTTTATAGCTTCTCTTACGGTACTTCTACCTACTCCTAGTTTATCAGCTAATTCATATTCATTTGGTAGCCTATCTCCTATTTTAAGATTATCATCTACTATCAATTTTATTATTTTATCTGAGGCTATTTCACCTAATGACTTTGTTATTTCTTCCTTCATATTTCACTCCTATTTTTTAAATAACTTCTCTATTTATTATATACAAATTTTTATATTAATTTTAAACACGTACTTTCTAACCTAACTTTATTATAATTTATTCGATTAAATGTGTCTATTGTACTATAAAAATATAAAATTTCACATAAATTCCTATTATAAATTTTATATTTTTATAAAAAAAGAATTGATGACATCATCAATTCTTTTAGTGAATTTAAATATTGAATACGAATACATGTCTTAAAATTATCTTTGTACTTAGCATTCTAATTTGAATTTTCCCAATATATATCAATTATGAATTTATATTTTTATAACCATAGTGTATATCAGTTTATAATCACTATAACATATAAAGTCTTTTTATTTATTTTACAGACACATATTTATTACCTTTTATATAATATCTCCATAAATAATCTTTCGCTTCTTCTGCATAATCTATATTTATTCTTTTAGATTCCACTACTTCAAAATCATTGTCAGCAAATACTTTTTCTCCATTTTCATCTATGTAAAAATCACTTATATAAAGATCACTATCTAATATATACTGACTATTAAAACTTCTGTCTATTTCTAGTGCCATACAAAGCTTTCCAGGACCATTTGTTATATTCTTCTTTTGGTAGTTAGTTAATTCATCATAATCTTTTTTATATCTATTAAATGCTATTTTATCAAATCCTATTACAGGTTCTACTGCCCTTATTAACACACATTCTGGTATATTTTCAACATTGGCTGATATATTTAAACAATGATACATCCCATATATCAGATATACATATATATGACCACCTTCTAAGTATAGTGGCTTTGTTCTATCAGTTTTTTTATCATTATATACATGTGCTGCCTTATCTTTTATTCCCATATACCCTTCTGTTTCAACTATTTTAGTTACAACTTGATAATTATCATATTTTCTTATTAAAAACTTTCCAAGTGTATTTTTAGCTACATAAAGTCCATCGTTTTTAAAAAAATTCTTGTCCAAATTATCACCTCTAATAAATGTTATATATCTTATTATATCCTAAAATATCATAAAAAAAGCTACCCTAATGGGATAGCTTTTATCTTCTACATAAAGAATTTTAAAAGTATACCTGCAACTACTGCAGAACCTATAACTCCAGAAACATTTGGTCCCATTGCATGCATAAGCAGGAAGTTTGATGGATTTTCTTCTTGCCCAACCTTTTGAACAACTCTCGCTGCCATAGGAACTGCTGAAACCCCAGCTGCTCCTATCATTGGATTAACCTTACCACCAGTTGCCTTACACATAATTTTTCCAAATAATACTCCTGATGCAGTACCTACAGAGAATGCTACAAGTCCCATAGCTGTAACTCCTAAAGTTTGAAGTGTTAAAAAAGTTTCTGCATTAGCAGTAGCACCTACTGTAAGACCTAAAAATATTGTTACTATATACATTAATGAATTTTGTGCTGTTTCAACTAACTTCGGAACTACTCCACTTTCTTTTAATAGGTTACCAAACATAAGCATTCCTATAAGTGGGGCTGCTGTAGGTAAAAGTCCTATAACTATTATCATAGCAACTATAGGAAATACTATTTTTTCAGTTTTTGAAACTGGTCTTAATTGTTCCATTTTTATAGCTCTTTCTTCTTTAGTTGTTAATGCTCTTATTATTGGTGGTTGTATAACTGGAACTAAAGCCATATATGAATATGCTGCAAGTGCTATAGTTCCTAGCATATGTGGTGCTAATTTTGATGTAAGTTGTATTGCTGTTGGTCCATCAGCTCCACCTATTATACCTATTGAAGCTGCTTCAAGCCCATTAAATCCAAGAAGTATTGCTCCTAAAAATGCAAAGAATATACCAAATTGAGCTGCTGCCCCAAGTAGCATTGTTTTAGGGTTTGCAATCATTGGTCCAAAGTCTGTACTTGCCCCTATACATAAGAAAATTACTGGTGGAAAAATACCTAAGTTAACCCCTTGATATAAATAATATAAAAGTCCACCTAATTCCCCATTACTTGCAGGTTTCATTAAATCCGCCCCTGGCATATTTGCAAGTAACATACCAACTGAAATTGGTATTAATAAGTATGGTTCGTATCCTTTTTTTATAGCTAAGTATAAAAATACACAAGCTATTAATATCATTATTATACTTTTAATGCCCATATTAGCAAAACCTGATTCTAATATGAAACTATTTATCATCTCTCCCATAGTAAAATCCCCCTTTACCTATAGACTAAGCCATTTTAAGTAATATCTCACCTGGATTTACATTTTGACCTTTATCTACAGATATAGCTTTTACTGCTCCATCATGTGGTGCTACTATTTCATTTTCCATCTTCATAGCTTCAAGTATAGCTAATACTTGACCTTTTTTAACGTTATCTCCCTCTTTTACTAATATATTTGTTATTGTTCCAGGCATTGGAGCAGTTATAGACTCTCCACTACTTACTGGTTGTGCTTTTTTAACTTCTTGTTGTGGCTGTTCTTTTGGTGTAGATGTAGCTGCTACATTTTGACCTTCTTTTACTTCTTCTATTTCTACTTCATATACTTTTCCATTTAATTTTATATGATATGTTTTAGAACTCATTTTAAAATCCCCCTATATTTTAATTTTTAAGATATCTATTATCTTAGTTTTTATTTATATATTTTAAATTCACTATGATATTCTTGTTATTCTTTTTATATGAAGATTAGGATTTGGTATACCATCTCCTGCCATTATAGATGCTGCTAATGCTACTACTATTTTTTCTTCTTCATCAATTTCAAAATTATCTTCTACTGAATTGTTATTAACAAAATCTCTACATGTGTTGTTAGCATTAGGTTTTTTTATATTATTTTCATTTTTAAATATATATTTAAATAAACTAAGTATCCCTGAAATTACTAATAATATTAAAAACACCATTGCCATACTTGATATTGTTACATATAAAGCTTGCATTAAATTTAAATTTTCACCCATATTATCACCTATTTTCTACATAGTTACATTTATAAATTTAATCTTATTATCTTCTTCTACAGGCTTTTTATTATATTTATTTTCTAAAAACTTAGGAGCAACTTGTGGAAATAGTGCAACAGCTAATACATCTTCATCAGTTTTAGCTAAGTCCCCTGCTTCTTTTTTCATTTTTTCAAATTCAGGCTCTATTAAATCTGCAGGTCTTACAGTTATTACCTCTTCATCTCCTATTATTTTTTTTCTAAATTCATCACTTATAGGAGCTGGTGATTTACCGTAGTTACCTCTTACATAGTCTTTTATTTCTTTTGGAACTAATTTATATCTTTCACCTGTTAACACATTAAATAAAGCTTGAGTCCCAACCATTTGACTCATTGGTGTAACAAGTGGAGGATATCCTAAGTCTTTTCTAACTCTTGGAACTTCTTTTAAAACATCTTCATATTTATCTTCTGCATTTTGCTGTTTTAATTGTGATAAAAGATTAGATAGCATACCTCCTGGTACTTGGTATTTTAAGGTTTGTGGTTCTGTTAATAGTACTTTTGGATTTAATATTTTATCAGACATATATTTATCTCTTATTGGTTTGAAATATTCTGCGACTTGTAGTAATTTTTCCATATCAAGACCTGGATTTCTTTCCATTTCAGAAAATGTTAAGGAAAGTGATTCTGTTGGTGGTTGACTTGTTCCACCACTAAATGGTGATATTGCTGTATCTATTATATCAACACCTGCTTCAACAGCCTTCATATATATCATATCTGCAATTCCACCTGTGCAGTGAGTATGAAGGTCTATAGGAATGTCTGTCATTTCTTTTATACGTTTTACTAAATCATAAGCTTTATATGGAGTTAAAACTCCTGCCATATCTTTTATACATATAGAGTCTGCACCCATAGATTCCATAGTTTTTATTAATTCTAAGTAATACTCTGGTGTATGTATTGGACTTGTAGTATATGATATTGCACATTGGCAGTGACCATTGTATTTTTTTATAGCTTTAATTGAAGCTTCTAAATTTCTAACATCATTTAATGCATCAAATACTCTTATTATATCGATACCATTTTTTATAGATAATTCAATAAACTTTTCTACAGTATCATCTGCATAGTTTCTATACCCTAATAAGTTTTGACCTCTTAAAAGCATTTGAAGCTTAGTATTTTTAACATGCTTTCTTATAAGTCTTAATCTTTCCCATGGGTCTTCGTTTAAAAAGCGTATACATGCATCAAATGTAGCTCCACCCCAAACTTCCATTGCATAATATCCTACTTGGTCCATAGTTTCAAGTATTGGTATTATCTCATTGGTTTTTAGTCTTGTTGCTATTAATGACTGATGTCCATCCCTTAATGATGTTTCTGTTATCTTTAATTTTTTCATAAATTGATTTTCCCCCTATCAAGTTTATGTTTTTAAATTATACTATAAATGTATTAATATGAATTAAATCTTATGATTATGATATTATTAAAAGTTTAGTTTTATATATTTTGTATGCAGGTTATTTAATACAATTATTAATTAACCCTAAAATTTTTTATTATTTAAATTTAATAAAAAAGCCTACAAAAATATTATTTTCATAGGCTTATATATATTTATTTTTTAGTATCTGTATTTGTATTTTTATTTGTATTGCTCATTGTACCTGGGTTTTGCATTGCATTTGGATTTATTCCTAAAGCCTTATTCATTTCATCTAATAAGTTGTTAAAGTCATTTGTTGTATTATCTTTTACTTTTGTAGCTTCATCAACTGCTCTTATAAAGTCATCTTGTGATTTACTATATATATCCTTAGGTAAGTTGTCTAAATTCTTTAATCTAGCATCTATATTTGATATAGTTTTTTCACCTTCAGCTATTAACTTTTGATTCATCTCTGAAATTTCTTTATCATCTGTTTTTGCATCATTTTTTAAATCATCAACAAATGTTTGTATTTTATCTCTTGAATCTTTGTATGCTGCTTTTAATTCTTCTACGTATTTTTCATTTCCTGGGTATTGATTAGTTTTGTAGTACTCAGTTGTAGCTTCTGGTGTTTCATACATTCTGTAATTACCTAAATTACCTAAAGTATCTCCATAAAATCTTGAGTATTTTTCTACATAATCATTGTTTGCATTATTTGTAGTATCTGCAGTATTTTGTTCTGTTGTTGTTTTAGCACCATTTGCTGGTGTATTTTCTTTTTTATTACAAGCTACCATTGATAAGGATAATGCTAATGATAATCCTGCAACTATGATTTTGTTTGCTTTCATAACTTTCCTCCTATCTAAATTTATCACCAATAGTATTTGTAAATTTAATGAATATATTCTTAATAAACAAAAATGAACTCTAGTATTCAAGTATATAGAGTTCATTTTTTATTTAAATTATCTATTATATCTTATAATTTGACCTTTAAGAAAGTACTTAAAAAATATATATATAAATCTCATATACGTACCCCCAATACACTTTATTTACTTTATATATATATTAGAAATACCTTTTTAATTACATTTACTATATCCACATTGTAGACATATTCCACATCCACCAGTAGGTATTATAGATTCATTGCCACACTCTGGACATACAAATTTTTCTGTTTCTTCTTCATTTATTTTTTCTTCTTTCTCTATTTCTTCATATGAATTATCTTTTTTATTTTCTTTAGGTTTTTCATTTAAAAGTACTCCACTTCTTTTGCATCCATCACGATATATTGTTATTCCTTTTAAATTATTTTTCCATGCACTTACATATATATTGTAAACATCTTCAACGGTTGCTTCATATGGAAGATTTATTGTTGATGATATTGATGCATCTATATTTATTTGCCATGCCTTTTGCATTTTTATTCTTTCTTCTGGTTTTAAGTTCATAGCAGTTACAAATATATCGCCTAAATCTTCTTCATTAGTTATTTCATTTATATCCATATACTCTTTTACTATAGGAGTATATACTTTATAGTATACATCTTCATTGTGTAAGCTTTCTGTTTTTCTAAAGTAAGATAAATTAAACATCGGCTCGATTCCACCACTTACCCCAAGCATTGTTGATATTGACCCTGTTGGTGGTATTGTAAGAAGTTGTGAATTTCTAAGTCCATATTTTTTTACTAAATCTTTTACATCTTCTTTTACATTCTTTATAAAGAAACTTGATTTAAATAAAGCCTTTTCATTATATTTTTCATAAGGTCCATATTCCTTAGCTAGAAGTGCTGATTGTTTTACTGCTTCATTTAACATTATATTTGATAGTTCTTCACATAATTTAATAGCTTCATCTGACCCATATCTTATATTAAGCTTTATAAGCATATCTGCAATACCCATAACGCCAAGACCTATTTGTCTGTATTTTGATACACTTTCTCTTTGTTCTTTTAGTGGATGAAGAGCTAATCCTTCTTCTAATACTTCATTTAGTCCAACTACACAATCTCTAACACAAGATTTAAATTTAGCTTTGTCAAATATAGCATGTTCTGTAAATGGAGCAATTACAAATTCTGATAAGTTTATTGATCCTAGTAAGCAACTTCCACCTTCTGGAAGTGGTTCTTCTGCACAAGGGTTAACTCCAGCATATTTAAAGTTTTTATCTTCACTTAATAAGTGATTTTTTTCTATGTTGTCCCAAAATAGTATTCCAGGTTCTGCAAAGTCCCAGTTGTTAGTTATAAGCTTCATAAATAGCTTATATGCATCAACTTCTTTTACTATTTCTTCTCCGTCAGCTTTTACTTTAAACTTACATTCATACATAGATTTATTTAAAACTGCTTTCATAAACTCATCATTTATTTTAACTGATATGTTTGCCTTAGTTACTTTTTCTAAATCAGTTTTTAAATCTATAAACTCTTCTATATCTGGGTGATTTACATCCATAGATATCATTAAAGCTCCACGTCTTCCTCTTTGACCTATAAGCCCTGTTGTCATAGAGTAAAGATCCATAAATGATACAGCACCTGTAGTAGTTTTTGCAGAGTTGTGAACTAGTGCTCCTCTTGGTCTTAGATTTGATATATCAATACCTACCCCTCCACCATAACTAAATGTTCTTGCCAAATATTTTGCTGTATCAAATATACTTTCTAAGTTATCTTGTGGAGGACTTAATACATAGCAGTTTGAATAAGTTACTTTTATGCCGTCTTTAGGTAATCCTCTATTTGCAAGTATTCTTCCTGCAAACAAGAATTTTCTCTCTCTTATTAATTTTGCTATTTTTTTATTTCCTCCAGATACTCTCTCTATCCATTCATTAAAGGTTTCATTGTTATATTGATATTTATTAGCCCAAATAGATTTTTGAAGTTCATCCATTTGCCATTTAGATTTTCTTATGTCTGATCTTTTTTCTCTATATAAAATGTAATTTTTAGCTACATCTTTTCTATTAGATTCCATAAGTAAAACCTCAACATTGTCTTGTATATCTTCAACTGTAAGGTTTATCTTATTTTCATTAACCATTTTTTCTATATTATCAGCTATTTTTTTCCCTAAATTTTTGTCTATTCCATATTTGCTGTTTATAGTTGACTTGTATATGGCATTTATTATTTTGTTTTTGTCAAAAACTTCATAAGTGCCATCTCTTTTTTCAAGTTTTATCATAAACACACCTCTTATCATCATTTTTGTCAAATTCCCCCATATTATTATATTCCTTTTAATTTCACCCTGACACAATATATTGTGTTTTTATTTTGTATTTTTATACTAAAATACTATATATAGTATTTAAAGGAAAAAGCCATAATTAGGTATAATTTAAAATGCTTATAAAATAACTTATTTATAACTATCTTTTTAAATTTAAGAATTGTTTTTACAAAACTTCTTCTCAATATAAGAAATAATTCTTAACAATAAAAAGCTACTTCTTTTATTAGAAGTAGCTTTTTATGTAGTTAATCTAAAATTTAAACATCTTTAGAAGAACTAATATTACTATCTATACTTTTATCTTTGTTAGGTAAATAAATCATTAATAAAAAGCTTATTATTATACCTAATATATTAGAATTCTTTCTATATGCAAAATATCTTGGTTCCCATAGTGTACAATACTTTTCCTTAAAGCGTTTTAAACCTTCAAATGAATATATTTTTTTACTATGTGTATATAGTTGTTGTGCTATTCTTTCATTTAAAAATGCATGTTTTGATTCACCAACATTAGAAAGAGGTGCTAATCCCATATTAAACTTTTTGTATCCATTTTCTTTTGCATATATAAATAAATTAACAAATATAAAGTCCATAATACCATTACATGTATCATTAAATCTCATTAAATCTATAGATAATGTTTCATTATTATCATACATTGGCATTAGATTTGAAAATCCTTTTATTTCCCCTTCTTTATTTTTTATTATAGCAATAGGAGAATATTCTAAATACTTTTTATCAAACTTTCCAACTGTAAAATTAAGTTCTTTTCTATTACCTAACCATTTGTCTGATATACTTTTTAGTTCATCTAAGAAAGAATCACTAAATGGTGGATTTACTATTTCAAAACTATAACCTTCCTTTTCAACTCTTGAGATTGCATTTCTAACACTCTTCATTTTTCTTCCTTCTAGTGTGAAGTTTTCTAAATCAACAGATGAATCTTCACCTACTTTTATAAAATGATAACCTATAGAATGTAGATGTGGAATTGTGCTATTATCTACTGCACAAAATATCGGTGTATATCCATAAGAGTCTGCCATATTATAAAACTCATCTATGGCATTTAATAAATTATCTTTATTACCTATAGGAGGACCTAATACAAATAATTTATCTTCATATATTTCAAATTGGAAAAATACATCTTTTTCTTTATTTATATATATTTTTTTATCATTTAAATAAACATAATGTGTATAAGGTGTTCCTCCAAATCTTTTAATTATATCTATAATATCGTCTTCGCAATCTTCTAATTTAATTCTATTGATTTTACTTTTTCTATTTCTGAAATAGGCAATTGTCATCATAATAGTTACAATAAATAATGCAATACAAACACAAGGCAACAATATTTCAAATACATCAAGTTTGCCTCCACTAAAACACAATTGATACATAAAATAAGATGATATCATCACTAATATAAGCCTAAGTATTTGACTACGTTTTATAACATAACTAACTCTATAAAACTCTTTTTTACTTGCAATTAATATTGCTATTACTAACACTAAAAATAGTATTTCTGTATATCTAAAATTTAAATACATAGCAGTTAACATAAAAAGTGTAAGAGCTGTTAACGTTAATTTATATATAGATTTATTTTTATTCCATAGTAATTTTGATAAAATTAATAATATTATACCTAGTATTATACTCAAATCATTAGAAAGTTCTTCAAAATACATCATCTTACTAACATCTATTTTATTATTAATATTTAAATAATTATAAGTAGGTAATGCTATAGCCAAAATACCACATATAAATATTGATATAACTAGTATATAATATGAAAATTTAGAACTAATTACTTTTATTAATTCCTTAGCTTCTGTACTTATAAAATTATTTATTTCATGTGCATAAAGTCCTAAACCTATTAATAATGGTACAATGTAGTAACTTATTCTGTATAAAAATAATGCTAAAAGAACTTTTTCTGAAGGAACCCCAAGTGCTTCTAACCCTATTATCATAGTTACATCAAATGTACCTATTCCTCCTGGAGTCATACCTAAAACTGATGCAGTTATAGCTAATACGAATACTGGAAAAATTTTAAATACAGAAAGATTTGTTTTTAATATTGCGAAAATTGAAACTATTAAAATTATTGTTGTTATCCATTCTAAGATTGATATTGACATTATTTTAATAGAATCTATAGTATTTTGCTTATCTTTAGTTTTAATATATTTAAATGTTAAGTATCCTATTAAACATGGTAAATATAGTGCAATTCCATAAATAAGAACATTTATTAAATTAAATTTAAAATTTCCACCAATATTAAAAATAGCATATATTAAACATACCATAGAAAAACCAGTAAAATTTAATGCAAATATTCTAGAGCTTTCTTTAATAAGTAAATTTTTATCTTCTATGTAATCTTTATAAAGATTAGATTTTAAAAATATTGCTGTAGAACCTCCAAATCCAGCTATACTTGAAATAGAGCTTATTATCCATGAAAGTTTATATAATTTTTTGTTTGGTAGATTTATATTAGCTCTACTTTTTAACACAAAATCATAAAAACTAAGTGGTATATATGAAATTATACCTAGTGCTAATATTATTAATACATTTACAAAGGATAATTCATTTGCATATTTAAGAAATAAATTCACGTCAAATGATTTTAGTATACTTCCAAATTCTTTTATTACTATTCCTGCTATTAATACAAAAAATACTATTTTTGCTATATCTAGTATTTTATTGTTTTTTATAAAGTTTACCATATTCACCCTCCTTAAAAGATTTATTTATTGTCTTACTTCATATAATAAACTATTTTGTCGAAAATTTCAAAATTTAATCACATTTCTTGTAATAATTTGTAGTATTTTGTAGAATCATCAATGAAATTTTATATATTTTGCATATTAAATATTAAAATATATCTATAATAAAAAATTCGCTTCGCTCATTTCGCCAACGATATATCCTTGCTCCCGCTACGGATACATCCGTTGCTCAAAATGTCATTTTTTACATTTGCAAAGTTATTGATATTACTTATATTCATTAGTTATCCACATTTTTTCATGATATAATTCCTACGAAAATGATTCTAGCCGTAGGCTATTTTTTGCAACACTAAAGTAAACC
>ERZ857965.2285-NODE-2285-length-16513-cov-3.387228_pt1 | contig 16513 bp, 4 predicted proteins | sample MGYA00519758_ERZ857965 | MGnify/ENA primary metagenome ERZ857965 (study PRJEB31778, sample SAMEA3449381) | human gut metagenome | biome: human gut; feature: human-associated habitat; material: faeces | place: United Kingdom | collected 2010/2012 ... | reverse complement strand
GAGCGCATCCTTGGTAAGGATGAGGTCGGCGGTTCGAATCCGCCCAGCAGCTCCACGAAAAGCCTTGAGCCTTAACGGGTTCAAGGCTTTTTTGTTTTTTCAGACATTTCTTTTGTTAGTAACCCGTCTGTAACGTTATTCCCTTTGACGTCTTTTTCGCCGCCATGAAAAACCGCCTGCATTTCTGCAGGCGGTTTTCCAATGCGTATGGGAATGTTAAGCACCAGATAGGGAAGAGGCCGAAACCCGACAAAACGCTTTACCTAAATTTCACGGGAAATGGGTGGTTTCCGGCGGTGGTCTTCTGCTATCCTGGAAAAAAGGGAGCGGCTGTCAAGCGCTTCCAGGAAAGGAGACCTGCCCCTATGTGGAACCCCCGCCAGAACGTGAAAGACGATCCCCGACAGACCGGCCAGGTTGCCCTGGGCGGCCGGCATTGGCTGCCCCGCCTCCTGTTCTGTGGGGTGGTGCTGGCGGTGCTGGTGGGGCTGGGGGTGTGGCTCAACCAGCCCCGGGAAGGGGAGGCCACCGCGGCCAGCCAGCTGGTCTTTACTCCGGCCCGGGTAACTGCGGTGCTCAGCGACAACGCCGCCCCCGACGAGGAAAACGGGGAGGGACGCCGGGTCGGTACCCAAGAGCTGGAGATCCAGTTGCTCTCTGGCCCCCATAAGGACGAGATCCTGCCCCTGACCAACCACATGAGCGCCCTGTTCAATGTGGATGTGGAGGAGGGGGACCGGGTGATTGTCCGCCTGATCACCCAGGAGGATGGCACTTACTATGCCGCGATGTTCAACTACGACCGCGGCCTGGTGATGGGCATTACCCTCTTGGTTTTTTGTGCTGTTTTGGCCCTGCTGGGGGGCCGGAAGGGGATCCGTGCTCTGCTGGGGCTGGTGTTTACCCTGGCCTGCGTGTGGTTTTTGCTGATCCCTGGCCTCATCCGGGGGCTGCCGGGGATCCCCTTCACCGTGGCCATCGCGGGGGTGACGGCGGCAGCCTGCCTTCTGCTGCTGGACGGGTTCACCCGGAAGAGCTTCTGCGCCATCCTGGGCTGCGTGGGCGGCGTGGCGGCGGCGGGGATCTTTGCCGCCCTGGTGGGGGTGGCCACCCCACTCAACGGCTTTAACATGAGCGAGGCGGAGAACCTGCTCCTCTATGGGGCGGAGCAAGGCCTGCACGTCAGCGGCCTGTTGGTGTGCGGGGTGCTGGTGGCAGCCTTGGGGGCGGTGATGGACGTGTCCATGTCCATCGCCTCGGCCCTGTGGGAGCTGCGGGTCAACAACCCGGACCTGCCGGCCCGGGACCTCTTCCGCTCCGGGATGAACATCGGGAAGGATGCCATGGGCACCATGGCCAACACCCTGATCCTGGCCTTTGCCGGCTCTTCCCTGAACACCCTGCTGCTGGTCCGGGTGTATGACATTCCCTTTGCCCAGCTGGTCAACACGGATTTCATCTGCGTGGAGATCCTCCAAAGTGTGGCCGGGTCCATGGGCATCCTTTTGACAGTTCCCCTGGTGACCGCCGTGAGCGCCAAGCTTATGACGGCGGACAGGGTTCAGCATAGTACGAAAACACCCCAGCGAATTTGAAAAGACGAAAGGAAGGAATGTGTATGCACGCGAATCGACATATCCGGGGCCAGCGGTGGCTGGCGTGGGTCATGGCCGTGGTGCTGTGCCTGGGATTGCTCCCAGGGGCGGCGTTGGCGGCGGAGGAGACAACCTACGAGCAGGTCACTTCTGCCGATCAGTTCACCAGCGGTGAGTACTACATGGTGACCGATACCGGATACGCGCCAGGTGTGCTGGATGGCACCTGGGTTTCGGCGGTTGAGGTGACAGATGGCAGCGTTCCGAATGCCATCTGGACTCTGACGGTTACCGGAAATGAAGTGAAACTTCAAGATCAAGACGGAACATTCGTGGCCCCTTCAGGTGGCAATAACAACGGCATTAAAGGAACAACAGATAAAGATGAAGCATATCAATGGGCCTGGGAATTTGACAACGGAAATGGTACATTTACATTTTCCGGCCAAGGTGAGGACACTGTTGTGTTGGCCAGCAACAAAAGCGCAGGAAACAAATTCCGCGCCTATAAAACAACTACAGTTGCAGGAAAGCCCAATGGCTATCCATCGGAGTTTACGCTTTATAAAGTGATAAACGGTTCTCAGCCCGGCGAGGGAGGGGACACCACCGTCGCTGCCCCCCAGGCCGATCCCCAGGCGGGGGCTGTGGCCTCCGGTACGGAGATTACCCTGACCTGCGCCACTGCTGACGCGCAGATCTACTATACCCTGGACGGCAGCGACCCTACCACGGAAAGCATGCAGTACAGCGACAGCAATAAGCCAAAAATTGAAGGCACTGTCGGAACAGAAATTACTCTGAAAGCCATCGCTGTGCTGGGCGAGAACCAGAGTGCGGTGCAGACCCTCACCTACACCATCAAGGAAGTGGAGTACGTCTACCAGCAGATCACAGAACTGGATGAGCTGTTGGCCGGCGGCAACTTTGTCTTCGCGGTGGAGATCGCTGAGGGTAAATACCGGGCGATAGGATCCGAGTTCAATTATCAGGACTACCTTGAGGATGTGAAGGCCACTGTAGAAGACGGTGTCCTGACTTTCGGTGAAGACATGCAGATCTTTACCGTCTCGGCCATTAACGGCCAGGACAACAAGGTGAGCCTTTCCTCAGAGGGCAAATACCTGTACAGCGGTCAGTATCAGCCAACTCTCAGCTGGTCAACAACACAGTATGGCTGGCTCGCCAGCGCCAGTGAGTCTGAGAACGGCACGTTCCGTCTGAGCTCCCCTAGCAATGCAAACCGCTATCTGTCTTGGCGAGGAGATCCTTATGAGAAATTTGGCGCCAATGTATTATCCTCTAGCAATGTAGATACATACATAGGCGACCTGCTGGTCTTCCGTCAGGAGGAAAAGACCGAGACCAACGCCCCCATTGCCGCCGGCGACCAGGTGGTGATCTATGCGCCGGCCTACCATAAGGCGCTGTCCAGTGAAAAGACAGGCTTCTATAATGTTGGCACGGATATCACCGTTTCGGAGGGTACCGTTTCTGGTTACGGTGAAAACGACGTGTGGACTGTCGTGGATAACGGGGACAACACCTACAGTTTTCAGCAGAACGGCCAGAATATCGGTTTAGGGGAGTCCTACGCCAGCATGGATCTTGGCGCTGTCAATGACGATTGGAAGCTTATCGACCTGGGCAACGGTCTGTATAATATCCAAAACACTGTCCGAGGCAACTACATGGAGTGGTACGCCCAGTACAGCAACTGGAGCACCTACAACTCCAGCAGCGCCGCCACCGATGATCAGTTCCAACTGTCTTTCTACAAGGTGACCGGAGAGACACCGGAACCCGAGCCGGAGGCCCCCATTGAAAGTGGTGACACCGTGGTCATCTATGCCCCCTCCAATCACATGGCCCTGTCTGCCACGGTGAAAAACAGCTACTACCCCATCGGCGTGGAGGTTGCTGTGGAGGGAAACACCCTCACCGGTTACGGTGCCACCGAAGTTTGGACAGTCGGCGGCGAGGATGGTGCATGGACCTTTACCTCCAACAGCGGAAAGACCCTCAGCATGGCGGGCAGCTACTCCAGCGTGTACCCCGGCGCGGGGGACAACGAGACCTGGGTTCTGGAAGCGGGTGATACGGAGGGCCAGTACTATGTGAAGAACGCAAACAGGGGTAACTACCTGTTCTGGGACGATGAGTACGACGACTGGACCACCCGCAACGATGAAAAAACCGCCGTCACCTTCGCTGTAGTCGAGCCCCCCGAAGACGAACCCGACGTAACCGGCCTGGAAGTCCGCGCCACCCCTGCCAGCGGTGCATCCGTGGAAGCGGGCGACATCATCGAGCTCACTGCCGCTGATGGGGCAACCATCTACTACACCACCGACGGCAGCGATCCCACCACGAGCAGCACCATGTACACCGACGCCATCACCCTGGGCGAAGGCCAGGAGCAGGTACCTGCTCCGACCAGCGGCTCGCCGCTGGTCATTAAGGCCATCGCCGTCCTGCCTGCCAGTGAGGGCACCGAGGAGCAGATCGGCGAAGTGTGCACCTTCACCTACCAGGCCCCTGTGGATCTGGACGGGTACAACCTCTACTTCGGCCAGCTCCACGCCCACACCAACATCTCCGACGGGGCGGGCAGCGTGACAGAAGCTTTCCAGCATGCCTCCCAGGTGGAGAACCTGGACTTCCTGGCGGTCACCGACCACTCCAACTCCTTCGACGACGAGAGTGATTCCCGCGTGGATCTGGGGGTTGACCTGACCAATGTCAGCGACGAATGGAAGCAGGGGCACGAGGCCGCCGCTGCCGTGACGGGCAAAGACTTTGTAGGCCTCTACGGCTTCGAGATGACCTGGTCGGACGGCTTTGGCCACATCAACACCTTCAACACCCCCGGCTTTGAGAGCCGCAGCAACAATGAGTTCGGCAACAAGTCTGGCTCCACCGAAGGGTATCAGAACTACTACGACAAGCTGGTGGAGGTGGAGGATTCTTTGTCCCAGTTCAACCACCCCGGCACCACCTTCGGCGACTTCCAGGACTTCGCCTTCTACGATCCCCAGGTGGACCAGCGCATCACCCTCATCGAGGTGGGCAACGGCGAGGGGGCCATCGGCTCCTCCGGCTACTTCCCCAGCTATGAGTACTACACCCGGGCCCTGGACAAGGGCTGGCACGTGGCCCCCACCAACAACCAGGACAACCACAAGGGCAACTGGGGCGACTCCAACACCGCCCGCTCCGTGGTTCTGGCCTCGAACCTCACCGAGGAGGCCATCTACGACGCCATCCGCAACTACCGGGTATACGCCACCGAGGACAACGACCTGTCCATCCTCTACTCCCTCAACGGCAACGCCATGGGCTCCATCCTGAACAAGCAGGAGAGCGGGGTGACCCTCACCGCCCAGATCACCGACCCCACCGACCCCGCCGACATGAAGGTGGAGGTCATCGTCAACGGCGGCCTGGTCATCGGCACCCAGACCCTTTCCGGAGGCAGCGGCACCGTGACCTTCCGGTTTGACAGCAACGACTACTCCTACTACTATCTGCGCATCACCCAGGCTGACCAGAACATCGCCGTCACCGCCCCCGTGTGGACCGGCGAAGGCGTCAACGCCGGCATCTCCAAGACCGAGTGCGACACCGCCCTGGTGGTGAAGGGGGAAGAGGTCACCATCTCCAGTGAGCTGTACAACAACGCCGGCAGCGACATGACCGTCCAGAGCCTGACCTATGCGGTGGGCGATGAACCGATCTATACTGCGGATGTTTCCGAGATCGGCGCAAACGGCGTCATCGCCTCCGGCGATACCGCCACCGTCACCTTCTCCCACACCTTTACCAACGCGGGCAAGACCACGGTGGACGTGACCATGACGGCTACCATTGGGGGAACCCAGTACACCTTCACCAGCGTGCTCCAGCTCACCGTCACCGACGAGAGCCTGGTCACCCGGGTGTTGGTGGACGGAACCCACTGGAATGATTATGTCACTGGCTATTATGCTGACCGTATGGGGAACTTCGCCCAGCTTGCGGCGGATATGAACGCCCAAGTGACGATTAAACAGCCGGGGGAAACCATCACGGAAGCAGACTTGGAAGGCGTGGCCCTGTTGGTCATCTCCGCTCCGCTAAAATATGACGGTAAGGACGATTTGCCAGAAGGAGCAACGCAGAGTACATTCAGCCAAGAATTCATCAACATGGTTGCCAACTACGCGAAGAATGGCGGCACCGTGATCCTCTGCGGCCTGGCGGACTATCAGGATAATAACAATGGCGCACCCTATTGTTCCACCGAGCAGATCAACCCTATCCTGGAAGCCATGGGTTCCACCCTGCGTCTGAATGACGATGAGGTGCTGGATGATGACACCAATTACAACGGCGGCGCAAACCAAACTTACCGGGTGTACATGGAAGATTTCAACGTGGGCGCGTTCCCGGAACTGTTTAAGGGGATCCAAGAGGGACAGCGCTACAGCGCTTACTCTGGCTGCTCTGTAGACCTGGGCAAGGACGGCGTGGCTCTGGTGCGCGGCTCTGCCAACTGTTATTCCATCAACTCCAAGACCCGCCCGGAAGACGCTAAGGGAGAGTGGGACAGCGGAAAACCCCAGGGCAGCACGACAAGCGGTTCCTACAAAGCGGACACCGCCGTGGTTCAAAAAGGCGATGTAGTCACCCTGGCCACCGAGGCCGTGGAAAGCGGCCGGGTGTACGTGGCGGGCACCGTGTTCCTGTCCGACTTTGAGATCTCCGACAGCTCCAGCGTGGACTACGGCGACGCCAGCTACGCCAACAAGACGATCATCAGCAACATCCTCTCCGGCCTGCTCAAGGAGCAGACGGTCAGCAAGATTGCCGATGTCCGCGCAAATAACACGGCAGGCGCGGTGTTTACGGTAGAAGGCACGGTAACCGCCGGCAATATCGAGCCGAACGCTTTCTATGACACCATCTACATCCAGGATGCGACCGGCGGCATCAACATCTATCCCGTGGCCACCACCGACGGCACCTTCCAGGTGGGCCAGAAGGTGCGGGTCACCGGCTCCTGGGACCAGTACCAGGAGGACACGGAGCTGCGGTGCATCAGCATTGAGCACATCAGCGAGGCTGTGGACCCCATTGACCCTGCGGAACTGAGTATCACCGAAGCTGCTGACTATGCCGCCAACGGCGGCCTGCTGGCCGAAGTCAGTGGTACGGTGAAGTCCGTTGCCACGGAAGGCGAAGGCGAGGCCATCAGCTCCGTCACCCTCACGGACGGTACGAAAGATTTCCGCCTGCTGTTTAACAACTACATCGGGTACTCCGACGAGGCTTCCCTCGACATCACCACCTTCGTGGAGGAGGGAGCGGAGATCTCCGCCGTGGGTGTCATCTACATGGACCCTGATGGCGTGTGCCTCCGGGTGCGGGACCTGTCCGAGGTGCAGCTGGTGGAGGACAAGCCCAGCGAACCCGAGAATCCTGATGTGCCCGAGGACCCCGACGTGCCGGTGAACCCCAACCCCAGTTACGCCATCACCGTGGAACAGCCGGACCACGGTACCGTCACCGTCACCCCGAACCGAGCCACCCAGGGCACCACAGTGACCATCACCGCCACCCCCGACCAGGGGTACCAGGTGAACGCCGTCACCGTCACCGACCGCTTCGGCGACGCTGTCCAGGTCACGGAAAACGCCGACGGCACCTACACCTTTACCATGCCCAACGGCCAGGTGACCGTGAACGCCACCTTCGTCCAGGTGGAGGAGCCGGCGCCCACCGAGCCCTTCCTCGACGTCAACGAAAGCGACTGGTTCTATGATGCCGTGGCCTATGCCTATGAAAACGGCATCATGGACGGCGTGGGCGGCAACCGCTTCGCCCCCAACAGCGCCACCACCCGGGCCCAGCTGGTGACCATCCTGTACCGTCTGGAGGGCCAGCCCGCCGTCTCCGGCGACCTGCCCTTCACCGATGTGGAGGCCGGCATCTGGTACACCGATGCCATTCTTTGGGCCGCCCAGAACAACATCGTCAATGGTGTCAGCGACACCGAGTTTGCCCCCGGCGATGACCTCACCCGGCAGCAGCTGGTGACCATTCTCTACCGCTACGCCGAGGCCAAGGGCTACGATGTGTCCGCCTCCGCTGACCTCTCCGGCTATCCCGACGCCGACCAGGTCCAGGACTATGCCCAGCCCGCCATGGCTTGGGCGGTGGCGGAGAACATCATCCAGGGCATGGAGGATGGCACCCTGAAGCCCGCAGGCAACGCCTCCCGGGCCCAGATTGCCACCATTCTTATGCGCTTCTGCGAGGGGGTGGCCGGGTAAAGGAGACCGCGCACACCCAGCGCCGGAACCACCAAACCCGTTTTAACGAAAAGGGACTGCCACAGGATGCATCCTGTGGCAGTCCTTTTTTGCGTGGGTGGAATGGTTTGCGGCTGGGCAGATTCCGCCTTGGTCCGCATTTGCCGGTGGGGTTTGGGGAAAGATCATGGTACCATACCTCTGTCCTGCATCAGCGGGAAACGGGAGAGAGACCATCCAATCAAGGAGGACGCACCATGTACCAGCGCACGATCACGAAGGCCACGCTCACCGCCTTTCACCGGCACCTGCAGGAGGCGGAGCGCCGCCCTGCCACCATCGCCAAATACCTCCGGGAAGTGCAGGACTTTGCCCGGCACCTGAAACCGGGGCAGCCGGTGGAGAAGGAAACCGTTCTGGCCTGGAAGGCTGCCCTGGCCCGGCGCTACGCCGCCGGCACGGTCAACGGCAAGCTGGCGGCCCTGAACACCTTTTTCACCTTCCTGGGCTGGGGGGAGTGCCGGGTGAAACCCCTCCGCCGCCAGCGGGAACTCTTCCGGGATCCGGGGCGGGAACTTGACAAGGGGGACTACTTGCATCTGCTTGACGCAGCAAGGAAAACGGGAAATTGGCGCCTGTACTATCTCATGGAGACCCTGGCCTCCACAGGGGTACGGGTGTCGGAGCTGCAATACGTCACCGTCCAGGCCCTGCACACCGGCCGGGCCTGGGTGGAGGGGAAGGGAAAGGGCCGCCTGGTCCTCCTCACCGCCAAACTGTGCCGGACGTTGGGGAAGTACTGCCGGAAGCGGGGCATTGTCTCCGGCCCGGTGTTTGTCACCCGGAGCGGCCGGCCGCTGGACCGGTCCAACATCTGGCGGGAGATGCGGGCCCTCTGCGCCCAGGCGGGGGTGGAGGCCAAGCGGGTCTTTCCTCACAACTTCCGCCACCTCTTCGCCCGGGCGTTTTATGCCCTGGAGAAGGACATTGCAAAGCTGGCGGACCTCTTGGGCCACGCCAGCGTGGAGACGACACGGATCTATATCATGGAGAGCGGCGCGGAACACACGCGCCAGGTGGAGCGATTGGGCCTGGTCCTCTGATCACAGAATTCTGATTTTGTGGTAACGTCTTTTTGAAATGGTCTTGCGAGAATATGAAGCACAAGATATTGCGCTCATATTTTATCATATTTTAGCACAGACCCCCAGGGGAAATCAAGGAGAACCTGGTCAGACGGCACAGAAAGCCACTCCAATGGCATGGAAAACTTGGGAAAGGGTATGAAAATTTGCTGGAGCGGGCATTGCCACGTTCTCCAGCTTGTTTTCCTGCTCTTTTTTTGTGTTTTTTAGGGGGTAAACAGGGGGATGGAATCCCGTTTCCCAGCCGGCGTGGGTTCCCGTCTATACAGGCTACCACAAAATCAGAATTCTGTGGTAACCCCAACCGCGGCACAGCCTGCGTGAGGAAGGGGGGAATCGATGCGAGAAAGCTTGGCGGACTATTGCATCCGCTTTCAGCGGCAGGACCTGCTGTCCCAGTGGGACGGGCCGGGCAACGCCCCGCTGACCCCGGCCACCGTCTCCTACGGCAGCCGGCGGAAAGTCTGGTGGCAGTGTGACCACGGCCACCGGTGGCAGGCGGCGGTGTACACCCGCACCGGCGGGGAGAGCGGCTGCCCCTACTGCGCCGGCAAGCGCCCCTGGCCGGGGTTCAACGACTTGGCTTCCCAGTACCCCGACCTGGCCGCCCAGTGGCACCCCACCCGAAACGGGGACCTGACCCCGGACCAAGTCCTGTGCGGCAGCAACCGCCGGGTGTGGTGGCAGTGCCCCCAGGGCCACCAGTGGAGCGCCATCGTCAAGTCCCGGACGGAAGGGGCCGGCTGCCCCTACTGCGCCAGCCGGCAAGTCAGCGCCGGGTTCAACGACTTGGCCGCCCGCTTCCCCCACCTGGCCCAGGAGTGGCACCCGGAGAAGAACGGGCGCCTCACCCCCCGGGACGTGGTGCCCGGCAGCCGGCGGAAGGTCTGGTGGCAGTGCGCCAAGGGCCACGTGTGGCAGGCGGCGGTCTTTTCCCGGGCGAAAGGCGGGGCGGGCTGTCCCGTGTGCGCGGGCAAGACCGTCATCCCCGGGGAGAATGACCTGGCCACCCTCTTCCCCCACCTGGCCCAGCAGTGGGACCGGGCGCGCAACGGGGCCATGACCCCGGAAACCGTCTCCCCCTACAGCAACCGGAAGGCCTGGTGGGTCTGCGCCCTGGGCCACCGCTGGCAGGCAGCTGTCAGCGCCCGGGCCGGGGGAAGCGATTGCCCCTACTGCGCGGGCCGCAAGGTCCTAGCGGGGTTCAACGACCTGGCCACCAAAGACCCAACGGTGGCCGCGGAGTGGGACCCCACCCTCAACGGCGGCCTCACCCCCCAGATGGTGACGGCGGGCAGCCACAAGAAAGTGTGGTGGCGGTGCAGTGAGAACCACGTGTGGAAAGCCGTGGTCTATGCCCGCACCGGCGCCAAACACTGCGGCTGCCCGGTGTGTGCCGGGAAGGTGAGCCGGCGAAACCAGGTGCGGTACCCCACCCCCACGGGGCGCGGTGCCCGCACCGCAACAAGACAGAAAAAGGAGGAAAGTCTATGAAAGGCAAGGCAAGACGCCTGTTAAGTTGGGTATGCGTGCTTGCGCTGTGCATGAGCTTGCTGCCGGTGACGGCGTTGGCGAGCGGAACCAATGGATTTGCGGAACATACATACAACGATAAAACATCCGCACAAGCAGCCACTGGCGTGACGGCCAACAAAACGGTAACAGACAATACGGATGGAACGTATACCGTCACTTTATCGGTAGAAGGGTATACAGATTCCTCTACCACCACCAAAGACCTGCCTGCGGATATTGTTCTAGTGGTGGATACCTCTACCAGTATGGCTGATGAAGTGGGCTGGAAAGTGTGTGGATGCACAGAATTTACGACAGACTGGCGTGGCAGGTTTAAATGTACGGCATGCAAAGAAACGTATAAGGATAAACCTGAGAGCTGCTACAATTATATTTCTGTCAATCGTTTGGACGTAGCAAAAGATGCTGCAAAGACTTTTGTCAATGGTTTGTTAGATTCTAGCAACGATGTCCGGATTGGCCTGTATGATTTTTCTGGTTCTAACCGTACGGACGTTGATTTGACAAATAGTCGGCAAACATTGATCGATAAAATTGAAGGCCTTCATATGCCTGGAGGAGGGGGAGATGGTACTAACTATGGCTTAGGTCTTAGCGGAGCATCAGATATTTTAGAGAATAGCTCTAAAGATCGTCAGAAGTTTGTGGTTTTCTTATCGGATGGGGAGCCTACCTACGGAGATGGAGAGAGTGAAGCGGCCGCTTTGAAGCAAGATGGCGTTACCATCTTTACAGTAGGTATCGATATTGGTAATGAATACGGTAATGCTGCTCGGGCACTGAAAAAGATTTCTTCTGAAGATGAAAAAGGGAATGAATATTTTTACAGGGCCTCTTCTGATGGTAGTAGCGGAGATGCGTTAAGTGACATTTTAGCACAGATCCAAAAGATCATTCCGTCGTTGATTAACGCTGGCACGAGTGCAGTGATGACCGATGTAATCAACACCGAGTCTTTTGAATTGGTTGATCCTGTCGAAGGTCTTGGCCATAAGAATGGCACTTTGACCTGGAATATCGGCGATATCACTGGGACTGAAGAAACGGTTTCTTTTACCATCAAGCCGAAAGCCGACAATACTGCTACCGGAGCAGTGCATACAAATAAAGATGTCACTCTGTCCTTTGACAGCACTAAGACCGGAACAAAGGTTACTTTTGAGAAGGGCGCGATTGGAGATCCTACCGTTCCTCTGTATAGTGTGACTTATACAGATGGCGTGGATGATGAAACAGTATTCGAGGATGAGAGAACCTATAACCTGAGACCGGGAAGTGAAACCCCGGCATTCGAGGAAACTCCTAAGCGTGAGGGCTATACCTTTGTTGGCTGGAGCGATGGAAAAACCACATATGAAGCGGGTCAGTTACCTGATACCGTCTCTGGTAATGTAACGTACACCGCTCAGTGGAAAAACAATATGGCACCGACAGCGCACGACATTATAATTCAGGTCGTGCTGGACGGTGACACGAACAATAAGAAGACCGGCGAAAATGTAGATGACTACATCTCGGTCACACCCAAGCCGGATGGAACTGCTTCTGATACATGGGATGTGGGTACGTTCCATCCCGAAGGTGAAAACGCGGGCAAGGTCACCTATGATATCACCTACTACGACTGCAAGGATATCGGTTTTGCGGCGAAGGGTGGTTATGTGATCGAGGCCATTGACGCCGACCTGGTCTATGGCCAGAGCGGGTGCAATGGGATTTATGACACAAGCACTCCACCGCAGAGCGTAAGCGGCGACATGACTGCCTATGGCGACTACATGGCCGACAACGTCCAAGGCGGCTCTACTGTTACCGTTTATGTGCGTTCGGCCTATACCGTGGAGTATTACCAGGATAGAGCTCCTCTAAGTGGTGGCTTTTATGATGACACCACTCAGTATGTAGCCGAGACTACTGCGCTGACGCCTACCACGGATACGGCTCAGAATCCGACGGATACTGGTTATTACCATGTGGATTGTGGTTGTAACAATCCGGAGGAGTGTGAACATAAAGGCTATACCAATGCATCTGGTGGTCAACCTGAAACCAAATATATTAAGACATTTGAGCAGAAGGACGAAATAACCCTGCCTGTCCTGCCCACCAAGGATAACCATATCGTCGATGGTTGGTGGTTGGATCAGAGTTGCACCGGTGAACCTAACTTCGAAGCCGGTGAGAAGGTTTCTGTCAGCAGCGTGAAGCCCGAAAGTGGAACTATCATCAAGTTCTACTCCGAGAGTACCCCGGACACGGCTGCCTACACGGTGGAGTATGTCTTCCTCGATGAGAACAGAGAAGAGATTGCGGACACGGGTAGCTGGACGAGCGGTGACAACTTCCCCAAGAGTGGCACTGCGGATATTGGGTCGACAGTCAGCATTGAACCGCCGAAGAACGCCACCGGGGATAACAGCGACAACTACGTTCGGGTGAGCACCAATCACACCATCGAGGGCATTTCCGCTGATGTAGCGAATAACGTCATCACCGTCACCTACGCCCTGGACAACTGGAAGGACAGTGAGGACGGTGACACCGAAACCGGCGGCGATGGCACCCCCGACTATCAGCAGGCGCTGATTAAGTATATGGTGGCTGACGGCCAGAAAAGCTATGGCTTTGTTACCCCTGGCACCCAGGTGGAGACATTGCAGGAAAGTGAAGGAACTTATACCGGAAGTGTTACCGCCAGCTCTAAGGCCACAGCAGAAGAGGGCTACGCCTTCGACTACTGGACTGATCCTAACAATGAGAAATCCTGGAATGCCACTCTGAGCGACACCTTCACCGCCCAGGGCGGCCAGACCTACACCTACACCGCCAACTTTGCGGAAGATACGAACGAAGATGATATCCCCGACACGTACCAGGTGTTTGTGAACTTCGTGTCGGCGGATGAAGATCGGGGTGAAGTGTCCACCAAGGACGATGCAGAAGACAATACTGGCATCAATCAGGTGTATACACTGAAGGACGAAGACGGTCATTATGTCACCAAAGGCGACGTCACCCCAAGCCTGGCCGGCGTTGATGTGAAGGCCAAGGAAGGGTTCGCCTTTGATATCTGGACGAAGAATACGAAGGCAACTGAAACTGACACTGGTGTGAACCCCGCAGAAACCTTGAAGAATATCCAGGGCGACACTATCATCACCTTCTACGCCAACTTCGATACGGACGAAATCGGCACAAAAGACCCAGATAAGGGCGACGGTATTCCCGACAAGCACCAGGCTACAGTGACCTACAATGTGGTTAACGGTACGTTTGGCGAGAATGGATCGACAACCAAGTCCTACGTAGTGACTACCGATGTGTACCAGACCACAGGCGAAAATGCGGGAACCTGGACTCCTCTGAACAAGCATGTTGGTGATTCCGAGTGCCCCATCCCGGAAAACATGACGCCTGACAGCAGTCATGTAGAGCCTGGTGCTTGGGGAAAGCCTGAGCCTAGCAATACGGTGCTACTGGAAGGCAATCGAACCTACACGTATACCTACACTTTCGGAACGGAAGTAGAAAAATCTCTGTTGGTCACCAAGGAACTGACTCTGGTAGGTGGTAAAGAGTATAACAAAAGTGGTATCGTAGATGAAGGTAGCGAACTCACCTATACCATCACCGTCACCAATACCGGCAACGTTACTTTGACCGACATTGTTGTCACCGATACATTGACGATCAATGGCGTGGAGGATGAAGTGACGCTCGGATATAATGGTGAAGATAGTAACGTAACCATCAATAAGGATGGCACCGCCACCATTACTTCGCTGGACGCCAAAGATTCTGTGAAACTCACCGCCACCTACACCGTACCTGAAGGCACTGCTGGCCAGAAGATCTCCAACACTGCAGTGGCAACAAGCGGCGACACCACCGGCAAGCCCGAGAACCCTGTCGAAGTCACCGTGGCCAACCCCAGTGTGGAGATTACCAAGGCATTGACTTCTGCTACAAGACCCGGCGATGAAGGGTTCAACTATGATTCGACCACTTACAAAGCCCAGGTGGGTGACCAGCTTACCTACACTATCACTGTGAATAACACTGGTAACACCCACATTAACGTAGTCGTCACTGACTCCCTGTGGGGCAACGGTGTGAATACCGTTTATATTGGTGGCGATACTACAGGTACCTCCGTTGCTGACGGAGATCCAGTAACTATTGCCATGCTGCCGAAAGAAGATAGTGAAACCATCACCTACACCTACACCGTCCAAGCTAGCGATATCGGTAAGCAGAATATCTCCAACACAGCTATTGCATCTACAGGGACCGAAGAGGATGATCCTAAGGACGAAGACACTGTGACCGTCCCCATGGACGACTACACCGTAACCATCACCCCCGCCAACATCACCATCTACACCGGCGGCGATGGCTATAGTGGCGTGACAGATGGAGATGGCAATGTCATTCCGGGGACCGAGACCAGCGGCCTGCCTGAGCCTGGATATCACATCGAACTGCCTGACGCTGTGGTGAATTGGCTGGCAGAGCAGGGTATCATTGCATCTGGTAGCAATGCTGATGATGTGGCTGCCAACCTGTCGGAGTACCTGACCTTTACGTATGACTATAATAATCAGACCCGTGATTGGTCGATGGGCTATGCTGGTATCTACTCTACAAACGAAACAACCGGAGAACCCACACGGTATGTGTACACCCTGAATCCGGCGAAAGTAGAGGATAAAGAAATTCCCGTACGTTTGCTGTACAAGAACGGAGAGACAGTGGTCTCGACAGATGACATCCTCATGAGTGAAACCCTCGTCAGCGACCAGTTCAGCATGACCATCAATCCCGGTGAACTGACTCAAAGCCAGATTAGAGCCAAACTCACCGTGGAGGGACAATCCATCTCCTGCAACATCGACATCCAGCCTGGTACGCTTACTGTCCGCAGCACTACCGACAAAGATACTACAACAGAAATTGTTAACGAACAGGGCGATGTAACTAGCAACACCATCACTGCTGTGGATGGAGGAGAGGTCCAGTATTACGTCAACAACAGTGAAGTTACAGTAGATGCCGACCGCGTCCAACTCCTGGTGGACGAAGTGTCCAACGGCGAGGAATTCAACGCCGCCATGGGTGCAGATGCCATTACAAGGGCTGGAGTTGATAGAGAAAACGCCGCCTACGACCTGGCCTACATGGACCTGGTAGACACCCAGAACGGCAACACCGTAGTCACTATGGACGAAGGGGACAGCCTGACCATCTACTGGCCTGTGCCCGAGAACGCCGCTGCAGACAGCGAATTCCATGTCGTGCACTACACGGGTATGGACCGTGAAAACACGGTGGATGCGGATAAGTTGAGCGCTCAGGCTGCAGACGTGAAAACTGGCGAAGATGCCGTTGAGAAAGTTACAATTGGTGATCAGGAGCAGGAGTACGTTAAGTTCACAACCTCCAGCTTCTCCCCCTTCGCGCTGGTCTACGAAAAGGCTCCCGACCCGGTTGCCAGCCTGGACGTGACTAAGACCCTGACTGCGGTCAACGGCAAAACTCCTGGCTCCAGCGTCTCCGTGGGTGACACCCTCACCTACACCATCACGGTGACCAACAATGGCAACGTGGACCTGACCAACGTAACGGTAACCGACACCATGTCCAATGGCAGAACTGTGACTTGGGTCAACCTGCCTGATGGTGTGACAAACGAAAACGGCACTCTGACCATTACCAGCCTTGCTGCTGGGACAAGTGTTGAGCTCACCGCCACCTACAAGGTCCTGCGCGCCGATGCCAGCAGCAACCTGGTTAACACGGCAAAGGTTACCGGAACCAATCCGGGCGATCCTGGGAACCCTGTCACGGATGAGGTCCAGACCCCCGAAACCCCCGTCAATCCCTACCATCCCCCCATCCGTCCCCCTGTGGACCCCGACAAGCCCGAGCTGAACACCGAGGACCA
>ERZ857965.2274-NODE-2274-length-16581-cov-8.232845_pt1 | contig 16581 bp, 20 predicted proteins | sample MGYA00519758_ERZ857965 | MGnify/ENA primary metagenome ERZ857965 (study PRJEB31778, sample SAMEA3449381) | human gut metagenome | biome: human gut; feature: human-associated habitat; material: faeces | place: United Kingdom | collected 2010/2012 ... | reverse complement strand
GCCAAAGATGCCCCAGAGGGCAATGGTTCGGATTTGGGTTGCTTCGCTCCACCAAAAAAGTTCAACGTATGAAAGTGCGTTGAACTTTTTGTTTTGCACAATTTTCCGGCGGACACAGCGGGTGGATGAGAACAGCTGCGGCGGTCAGCTGGGTCTGCAGGGCGGTGGTGGCGGACTTCTCCCGGTTGATGTCCGCGCCGTTCTCCTGCATGAGCCAGTTCAGCTGCTCGTCGGTGATGCCGGGGATCTTGTTCTTCACATCTTCGCGTTTCATGGTGGAAACTCCTTTCAGGTTGTGAGACCTCAGTTTTTTACACGGTTCGCTGTCAGTATTCGGTCTTGGGCGGGGTACGCGCCGCCCGCCGCATGGCACCGTTTGCAGGGCTCGAACCTGCCGCTTCCGGTTTTGGAGACCGGCGCTCTTCCAACATGAGCTAAAACGGCATGAAAAAAGCACGGTGCAAACTGCATCGTGCTTGATATCGACTAAAACAGGGGTGTTTTAGCCGGTGTTACTTTTTGGGGTGCGGGTGTGGCGTGTATTTATCGTCCTGCGCGGTCTGAATTGCAGATACGATCATGAAAAACAGCCGGGCACCGTTCAGCAGAACGATCTCCAGCAGCGCAAGGATCATCAAAACAACAAGAACCGTAGTAACCATAGTGTACCTCCTGAAAAATGGGTAAAAGAAAACCACCGTCCGGGTGGATGGTGGTTAGTAATCGCGGAAGGGGCAGGCTTCGCAGATCTTCTTCCAGTTCTGCTTTACCTTGAACCGGGCAGGAATACAGCGGTCGATAACGCCTTGATTAGATTGACAATCGCCGGGTTCAATCCAATCATCTACCAGTGGACACTTGACACTGGCCGCTGTGCCGTTCTTGTCTGGTCTATACTCTACATTACCCAAGAATGCCATTTTTCTTCATCTCCTCAATCAAGGCAGTGGTGTTTTCATCAAATTCAGCACGGCTGTATGCGGTACGGATTTCGTGCTTTATTGTATTTACGTAGGCGGCACCTTCTGTACCATAATACCGTTCAAATTGACCGTTCCAAACTGAGACAGAAATCTTTGCATTTCGGATGTATTGCTTTGCCTGTTCTTCGCTGACGCGATGCTCCCGCTCTGCGTTGATGTGAGCATCATCGAAGGTCAAGGCGTCTACATTGATTTTGGTCGGTTCAAGATGGATAACGGCAGCTTTCGGCAGCTTTGCAGCAGTGCGAAGGTTCTCTATGATTATAGCATCTTTCTGCTGCTTTTCATAGTCCTTCGCCGCCCAATTCGCCCTGCTGCCCTCGCTCCGGCCAAACTTCGGCACGCTGGTGCGGGCGCTGTCCACTCTGCCGCCGGTGGCCTTGGTGAAATCACTCAGGCTCTGGCGGGCGGCTTTCAGGCGCACAGCGCTGTCGGTGGTGTCCACCCCGGCTGCCGTCTCGGCGAGATACCGTTTCTTCCACCTGCGCACACTGCGTTCTCTGGCACGCTGCATCTGGTTGATCTCGTACCGGGTGTATTGCTTGCCGTTGTACTCGATGTTCCGGGCGTTCAGCTCTTCCAGCTGGTCGCGGGTCCATGCAGGCGGGTCGCCCAGCTCCGGAAACACGGCGAAAAAGGTGTGACGGCAGTTCCAGCCGCACAGCCCGGCACCCCAAAATCCGGATGCATGACCCTGCCGGAAATTTGTACAGATAATTCTGGAAAAATTCAAAAAAGGCGTTGACAAGGTACGACCTTGCTGGTATAATAATACACGTCGTCAGGAACACGACACCTCAACACCAGCTTATGGGGGATTAGCTCAGCTGGGAGAGCGCTTGCATGGCATGCAAGAGGTCAGCGGTTCGATCCCGCTATTCTCCACCAAAAAAGCACTGTACTTCGTTGGAAGTACAGTGCTTTTCTTTTTGCTGAAGCTGGTTTTTGGGGGCTGCATCGCTTCGCCTGCACCGTTTTTAGGCTTTTGCAGGCGGTTCCTATACAACCCCCAACTTTTGACTTTACACCGTTTTCAAAAAGGAATGTTAGCAGGCCGGTTTTTCAGCAGGCTGCTGCATCATCCCCTTCAATGTACGGCGTAAGGTCGAAGTTGAAGGTAATGTTGAGCTGATAACCCCTCTTCTTTGCGGATCTTTCGGATTCGTTCTCCAACAAGGGATGCTAGTTCGGCTGGTTCAGATTCAGGCTGATCTTTCGCTTTTTTCACAGAGAACACCTCATTTGCGGGCAATCATCAGATGCCACGGAACGTAAAGGTGAACTCCACAGGCTTGGTCACATCAGGAATATACTCCGGGTGGACATTGGCACCCCAGCTGTCATCGCCGCCAACGCCCATCTGCTCACCCATAGCACGAATCACCGTGTAATGGACCGGGGGCAGCTCGTAGGGATGCTTGGCACTCTCCATTTCATGGGGAGTGTAGGGCAGCGCAGAGAAGAACATGGGCTTTGCGGCATCTGCGGTAAACAGCAGCCCGCGACCCTTGCGGTCCACTACCTTTGCCCAGCGCACAGCGGTCTTTGCACCGCACTCCTGCGGCACAAGGTACTGTGCCATGTTGTCTGCGACCTTGTTCTGGTAAATGCCCAGCTTTGCACCATGCTGACGATCCCAGTAGGTCTCCGCAGGGCCGTTTCCGTACCACTCCACCGTGTCGTAGTCAGCGTCGATCTTGAACAGTACGCCGAACTCCGGCATTGCTGCAAGTCCTTCCACCGGGTCATAGTGCAGGGTGGTCTGGATGCGGCCATCACCGAACACACGGTACTGCAGGCTGCACTCTGCTGCGGGGCTGGTCTGGAGGTTATAGAGATAGGTCACGACCACGCTGTCGGCTTCCACCTCGCAGGTGGGGTTCTGGAGGATGGTGCCGCCGTGAACAGACGGGATCTCCTTGCCGATGCCCTTGGCGGTAGCGTACAGGCTTGCCAGCTTCCACTGACCGCGAACGCCGCCCATGTTGTTGCCGCAGTCGTTGTCGGTGGGAGCGCGCCAGAAGTTGGGACGGGGGATCTCCTGAATCATCTCCTTGCCAGCATAGCGGTAGGAAGTCAGGCCGCCATTCAGATCGGAGAACAAAACATCGAAATTCTCGCCCCGGACACCGATGTTGTGTGTACCGTGCGTAACGGTAAACGGCGTGACTTTCTTGCTGGGAATGGAACGGACCACAGCGATCACACCCTGTCCAAAGGCGACTTCATGGCCCTTCTTTGCCCAGCTGGTGTCCTCCTTCAAACGGAAGCTGATGGTCACTGCATATTCACCGGGGAGCGCAGGAACCATAAACGGCAGCGGGAAGCTGGAACGCTCTTCGGGAGCAACATCAATATTGGCTAGTTTCTGCTGCTGATACAGCTTTCCATCACGATGCAGCAGTGCAACGCAGTCGAAAGCATCCGTAGAGGTGAACAGGTTCTTGTTCCAGACTTCAAAGCCAGAGTTGTCGATGGAAACGGCGATGTTCTGATAGCAGAACTTGACCTCCTGCATCTTGGGAGAAGGAGCACGGTCACCACCGTAGGCAATGCCGTTTCCGCTGAAATTATAGTCGGTAGGACGCTCACCGAAGTCGCCGCCGTAGGCTTGGAACCACTTGCCGTAGCGGTCTTTTTTCCAGATGGACTGGTCGATGTAATCCCAGATAAAGCCGCCCTGATAGCCGCAGTCCTTCTGATCGGCAAGTTCCGTATACTTGTGCAAAGCACCGTTGGAGTTGCCCATAGCATGAGAATATTCGCACTCGATATAAGGCCGCTTATCGCCCTGTGCCAGATACTCTTTAATGTCCTTGACCGTGCTGTACATATGGCTCTCGATATCGGTGGTTTCGAGGAAGCGGGGATCATTGACCACACCTTCGTAATGCACCAGACGGGTGTCATCAAAGCGGCGGACCATCTCTGCCATCTGGAGCAGGGTCTCACCGCCAAACGATTCGTTGCCCAGAGACCAGATCAGAACAGCAGGATGATTTTTGTCACGCTGGTAAGTGGAATTCATGCGGTCAAACAAGACAGCTTTCCACTCCGGCTTATCATTGGGCAAAACGCCCTCGATGCCGCGAATGCCAGCCTGATGAATGTCCCATGTGCCATGGGATTCCAGATTGTTCTCTGCGATCAGATACAGACCATACTCGTCGCACAGGTCGTACAGTGCATCCTGATTCTGGTAATGGCTGGTACGGATGGCATTGATGTTGTTCTGCTTCATGGTGATGATGTCCCGAAGCAGTTCCTCATGGGTGTGTACGCCCACAGCACGACCCGTAATGGAGCTGAACTCATGACGGTTGGCACCCTTGAACACGATGCGCTTGCCGTTGAGCAGCATCCGATTGTTCTTCAACTCGAACTTGCGGAAACCGACTTTCTGCCCGGTCACCTCTACCAGATGGCCTGCATCGTCCAGCAGCTCGATTTCCAGTTCATACAGAGCCGGGTCCTCTGCACTCCACAGGTAGGGGTTCTCCACCGCATGGCTGAACAACGCAGAGCCGCCGTTCAGTGCGATTTTTTCGGAGAACACTTCCAGCTCACTGCGGCGCAGGGTCAGACGGGCTGCGCCCTTACCCTCCACCTGCAATGCAACTTCCAGCGTGGAATGAGTAAAATCATCCCCGGCAAACAGCGTTTTGACGGATACATCTTCCAGATGCACGGTGGGGATGGCGTACAGCCACACGCTGCGGAAGATGCCGGAGAAGCGGAAGAAGTCCTGATCTTCGCACCAGCTGGAGGAAGTCCACTTGAACACCTGCACAGCAAGTTTGTTCACGCCCGGCTGGAGATAGGGAGTCAGATCGAATGCGTGTGCGGAGAAGCTGTCCTCGGTGTAACCCACATAAGACCCGTTCAGCCAAAGAGCCATGCCGCTTTCCACACCCTCGAACTCGATGTGGACGGGCTTGCCCTGCATGGATTCCGGCAGCTCGAAGTATTTTACATAGCTTGCCACCGGATTGAACCGCTGCGGGATCTCGCCCGGCTGTACTTCTTCACGGCCATCCCACGGATACTGAACATTCGCGTACTGGGGAATGTCGTAGCCCTCCATCTGGATGTGTGCCGGAACATGAATGTCATCCCAGCCGCTGCAATCGTAATCCGTCTTTTCAAAGCCGGGGATGGCACTGGTGTAGTTCTTTGCGTAGGCGAATTTCCAGATACCGTCCAGCTTCAGCGCCAAAGAAGAGGAGCCTGTCCGATATTCTTCGCGGGAAGCGTAAGTACGGAAACTTGCATGAGCATTCAGCACGTTTTCCTTGAAAAAGGTGGGGTCTTTTACTTTTGCAAAATCAAATGCAGCCATAGTATTTCCTCATTTACCTTTTATAATTTTATAATATTTCTCCAGCCTCCCCGGAGGAATCGCTGGATTCCTCCGGGGAACAGCAGATGAAGGAGAAATGATAATGGCTTGTTATCAGGCTGCTGCACGCAGCTTTTCATTTGCTTCTTCGACCTTCATACGAGAGAGAATGAAGGTGATGATGGCATCCAGAGCAAACGGAATCACCAGATACATGATCTTCAGCATATTGATGCAGGAATCCGGCTGAACGGTCAGAGCGCTGTCAAAATGGCTTGCTGCCAGCAGCCAGCCGGTGATGGCAGTACCCAGACCGCCGCCCAGCTTCACACCGAGAGAAGTGCAGGAGTACATCGTGCCATCCACGCGCTTATGCTTCGTCAGCCAAGTATATTCAGAGCAGGCTGCGATCACAGCGTTCATATCGCCCTGCCAAGGACCCTGACCAAGAGCTGCGATTGCAGTAAAGAGCAGCATCAAGGTCACATTGCCGCTGCCCATGTAACCAGCTACAGCAACCAGTGCACGAGAAATCGTTGCCAGAGTATAGCTCATTACATTCAGCTTATACATTCCATTCCACTTTGCAACCAGGGTCGGGGTAAACACCAGCGCGATGATCAGAGGAATGTTGATTGCCCAAGAGAATACACCGAACAGATTCTGGTTGCCAAGGATGTAGGTTGCATAGTAGGTGCCCATGCTGATCATGGCACCGTAGATCTGCTGCAAAATGTAGGTGACGCAAATCATCATATAATATTTGTTACCAGCAAGCAGCTTTGCAGCCTGAATCAGATTGTACTTTTCGTCCTGCTCAATTTCCTTTTTGTCGGTGGTATCCACCAATTCGCCTTCCGGCAGTTCCTTCACGGAGAAAACGGAGAGGGTGTTGACAAGCAGACCGATGATGGCGTAGATGATTGCAACAGTGCGCCAACCGGCAGCACCACCGCCCAATGCCGTAACAGCACCCAGCGTGATGGACTGGATGAGCAGGCTGGTGGCAAAGGCGAACATGAAACGCCAAGAACCCATCTCGACCTGTTCGGCACTGTTCTTCGTGACGAGAGCAGTCAGTGCAGAGTAAGCAATGTTGTTGGCAGTGTAGAATACAGCGTTCAGCAGAGTATATGCGATCAGGAACCATGCGTACTGTGCAAACTGTCCCAGATTGGTCGGGATGGCGAAAATTGCCACCAGCGTAATGGCACAGCCAATGTAGCCGTACAGCATCCAAGGACGGGCTTTGCCCATCTTAGAATGCGTTTTGTCAATCAAAGAACCAAAGAAAATGTCCGTCACACCGTCCAGCAGTTTGGAAACTGCAATCAGAGTGCCGACAATACCGGGGTTCAGGCCAACGGTGTTGGTCAGATAGATCATGACGAAGGAGGACAGGAATGCATACACCACGTTGCCTGCAATATCGCCTGAACCATAGCCGACTTTATTATACCACTTTAGATAACGTTTCTCAGTCATTGTGCTTTCTCCCATCTTGCTTGTTTTGTGTGGGCGCGACCAATCTGCTGCGCACTTCAGACTGGAATTCTCATTACGCAAGTTGCCCAAATCTCTTGCGTTTCGTCTGAAAATATTATAGAATCTAATGGAACGAAAAGATATAGACAAGATGGAACAAAATATGCACAAAATCAAAGAGTTTGTAATTTTTTGATAGAACATTTCCCAAATCACTGTAAAATCTCTGAAGATGAGGAGGACGCAGGGATGTATTTCAACTCAGGATATTTGAACAACTCCCGTTTGGATTTCAAAGACTACTCAAAGCCGCTGGTCGTAGGCAGCTGCGGCACTTATCGCTTGAAAAAACGCCCTAAGCTACCTACTTTTTGGGCAAAGGGTCGCAGAGACTATCAAATCCTCTATGTGGCATCTGGTAAAGCACACTTCTGGTTCGATGGTGTTGAGGAAGTGGTGACTTCTGGACACATGGTGCTTTATCAGCCGAAAGAAATCCAGAAGTATGTCTACTATGTAGAAGATCATCCAGAGGTGTTCTGGATTCACTTTACAGGATATGATGTCAAAAACATCCTGAACTATCACGGAATACCCTTGGACAAGCACGTTTTTTACAGCGGCACACTGCCGGATTACAAAATGCTGTTCCGAAAGATCATCCGGGAACTGCAACAATGTGAATATGGCTATGAAGACTATATTGCTTCTCTCTTCAACATCATTCTGCTTTTAGTAAGCAGGCAACAACAGGAAAGCGAGAAAACAACGACAAGCATCCCTGAAGAAATCGAAGCCGCCGTTGCCTACTTTAACGAGAATTATAATACAAAGGTCAGTGTGGACGATTACGCAGAATCGCTGCATATCAGTACGAACTGGTTTATCCGTAATTTTAAGCAGTACATGAAAATAAGCCCTGCACAATACATCCTGTCCCTTCGGATGGTAAATGCACAAAGCTTATTGGAGAACACCGAATACAATATTGGAGAAATTGCAGAGATCGTAGGGTATGATAACCCACTCTATTTTAGCCGGGTATTCAAGAAAGAGTATGGTGTCAGTCCGGCACAGTACCGAAAGAATCTGGAAGGATCTACTGAAAAATGAGAAGAATTCCTTAACCACCCGATCCTGCCGGAACTGCGGGAGAAAGCATACCAGTACAATCTGCCCATCCGCATCGGTCGCAACTGTTGGCTGGGTGCTGGCGTGATCGTGGTGCCGGGTGTTACCATTGGGGATGATACGATGATCGGTGCGGGAAGCGTTGTGACAAAGGACATTCCTGCTAACGTAGTGGCGGTAGGAAATCCATGCCGTGTGCTGCGCCCCATCAGCGAACATGACAAAGAGTATTTCTATCGGGATTGAAAAATCAACTGGGAAACATTATAATATCAGAGAGCCACCGGCTCCAAAGGAGAAGCTATGAGTTACGCAATCGTATTCAGCAGTAAAACAGGCAACACGGAATTACTGGCAGACACATTGCACAGCTGTCTGCCGCAGGCAGAGTGCTGTTATTTTGGCAACCCGAACCCTGCCGCCATGGAAGCGGACACCCTTTATGTGGGCTTCTGGACGGATAAGGGAAAAGCAGATGAAAGCTCTTCAGACTTTTTGAAGCAGCTGCGGGGAAAGCAGGTGTTTTTGTTTGGTACCGCTGGTTTTGGCGGCAGCGAAGAATATTTTAACAAGATCCTGAAAACCGTGCAAAAAGATCTGCACAGCAGCAACACGGTGATCGGCAGCTTCATGTGTCAGGGGAAGATGCCGATGTCGGTACGTCAGCGATATGAGAACATGAAAAAGCAGCCGATTCATCTGCCCAATCTGGATGCCATGATCGAGAATTTTGACAAGGCTCTTTCTCACCCGGATGCGGATGATCTGGAGCGGCTGAAACAGGCTGTGAAGTGATTTTGATTTTATGGATGCGTTCATCGGTTTGAACTTTGGCACACTCAGTATCTCTATAAGAGACATCTCTAAAATAACGGCACATCGAAAATCGAATACGGCACGATAGACGGCAGCATTCTCATTTTCGCTTTTGCAAAATCAGAACGCCGCTTTTTTGTACCATCATTTGTGCTATCACCAGAAAATCGGAAAGTTCCTGCTCCGCAGCATTTTCTGGCTGTGGCACACCATATGTCTATGCCAACTTCGGGTTGACCTGCGTGGAAGATCCCCATATCCACATCGGGGAGCACACCATGATCGGCCCAAACTGTGTCCTTGCAACCGCAAACCACCCGGTTCTGCCAGAACTGCGGGAGAAAGCATCAACACGCTGTCATAAGCCCGGAGTTCCCCCTGCGAACCAAACATTCCGATATAAAAAAGGACGCTGCCGCCTCTGGGTAAGAGGTTGCAGCGTCTTTTTGGCATCAGAGGGCGAATGATCTGTCAGAACGAACGGTTCCCAATGAATGCGATGCTTTTAGCTTGCGGTTTCCTGTTCGTCAAGAATGCGCCAGCCGTCCATCAGGTCTGAATTTTCCAGAATAAAGGTGTGGGCAGTATCCTGTCCCCACGAGTTGTCGTATTTCAGCATCAGATAATCACTCAACTCGGTTCGATTTTTGAACTTCAACAAGCGATACGGCTCCTGAAAAGCAACCTTTTCGACGAAATATACCGCATCCGATGTGGGAAGCATAACGCCGACATGACCGATCATAAGAGAATTGTCCGTTTCAGAGAACTGATCGTGCAGGACCACGGAGACAAGACGGATCTTATCATCTTCTACGAAGGAGAGGCCGCGTTTCTTCCATTCCTGCTGAATCGTTTTCAAATGGGTAGGAATATCGGTCGTATTGGTAGTTTTGACCGGGGCGAACAGCGCATCAAACTTTTGCCGTTCATCGCCGCAAAGGGATTCCGGGTCAGAATCCAGTGTTTCATAGTCCATAAACAGGGTGTCCTCGGCTGAGTCAAGGTCTGCCTTGCCCGTGACAGTGATAAAATCACCGAACAGCCCACAAGCAGTGATCCGACAGTTCCAGCCGGGGAAGGTATCGTATTTTTCTGTCCATGCGTCCTGCATGGAGTAAGGATCGTATTTCAGATCCAAAGGCTTGGCGTTTTCAAAACCTGTGGTGAGCCATGCCGGGTCCACGGCATTGTTGAACTTCTGCACATGATCAAAGAAGGTCCGTATCCGCAGGTCGGATACGCCGGCATTCTGCAAAAGATTGGAAAGAAGAGCCTGTGTATCCGAATCTGCCAAATTGGAGTATTCGATTTGCTGAAGGACAGGCTGAGAAGTTTTTTGAGTGCAGCCCCCTGCCAGAAATGCACCGCAAAAAAGTGCAGCGGTGCAGACAAGAAAAGTTCGACGTTTCAAAAATGGTCACCTCGCTGTGTTTTTCGGAAAGCTGGAGTCTCCACCATAGGCGAAGAGAGCAATGCAATTGGACTCATAACGAATGGTATCACAGATAAACAAAGAAAATCAATGACTTCTGTCGTATTTGACCATATATAATGTTGCAGTATCCATATCCCATACGGCTAACGCCCATGGGGGGAAAAGACAATGCAGCAGTTTTCTGAACGATTTTCTTCATGTCGGACACAACAGGAGTATACCCAAGTTGGAATGAAAATTTTCCGTTTTTTCCGAACGGAAGGTCCAAATCGCTTTCTGAATACAGTGTCATAATGCGCTGCTTGCCGCCCATATCGTATTAACGCCAAATGATACCCATTCACACACGATTTTCTGGGGGTGTGTTTCGATACCGTTCGGGAGAGCGCTTGCATGGCATGCAAGCGGTCACCGGTTCGATCCCGCTATTCTCCACCAAAAAAGCACTGTACTTCGTTGGAAGTACGGTGCTTTTCTTTTTGCATCTGCGGACGCTGACAATGCAGTCCGTCTGGCCTTATCGACGCTCAAAGCCGAGATAGCGGGTGCCCTGAAAACTCAGCTTTCCAATGTCGCCCTCCACAAGCATTCCGTAGTCCGAACCACTTACGGTAAGTTCCATGCGGTCGCCGCTTTCCACCTGAAAGGTCACATAATAGGTCGTGAACGTATGCATCATCGTATTGTCCGTATGGTGGCGAGAAACTTCCGTGCGCTTTGCCACCACCGTTGCCGGAACGGTCAGCTGCGGCGAATGGTTGTTTTTATTCCATGTGCTGATATTTCCGATGATGGTGTATAGGATCATGCCCAAAACCACAAGGAACAGGATGGGAAACAGAATGCTGAACAGCAGATCAATTCCAGCGTAAAACATCTTATTCCTCCAAAATTTCTTCCAGCAGGTCCTTTACATCGTCCAGAAAAGATTCTTCTCCGAGGGTGTTCACCTTGAAGAACACCGCTTGACTGCCGCCCGCTGTAATTGCAGACAGCCGAATCGGGCTATCTCCATTCTGGAACATGGTCAGTGTCAGACTCAGGCGGTTGCCGCCCATCATGCTGTACCGTTCAAACACACGGACACTGCACCGGGCATCGCCCTCTTTGAAATCACTGCCTGCCTCTAAATCTGCCGACCAACTGCTGTCCAGGATTTCATTTTCCAGCTTCCGAAGCAGTTTGTCAAAATTCTTGTTTCGGATGGTCTTTTCAAAGATTGCCATAATGGTTCCTCCGTTCTGACAATTAAAAATCGGTCCCTTATTTTTGATACGAGCAGAGCCACAGGAAAATTGCGGAGAAATCGCTTGAAGAGAGGAATTTTGTCTAATTTGATTATAGCATATCTTTTGGAAGAACAAAATACTTTATGTACGCCGCCCGCAGGCGGCAATAATCAGTCCAGTGGAAATTCCAGTTCGGCAAACTCCGCATCCGTCAGCCGTTTCAGCTTTTCGATGACCTGTTCGGACAGCTCCCGCAGGGCGGTTTCCACCGTGCCGTTCACGCCCACATAGGCAATAAAATGGTTGGGGAACTCAAGAAAAATGCCGTCCACGACTTCTCTGTATTTCAACATTTTTCTCCATTTTCAGTACAGGATTCGGGAACCGTGCCCATTCTGTTTGCCAAGATAATAGCAGTCAGACAGCCGCATCCGCCGCCATTGTTATGGTTTCCACCACTACCGCCGGACGAGCCGCCGAAGTTGCGGTTGAACGCCGTCATGTCATTCCGGCAATTATTTTTCAGTGGAAAACATGTTTTTCCTGTTCAAATCCACCTGTCCACCTCATACAGTAGCAACAAGGGGGTGTTGCTATGATTTTCCCGTTGCTGCAATTTTTTGCCTCAAAATTTCTGCTTCTGGCGGGGACTCGGTGATCGGTTCCTGTACCGGCGTTTCCGGCTGTTCTGCCTGCGGCGCCGTGTTGTTTTCCGTTGCCGTTGGCTTTTTCTTCTGCGGTGCAGACTTTGGCTTCGGTGGTGGCCTGTTCGGTTTCAGACGTTCGAGGACCGTATCATCACGGTCGCTCTTTTTCTTCTTGATTTCCTCAAGAATTGCCGGGCGTTCTTCCTTTGGAATTGAAGCAAGCGCTACGATTTGTTCATCCGTCGCCTTGATATGCCCGGTCAGGATCTCTTCCTGCGCACCGGGCACCGCTTCTTCTGCAGCATCAATGCCTCGTGAATACTTTTCGGCACGTCGTACCGTCGCAGACCCAACACCATGTTCTACGGCGATTCGTTCGCAAGTGCGTTTTTCTGAATCGATGTGATCATTTTGATCACATCGATTTATTTTATTGCAATTTCCGGGCTGCCCGCCCACTGCCAGTTTGGTCGATTCATACTCCTTGCCCAGAAGAAACTTCTTTCGTTCCGGGCTGAGATTTCTGCGGCCAAGCTGATTTTTGCAGATCCATGCAAGCGCTTCGTACTTGTTCGCAAGCTGGATTTCTTCCACTTCAAACTTGATAAAACCGTGCTTTTTCAGGATGCGGTAGCGGATGTGCCCATCCAGAATGTAGCCATGACGGCAAGTTCTGGATGTTCTCGGAAGGCGGGAGAAAGTTCATCGGACTGGAAAAGAACAGTCACGTCTGCCTTGCCATTTACGACAAGTATGATGGTTTTGGCAATCTCAAAAGCCTGCAGGTCACCGGCGATGGTCGAGCCTTTCTCGGAGGAGTACAACACCCATGCTGCTTTCAAGAAGATCCCGCTGGACGCTCTGAAAAAACTGCCCTCACCGATGAATCTGATCTGCGTGACGCCTACCCGCATCGATGCTCTGTTCTCCGATTTCAAGAAAGACGGTTACAGCGTCCGGCAGATCCTGCATCAGCTTGCGTGAACAGAATTAGCTAAATCAACCAATAAAGGCCTCCGAATCTCTTTCTTATTAGGAAAAGATTCGGAGGCCTCTGTTTTACGATTTTTTCGGAATAGCGGCTTTCACCAGCAGCGTCATGGGACGGCCCAGTTCATCTTTCATTCCGGGAATCCTCAGCATCTCTGCAGAGGTTCGTTGTCATATTCGCTGGTATGGAGTGGTTTCACTGGCTGCATTGAACTTCTGATAACATCCAAAATGGTCTGATCCGCCGGGAGCCACGGAACGGAATCAAACTCCTCCTTCGTCAGCCACCGCGCAGCTTCCGCTTCTTTCAGAACAAGATCGCCGGAAACCACTTCACACCAGAAGCAGTCCATGGAAAGATGAAACGCCGGATAATCATACTCGATTGTCCCAACTAGATTCCCCACGGCGATTTCCGTGTCCAGTTCTTCTTCGATTTCCCGCTTCAGAGCCTGCTGCGGGGTTTCGCCCGGCTCGATTTTGCCGCCCGGAAACTCCCACTGGCCTTTATAGTCGCCATAACCGCGGGCAGTAGCGTAGATTTTGCGCTTTTCCTGCATGGAGTCGCAGATCACAGCGGCCACAACACGAATCGTTTTCATAACGTTCTCCTTTTGGATTCATTATAATGGCCGACCGTCAGAAGTCCCACCGACACGATAGAACACCCTGTTTCCTGCTTTTCTTGCAGTAAGCAGCCCCATCTCATGGAATTTCATCACAAACGTCCGAATGGTTGCATACGCAGCGTTTCGGAAATCCTTTTCCAGCTGCTTTGTGGTAAACTCCTCTGCACCATAAGCAGACAGAACATACTCCCAGAGCAGCCGTTCTTTTTCTGTGATTTTTCCTTCCGCAAGAGCAGTTTGATATACCTCAAGATCAGTTTTCGGCGGGACTGCATCCACCTGCAGGCGGTTATAGACCTCATTGCAGAAGTAGAACAGAAAGGGAGTCACATCCGTATAGCCGGAAATCAGAGCATTTCTCTCCACGCGTTCGTAGGCTTTGTAATATGCGCCCTTGTTTTCAGCGATGTATCGGGAAAACGGCGTGAACAGTGCCGCAGGATAGCCCTGCTGAACAAGATACCAGAGGTGGAATAGCCGTGCAGTGCGTCCATTCCCGTCAAAATAGGGGTGGTAGTACGCAAAGGCAAAGTGCAGAATGGCAGCCTTATGCAGCTCATTGATGCCGTCATTGGCATTCGCAAAATCGACAAGACATTTCATGGCACCGGGAAGCCGCTCTGCCGGAAGTCCCGGTCTGGGTTCTTCACCGCCCACAATAAAAACCTCGCCATGCCGATAAAAGTGGTTTGGCAGTAATCGATCTTCATCCGGGAGATAATCCCCTGTGCTGATCTGATACAGGTGATGCAGATTCTCCTCGGTGATCGTATTCTGACGATTCGCGATAAACTCCAGTCCGCGCTTCATACCATAGATGCGAGCTTCTTGTTCATCACGAGGGGCATAACCATCGAGGATATAACGGATACTGCTGCGGGTCGAGCGGATACTTTCAATTTGAAAAGTCGCATAAATTTCCTCGGTCATCGCCGACAAACCGAAGTTTTGTCCACTGACAGGGACAGAGAGCAACTGCTTCATACCATTTGTTGAAATTTGCGCGAGGTTCGGCAGGTAAAACAGCTTATTTCCAGAAAAATCAGTCAACGGCAGAGGCTGCGCAAAGTTTTGCCGCAGCAATTCGGCAAATTCTTTGACGCTGACAGTCGAGTACTTGTATTCCATCCGATTGAACTCAAACAAATGCTTATCTGAAAGCATTTTGGCAAACTGTGCCCCATCCATTCTGTCCACCTCGCAGTTGATACTTATTGATACTATATAGTATCAATATACCGATTCTTTATAAAAAAGTCAACCGAAACAGGCCGAACCAACTTTTTTCCATACTTTCCGTCAAAATTCCCGTGGCACAGCCACGAATCACATCTCCATCGGCTTATTCCCCACTTCGTCCAGATACGCATTCAAAAATTCCGCTGCAAGGCTGTTGGGACGGATGTTTTCTCTGGCTTCCTGTGGGGTGAACCACTTGCAGCGGTCCACTTCGTGGTTGATATGCAGCGCCTTTGCGGTTCTGACGAAAGCCGTAAAGTTGCACATCAGCGTGTTAGACGGCTCAAAAAACTTGGTACGGTTGAACCGGAGGTGTTCTACTTCCAACCCGGTTTCTTCCCGGACTTCCCGCACCACGGCGTGTTCTTCTGCCTCACCGCGGTTCACATATCCAGCCACCAGAATATAAGAGGGCTTGCCGTACTGCTGGATGAGCAGGATTTTCCCGGTCTCCTCATCCACAACAATCATGCTGACCGCCACATTGTACATCGGGAACCGGTATTGCTGGCATTTCGGGCAATAAGGCACAATGCCCTCTTCTTCCAGTTCTTTTTCAATCAATGCCGTACCGCATTCAAAGCAATGCTTCTGAATCATTTTTACACTCCAAACACTGTTTTCGTCAGCCGGATACCTGCTGCCGTTTTCATCGTATGTTCCATAAAGGTTCGGATTGCCTGCTGGTCGTACCCGCTTTCGGACGCATTGACGATATAATCTGCCTCAATCAGAATCTGATAGTCAATGCCGTCGATCTGCGCCGGGCTATGGTGGTGCCCTACCAGATAGGCCACCCGGTCGATCTGTTCTGCTGTCATGCCGGTATCCGCCAAGAACTCCCGCACCAGCGGGGCACCCTCCTGCTCCTGATATTTACCATTGGTGTTGCCGTACTTTTTGCGGCAGAGCGGGCAGGCGATATCGTGGGTGATGGCCGCCACCTCCAGAATAAACTGCGTGTCTGCGTCCAGCCCCTCCAGCTCACCAATGGTTTTGGCATAGGTCCACACGCAGCTCAGGTGCGTGATGTCATGGATATTCCCTTCGGAAAAGGCGATCATCTTTTCCATAATCTGTGCAATGGTCATCATTTGTTTCACTCCCGTTTTTAATACTTAAATGTTGACCTTGATAAACGCGAAGTTGTTACTCTAATTCCGTGCGAAGGGTGAATTCATCGGGAAGATCGTAAATCGCTTTTTTCAGGAAAAGCGGATAAAAATATTCATCTTTCAATCTATCAAACTCCAGCCATTCAAAAGTATGGATATGCTTTCCTTCTGTCAGAGTAAAGACGTTTCCTCTTTCCAGTAGAGTTGTCTCTGAAATATCCACCAGAAAATAAATACACAGTTCATGATAATGTAGATTATCCACATCTTCGGTAAAAAAAGCCTGATTGAGCCATAATGGACGTGTAATCTTTGGAGTTACACCAAGTTCTTCCTGAACTTCCCGAACCACTGCTTGCTCAGCAGTTTCACCCATCTTAACTCTTCCACCCGGAAGATAAAAATAGGGTGAACGTTCATCGTGCATCGCTAAAATTTTATTTTCCGCGATTATCATGGCACATACTCTATAATTAAATTTTTGATTTTCACAATTATAGGAAATATCCATTGCATTGCCTCCTCTAAATTCTAAGTTGT
>ERZ857965.2272-NODE-2272-length-16586-cov-3.287762_pt1 | contig 16586 bp, 17 predicted proteins | sample MGYA00519758_ERZ857965 | MGnify/ENA primary metagenome ERZ857965 (study PRJEB31778, sample SAMEA3449381) | human gut metagenome | biome: human gut; feature: human-associated habitat; material: faeces | place: United Kingdom | collected 2010/2012 ... | reverse complement strand
GTCCATCATGTCACAGCGCTTCTTGGCTTTTCTCCCCTCAATGCGGGTGATCGGAGTCATGCCGTCTCGGGTGATCTTATGATCCCGTGGATCGGGATGTCCGTTGACCTGGTTTCCCATGGTGCGCCTCCTTCCTCTGACTGTCCTGACGAATCATTCCTCGTACTGGTACTCCATCATATCTTTCATATACTCGGTGTGCCCACGCTGTGCGTCCTTGCCTGCGCAGCGGCAGACTTCCTCCTGGGGCAGCGGACGTGCCTTCTTCCCCTTGTCCATCCGCTGGCGAGGCGTCTTTTCCTGTCGAGCCATGTCTCCGATCTCCTTTCCCTGTGCCGTGGCACAATGCTGTTTGGCCCAGCGAAACAAGTCCATTCAAGCCCTCTTTCGCTGTTCCATTGCTAGGTTGCGCAAAAATGACTGCCGCATACCAGTCAAAGAACGGTAAAAAATTTTTCAAATTTTTATTCTGGTGCAGCAGTTTCATCCAGCTGACTCCAACGAATGGAAAAACGGGCGAACGTCAGGATCATACCTCCTGGCCTTCGCCCGCTTCCGATCATATCCCTTTTTGTTGGGCACCACCCGCGTCACCGGATTCACCCCGTTCCAGCTGCCTCGCTGCTGTGCGTGGTACGCCTTCTGTTCCTTTTTGGAGCGTTTTTCCAGAGGAACAAATTTTTCCGCTCTTGCCATCGGACAGGACTCCTTTCCTGCAACGCAAAACCGCCCAACGAGAGGATGACGATGGGCGGCTGCATTGTTTGATTCTGATTAAAAAGAGAAAAGAGAGAGAGTTTAACACGAGGGAGCCATCAGGGTGGTTTCTCCCTTGGTCTGTTATTATAATACGCCCACCCCACGCTGTGGTGGTGAAGGAATTGCAAACGATTTGTGAATCCTTTGTGAACACCGCCTGCATCTCCGCCGCCATAGTCCATCCGCAGGCCATACCGCTTCCCTCGCATTCTTCAGGGTGTCCTCCCACCTCTGCCAGATACGTCCGCAACTCCTTGGACGAGTGGCCGGAGCAGCTTCCTCCCCTGGGGAGCCTTCCCTTTTCTCAGGTCAGTACATCGGGCAAAATCCGTTTCCGCTGCACCAGTGCCACCAACAGTCCGATGCCCTCGGCCACCGGGAACGCCGCCCAGCACCAGACCTCCGGATTCGGCGGGAGGGTGAACAGCCATGCCAAGGGCAGCGCTGCGAGGAGCTGCCGCACCAGGCAGAGCACCATAGAGGGCACCCCACGCCCCAACGCCTGGAACACCCCCTGATAGGCGATGTTGGCGCCGGCGAACAGATAGCCCAGGGCGATGATGCGCACCGCACGGGTGCAGAGGGTCAGGGTCTGTTGGGTCAGGGCGAAGATGCCCACGATCTGGCTGGCGCACACTTCCAGCACCACCAGACACACCCCCATGATAACCAGGGTGTCAATCATTCCCCACCGGATGCCCGCTCGCACCCGTTCTTTGTCTCCGCTGCCGTAGTTGAAGGCGATGACGGGGATCATGGCGTTGTTCATACCGAAGGCCGCGAAAAAGGCAAACTGCTGGATTTTGTAGTAGACCCCGTAAGCCGTCACCGCACTGGCGGACAGGGTGCCGAAGATGACGTTGACGCCGTAGGTCAAAAAGCTGCCCACCGCCTGCATGATGATGGCCGGAAAACCCACGCTGAGGATCTCCTTCATAACCTTCCCCTCCGGAATCAGATAGCGCACCCCCGCCGGCACCTCTCGGTTGCAGGTGTACTGAAAGACCACAAAGAGCACAAAGGACACCATCTGCCCGATGACCGTCGCACCAGCCACTCCCAGCTCCGGCGCACCAAAGTAACCGAAGATGAGGATAGGGTCTAAAATGATGTTGGTCACCGCACCGGATACCTGGGCGATGGTGGACAGCACCGCATGACCGGTGGCTTGGAGCAGCTTCTCATAGATGGTAAAGAGCACCTGCCCAAAGGAGTAGACACAGCAGATGGTCAGATAGCTCCCTGCCAGCTCCAGCACCAGCGGGTCACTGGTCTGGGTGAGCAGATAGGGGCGCCCCCCAAAGATTCCAAAGAGTAAAAAGAGCACATAGATGCACACCCCCAGGAACAGGCCGTTCCCGGCCACCTGCCCAGCCTTCTCTCGGTCGCCCTGCCCCATACTCCGAGCCAGCAGGGCGTTGACCCCCACGCCGGTGCCCACACCCAGGGCGACGATGAGCATCTGGATGGGAAAGGCCAGGGTCAGGGCGTTCATGGCGTAGTCCCCCATGCCCGTCACCTCTGCCGTGTCCTGCATGGCGCTGACAAAGTAGCTGTCCACAATGTTGTAGCAGGCTTGGATGACCAGGGAACAGATGAGGGGGATGCCCAGAGAACGCAGGAGCTTGGGGATAGGCGTGACCGCCATAGGGCTGGCGCTGTCTGGGTTAGATGTGGGATTTCTCATATTAAAACCTCCAGAATGATGATTTTGGAGACTTTTCAGCGGGAAAGCTGCCACAACCCGTCTGCCGCACAACAAAAAATGCGCAAATCCTCGCTTGGATTTGCGCATTTCTGCTACACAGCACCTGTAGTGTATCAAATTTTTTGTTCCATTGTCAAGTGTTTTTGTTGCCCTTCCATTCTATTCATGATATACTAGAACTATCCAAAAAAGAAACTCCCATCCAACCGCAGAACAGGAGGTATCCCATGAAACGACCCTATTTCAAATTCATCCTAGGCGCCGTCTTCTGGCTCAGCGCCACCATCATCCTGGCCGCCCTCATGATCTCCGCCGCCACGGTGTCCACCACGCTCACCAGCTTTCCCACCGACTCCACCCCCTTTCTAGAAGCACTCTGGGGCACACCCTATGCCAATGAGAGCACCCAGGGGCATTTGGGCGCCCTGGTCTTTTGGTTCTTTATCTTCGCCCAGTACATCGCCGCCATCGGCCTTTTCGTCTCCGCCACCCGTGACAGCAAAAAGGATAAAACGGACACACCGGAACAACCATAACTCACACAGCAAACGCCGTCAAGCTCCTCGCTTGACGGCGTTTTTTGACTTCGCTCAGTGCTGTGCTGCGGCCTGAGCGGCCAGCTGCTTTTTAAAAATCTTCCGAAAACACCATCGGGTCGCAGGCCCCGCGGCGAACAACTGCCACAGCAGCGCCATGGGGAAGTTCCGCCGGATGGTGTCGAACCAGTTGGCGATAAACTGTCCATCCACCCCAGTGAAGATGACCGTTGCCACCAAGCTCATAGTGGGGCACATGATGAGGACGGTGCAGCTGGAGATCATGATGGTGATGAAGAACGGATTGTCCTGCCCCTGCGTCACATGGCGGAAGGCCAGAGAGCGCCCCACTCGGTTGCCGAAAAGGGTGGAAAAGACAAACACGAACACGCACATAAACGCAGCCTCTTTCAGCGCCAGCCAGAACACCTTGTTCTCCATCCCGCCCACCTTGGCGGCCACGTTATACAGCTCCATGCCATAGGCCATAAAGACCGACATCAAGATCCCGAACACAACTCCCTGTCCTTTGGTTTGCGGCATCACAAACGCCTCCTTTTTCATTCTGAATCCCTCTGCGGAGCAACAAAAAAAGCCTGTAATGCTCCGGCAGAATGACCGAATGACACTACACGCTTTCCGTTTTTCACAGAACGAACGCCCCGCGATGGATTTGGTTTGACCGTAGTATAACAAATCCTGGCGACCGTTGTCAAGGCTCAGATTTTTTGCATTCCACCGGTTCTGTGCTATAATGACAGCAAAGAAACGCTTTCAGTCAAGGAGGCAATCCTATGAACAACACCCATTCCGGCGACCGTTATCTCCGCTCTCTCGGCCTGCGCCCCGCCCAGGACAGCGATGCCCTCGCCGCCCAGCTCCGACAGGCCGTGGGCGATGCCCAAGCGGAAGCGGCTCTGTCCGCCCTCTATACCCGCCGCACCCAACAGGAGACTGCCACCAGCGGCCTAGACCGCCAGGAGACAGCAGCCTTTTACGACAGGAAGAACCAACACCCCCAAGCCAGCCTCATCCTCTCTGCCGCCCACGACTGGGATCTACTCTGCCAGACCTGCCAGTGGGTCACCCAGCATCCGGACGCCTTCGGCGCCACCATCCTGGACGTAGGTTGTGACTGCGGCCTGCTCTCCTGCTTCTTGGCACAGACCTTCCCCCACTCCCGCATCACCTCCATCGACCGCAGCGCCAACGGCATCCACGCCGCCCAGCAGCTGGCGGAGCGGCTGGGGCTAACCAACATCACCTTCCTCCACACCGACCTGGAAACCCTGCCGCCCATGGAATTTGACACGGTCTTCTCCTCCCGAACAGTCCAGGAGAACTACGACCCCCTGTTGGAGAACGCCCGCTTCCTCCCCCTCACCCACCAGGGACGCATCTGCGCCCAGGTGTTCCAGCGCTACACCAGCCTTTTGTGCCAGTTCGTCAAACCCGGCGGCACCTTTGTCACCGTAGAGCGGATGGAACGGGATCGGGTTTTTCTGGGCTATTGCCTGGCGCTGCACAGCCAGGGGCTGGATCTGGTGCCAGAGAGCCACCAGGAGCTGCACTGCCAAGAAGGCGACCACACCACCACCCTGCAAGCGTTCTGCGGCGTGAAAGAGGGACGCACCACTCCCACCGATGCAGAGGACTTCTTCATCGCCACTTTCCAGGATGCCCTCACCTGGCAGCCCCGCCACTTGGACGTGGAGGGGGAGCTGATCTTGGAGCTGTGCGCCCAAGAGCTCATCCGCGGCCACTTCCTCCACAACCCCCAGGGGGCACGGGTGGGCAAGCTGGCCATCTACACCTCCAAGTTCGACCCAGAGGAGCTGTTCTACTACCAGGGCATCCTGGGGCAGCCCGTGCAGGTTCATCGGCTCAGCCGAGGGGAGCTGTCGGACGTGCTCGCCCTGCTGGAGACCGACCTTGCCACCCTCACCGCCAGCACCCTTTCCGCGCACCCGTTCTCCTTCCGGGACGGGGTGGAATTGCTGTTGCCTTTGGAGGAACCGGAGGAAACTTGAACGGTTTTCTTGTCAATGCACCGGTGGATGGGAAGGATTTTCATGGACTTTCGTGCTAATTTGACTTTTTTAACTGGGATAGATTGACACTGGATGCTTTCTGTGTTATCGTCAGGAATAGAAGGGTATGCGCATACTCCGTACAACAAGTAAACGTTTTCATACAACACTCGTGACAGGAGGAAATATCCCCATGAAGCTGAAGCGAAACATCATCCCGAAATACATCGGCATTGCGCTCCTGATTCTCCTCTGCCTGATCTTTCTGATTCCGGACTTGTCTCTGCGTGCGTATGTGTTTCTCATCTCTCCGAAAAGCGCCCTCACCATGGAGTATGTGGAGGACAAGGAGGCTTGGGATTTGGCAGACGAGCCGAAAGACAATATGACGATCTACCGTATCACAAAGAATATCCCTCATGCAGAGGAAACGGACCTTGACCTGGTTCTGTGGCAGGTCAGACGTTATGGCCCGTTCTACGTTACTGGCCGTTACTGGGAGTGCTGATTCTACCATGAAGGGACGGTTCTGCCGAACCGCAAATCAATACAATCCATTTTACGCCGCCTGGGACGCCTTGTCCTTGGCGGCGTTTTCTATGGCCGGGGCATATTTTCCTTGCGTCTCGATGGAATTTACGGTACACTGAGACCGGAGAGAATGCAATCTCCTTCCAAAAAAAGAAAGTTAAGAAAGAGGGTTTTCCATGCATCCATTATTTAAGGCGGTCAATGCGGTCTGTGATAAACTCCAAGTGGTCTCTAACCTGTTTTGGGATTTTCCGACCAACTTTGACTGGTACGCTAACATCCCCATCCTGGGGAACTTCAGCCTGGCCATCATCCTTTTGATCGGCTCCGGCATCTTCTTCACCTGCCAACTGCGCTTCATCCAGGTGCGGAAATTCAAGTACGGCCTCCACGTCCTCAAGACCCAGAAGGCCAAGACGGGCATCTCCCCCCTGGCCTCCTTCCTGCTCTCCACTGCGATGCGGGTAGGGCCGGGCAACATCCTGGGCGTCACCGGCGCCATCAGCATCGGCGGCCCCGGCGCTCTGTTCTGGATGTGGTTCTCCGCCTTCTTTGGCATGGCCACCGCCTTCACCGAATCCACCCTGTCCCAGATCTTCAAGGAGAAAAAGGACGATGAGTACATCGGCGGTCTCCCCTTCTACGGCAGCCGTCTGCTGAAGGGCGCTGCATGGGTAGGTGTAGCCCTGTCCCTGCTCTATATCCTCTACGCCCTCCTCTGCCTGCCGGCACAAGGCTTCAACACCATCTCCGCCGTAGTCTCCATGGCCTCCATCCTCACCGGCACTGAGATCGCCGCAGGTGCTCCCATCTACTGGATCACCTTCGCCATCCTCATCGTTCTGGTGGCCTTCGTGGCCTTCGGCGGCACCAAAAAGGTGGCCAAGGTCACCGATGTCATCGTGCCCATCATGGCCGTTGTCTACGTCCTCACCGTCCTGGTGCTCATCGTCCTGAACATCACCCGCATCCCCTGGTTCTTCTACGCCGTCTTCACCCAGGCCTTCCGTCCGGAAGCCGTCTTTGGCGGCGCTTTCGGCATCGCCCTGGTTCAGGGTGTCAAGCGTGGTCTGATGTCCAACGAAGCCGGTCAGGGTACCATCACCATGCCCGCCGCTGCTTCCGACGCCAAACATCCCTGTGACCAGGGCTGCGTCCAGGCTCTGGGCGTGTTCCTGGACACCATCGTTATCTGCACCCTCACCGGATTTGTGGTCATCATGGGTCGCGTCTGGCTCACCGATGCCGCTGACGCCTGGTTCAAGCTGGACAAGCTGCCCAAGTTCCTGGCCTCCTGCGCTGAGCTGACCCCAGGTACCGCCCTGAACGGTGCTGTCACCTTCCTGGTGACCCTGTGCTTCGGCCTGTTCGCCTTCACCTGCCTGGTGGGCTTCCTGTCCTTCAGCGAGATCTGCGCCAACCGCATCTCCCGCAGCCGCGCCTGGATCACCGTCGTCCACCTGCTCTGCCTGGTGGTCATCGCCTTCGGTGTCGTCACCAGCATCGCCGGTCTGGATCTGGGCTCCCTGTGGAATATGTCCGACTTCGCCAACATCGTCATCGCCTATTGCAACATCCCCCTGCTTTACATCGGCTTCAAGTACGTCAAGCGTGCCACCCGTCACTTCGACCTGGGTGACGGCACCCCCTTCACCTCCGACGTGATCGGCATCGACGTGCCCCTGTGGGACGAGAAGGCGAAGGAAGAAAAGTAACCAACCGAACACTGAACTGCCCCAATTGATACGGACAGCACAAAAAGCCCCTATGTAGGGAATATTAAATTTTAAGTGGAGTGGCGCAGCGTTAGCGGCGCCACTCCAGTTCTATTCTGGATGCGCTCGTGGTTATAAAAGTAAATATATCTGTCGATCAAATTATCTGCTTCCCTGAATGTATTTGGTTTGTGCCGATAGATACATTCTGTTTTCAGAATAGAAAAGAAATTTTCTGCCATTGCGTTGTCGTAAGGATTTCCTTTCCTTGACATCGAAGTCGTTATGCCAGCTGCGCACGGCCGTCTACTTTCAGCTGCTGACAGAACCCCAGGCGAAACAGGTCTTGGCCCACACCACCGCCGTCATCGCCATCCGCCACGGAGACCGCTATGCAGGCATCACCCGCATCCTCTTTGACTACGGCACCGACGCCTACCTCACTGACGTGATCGTCCATCCGGACTACCAAGGTCAAGGCATCGGCGGCCTGCTGATCAAAAACGCCCTGGCCTACCTGCAAACCCACGTCCAGCCGGGCGTCCGGATCGCGTGCAGCCTCTACGCCAATCCCGGAAAGGAACCGTTCTATGCAGCCTACGGCTTCCAGCCCCTGCCCAACGCCCAATACGGACACGGGATGCTGCTGTAACTGACCTAACGCCAAAACGCCCCACAGCCGAAAAGCTGTAGGGCGTTGTTCGTTTTCAAGGCAGGTCAAACTCCCGCTCGATGACCCCGCGGATCATCTCATAGGTGTCCTCGTCACTGTCCAGCTCGCCGCTGTCCATCATCCACGCCGCTCCATAGATGGCGGCACGAACCACAAAGAGCTTCCGGTGCCGATCCTCCTCCGGCATCCCCACTTCACGGCAATACCGGCGGACGAGCCGCATAGTGGAGGCGCTGAGGCTGGATTTCTCCCGAATCTGCGCCGGATTCAGAGACTCATCCCGAAGCATCAGGATGGCACGGTAGTGGGGATTCTCCTGCAAGAAACGGATGTAGGCCAAGCTGATGGCCACCAGCCGTTCCCTGGTGTCGTTGGGCACCTGGCTCAGAATCTCATGCTCCACCTCATGCCACTGCTGGTTGATGTAATGGAGGATGGCCAGGATATAGTCATTTTTGTTCTTAAAATGCTTGTAGGGCGCCGAGCAGGACACACCGCAGCTGGCGGCGATCCGTCGGACGGAAAAATTCTGTACCCCGTGAAGCCGTACCTCCTGGATACCAGCCAGCAGCAGCTCCACCTTGGTCTTGGAATGGGCCGGCATTTTACTCCACCGCAATCAGATAGGCATACACAGGCTGACCGCCGGGCACCAACGCCAAATCCACATCCTCGCCCAGCAGTTCTGCCAGCAGCTTTTGAGTCTCCTCTGCCTCTGCATCGGACACTTCCTCTCCGTAGAACACCGTCACACAGGCCATTCCCTGCTCCTGTGCCAGCAGCTGGCGCAGGCAGTCTGCTCGGGTATCCGCCACTACCGTGACCTTATTTTCTGCCAGACCCAAGATCTGCCCTTTCTTCATCTGCTTCCCGTTATACTCCGCATCACGAACCGCATAGGTCACCGCCAGAGAGTGGACAGCCTGGGAAGCCTCCAGCATAGCCGCCTGATTTTCCTCCGGCGCTGCTCCGGGTTCATAGGCGTACATAGCGCTGACCCCCTGCTGGATGGTCTTGGTGGGCACTACAAACACCTGGATACCCTCATCCGCAGCCAATTCTGCCGCCTGCTGGGCGGCCAGGATGATGTTGCCGTTATTGGGCAACACGAACACCGTCTCGCCGCCGGACTTGCGCACGGCATCCAGGACGGTCTGCGTGCTGGGGTTCATGGTCTGACCGCCGGTGATGATCTCCGCCACCCCCATGTCCTGGAACACAGCGCTGATGCCGTCTCCGTTGGCCACGGCCACAATGGCTTCCCCTACCCGCTTCTGTGCGGGTTTTTCCGCCGCCGGCGCACCAGCAGCATCTGCCAACTGGGAATGTTGGATGCGCATATTCTCCACCTTCACGGTGACCAGGTCGCCGTACCGCTGGGCTTCGTTGATGACCAGGCCGGGATGCTCCGTGTGAACATGGAGCTTGATCAGGTTGTCATCATCCACGAACACGGCACTGTCCCCAGCCCCTTCGATGAACTGGTGCAGGGCGCCCACCTTGCCTTCGCCCTTGTAATCTGCGCTCTTTTCCACGATGCACTCGGTACAGTACGGATAGGTGATCTCCGCCTGAGACAGAGCGGCAGCAGCAGCAGGCTGGCTGTTGGTGACAGGGTTCTGCTCCGGCGCCGGAACAAACCCGCCTTTGAGCACTTCGTTCATGGCATTCAGAATCCCCAAAAAGCCGTAGCCGCCAGCGTCCACTACGCCGGCCTCCTTCAGCTTGGGCAGCTGTTCCGGCGTCTTGTCCAAAGCAGCGTCAGCAGCGGTGATGGCAGCCACGAACAACGTCTCAAAATCTCCCTCTGGGTCGATCTCCACCAACTGCGCAGCACATTCGGATGCCGCCCGCATAACAGACAGGATGGTGCCTTCGGTGGGGTTCATGACCGCCTGATAAGCGCCCTTGACGCCAGCATCCATGGCTCGGGCAAACTCAGCCACCCCAGCGCTCTCCTGCTCCTTCAGGGCACGCGCTACCCCGCGGAAAAAGACGGAGAGGATAACGCCGGAATTGCCGCGGGCGCAGCGCAGCATATTCTCTGCCGCCCCGCTGGCGCAGGCACCCAGCGTCATAGCCGGATCAAACCGGAAGTGATAGACCCCGCTCATGGTCATGGTCATATTGGAACCGGTATCCCCATCGGGCACCGGAAACACGTTCATATTGTTGATGGTCTCGCAGTTGGTGGCCAGGAGATTGGCTCCACTGCACAACATCTTATAATAAGTTTCAGCCGTTAAGGTTTTCATTTGAGGCAAGCCCTTCCTTTCTTCGTCCAACGATCGCTCCACGGGATGGCGCACATTCAGCCTGGCATAGCCAGGCTGAACCGCGGGTTGTAAGTTCAGAGCACTGCGGCTCTGGGAATGTTTCAGCGTTCCTTGCCCACAAAGAACAGGGCAACCGTGCCGGGGCCGGCGTGAGCGCCGATGACGGGGCCGATATAGTTGATCAGGCTCTTGCTGCCGAAGCGCTCGTGAACCATCTCCGCCACCTTATGGGCATCATCATAGCAGTCTGCGTGAGCGATGAACACGGTCTGCTTTTCCGGCTCGATGGCCTGTTCGCCCATCTTGTCCACCAGGGCACGGAGGGCAGCCGCTCTGCCTCGAGCCTTGGAGACGGCAGCCAGCTTGCCTTCGTTATCCATATTCATGACCGGCTTGATGTTGAGCATAGTGCCCAGACGAGCAGTGGTGCCGCCGATACGGCCGCCCCGCTTCAGGTGCTGCAGGTCATCAACGGTATACCAGTGGCAGATATGGAGCTTCTGCGCCTCCACAAAGTCCCGCACCTCATGCATAGACTTGCCGCCGGCCTTTTCCAGGGCAGCCAGGTAGACCAGCAGCCCCTGCCCCATGCAGGCACAGAGGGTGTCCACTGCAATCAGCTCAAACTCCGGATACTCCTCCTGCAGCTCCCGTGCCGCCATAGCGCCTGCGTTGAAGGTGCCGCTCAAGCCGGAGGAGAAGCCCAGATAGAGCACGTCATGTCCGGCGATCAGCTCCGCCTCCATCACCGTGCGGAACAGGGACATATTGACAGCACTGGTAGTGGCCTGTTTGCCCGACCGCAGCTGGGCATAATATTCTTCAAAGCCAATGGCGCGGCCGTCAGGATAGTTGAAATAAGTCTTGCCATCCAGGTTCACTGCCAGGGGAACCACACGGATGCCCATCTTCTCCAACAGGGGAGCGGGCAGGTCACAAGAGGAATCGGTAACAATAGTATAATATCTCATGCTCAAAACTCCTTATGGCGGAAGCGGTTTCCGCTAAGTTATCAGTGATTACTTTTTAAATCCTTCTTAGAGTAGCAGACCGGAACCAGTTTGTCAATACTTTCCGAGCGCAGGGCAAGAAGCTCTTTTCAACCGGCGGAAAACGTGGTAAAGTACCAGTAGAAATGGGTTTCCCCCTTTCTACGTCATTGGAGAGGGGATAGACGGAAGACTTCCGCCCAGATCCCTGCTTTGACGCAGACTACATAGAGAATTGGAGGTTCCCCTATGAACTACCCCCGCACCCTGCTGGCGCTCTCCCTGGCCAGCGCCCTGCTCCTCTCCGGCTGCGGCGCCGGCAGCGGCAGCACCAGCTCCGCCAGCTCCACGCCAACCGACAACACGATCTCGGAACGCAGCCTGGTACAGCTGAGGATCGGCAACGAAGACGTCACCCTGGAACCGGAACAGCGGTACTACAGCTGGTCTGCCAGCGACACCGACTCCGGCACAGAACACTTTGACCTGAACACGGAAACGGTCATTCAGGACTGGGATCAGGAAACTATGGTCACCAGCGCCGGCATTGGCCTAGGCGTCAGCCTAGGCTATTTCATGGATGCCTACCATGTCCAACCCAATTACGCCCACCTGAACTACGAGTATGACCCCTATGGGGACGGAACCACCGACATCGCAAACGAGGTCTATACCGGCACCCTGCCAGACTGGAAGCAGAAGAAGATCTTAGATCTGTGCATCTCCCTGGCTTATATCCAGGAGGACGGTCAGTGGCAGCTGATGGATCAGAGCAAGCAGTCTTACAGCGAGTACGAAGGCACCTGCATTGTTTATGATTTTGACTTTATGGAGCACACCGAGGATGACTCCGTTGGCATCGGCCTGGATAATCTCACTGTTACCTATTATAAACCGACTTGACCGAGCCGGTCTATGGCTGATATTCATACATCCTTCATGATTTGATGTGGATTTTTTCACATTTTCCGGATAGTATAACACATATAATAACTAAGCAAGCGTAATGTTCACGCTCAAAGGAGTGGATTTCATGTTCCGTAACGACCACGACACCTATGACCGCTACAGCTCCTATGATTCCTATGGGCAGGAGGCGCGCATCGCCGGAAAGCAGCGGTATTTTGCTCAGACCTACGGCCTTATGGCCGGCGCCCTGGCCGTGACCTTCCTGGTGGCTCTGGCCACCGCCCGATTCTTCCCCCAGGTAGCCGCTTCCTCCGGCATCGTCATCTTCCTGTGCATTGCACAGCTGGTGTTGGTTTTTTCCCTGTCCCGTTCCCTGACCCGCGGCAACACCACCAGCACATTGGTGAAATTTCTCTTGTATGCCGCATTCACTGGGGTGTCCTTCTCCAGCATCTTTCTGTACTTCCGAGCAGAGACTCTGGTGCTCTGCTTCCTGGCTACCGCAGCTTCCTTCGGGGGCATGGCGCTGTACGGTCTGTACAGCAAGCGTGACATCCTCAGCTGGGGCGGCACCTTGTTCGGCGGCCTGATCGGCCTGCTGGTGCTCATGCTGCTGGGGTTCTTCCTGTCGGTACCCACCTTCCATCTGTTCATCAGTGTTTTGGGCGTACTGGTCTTTATGGGCATGACCGCCTACGACACTCGGAAGCTGAGTCTGATGTATGACCATGCCGCCGGCACCCGTGCGGCTCAGGCTTATTCCATCTACGGTGCCTTCCAGCTCTATCTGGACTTCATCAACCTGTTCCTCTACCTGGTACGCCTGATCGGTCTCACCGATCGTGATTAACTTCCTTTTTTCAAGAAAAAAGGAAGCAAAAAAGCCGAAAAGACCCTGCGGGGTTTGTCCTTTGCATCACAACTGTCTCGGAGCTTGCTCCGGGGCAGTTTCTTTTCCGCAATTTCAAACAAATTTGATAGGTTTTTAAAAAACTTGAAAAATAGGCTTGACAACCTGGCTGTACTGTGTTAAATTATACCCGTAGTTAGCGAGAGCTAACCAAACAAGCCCTCACTCCTGCCGGTTGGAAACCGGCACCCTTTTCCCCCTCAGGTTAGTTTTCGCTAACCTCCTCATAAATAATCCTATCAACTCTTTCAAAAACAGGGCTCGTATCTTCCTTTCTTTTGGTGTACTCATTGCGCGGTCTGCTCTGGCAGATGATGCAGGAACCTCATCTGCCAGGCGGCCGAGATCCACCAGTGCGTACCCAACCTGCCGGAGATACTCCTCATCTCTGGCATCGCCCAAACGGGCACGAAACATAACAAATGCCACAAACAAAGTAACTCTCACCCACTCCTCTTTGGAATGACTGAAATACCTCCTTTGAGATTGTCCTCTATTTTATTTCAATATTCCACAAACGTTTTGCGTCAGCGGCTCTAGCTCTGCTGGCGCAAAATGTCGTTGCAGGCGCAGCGCTTTTTTCCGGAACACCGAAAAAAAGAAAATTTTCTCTTGACATGGTTTGCGATATGTGATATTCTAATAAAGCGCTTGAGAGATACGGTACGCCGGAGTGGCGGAACTGGCAGACGCCCGGGACTTAAAATCCCGTGGGAGCAATCCCGTACCGGTTCGATCCCGGTCTCCGGCACCAATTGAATATCGCAGGGTAGAGCAGTTTGGTAGCTCGTCGGGCTCATAACCCGGAGGTCGGGGGTTCAAATCCCTCCCCTGCACCCACATTGTGGCGAACCATATCGGTTCGTCTTTTTATGTAACGGGTTATGAGACCGATGAGCGTAGCTCGTTGGGTTAGCGAATCAAAAACAATCCGGTGAATTGTTTTTGAGAGCGGTGTCGCCCAAAGTGCGAGCGAACAGAGCCGAACAGGCGAAGGTTTGCGACACACGACGGCGACCGGCACGAAGTGATAACCCGGAGGTCGGGGGTTCAAATCCCTCCCCTGCACCCACGTCGGAACGGACTTTGCTTTGTTCCGATTTTTCTTTACAGAAAAACCGGTCACATGCGCCGTCGTTCCTCCTTTATCGCAAAAAGGCACGCTTGGTTTGCCTGTTCGCCTGTAAAACGCCCTCGCTTACGGCTCGCTGTCGCTACCACCTTTTTGCGATTATGCGCCGCAAGGCGCATAATCTAAACCGTTTAGGTTGTCTAAGAAAAAGCACTTGCAAATTTTAAGTGCTTTTTCCAACGAAATAAATCTTGTCGGATATGCGGAATGTGGTTTACCGAAAATATGACATGCAATGTCACTTTTGTTTAAGTATAATAAGTGTATAAACATTCGAATGTAAAAACTTAAATTGGAGTGATAAAATGCAAAAAAGTGAAAACTGGGTAAAATGGAAGACATTCATAAAACCAACAACTTGTTTTGAATGTTTTAAACGCAACGGCAAAATATTTTCATATGACGAGTTAGCGAGAATTGGTGAACCAAAAATTCATGATAACTGTGGCTGCATATTAGAGCAACTGCTTGCTGTGGTTGCCGGATATGCAACAGAGCTTGGTACAATGGGTGCAGATTGGTGGCTGTACTATCTAAATGAGTTACCGCATTATTATATAAGTAAGGCGGAAGCACATGAAAAGGGTTGGAATAACCTTAGGGGGAATTTAGCGGAAGTTGCACCCAACACCATGATTTTTGGAGGCATCTATAGTAATAAGAAAAAAGTTCTTCCACATAAGGAAAACAGAATTTGGTATGAAGCAGATATAAACTACACCGGCGGTTATAGAAATAAACAAAGAATTGTATTTTCTAATGACGGACTTATTTTTGTAACCTATGATCATTATGAAACTTTTATAGAAATAATTGGTGAGGGTATGTAATATGAGAAAAATAATTTTAGATTTTACAGGAGCAAAAACATGGGCGGATATCTATGGTGTTATGAAGAATTCATTTGCTTTTCCTTATGAATGGGGAAATAATTTGGATGCATTGTACGATGCTATGAGTTATGCGTGGAGTGAAAATGTTTGTATTGTTGTGAAAGGTATTGATAAGGTTTCATGTGAATGGAAACAATATATGCAAGAAATTTTAGAAGTATTTCAAGATATCCACGCAGAAACCCCGAATGTAACCTTTGTAATTGATATCTAAACCGTTCACATTGTCCACGTCGGAACAAGTTACGCTTGTTCCGATTTTTTATTGCATAAAAAATCAGTCACCCGCTTCACTGCTCCTCCTCTTTCGCAAAAGGTCACATTCGCGTCGGCTATTCGGTTGCAAGCGCCCTCATAACGCCTTTGGCTCATTACCAACCTTTTTCGAGCTGCGCCTTCGGCACATATATATCCAAATCCCTCCCCTGCACCCACGTTAAAAAACCTCGTAAACACAACGGTTTGCGAGGTTTTTATATGTCTAAACCAACATAAAATTAAAAGCATAAATTAATGTAATAATTCAACTTTAATTCAACTCTATTTTAAAAATTTTGTGTTTTAAGAAAAATATCCGACAAAACTTCTGCGTTTCTTTTGTCTGCTTCCTCCATAACGTGAGCGTATATATTCGCCGTAGTGCTTACCTGTGCGTGACCTAATCTTTTTGATATAGAAACACTGTCAACGCCGCGACAAGGCACGTTATGACACTTTTATATGTGCTAAACTATAAGAAAAAAACAGACAGGAGCTGATACTATGGCAGAGAGAAGAATGTTTGCAAAAACAATAGTCGATTCGGATATGTTCATCGATATGCCGATGAGCGCAAGACTGTTGTATTACGATTTGGCAATGCGTGCCGATGATGACGGTTTTGTAAACAGCCCGAAAAAGATAATGCGGTTTGTCGGGGCAAGTATGGACGATATGAACGTCTTAATCGCAAAGCAATTTATAATTCCGTTCGAGAGCGGAGTTGTAGTTATCAAGCATTGGAAAATCCATAATTACATACAAAAAGACCGCTATAAAGCCACTTCTTATCAAGCGGAAAAGGAAAGCTTGACGCTTAAAAACGGCACGTATTACACAGACGATTTACCCGATGTATCCAATTTGGATACAGAATGTATACAGGATGTATACAGTTTGGATACACAGGATAGGTTAGGTAAGGATAGGTTAGGTAAGGATAGGTTAGGTAAGGATAGGTTAGAGTTAGGTAAGGATAGGTTAGAGTTAGGTAAGAATAGAGTAAGAGATAGGGATAGAGATAGAGAGAGGCAAGAGTTAGAGAGTGCGCACGCGCCCGAAAATCTCCCCCTCGAAATTGCCGAAAATAAAAATAATAAAAATAACGAGAATGACTTTAATAATTCCGATAATAAAAAGCCGACACGTCACAAATACGGGATATATAAAAACGTTTTGCTCACCGATGAGGATATGGAAAAATTAAAATCTGAGTTCCCCGATGATTGGCAAAACAGAATTGAGCGACTGAGTGAGTATATCGCAA
>ERZ857965.2271-NODE-2271-length-16587-cov-4.839100_pt1 | contig 16587 bp, 12 predicted proteins | sample MGYA00519758_ERZ857965 | MGnify/ENA primary metagenome ERZ857965 (study PRJEB31778, sample SAMEA3449381) | human gut metagenome | biome: human gut; feature: human-associated habitat; material: faeces | place: United Kingdom | collected 2010/2012 ... | reverse complement strand
ACTTATTTAATAATTTTCATACCTTTATTATTAAGTTCGTTTACTATAATATTTAAAAGTAATATATAATTATTTTACAAGTTCTAAGATAAATGTTGATTTGATACACATTATGTACATTTATTATTAAGTTCGATTACTATAAAACTTACACAGAATAAGTAACATAATATGTTTTAAAATCATAAAATAAAGTGAAATTAAGTGTTTTTTTGATTATAAAGTCAAAATTTAGATACTATTAATTTATTAAAATACATCAAGGAGGCATGATTTATGAAAAATTTAATAATTATAGGCTCAGATGTATATGCTCGTAGAGTTATTAAATGTATAGAAGCTCTTATAAGATTTGGAGAGGAAATAAGTATAAAGGGTATATTAGATAATAACGAAGAAAAAAATGATGTAAAAGGATATAAAATACTAGATAAAATAGATAATGCTAATTTGTATAATGATGAAGACACTAGTTTTATAATAGCTATAAAAAATAATAAAACGAGACAAGAAATAGCAGATAAATTTCAGGAATTTGATTATTACACAGTTATTCATCCTAAAACGCATATAGGAGAGAATGTATCTATAGGCAAAGGAAGTATAATAATGGATGAAGTTAATATAAAAGATAATACTAAAATAGGTAATCATGTAATAATTAATCATGGATGTATAATAGATGAAAATGTTATAGTTGAAGACTATGTTAATTTATTACAATCATCTAGCCTAGGCAAGCTTGTAAAGTTAGATTCATTAACTAGTATAGGCAAAGATGTTTTAGTAATACCAAAGATATGTATAGGCAAAAAAAGCATAATTAAAAATTCATCAATAGTTATAGAAGATGTAGGAGATAATTGTATTATGGAAGGAACTCCAGCAAAAATTATAAAAAAATTATAAATTACAGTAACTTCATTTAATCAATTCAAACTTAAATTTATAATATGGTTAAATGAAGTTACTTATCATTGTAATAGATTTGTATTATTTGACAAAAAAAATAAAAGTAGAGTATATTTTAAATAGACTTTAAATAGATTTTAAATAGAATGATATTTTAAATACAACCAAAAGGTGAAGTAAACTATGAATACAAGAGCATTAAGCATTATAAAAATATTATTAAATTCAGTAGAGCCTGTAAGTAGCCTTGCACTATCACAAGAAATAGGGTGTTCTACAAAAACTATACAAAATGAAATAAAGGAGGTAAATAAAGAACTTAAAAATTGTGAAATTGTATCAATAAGAGGTATAGGGTATAAGATAGAAGGAAATATTGATGATATAGACATTAAAAATAGTGATTTATATGATTACGATAGAGTTGAATACATAATAAAGAAGATTATAAATCTAAGCTCTACAGATAAAGATACTATAAAGCTAGAGGACTTAGCAGACTCTATGTATGTAAGTCTTTCAACAGTTAAAAATGATTTAAAAGAAGTTAAGAAAATATTAAATGAATATAATTTAAAAATAAGTTCAAAACATAAACAGGGAATTTGTATAGAAGCATCAGAAGAAGATATAATCAAATTTATAATAAATTATTCAAATAAAGTTGATAATAGTTTAAATATAAAAGACTTTTTAAATAATAATATAATTGAAAATCTATTTAGCATAAAGAAAATTTTATTAGATACATTAAGTTATGAAAATATGATTTTAACAGATAATGAGTTTAAAAATATAGTAAACTATATAAGTATATACTTAAGTAGAAATAATACTAATCAAAGTGATTTTATAAAAGAATATATAAAAAAATATAAAAGTAAAAAGGAAAAGCCTATAAGTGAAGATGAACAACTTTTAATAAGAAAAGCTATAAAAGAATTTTGTAGAGATTTAAATATTGCAACATCTATAAATCTATCACATGATAAAGTATTTGAAGAGTGTTTATTTAATCATATAAGTAATTTATACAAAAGAGCTGATTTAGGTATAAATCAATATGAAATAACTGCTGGGGAAATAAAGCTTAAATATCCTTTTGCCTTTGAGCTTGGGAAAATAGCGAAAAAGACAATAGAAAAAAACTTAAATATGGAAATAAGTGAAGATGAAGTTGAAAATATTGCCCTTCATATAGGTGGAGCACTTGAAAGAATTGATAAAAGGGACGAAAAAAAAGTATATAGAACTATAATAGTATGTACTTCCGGTGTAGGTACATCCATGTTAATTAAATCTAAGCTTGAGAATATATTTAAAGGAAAATTAGAAATAATAAAAGTAATCCCTTCGTATTTAATAGATTATGTAAATGTTTTAGATATAGATTTTGTAATATCTACAGTTGAAGTAAATTTAGAAAATGTTAATGTAATAAAAGTATCTCCAATGCTTACTGACAAGGAAATAAAACTAATAGAAAAGTATATTGAAACAGAAAATGTTTATATAGATTTAGATATACAAAATTTATTTAGCAGTGAATTATTTTTTAAGGATATAAAAGCTGAAACTCGTTCACAAGTAATAGATATAATGTCTAAAAAGTTAGTTGAAAAAGGATATATAGATGATACTATGAGGCAATCATATTTTGAAAGAGAAACAATAGCAACTACAGAAATCGGAAATATGGTAGCTATACCTCATGGTGCTAAAGGAGAAGTATACGAAAATAAAGTAGCTATAGGAATATTAAAAGAACCTATTTCCTGGGAAGTAGGAAAAGTAAGACTTATTATAATGCTTGCTTTAGATAAAGAGAAAATACTAGACTATGAAGAGGTATTTTCAAAAATATATAAAAGGGTAGATTCTATTGCCAAGGTAATAAGTATATGCGAAAATAAAAGCTATGAAAAGTTTATAAACTTATTTAAATAATTAAAGTATATAAATTAAAAATTAATAAATAATAAATATAGATAAATTTCTCTTTTAACTAAGAGAAATTTTTTGGCTTTCACGGAAAATATTTTCAATTTATTATATAAATATAAAGAAACAAGAGGAGGGAAATAGATGATATATACAGTAACACTAAATCCATCTATAGACTATGTTATAGAGTTAGATAGCTTAAATCATGGTAGTGTAAATAGAGTAAATGAAGAAAATATATATCCTGGTGGAAAAGGAATAAATGTAAGTAATATACTTAATGAATTAGGATATAAAAATATAGCACTAGGATTTATAAGTGGATTTACTGGGAAATATATAGTAGATTCTATGATTGCAAAAAATCTAAACTGCGATTTTATTGAACTTTCAAACGGATTTACTAGAATAAATGTAAAAATAAAAAGTAATGAAGAAACAGAAGTAAATGGAAATGGCCCAAATATTAGTGAAGAAGATTTACAAAAACTTTATGATAAAATAGATAATTTAAAAAATGGTGATATATTAGTACTTGCAGGAAGTATACCATCTACTGTAGATGATAAATTATATGAAAATATAATGAAGAGATTAGAAGATAAAAATATAAAAATTGTAGTAGATGCAACTAAAAACTTATTATTAAATGTATTAAAATATAATCCATTTTTAATAAAACCAAATAATCATGAATTAGAAGAAATGTTTAATGTAAAGCTAAACTCTATAGAAGATATATCTAGGTATGCTAAGAAGCTACAAGATATGGGAGCAAGAAATGTATTAATATCTATGGGAAAAGATGGCGCATTACTTCTTACAGAAAATAATGAGGTATTTTTAAGTAACACACCAAAAGGAACTGTTAAAAACTCTGTAGGAGCAGGGGACTCTATGGTTGCAGGGTTTATTGCAGGGTACTTAAATACTAATAAATATGAAGAAGCTTTAAAATTAGGTGCAGCATGTGGAAGTGCTACAGCATTTTCAAATGATTTAGCAACTAAAGATTATATAGATAGGTTAGTAAATGAGATAGAAGTTAAAAATATAAAATATGATAATGTATTATAAATTTAAATCATAGAAAGGTGATTAAAATGAGAATAACAGATTTATTAGATAAGAAGTCTGTAACACTAGATCTAGTAGCATCTACTAAAATGGAAGCTATAGATAAAATGGTAGATTTAGTAGGAAACAGTGGAAATTTAAATAATAAAGAAGAATACAAAAAAGCAATAATAGCTCGTGAAGAAATGAGTACAACAGGAATAGGAGAAGGAGTTGCAATACCTCATGCAAAAACTAAAGCAGTAAATAAAGCATGTTTAGCTTCTGGGGTATCAAAAGATGGTATAGATTATGAATCTTTTGATGGAAGTTTATCTCATTTATTCTTTATGATAGCAGCACCAGATGGAGCTAATGATACTCACTTAGAAGTATTATCAAGATTATCTACAATACTTATGGATGAAGAATTTAGAAATAGCTTAATAAATGCAACTTCAGTAGATGAATTTATAGCTTTAATAGATAAAAAAGAAAGTGAAAAATTCCCTGAAGAATCAAGAGAAGTTGTAGAAGAAGTAGTTGTTGATTCTAAATACCCTACAGTACTTGCAGTTACAGCTTGTCCAACAGGAATAGCTCATACTTTTATGGCAGCTGAAAGTTTGGCAAAGGCTGGAGAGAAAAAGGGAGTATCTATAAAGGTAGAAACTAACGGTTCTTCAGGAGCTAAAAATATATTAACTAAAGAAGAAATAGAAAATGCAACGTGTATAATAGTAGCAGCAGATAAAAATGTTGAAATGGCAAGATTTAATGGAAAGAAAGTTATAATAACTAAAGTTGCTAATGGTATACACAAAGCAGATGAACTTGTAGAAAGAGCATCAAAAGGTGATGCACCAATTTATAATCACAGTGGTGATGTAGTATCAAATAATGAAGATAATGAAAATGAAAGCATTGGTAGAAAAATATATAAACACTTAATGAATGGTGTTTCAAATATGTTACCATTTGTTGTTGCAGGTGGGATATTAATAGCAGTAGCATTTTTAATAGATACAATGCTTGGTCAAGTAGGTGGAGCAAACTTTGGTTCAAACACTCCAGTAGCAGCAACATTAAAGAGTATTGGAGATTTAGCATTTAGTTTTATGCTACCAGTTTTAGCTGGATATATAGCTTATTCAATTGCTGATAGACCAGCTCTTGTAGTAGGATTTGTTGGTGGTGCTATAGCAAAAGATGGTGGAGCAGGATTTTTAGGTGCTTTAATAGCAGGTTTCTTAGCAGGATACTTAGTTGTAGGACTTAAAAAGTTATTTAGTAAACTTCCACAGTCTTTAGAGGGTATAAAACCAGTATTATTATTCCCGCTATTTGGTACACTTTTAATTGGTATAATAATGACATTTATAGTACTTCCTCCAGTTGTAGCAATAAATAATGCTATGGTTAACTTCTTAGCTAGTCTTGGTGGAACTTCAAAAGTATTACTAGGTTTAGTATTAGGTGCTATGATGGCAATAGATATGGGTGGTCCTATAAACAAAGCTGCTTATGTATTTGGTGTGGCATCACTTGATGCAGGTCAATATGAAATAATGGCAGCAGTAATGGCAGGAGGTATGGTACCACCACTTGCAATAGCTCTTTGTACAACATTCTTTAAAAATAGATTTACTAAGGAACAAAGAGAGTCTGGTAAAGTAAATTATGTAATGGGATTATCATTTATAACTGAAGGTGCAATACCTTTTGCAGCAGCAGATCCACTTCGTGTAATACCAGCTTGTGCTGTAGGTTCAGCAGTTGCAGGAGCATTAAGTATGTTATTTAATGCATCGCTTAGAGCACCTCATGGTGGAATATTTGTTGTACCAGTTGTTACAAATCCTATTATGTATTTAGTAGCAATAGTAGTTGGTTCATTAGTAGGTATGGCTTTATTAGCAGTTTTAAAAAAGCCTTTAGATAAAGAAGCATAAAATACAAAGCCCTATAGAAATTTATCTATAGGGCTTTTTTACGCTTAAGGATATTATAATATTTTAAAAAATGTGGATAACTTCTGAATGTAAGTAATATCAATCAACTGGTTTTGAGCGTAAAAAAGATTTTGAGCAACGGACGAAGTCGTTGGCGACATGAGCGAAGCGAATTTTTTACGTATAAGAAACTATGATATAAAAATTTTAGATTTTAGGATAAGATTAATAAATTTAAAACCATAAAAATGATATTTTGAGCATTGGATGTGTGCGAAATATTTACCAAATACGTTTTTAAAAGTGGTAGCGAGTGAAATATCGTTGGCGGGATTAATTAATTTGACGACTCGTCGCCTAAGCGATATGAACTTTTTATTATTAAGGTTTATATAATTTAGAACTAGATTGTTTATTTTTACTATAAAAATATAGTTTGAATCTAAATATTATAAAGAAAAAGAGAGCTAAGAAAGGGCGTAGGTGTTGATATATAATGAAAATTTCATATATGAAAATTGAAATAGAAATAGTTGTAATAAGTAGTAAATAAATGTAATTTTATATTTTTTAAGACATTATAGAGATTTTACGATATACTAAAAGTAACAAAACGGTAACAAAAAATTGGAGGGACTATTATGAAAAAGAAACTAATCATGTCTACAGTTGCTATGACTGTTATGTTAGGCTTTAACAGATTAGCCTTTGCCGATACAATAAACAATAATGAGAATACACAAAATGATAATAAACAAGAATTAACATATAATAATGGATACGTAAATTCAGATAGAGTTAACTTCCGTAAAGGAGCGTCAACAAATTCAGATATCTATAAAGTATTAGATAAAAATACTAGTGTAACTATATTAGATTATGAAGGCGATTGGAGTAAGGTAAAAATAAATGATACTGTAGGATATGTTTATACAAAATATATAACTGCTGGTAATAAAGTTATAGATGCATCTAATATTGATGAAAGTAACACAGTAAGTTTAGATGTTAAGGCTACAGCTTATGCAGGAGATACTATAACATCTACAGGTACTGTACCGACAGAGGGAACGACTATAGCAGTTGATCCAAGTGTAATACCTTATGGTTCAAAAGTTTATATACCTGAGTTTGACAAGGTATTTACAGCTGAAGATTGTGGAAGTGCTATAAAAGGTAATAGAATAGATATATTTATGGAAAGTGAAGCAAAATGTAATGAGTGGGGAGTAAAAAATATTACTATCTACATGTTAAAATAATATAAAATCTTAATATAAAATATATTTTAGTAAATAATAAAAAGTAGCTTATTTAATCATAAGCTACTTTTTGTAATAAGTAATATTTTGAGCAAAGCGAATTTTAGATTACATACAAGATATTCCTATTACTCCAGGTCCAGAGTGAGAACAGATAACACATCCTATATTAACATCGTAAACATTTTTAACCTTAGCATGTTTTAATAAAGTTTCTCTTAGTGTTTCTAAATCTTCTTTGTTGTCTCCACAACCAAGGAAAATAGTTCTATCAGTTAAATCATCTCCATACTTTTCAATTAAAGAATTTACTAAACTAGTGAATATTTGTTTTTTACCTCTTACTTGAGATTTTTGAATAACTAAACCATCTTTAACATTAAGTATTGGCTTTATATTAAGTAAACTTCCTAGAGCAGCCTTAGTAGATGATATTCTACCACCTTTTTTTAAGTACTCTAATGTATCAACAGAGAATATAACTTCTATATCATTTTTTAGGTTTTCTAAGTTCTTAACTATTTCATCAACAGATAATCCTTTTTCAACCATTTCACAAGCCTTTATAACTAGTGGACCGGCACCTATAGAAAGGTTGAAAGTGTCAAATATAGTTATATTAGCATCTACATCTCCTTTTGCAAGTACGGCACTTTGGTAAGTTCCAGATGCAGCTGATGAACCTGCAAGATAAAGAATTTCATCATCTTTATATTTTTCAAAGAATTTTACAAATTGAGCATATGTAGCCTGAGATGTTTTAGGCATAGTATCATTTTCTCTAAGCATTTTGTAAAACTCATTAGTAGTTATATCAACTCTGTCTAAATATTCTTTTTCATTAAATATAACTGTTAGTGGAACTATATCTATATTGTGTTTTTTTATTATTTCAATTGGTAAATCCGTTATACTATCACATAATATTTTTATCATTATTTATAAGTCCTCCAAATACTTTGATTAACTAAGTAATATTATAGTATCATGAGACAAGCATAAAAGTAAACAGTTTTTTGATAATCAAAATAATTGATATGTGAAGAATTTTATAAAAGAGTATGACTTAAAAATTTTTCAAGTCATACTCTTTTAACTTTGAGATTTATATATTAATTTATTATTTAATTATAGCTATAAGATTTGAAAAAGATATATTTATACTTTTAGATTTTTTATTTATAAATATAGAAACAAGTCCAATCAATATATTAAGCAATATTATACAAAGAGAAGAAACTATGTAATCTGAATTAAAAATTATTGAAGTTCCTTTATATAAACAAATTACACATAATATTATTAGACATAAATATTTAACATGAGTAAAAAATATTTTTTTAAAAATATTAGAAGCATCTTTATATTTTTCAATATCTAAGTCACGTAAATTATTTAAATCTTTTTCAACTGATGGATTACAACAAAATGTTATAAACTCATTTGATATAAATAAAAATAGATTAAATAATGCTAAAAATATCATTGCAATTCTTAATAATAGATATAATTCGCTAACTTCTTTACTAATATAATTGTTAAATATAGATATACATACTGGGTCAAATATTAAGAAAAATGTAGTTGATATTTTTAAAAACTTTTCTTCTAGTAACATCTTTTTTTATTCAAGTAGTTTTGATATATCTATACATGTAAGTTTTTTTCTCATATAAATCCTCATTTCTTTCAAATAATTACTAAATTATATTATATGATAAAGTGTCGAAATATGGAATATGTTGGATATAAAAAAAGAAAAAAGTAATATAAATAATAAGTTAAACTACTATTTTATATTTGATTTTATTGGAGTTTGATATAACAAGTATTTTAAAGTATTGCTATAAAAAGGATAGAGTGAATATATATCAACAACAACTGATAAAGGAACTACAAATTCTTTATTAGGCTTTGATATAGTTATAATTTAAACTCTAATAAGATAAGAAAATTATTGGAAAAGGTTAATAAGGGTATAATAAATTAATATAAAATGCATATCATAAGTTTGATATAGGTTACAAGTTAATATAATGTAAATTAATAAGCGATACATAAAGGAGAAAAAATGAAAGATAAAAAAGAATCTAAAGACATAGGATGGAACTTAGACAATAGTTATTTAAATCTTCCTAAGGTATTTTTTAGTAAGATAAATTTAAATCCTGTATCATCTCCTCAATTAATTATTTTAAATGATACATTAGCAAAAGAGTTGGGATTAGATAGTAATTATTTAAAAGGTGAGGAAGGCGTAAAAATACTATCTGGGAGTGAAACTATAAAGAAAGGTGCTTTTATTGCACAAGCTTATGCAGGTCATCAATTTGGGCATTTTACAATGCTCGGAGATGGAAGAGCTTTATTAATAGGAGAGCAAATAACACCATCAGGAAAAAGATATGATATACAACTTAAAGGATCAGGAAAAACTCCATATTCTCGTGGAGGAGATGGAAGAGCAGTGCTTGGACCTATGATTCGTGAATATATAATAAGTGAAGCTATGTATAATCTTAAAATTCCAACAACACGTAGCTTGGCAGTAGTAAAAACGGGAGAACCTGTAATTAGAGAAACTGTAAAAGAAGGTGCAATCCTAACTCGTGTGGCGTCTAGTCATATTAGATTTGGAACTTTTCAATATATATCACAGTGGGGAAATAAAGAACAACTTAAAGAATTAGCTGATTACTCAATAAAAAGACATTATCCATATATAGAAGATGATGAAAATAAGTATATTAACTTTTTAAAAGAAGTAATAAAAGCTCAAGCAAGTCTTGTTTCTAAATGGCAATGTATTGGATTTATACATGGAGTTATGAATACTGATAATATGACCATTAGTGGAGAAACTATTGATTATGGACCTTGTGCTTTTATGGATACTTATAATCTAGATACTGTATTTAGTTCAATAGATGTATATGGTCGATATGCATATAAAAATCAACCTAAAATGCTAGGATGGAATTTATGTAGATTTGCAGAAAGCTTATTGCCACTTCTAGATGAAGATCAAAATGAAGCTATAAATATAGCTCAAGAGGCTATTTCTGATTACGATGAAATATATTACAACAATTGGATATCTATAATGAGATCAAAGCTTGGTATATTTAATAAAGAAGAGCTAGATAAAGCTATCATTGAAGATTTACTTAGTATGATGGAAAAGTATAATGAAGACTATACTAATACTTTTGTTTCTTTAACTACTAAAAATAATATGGATAAAGGTATGTTTATTAGCGATGAATTTAAAAATTGGTATAATAATTGGCAAGAAAGAGTAAAAAGACAACCAAATTCAAGTGAAGAAGTTAATAAACTTATGAAGGAATCTAATCCTTATGTGATTCCAAGAAATCATAGAGTAGAAAAAGCAATAGAAGCTGCTGATAATGGTGATTTAAGTGTTATGATGAAGCTTCTTGATGTACTTTCAAGACCATATGATTATTCAAATGATCAAGATGATTACACAACTCTTCCAAAACCTTCAAGTTGTCCTTATAAAACATATTGTGGAACATAAAATTAAATTATTTAAAAATATATATTTGTAATATTATAAATAAAAGTTCTGTTAGATAATTATGAGATTTATAATAGTTAAAAATAGCTAGGCATTAATATTCAAATGTCTAGCTATTTTATTAAGTCTGTATGATTTTGCCTATACATATGTTACTCTTTTAAGAAACTAATATTAAAAATATTTATATATAATAATTTTATAATTTATGATATATTAAAATTAGACTATGTTAGTTTTTGTTATTAAGATATGTAATATACAACTAAGGTTCATAATTTTTATATATTATGAAATAGGATACCAATGTTGGTATCCTATTATTATTTTATAGACCACTATATACTGAAAAAGCAAGGGGAGTGGTTCTATGATGAAATATATTATATATGGCAAAATCTACTTTGAGTAAGACATAAAGAGGAGGAGATAATATGAACTCATTTATAAGTAGTGATAATACGTGGATGCTATGGACGTTCTTAGTAGTTTGGTCTGCGATAAGTATAGTACTTGAACAAAGATACAAATGGGCATCTAAGGTAACAGGTGCAATTATAGCATTATTAGGAGCAATTATATTTGCAAATCTAAAAATAATACCAACAGAAAGTAGTGTATATGATTCAGTTTGGACATATGTAGTACCAGTTGCAATACCACTTTTATTATTAAAAGCAGATATAAAAAAGGTTAAAAATGAAAGTGGAAAAATGTTAGGTGCATTTCATGTATCAGCACTAGGAACGGTAGTAGGTACGTTTATATCAGCATTTTTACTAACTTCACTAATACCACATATAGCTGAGATAGCTGGAATGATGACTGGTTCATATATTGGAGGAGGAGCTAATTTTGTTGCCATGACAAATGCTTTTAAAACTCCAGAAAATATAACTAATGCAACAATAGTAGCTGATAATTTAGTTATGGCTGTATATTTCTTTGTAACTATGTCAATACCTTCAATATTATTTTTCAAAAACAAATGGGGTATGGCTACAGAAGGTGAAGAAAGTAGTGGAGGAAGTTCTACATATTGGACAAAAAAAGAGATATCATTAAAGGATATAGCTGTTTCTTTAGCAATTGCTTTTTCAGTAGCAAGTTTATCTAATTTATTATCTGAATATATCTCAGCAATAATACCTACTTCAAATATGATATTAAAAATAGCTAATTCTATTTTGGGAAATATGTATCTAATAATGACAACTTTAATGTTAATAGTGGCTACAGTGTTCTCTAAACAATTAGAAGAAATTAACGGAGCTGAGGAAATAGGTACATTTTTAATTTATTTATTCTTTGTAGTTCTTGGAGTACCTGCATCTATATCTGAAATAATAAAAAATGGTGCGTTTATATTAATTTTCTGTATACTAGCAGTGTCTATACATTTAGTTGTAACTTTACTAGTTGGTAAAATGTTTAAGTTTAAATTAGACGAACTATTACTTGCATCGAATGCTTGTATAGGAGGTCCAACTACAGCTGTGGCTATGGCTATAGCTAAAGGATGGAATAGTTTAATAGTTCCTACAATGATAGCTGGTGTATGGGGATATGTTTTAGGAAATTATGCAGGAATAATTGTTGGACATATACTTCAAATTATTTTGTAGTAATAGTTATAAATAGTTAAAGAGGTTAGAACTATGGCTGTATCCAAAGTCTAGCCTTTTTTACGCTTAAGGATATTATAATATTTAAAAAAATGTAGATAACTTCTGAATGTAAGTAATATCAATCAACTGGTTTTTATCGTAAAAAATATTTTGAGCAACGGACGAAGTCGTTGGCGACATGAAATGTTTCGCCGACACGTCGCTCAAGCGAAGCGAATTTTTTATATGTTTAATATTAATAAATAAAGAGAAATTAAAGCAAAGAAATCTAGATTTATAAAGTTTTAAATAGCAAAAAGTCTTAAGTGTTTAACTTAAGGCTTTTTTACGTATAAGGAAACTATATTATTAATATGATGGACAGAATAATGTTAAATTATGTTATAATATAATGAAATAAAGGAATTGGAGGGATTTTTTGGAAGATATAAAAATATCAATACGATCAATAATAGTTTATGAACTTATAATGATAATTGGATCAATGATAATGAGTAGTTTTGATATCACAAGTGATAATAATCTAGTTCAATTAATAGGAAATTCTATAATTCAAATTATATCATCAGGGTATATAGTTTATGTTATAAAAAAATTCTATAAATTAGAGAATATCGGATTTTCAAAGATAAAAAAAGATAAGTTAGTATGGTTTGTACCATATATTTTTATATTAATACCTATGTTATATAAATTTATAGAAGGGATTTATAAAAACATATCATACTTTAATATTACTACTTTAATAAGTGTAGTTCTTATATTCATAGGAACTGTAATAGCAGGATTTTCAGAGGAGATAATGTTTAGAGGAATGTTACTAAACACATTAAAGGAAAAAATACCTTTAATAAGTGCAATGATTATAAGTAGTTTAGGATTTTCAGTTATGCATATTACAACAATATTTGCTGGAAAAACATTAATTCAAGCTTTAGTTAATGTAATAGCTTCAAGTTTATTAGGGTTTGCTTTTGTACCACTGGCTATTATATTAAATAATATATTGCCTTTGGCAATTTTTCATACTTTATGGAATTTTATAATCATAGCATCTTCTACTATGGGAATAAATATATCAAAGGTATATTTATTTTGTAATCCTATAAATATTATAATATCAATTATATTATGGACTATTATCATAAAAAAGCAGAAAAAGAGTACATTTTCTAAAAATAAACTAGTATTTAGTGAAAAATTAATAAATAGTATATAAAAAAGACAGGTCCCGATTCCTGTCTTTTTTATGGAATATGAAAAATATTTATTAAATGAGTATGAGTAATATAATAAGGATGTATTTAAATTATGTCCAAATATATAGAAGTTATACATTTATTTAAAAGTTTTATAAAATTTATAGCAAGGACTATATCTTTACTATATAGACTAAAGTATAGATAATGTAAGTTGAGAAAAGGATTCTTTTTAAAAATGTTTGTATACAATTTGTAATAAAAGCATTAAATAGATAGTAAAAAGACAGGTTAAAAACCTGTCTTTTTTGTGGAGTATAAAAAATAAAAAAATAATGAGCATATTATGAGTAATATAATGAGGATTATATTTAAATTATTGACTAGATTTTGAAGATTATACATTTAAAATTAAATAATTATAAATTTTATATTAAAAAGTATATTATACTTTTTAGAAATTGAATATCTATAAATATAATAGGTATAAATTCATACTAAAATGCTATGAAAATACCTTAAATGTATGAATTGAATAAATGAACTAAATAAAGTGGAAGGGGATTAGCATGATAAATAATAATGTATTAGATATGATTGGAAACACTCCTATGATTATATTAAATAATATAGGAAATTCTAATCTATATGTAAAGCTAGAAAAGTATAATCCAGCAGGGAGTATAAAAGATAGAGCAGTTTATTATATGGTAGAAAACCTTGAAAAAAATGGAATATTAAAAAAAGGTGATGTATTAGTAGAAGCAACTAGTGGAAATACAGGTATAGCCTTGTCTATGATAGGAAGTTTAAAAGGGTACAAAGTTATTATAGTAATGCCAGAAACTATGAGTATAGAAAGAAGAACTCTTATGAAAGCATATGGAGCTAAGCTTATACTAACAGATGGTTATTTAGGTATGAAAGGCTCTATAGAAATGATGAATAAACTTTTAAGTGAAAATACAAATTATATAAGTTTAAAGCAATTTGAAAATGAATATAACCCTTTAGCACATCATGAAACAACAGGTGTTGAGATATATAATCAAGTTAAGGATATAGATATATTTGTATGTGGTGTTGGAACAGGCGGAACTATAAGCGGAGTAGGTAAATATCTTAAAGAGCAAAATCCAAATATAAAAGTAGTTGCAGTTGAACCTGAAGGTTCACCAGTTATATCTAAAAATAAAAAAGGCTCTCATAAGATACAAGGAATAGGGGCTGGATTTATACCTAAAAACTATAACGAAAATGTTGTAGATGAAGTTATGACTATAACTGATGAAGAAAGTTACAAAGGTGTTAGAATAATGGCACAAAAGGAAGGTATATTAGTTGGAATATCATCAGGAGCTAATATATATGCGGCATTAAAATTATGTGAAATGTATCCTGATAAAAAGATAGTTACAGTAGCACCAGATGGAATAGATAAATATATGTCTATGGGAATATTTTAATTATATAATTTATGCAATAAGGAAAGTAATTTTAATAAAAAAGGGTCGATTTAAATGTTTTATAAAATTAAAAAAGATATAGAATATATAATGGAAAATGATCCGGCAGCTAGAACGAAGTTAGAAGTATTTTTATTATATCCATCGATACACGCTAGATTAGCACATATGATTTCACATTTTTTATATAAGAAAAATTTACTTTTTTTAGCAAGATTAATTTCTCAAATAGCAAGATTTTTAACAGGAATAGAGATACATCCAGGGGCAACTCTTGGAGCAGGAATATTAATTGACCATGGTATGGGTGTTGTTATAGGCGAAACTGCAGAACTTGGTGACAGAATAACTATATATCATGGAACAACTTTAGGTGGTACAGGGAAAGAAAAGGGAAAAAGACATCCGACTGTAGGCAATAATGTTGTAATTGGAGCAGGAGCAAAGATATTAGGAAATATAAGTATAGGTTCAAATTCTAAAATAGGTGCTAACTCTGTAGTCATTAATGATGTTCCAGAAGGGGCTACTGTAGTTGGTATACCTGGGAGGGTTGTTAAGATAAATAATATATAGTTATTAAAAGTACTAAATATAAATAGATTATAATCTATTTTATACTTAGTACTTTTATATTATTCAACTAATTGTGCTAGTTAAGTATAATTATTGAAAATACTAAATCCTAGTAAGCTATATTTTGATAGTTAAAAAACTGTATAATTTATATAGTAATTTACGTATACTTAGTAAAACTTAGCACAACAGATTATTTACTTAATATATTAATGAATAAATTATTATAGTAAGATATAATTAGAATATAAAATATATAGACGTAAAGTTAGGAGGAATCAGATTTATGCTAGATGTTAAAGCCCCTAATAGTTAAAAATAAAACTAGGGGGCAAATTTATGAAAAGAAATTTAAAGTTAATGTATATAATATCATTTTTACAAGGATTAGTGTTTTATGCACCAATAAGCCTTTTATATAGAATAGAAAGAGGAGTATCTATAAGTCAGTTTTTTATTTTAGAGTTTATATTATTATTTGTAGTTGTTATTACTGAAATTCCATGGGGATATTTTGCAGATAAATATGGTTATAAAAAAACTCTAATTATATCTTATTTATTATTCTTTTTAGGAAGAGCTAGTTTATTATTTTGCAATGAATTTTTAGGTTTTTTATGTCAAACAATACTTACAGCTCTTGGAATATCCGGATCTTCAGGGTGTGATATAGAATTTTTATATAATTTCTGTAATCAAAATGAGAGTGAAAAAATATTTGGAAGGTACAATGCTTTTAATAGCTTAGCAGTTTTTATTTCAGCTATAACATCATATTTTTTCATATCTATATCAATGGAAGTTGCAGTATTTATGACGACTATTTCATATGGTATAAGTGTTATATTAATATGTTTTGCAAGTGATGTTAAGATCGAAAAATCAAATCATAAAAAATCATTAATAATAAAGGATAGTTTTAAAGATTTTAGTAATGTAAAGTGGATATTAGTATTTGTTATATCAATAGCTATAATATCTGAAATATCATATGGTATAAGTATAAACTTAGGTCAAATACACTTTGAAGAGATAGGATTTAATATTA
>ERZ857965.2266-NODE-2266-length-16607-cov-4.018608_pt1 | contig 16607 bp, 12 predicted proteins | sample MGYA00519758_ERZ857965 | MGnify/ENA primary metagenome ERZ857965 (study PRJEB31778, sample SAMEA3449381) | human gut metagenome | biome: human gut; feature: human-associated habitat; material: faeces | place: United Kingdom | collected 2010/2012 ... | reverse complement strand
ATCGTCTTCTTTACCATTACAGTGATAACAGCTTTCTTAGAAACAAACCGATGAAAGGAAAACTATGGGCAGATATCTGCCTGCCGGATGAAACGGGAGAAGAACCATTATGCTTTATTTTTGAAGGAAAAGAAAACAGTCTGCTCTATGTACAGGCGCCAATCCTTGGAAGCTTTTCTTCCGTTGTCGGACGTCATCTGCAGGAATCCATATTTTTGATTCTCATGGTCCTTGGAATGCTGGGAATGGGAATCGTAGCTGTGATCGTATTTCTGTACGCAAGACATCGGCAGATGTTGGAGAAACGCTTTCTTAATGTTGCTTTTTTTCTGATCCTGTGCAGTTTATGGTGTATTTTTGACTCAGGGCTCTACCAGATGTATGGACGGCAGAATGCCGCAGGAACACTGATCTCTTTTTATGCCTTTATGCTCCTGTCGATCCCGATGCTTCGGTTTGTGCAGAACACGGTGCGCAGCGAAGTACGGTGGATCCCGCAAATATGGATGTTCCTTTTTTACGGGAATACGATTTTGCAGGGGATCTTGAATCTCCTGTTTCAGATCCCTTTCATACATATGCTAGTCCTGACACATCTTTTATTATTTACAGGAGTTGCTTCCATGATCCTTCTTCTCTGGAACGAATACCGAAAGACCGGGACTCAGGAATTGAGTCTCTGCCTGAAAGCATTTGCCGTGCTGGGGATCAGTGGTGTACTTGCCCTCATTTTATACTGGATCTTCTCTATTTACTGGTATGATACGGTTTTTCAGTTTGGGATTCTTCTTTATATCGCATTCCTGTTCTGGGGGCTGCTCTGTAAGGTGGCAAATGACTCGCAGTTCCGGCTGGAACAGGCCGTTTACGAAAGAATGTCTTTGGAAGACCGTATGACAGGGCTGAAGAACCGGAAAGCTTTTGAAAAATGTCTGGAAAAAATCCAGGATGATTCTTTATTACTGGAAAATGCTTTACTTCTGTTTATTGATATCGCAGGCTTGAAAAAGATCAACGATATATATGGCATGCAACTGGGAGATGAGGCAGTCATCCGGACAGCACGAAGCATCCAGACAGCCGGGAATATGATTTCCGAACAACAGGCAGAGTGCTTTCGGATCGATGGTGATGAATTTGCAGTTGTTGTGAGCGATCCTCAAAAGCTTCCATCCGAGTGGATCCGGCTGATAAAAGCAGAAATGGAAAACGAAGCCCCAGGTAAATATCATGTCCGTCTGAAATTCGGATACAGCTATCTGAGAAAAACGGATGGAGTCCTCAATTCCGTCAGTGACTGGAAACAGCAGGCAGACAGGATGCAGCATTACAACAAAAAAGAGACAGCGGAGGCAGACTATGATCTATAATATTGATTTTCTGATCGCAGCGATCGTTATACTGCTGTTGATTCTGTGGTATTTTCTTGGTCAGAAAAGAGCAGAAGATCTGAATAATCAGATATTTCTTTTCTTCGCTGTTCTTGGCGTCCTGGATGTCATTGCAGAGTTTTTCAGTACCTACTGTATTACTTCGCCGGAAAGCGGCTTTGGAATAGCAGCCGTATTTATAACAACTGTATTTTATCTGCTGCAGGCATTGCTTCCTTTCACGTTCCTCTGTTATATCCTGTCCATGCATGACAATAAACTCGTTTCCACAAAGAAAATGCTGTTATCCGGTCTGCCGACACTGGGACTGATCGGTCTGATACTGACCAATCCGTTTACCGGGAAGCTTTTCTGTTTTGATCCGTCAAGAGGGTATGTAAAAGGGCCGTGGTACCTGCTGATGTATTACAATGCCATCCTCCATCTGACTTTTGCTATGCTTCTTATCATGATCTGGAGGAAGAAGCTTGGTTTTCAAAGAGTGAAAGTGTTTCTGGAGATCCTTGTGATATCCGGTGGCGGAGTGATCATTCAGCTTTTGAACCCTTTCCTTTTGACAACAGGATTCGGCGTGAGTCTCGGCATACTTGCATTATTCATTACCATCAACAATCCCTATGCAAACATGGACAGTCTTACCGGTCTGTACAATCATCTTTATCTGACCAGAAAAGGGAATGAACTGGTAACAGCCGGAAGATCTTTTCACATCATTACCGTATATCTTTATCAGATGAAACATATCAATAAAATTGCGGGGATCCAGGGCGGTGACTTTGTCTTGCGTCTGACTGCCAGAAAGCTTGGTGCATTATGCGGAAGAAAAGCCTTTCATATTACGGGAAAACGTTTTTTGATCCTGACCTCTTCCCTGAAGGAATATGAATATTATCTTGACGAACTGAAAAAGATCTTTGATGTGAACATAAAGCTGAATGTAGAAAATAAAAGTATCACGATCCCTGCGATCATAAGCGGTATCCTCCATGCAGAAAAACTGGGAGACAGCGGCCGCATCCTGGAATATGCCGAATATCTGGAATCCTTATCACCGCAAAACGGGCTGACCGAAGTGATACAGGACGACCACCAGACCATGAATGGCTTTCTCTATAATAAACGGGTGGAACAGTATCTGCATACGGCGATCGCAGAAGATTTGTTTGAACTTTACTACCAGCCGGTATATTCCACACAGGAAAAACGCTTTGTCACACTGGAAGCCCTGAGCCGTCTGCATCATCCGGAACTCGGATGGATCGCACCGGATGTATTTATCCAGATCGCGGAAAAGAATCATTTGATCGAACAGATCACAGATCTGCAGTTTTGCCGCGTCTGCAGATTTTTAAAAGAGCATGGAAAACTGATGGAACAGCTTCTGAACGTGAAAGTGAATCTCTCGTCTCTGGATCTGATGAGAACGGACTGCAGCAGCCATTTCATCCGCATCATGGACAAATATGGAATCCCTCATGAATGGATACAGTTTGAGATCACGGAAACGGTTGCGACTGAATACAATGCAGGTCTGAGAAGAGTTGCGGAGGAATTTACGGCCGCTGGCATCGGTTTTTGTCTGGATGATTTTGGTTCCGGATATGCAAATCTGAATACGGTAATGAGGCTTCCGTTTTCTGTGATCAAGGTTGACAGATCTCTGCTTTTTGATATCTGTAGGGATGAGAAACGGGCAATTTTCTATGAAAGCGTTGTAGAAACATTTCATAAAATGAATTATCATATCGTTTCCGAAGGAGTGGAAACACAGGAAGAAATGGAACAGATCAGCAGCTGGGGAGTCGATATGATCCAGGGCTATTATTTTTCCAAGCCGCTTCCTGAAAAAGAGCTTTTGGAATTGCTGAAGAAGCAGGATAATATAGAAAGATAAAATTAAGAGGGAAGGGAGATAGTAGATACACATGGGGACATCCGATTGCGGAGGTAATTCATCAGGCAGACAAATTAATGTATGAAAATAAAAGAATGTCATAAAGAGGAGAAAAGAAAATGTTACTTATTAAAAATGCAAAAGTTTATGCACCGGAGTATGTTGGAAAAAAGGATCTTTTAGTATGTGGGGGAAAAATTGAATGTATTGAAGATAAGATCGAGGATTTTCCGATCGCATGTGAAGTTATTGATGCAGAGGAAAGAATTCTTACACCGGGGTTTATTGATCAGCATGTTCATGTTACCGGAGGCGGTGGGGAAGGAAGCTTTCATACCCGTACACCGGAACTTCAGCTGTCAGAACTGGTAAAAGGCGGAATTACAACGGTTGTAGGACTTCTTGGAACGGACGGACTTACAAGGAGTGTTGAAAATCTTTACGCAAAAGTACAGGCTTTATGCGAAGAAGGGGTAAGTGCGTATATGCTTACCGGTGCATATGGATATCCAAGTCCGACTATTACCGGAGAGGTAGATCGGGATATCATGTTTGTTGAAAAAGTACTTGGCGTGAAACTTGCCATTTCAGATCATCGGGCACCGAATGTGACGGAAAGTGAACTGATCCAGCTTGCGAGCAAGACCAGAACGGCAGGTATGTTAAGCGGAAAACCTGGAATCGTGGTGCTGCATATGGGAGATGCAGATGCTGGATTGTCGCCGGTGTTTGAAGCTTTGGAAAAGAGTATGATTCCAATCAAGATTTTCCGTCCGACTCATGTGAACCGCAGAAAAGGTCTTCTGGAAGAGGGCTATCAGTTGCTTGAAAAGGGTGGATACATCGATCTCACCTGTGGCATCAGTGAAGACTTTTGTCCGGGCGGATGCATTTTAGAAGCAAAAGAAAAGGGAATCCCGACAGAGCATATTACCATCAGCTCCGACGGACACGGAAGCTGGTCAAAATACAGAGAAGACGGAAGCCTGTTGGAAATCGGTGTTTCCTCAGTAGATGCGCTGCGGGAAGAACTTCTGTATATGGTACATGAGCTTGATATGAAGCTGGAAGATGCACTTCCATATATGACATCACATGTAGCGGAGGCACTGGGATTGCAGGGTAAGAAAGGGACAATACAAAAAGGAGCCGATGCAGATCTGCTTTTGTGGGACAATGACCTGAAGCTTGACAGTTATATTGCAGGTGGAAAAATCTTTATGCAAAAAGAAAAAATCATTTGCAAGGGGACCTATGAAAAATAGGAATTGAATAAAGTACAACGTTAGCCTGTTAAAATATTCCCTTGCGGAAATGCCGGAAAAGCCTTAAAATAAAGGAATCATGTGTATACAGAAAGGAATATGCTTTATGGAAAAAGGGACTATTTTTAAATTTCATAACGATCTGGATACAGACCAGATCATCGCATCCCAGTATCTGTTGCTGCCGAATCTTGAGGAGATGAAGAGCCACGCATTTGAATCTCTGGATCCGGATTTTGCACAGAAGGTAAAACCGGGAGATTTCGTGGTCGGAGGAGAGAACTTTGGATGTGGATCTTCCAGAGAGCAGGCTCCGGGTGTGTTAAAAGCGTTAGGTGTAAAAGCTGTTATCGCAAAATCATTTGCAAGAATTTTTTATAGAAATGCTATCAATATCGGACTTCCTGCTATTGTCTGTAAAGACCTTCCGGATGAAGTAAAGACCGGAGATCAGATGGAGCTTCATATGCTGGAAGGAACCGCTGAGGCAAATGGAAAGGTTTATTCCTGCACAAAACTGCCGGAATATATGCAGAATATTTTGAATCAGGGCGGACTTATTGCGTCTCTGAACCGTGAGGAGGAATAGACGATGGGAATGACAATTGCTGAAAAGATCATTGCAGCGGCAGCCGGTGTGGAAAGCGTAAAGCCGGGTGACATCCATACAGTAGAACTGGATCGTCTGATGAGTAATGACGGAACTACACATCTTACCGTTGATATGTATAATAATAAATTAAAAAATCCACATATTGCAGATACAGACAAGCTGGTATTTATCGTAGATCATAACGTACCGTCTGACTGTCCAAAGACAGCCGCATCCCAGAAGAAGATGCGTGATTTTGCAAAGGCAAACCACATTGATTTCTGGGAAGGGAAAGGTGTATGCCATCAGATTATGATGGAAAATTATGTTCGTCCGGGAGAACTGATCTTTGGTGCAGACAGCCATACCTGTTCTTACGGTGCACTTGGTGCATTCGGAACCGGTGTTGGATGTACAGACTTCCTTTACGGTATGGTAACAGGGACTTCCTGGGTAATGGTACCGGAGACTGTGAAATTCAACCTGGTTGGAAAGCTGCCGGAAGGTGTATATGCGAGAGATCTGATCCTCACCATCATCGGTGAAGTCGGAGCCAACGGATGTAACTATCAGGTGATGGAATTTACCGGAGAGGGCGCGAAGACTCTGACAATCAGTGACCGTATCGCACTTTGCAATATGGCAGTAGAAGCCGGAGCTAAGACCGGTATTTTTGAAGTTGATGATGTGGCAATGGAATATTTAAAAGAGCATGGACGCGAGCCAAAGGCTGTATATCACAGCGATCCGGATGCGCATTATGTAAGAGAATATACATTTGACTTATCCAAGGTAGAGCCGGTTGTTGCAAAACCGGATTTTGTAGACAATCTTGCGCCGGCAAAAGACGTGCGAGGTATCAAGATTGATGAGGCATTCCTTGGATCCTGCAACAACGGACGTATCGAAGATCTCCGTGTAGGCGCACAGGTTATCAAAGGAAAGAAAGTATCTGAAAAAGTAAGATTCCTTGTTGTTCCGGCAAGTCAGACTATTTACAGACAGGCTCTGGAAGAAGGACTGATCGACATCTTCATGGATGCAGGTGCGATCGTGATGAACCCGAACTGTAGTGTATGCTGGGGAAGCTGCCAGGGCGTAATCGGTGAAAATGAAGTCCTGATCAGTACAGGAACCCGCAACTTTAAGGGACGTGCAGGACATCCGAGTTCCAAGGTATATCTTGGATCGGCTGCAACCGTTACAGCATCTGCCATTGCCGGAGAAATTGCACTGGCAAGTGATGTGTAAGAGACGAAATTACGTTTGACGAGGTGACATAAGATGGATAAATTTACAGGACGTGTATGGGTTCTTGGAGATGACATTGATACCGATATCATCATTCCAACTGAATACCTTGCACTCAAGACAATCGATGATATGAAGCAGTATGGCTTTTCTCCTCTTCGTCCGGAACTTGCCGGACAGATCCAGAAGGGGGATATCATTGTAGCAGGAAAGAACTTTGGTTGCGGTTCGTCAAGAGAACAGGCACCGGAGATCATCAAGGCAATGGGTGTGCAGTGTGTGATCGCCAAATCATTTGCAAGGATCTTTTTCCGTAATTCGATCAACAACGGACTCCTTCTGATTGAACAGCCGGATCTTTATGATGATATGAAAGAGGGCGACGAGATCACGGTAGTGATGAATGAGCATGTGGATTATAATGGCAAGGAATATCCGATTGCTTCTCTGCCGGAGAATCTGATGAGCATTATTCAGGCTGGCGGTCTGGTAAAAGCCATGCGCAAGCTGAATGGACTGGATTAACCGGAAAGGAGAAGAAAATGGGCGAGACGATTATTGAAAAAATTATCAGACACAATACAGGAAAAGCCGTAAAGCCGGGAGACATTGTGACAGTTAACGTTGACCGCGTGATGATCCATGATATTTTCATCCCCTTTGTGGCAGAAAAATTTGAAGAAATGGGATTTACGAAACTGCATGATCCGGACAAGGTTGTTCTGATCTATGATCATCTGGTTCCGGCAAGTCAGCAGGATGATACCAGACATTTTCGTACCGGAGATGCATTTGCAGATAAATACGGACTTACACATGTACACAGAAGTGATGGAATCTGTCATCAGCTTATGACAGAAGCAGGTTATGTTAAACCGGGTGATATCGCATTCGGAACCGACAGCCATACCACAACTTATGGTTGTGTTGGAGCATTTTCATCTGGTATCGGTTATACCGAGATGGCAAGTATCCTTGGAACCGGAACGATGTGGATCAAGGTGCCGGAGACGATCAAAGTTGTAATCGATGGTGAACTTCCGGAAAATGTCATGTCAAAGGATATCATCTTACGACTGATCGGTGATTTGAGAGCAGACGGTGCTACTTACAGAGCACTTGAATTTGCCGGAAGCACCATTGAAAATATGACAGTTGCAAGCCGTATGACAATGGCAAACATGGCAATCGAAGCAGGAGCAAAATGCGCACTTTTCACACCGGATGAGAAAACTGCCGAGTATTGCAATATTGAATTAAATGATTATCAGAAGAGTCTGGTTGGTGATCCGGATGCAACTTATATGAGAACGATCACTTATAAAGCAGAGGACTTTGTACCGGTTATGGCCCTTCCGTCACAGGTTGACAAAATCAGAAATGTATCCGAGGTAGAAGGAACCGAGATCGATCAGGTATTTATCGGCTCTTGCACAAACGGACGTCTGGAGGATCTTCAGGCAGCAGCAGAAGTGTTAAAGGGCAAAAAAGTTGCGGATTTTGTAAAACTGATCGTGACTCCGGCGAGCCGTAAGATCTACAAACAGGCAGCAGATATGGGAATCCTTACGACTTTATCTGAGGCAGGTGCGATCATTACCCATCCAGGTTGCGGACTTTGCTGTGGACGTACCGGAGGAATTCTGTCAGACGGAGAACGTGTGGTTGCAACCAACAACCGTAACTTCCTTGGACGTATGGGAACTTCTAAGGTCGAGATTTATCTGGCATCTCCGAAAACAGCGGCAAGCTGCGCGGTGGCAGGAAAGATTGTAAGTCCAAAGTAGAGGAGTTCACTATGAAAAAAATTGGATTTATCGGTGTTGGCATCATGGGAAAATCCATGGTGCGCAACCTTATGAAAACAGGTTATGAACTGCATATTTACGCAAGAACAAAAGCGAAAGTCGATGATGTGATCAGCGAGGGTGTAATTTTCCATGAATCTATCAAAGAATGTGTACCTGGATGTGATGCAGTGATCACCATCGTTGGTTTTCCGAGAGATGTGGAAGAGGTTTACTTCGATGAAGGCGGTATTCTGGAAAATGCAGATCCGGGAACCTATCTGATTGATATGACAACTACAAGCCCGATGCTTGCAGAAAAGATTTCAAAAGAGGGCACAGAAAAAGGATTCCATGTGCTGGATGCGCCTGTAACAGGTGGGGATACCGGAGCAAAAAACGCTACATTATCCATCCTTGTCGGCGGCGAGAAAGAAGATTATGAAGCTTGTGTGGAGCTTTTCAAAGCAATGGGAACAAACATCAATTATCAGGGAAAAGCCGGATGTGGACAGCATGCAAAGCTTGCTAATCAGATTATGATCGCCGGTGCCTTAAGTGGTGTATGTGAGGCTTTTTCCTATGCGCAGGCCAAAGGACTGGATCTGAATGTCCTTTTTGATTCGGTCTCTACCGGGGCAGCAGGAAGCAAACAGTTGGATGCTTTCGGACCAAAGATCATTGCCGGAGATTATGCACCGGGATTTTTTATGAAGCATTTCATCAAGGATATGAAGCTTGCGCTGACTGAGGCGAATATGAGCGGACTGAGTCTTGAGGTGCTGAGTTTGGTACTGTCAAATTATGAAGAGTTGGCACAGGAAGGGCTTGGAGATCTTGGGACACAGGCGCTGATCAAGTATTATGATGTGCAGGATGTAGAAGAATAATCGTATGTGATTTAGGGAGCTGTTTTGCAGCTCCCTGATATTTTGTGTTTCATAAACAGTAACGAGAAAACCCGCTGATCTTTCGACCAGCGGGTTTTCTTGTGCTTTTATTTAATTTCTAAAGGAATGAGAGTAAAGTGCGGCAATCGGGGTAACCCGATTGCGCTTACTTTATGAGGGGGGGAGATAGTTGTTTATCAACTATCTGACTCTTAGTATACAGATAAATTGTGTTCAAAATATGTCTATATCATAAAAGAAAAAGAAAATTTCTTAAGGAAAAATGAACTATCGATTAAGGAATATTGATTAGAGTACAATAAAAAAATCATTGCGAAAGTATTTTCAAATGTAATCAGATTCTTTTTACATCGTTGCAACTGCGGTAGTTTAATGGTATACTGGACATATTGCAAAAGTAGAAAATGGCAGCAGAAGCTGTCGGCAATGTTTACAAGGCTCATTGGGGTTATGTGAAATATATAAGAGAGTAATACGGAGGAACAGAACAGATGGATTTGGTAACAGTAAGAGAATTATACAGAAACAGAGAGGAATATCTGGATAAAGAAGTGACCATCGGGGGATGGGTGCGCAGTATCCGTGATTCTAAGACATTTGGATTTATCGTTGTAAATGATGGATCTTTCTTTGAAAACCTTCAGGTAGTATATCATGATAATATGGAGAACTTTGGCGAGATTTCCAAGCTGAATGTTGGTGCGGCAATCATTGTAAAAGGAACACTTGTCGCAACACCACAGGCAAAGCAGCCATTTGAGATCCAGGCAACAGAGGTTACAGTAGAAGGTGCGTCTGCACCGGATTACCCGCTTCAGAAAAAGCGCCACAGCTTTGAGTATTTAAGAAGTATCGCACATCTCCGCCCGAGAACTAATACTTTCCAGGCAGTATTCAGAGTTCGTTCCCTGACCGCATATGCGATCCACAAATTTTTTCAGGAGAGAGGATTTGTATATGTACACACACCGCTGATCACAGGAAGTGACTGCGAGGGTGCAGGAGAAATGTTCCAGGTAACAACACTGGATATGAACAATGTGCCGAAAAATGCAGACGGAACTGTTGATTATTCCAAAGATTTCTTTGGAAAAGAGACAAACCTTACCGTAAGCGGACAGCTGAACGGTGAAACTTATGCACAGGCATTCCGCAACATTTACACATTCGGACCGACATTCCGTGCGGAGAATTCCAACACCACACGTCATGCCGCCGAGTTCTGGATGATCGAGCCGGAAATCGCATTTGCAGATCTGGAAGATGACATGATCCTTGCAGAAAACATGCTGAAATATGTTATCCGCTACGTGATGGAAAACGCTCCGGAAGAGATGAATTTCTTCAATTCTTTCGTAGACAAAGGACTGATCGACCGTCTGAACAACGTTGTAAATTCTGATTTCGCAAGAGTTACTTACACAGAAGCAATCGAAATCCTTGAAAAGCACAATGACAAATTTGAATACAAAGTATCATGGGGAGCAGATCTGCAGACAGAGCATGAACGTTATCTGACAGAAGAGATCTACAAACGTCCGGTATTCGTTACCGATTATCCGAAGGAGATCAAAGCTTTTTACATGAAGATGAATGATGATAACAAGACCGTAGCAGCAGTTGACTGTCTGGTTCCTGGAATCGGTGAGATCATCGGAGGAAGCCAGAGAGAGGACGACTACGATAAGCTTGTTGCAAGAATGAAAGAGCTTGGACTTAAGGAAGAAGATTACGGATTCTATCTGGATCTGAGAAAGTACGGATCTACAAGACATGCAGGATTCGGACTTGGATTTGAGAGATGCATCATGTATCTTACAGGAATGTCCAACATTCGTGACGTAATTCCGTTCCCAAGAACTGTGAATAACTGCGAACTGTAAAAAAGAAGAATGAAGAAAAAGGGGACCGGGAACTGCATCAAAAGGGTGTGTTTTCCGGTCTGCTGTTTTATACGCAAATCTTTCTATATACGGAAAGGAAAAGTGAAATATGAATATTTTAGTTGTAGATGATGAAAAAGAAATTGCGGATGTCGTAGAATTATATCTGCAAAATGAATACCATGTTTTGAAATTTTACACAGGGCAGGAAGCATTGGAATGTATTGAGAAGACAAATGTGGATCTGGCGATCCTGGATGTGATGCTGCCGGATATTGACGGTTTCACGATTCTGAGAAAGATCCGTGAGAAATACACATTTCCGGTGATTATGTTGACCGCGAAGACGGAGTACCGGGACAAGATCACCGGGCTTACGATGGGGGCTGACGACTATATTCCGAAACCATTCAACCCGCTGGAGCTGGTAGCGAGAGTGAAAGCACAGATGCGCAGATACACGCAGTACAACGATGGTAAGAAAAGTGATTCTGAGAATATCATTGATTTTGCAGGACTCTTGTTAAATAAAGAATCCCATGAATGCATCTATAATGAGCAGTCTCTTCCGCTGACACCGACGGAATTTGAGATTCTGTGGATTCTTTGTGAGAATCGCGGAAAGGTGATCAGCTCACAAAGATTATTTGAAGAGGTCTGGCATGAAGAGTATCTGAAGAACAGCAACAATACGGTGATGGTACATATCCGGCATCTGCGTGAGAAACTCAGTAAACCGACTGGAAAATCAGATCTTATCAAGACTGTCTGGGGAGTGGGATACAAAATTGAAGAATAATTACAGAAAATTAAAACTGAGCATATTGCTTCAGACGGTTTTTATTACGGCCCTGACGGTGCTGGTTGGCAGATTTATTCTGGAGTATTTTATCGATGGTATTTATAATGACAGCTTTGCCAATGGCTTTTTGCGAATATTGGAAGCTTTTCATGTGAGTGAAGAGACCGCAACATCTTTGTATTGGCAGTGGATCGGCAATAATAAAGTGTTCTTTATGATCCTCGGTTTTTTACTTTTATTTTCGTTGTTTTTTTATGTGGCACTTTCAAAAATGACGCGTTATCTGGAACAGGTAGAAGATGGGATTGAAAATATTATTTCAGCGTCTGACCAGCCAATCCGGCTGATTACGGAGTTAAAACCAATCGAGGATCGTCTCAATGAGATTAAAGAGACATTAAGGAGCCAGGAGGAAGAGGCAGAAAAGCTTGAGCAGAGGAAAAATGATGTCCTGCTTTTTCTGGCACATGATTTAAAAACACCGCTTACTTCTGTGGTGGCGTATCTGAGTATGCTGGATTCTCATCCGGAGATGCCGGCAGAGGAGCGCGCCAAATATACGCAGATATCGCTGGAGAAGGCGAATCGACTGGGGGATCTTTTGAAAGAGTTTTTTGAAAGTATAAAGTTGAATCTGCAGGATATTGAACTGGATAAGGTGGATATTGATCTGACCATGATGCTGGAACAGATTGCAGACGAACTCTATGGGGTACTTCAGGAGAAGATGCTGACCTGCAAGGTGGAAGCAGAGGAAGAGATCCTGATCGAGGGAGATCCGGATAAGCTTGCCAGGGTTTTTGATAATATTCTGCGAAATGCCATAGCATACTGCCGGGAGAAAAGTGTGCTTCTGATCCAGGCCGCCAAGGAGGAGAACCAGGTAAGAATCTGTTTTGAAAATGAAGGAGATACGATACCGGAAGAGAGCCTGAAGAGGATCTTTGATAAATTTTATCGCGCGGATGCGTCGAGATCCAGCAGTACCGGAGGAGCAGGACTGGGGCTTGCCATTGCAAAAGAGATTGTAGAGCTGCACAAGGGACAGATCATTGCCGAGAGCAGTGGGGGAAAGACACGTTTTATCGTGACACTTCCCCTTAAAGGAGGAGTAGAAAGTAATGAAATTCATACACACAGCGGACATTCATCTGGGGGCAGAGCCGGACGCAGGAAGTTCTTACACCGCAAAGCGACCGGAAGAACTGTGGAATAGCTTTGAACGTCTTTTAAATATCTGTGAAGAAGAACAGACAGATATTCTTCTGATCGCAGGGGATCTGTTTCACAGACAGCCGCTTTTAAGAGAGCTGAAGGAACTGGATTATTTATTTTCCAGACTGACACATACACAGGTCGTGCTGATGGCGGGCAACCATGATTACCTGAAAAGTACGTCCTATTACCGGAATTATAAATGGCAGGGACCGGTGCACATGTTTTTGTCTCAGAAACCTGCCTGTATGGAATTTAAAGAGCTTGGAGTCCGCATATACGGACTCAGCTATGAGGAACGGGAGATCACAGAACCGCTTTATGAGAAAATCCTTCCGGAAAGAAGAGGAATAGCCTCCATCCTTCTGGCCCATGGCGGCGATGAAAAGCATATCCCGTTCCGAAAGAACGAATTACTGAAGCTGGGATATGATTATATTGCTCTTGGGCACATTCATCTTCCGGCAGAGCTTGCAAAGGACCGGATGTATTACGCAGGATCCCTGGAGCCTACAGATAAAAATGACACCGGGAAGCATGGTTATATCAAAGGGGAGATTAAAAATGGAAGAACCCGGACGGAATTTATTCCTTTTGCATCCAGAGAATATGTGCATATGGAAGTAGAAGCAGGAAGAGAGATGACCGGACGGGAAATGAAAGAAAAAATTTCCCTTGCCATACGGGAAAGAGGTATACAGAACATTTATAAAATCATTCTGCGGGGATTTCGGGATCCGGATATGATCTATGATACCGACCGGATGGATTCCTATGGAAATATTGTCGAAATCCTGGATGAAACAAAGCCGGCATATGATTATGAAAAGTTGAAAAAACAAAATGCAGGAAATCTTCTGGGCTGGTACATAGAAAGTTTTGCAGAAGCAAAGGATGGCAGTGTGGAGTCAATCGCATTGGCTGAGGGAGTACAGGCCATGCTGGAGGCAAAGGGGAGCAAATTATGAAGATAACAGAACTGATCCTGAAGAATTTCGGTAAGTTCACGAATAAGCAGATCCTGCTTTCGGATGGGATCAATATTATTTACGGAGAAAACGAATCGGGAAAAACAACGCTGCATACCTTTCTGAAGGGAATGCTTTTTGGAATGGAAAGAAAGCGCGGGCGTGCCGCCGCAACAGATACATTCCGTACCTATGAGCCTTGGGAGAATCCAAACTTTTATGCGGGAATCCTGCGGTTTACCTGTGGAGGTCGAAAATTCCTGCTGGAACGAAATTTCGATCGGTATGCAAAAGGTGGCTCTCTGATCTGTGAAGATGATGGAGAAGAATTGTCACTTGAGCATGGGGATCTGGAAATTCTGTTAGGTGGTATGACAGAAAGTGATTATGAAAATACAGTTTCGATAGGACAGCTCCGGGTACAGACCGGAGAAATACTGGCGGCGGAGCTGAAGAATTATGCGGCAAATTATTATGCAACCGGGAACAGCGAGATTGACCTCGAAGGGGCGCTTGCCCTTTTAAAAGAGCGGAAGAAAGAGCTGGAAAAAGAAGAACGTGAAAAGAGGCAGCTGATCAGCGAAAAGAAAGAGCGGGCAGAGATGGAGGCATCCTATGTCTGGCGGGATCTGCATCAGTTAGAAAATGAAGCGGAACAACTGAAAAGAAGCTGTGAAGAGAAACGCAGAGAATGGGAAAGCTGGGTAAATGAAGATAAAAAGCGGAAGAAACGGGAAGAAGCAGCAGGATATTTTGCCGGGTGGAGGATTCATCCACTGGAGGCAGTGAGTATGCTGGGGGCATTTTTTGTGACTTTTCTGCTTTTTCATAAGCCGTGGAATTTTCTTGTGGCAATCGTGGTGGCACTGGCTGAAGGGCTGTATGTCTGGAATTGTCTGAAAGATGGAAAGAAGAAAAAGAAAGCCAGATTACAGGAGATAAAAGAACAGGGCATTTCTCTCAAGGCAGATTATGAGAGGCAGAAAGGAAAGCTTGCAAAAGTACAGGAAACCTATCATGAAAAAGAAGTGTTGTATGAAAATCTGCAGGAACGAGTCGGCGAGTTCGATGAGATGAACAGTGAAGAGATAGAGCGATTAAAAAACAAGCAGGGTGTTGAACTTGCTATGGAACAACTGACCAGACTTGCCACACAGATGCAGAGCCGGACAAGCGATCTTATGAATACAGAAGTATCTGCAATCATGGATGCCATCACAGATGGAAAATATAACAGACTCTGGGTAGATGAAAATCTGCATGTGCAGCTTATGAGTAATGGGAAAAAGATATCCATGGATCAGGTAAGCCGTGGGACTCTGGAACAGATTTATTTTGCAATCCGGATGGCCGCAACAAAAATTCTTCACGAGGAAGAATGTCCGGTGATCCTGGATGATGCATTCGGCTATTATGATGACAGGAGACTTGCGCAGACCCTTCGCTGGCTGAAAGACAGTAAGCGGCAGGTAATTATATTCAGTTGCCAGAAGCGGGAGATGGAAATGCTGGAAAAGATGAGATGCGTATATCATAAGGTGATGTTGTAAAATGAGGAGGAAAGTTTTATGATTCGGCTTCAGGATATTGCAGAAATGGCAGGCGTCAGCCGTACTACGGTATCTAATGTTATAAATGGCAATACCAAAAGAGTTTCCCAGAAAACGATTGATAAAATCACGACTATTCTTAAAGAACAGAACTATGTTCCGCATATGGGTTCCGTGATGCTTTCCGGCCATGGTTCCAGATCAGATTTCTGTTACAGGATATGATGACAGTGTCTACGCAAGTATGGTTCGACCGAAACTGACAACGGTTCATCAGGATATTCCGCAAAAGGCGCATGTGGCGCTGAAACGTCTGCTGAAATTAATTCAGGGAGAGACACTGGACGAATTAAATATAAAAAATCCAGTCTATCTGGTAAAGAGGGATTCTGTCAGGGAATGACAGGATCCTTTTTTCAACTTTGCATGTATACAGGTAAGCCGGTGGAATGGTCTGGTTGTTTTTGTGCAGACTGTATAAAAACAGGAAATAAACTTTGTTGTCTTTTATAGTTTCGCGAGAAACCTCTTGATTTTGCTAAGATGTATGGGGTATCATGAATAGTGTTGTTACAGGAGCGGTTAAATAATACTAAACAATTATAAACGAGGAGATTTGGCATGGAGAAAAAATGGTGGAAAGAAAGTGTAGTATATCAGATATATCCAAAGAGTTTTAAAGACAGTAACGGTGATGGTGTGGGAGATATCAGAGGAATCATACAGAAACTGGATTACCTTAAAGAACTTGGGGTAAATGTATTGTGGATTTCTCCGATGCTGGAATCACCTCAGGACGATAATGGTTACGATATTTCTGATTACCGCAGAATTTATGAAGAATATGGAACGATGGAGGATTACGAGGAGTTGTTGTGTGAAGCACACAAAAGATCCATCAGGATTCTGATGGATCTCGTAGTCAACCATACTTCAGATGAACATAACTGGTTTATTGAAAGCAGAAAATCAAAAGATAATCCATATCGTGATTATTATATCTGGAAAGATCCGGTAAACGGAAAAGAACCTAATAACTGGGGCGGAGTATTTGGCGGTTCTGCATGGGAATATGATCCGCAAACTCAGATGTATTAT
>ERZ857965.2259-NODE-2259-length-16656-cov-3.353352_pt1 | contig 16656 bp, 15 predicted proteins | sample MGYA00519758_ERZ857965 | MGnify/ENA primary metagenome ERZ857965 (study PRJEB31778, sample SAMEA3449381) | human gut metagenome | biome: human gut; feature: human-associated habitat; material: faeces | place: United Kingdom | collected 2010/2012 ... | reverse complement strand
ACCGCCGCGGCCACGGCCGGGCCGACGCGCGGGTCAAAGGCCTTGGGGATGATATAATCGGCGCACAGCTCCTCGGGCGTGATGAGCGCCGAGAGCGCGTGCGCGGCGGCGAGCTTCATGGGTTCGTTGATATCGGACGCGCGCACGTCGAACGCGCCGCGGAAGATGCCCGGAAAGGCCAGCACATTGTTGATCTGGTTCGGATAGTCGCTGCGGCCGGTGCTGACGACGGCCGCGCCCGCGGCCCTGGCCTCGTCGGGGAAGATCTCCGGCGTGGGGTTGGCGCAGGCAAAAACGATGGCGTCGCGGTGCATGGTGCGCACCATGTCGCTGGTCAGCAGGCCGGGCTGCGACACGCCGATGAACACGTCCGCGCCGCGGACGACATCGGCCAGCGTGCCGGCCTGGCGGCGGAGGTTCGTGACCTCGGCCATCTCGGTTTTGATCCAGTTCATGTTCTCCGGCCGGCCGGCATAGATCGCGCCCACGCGATCACAGAGCGTCACGTCGCGCGCGCCCGCGCTCAGCAGCAGCTTGCTGATGGAAATGGCGGCCGCGCCCGCGCCGGACAGGACGATCTTCACATCCTCGAGGCGCTTGCCGACCACGCGCAGCGCGTTTGTGAGGCCCGCGAGCGTGATGATGGCCGTGCCGTGCTGGTCGTCGTGAAAGACCGGAATGTCGCACAGCTGCTTGAGCTTGCGCTCGATCTCAAAGCAGCGCGGCGCGGAGATGTCCTCCAGATTGATGCCGCCGAAGCTGCCGGAGAGCAGGTACACCGTGCGCACGAACTCGTCCACATCCTTCGTGCGGATGCACAGCGGAAAGGCGTCCACGTCCGCAAACGCCTTGAACAGCACGCACTTGCCCTCCATGACGGGCATACCCGCCTCTGGCCCGATGTCGCCAAGGCCGAGCACGGCCGAACCGTCCGTGATGACGGCGCAGAGATTGTGCCGGCGCGTGAGCGTGTAGCTCTTGTCCGGGTCGCGCTGGATCTCCAGACACGGCTGGGCCACGCCGGGCGTATATGCGAGCGACAGGTCGTCCTTTGTGGAGACCGGCACGCGGGTGTTGACTTCGATCTTGCCGCCCCACTGCTCGTGCAGACGGAGCGATTCCTTTGCGTAATCCATGCTTATGCCTCCTCCTGTTTCGGGTGCACCATATCCTCGGGCCGCACCCAGGCGTCAAACTCCTCGGCCGTGAGCAGGCCGAGCTCCACCGCCGCGGCTTTGAGCGTCTGGCCGGTGGCGTGGGCGTGCTTTGCGATCTTTGCCGCGTTTTCGTAGCCGATGTGCGGGTTGAGCGCCGTGACAAGCATGAGCGATGCGTCCAGATGCGCCTGAATGACGGCGTAATTTGGCCGGATGCCGCGCACGCAGTTGGCCTCGAACGAATCCATGGCGTCAGAAAGCAGACGCGCCGACTGCAGGAAGTTATAGATCGTCACCGGCAGGAACACATTGAGCTGGAAGTTGCCCTGCGACGCCGCGATGCCGATGGCCGTGTCATTGCCCATGACCTGCACGGCCACCATCGTGACGGCCTCGCACTGCGTGGGATTGACCTTGCCGGGCATGATGGACGAGCCGGGCTCGTTGGCCGGGATGATGAGCTCGCCGATGCCGCAGCGCGGGCCGGAAGCGAGCCAGCGCACGTCGTTGGCGATCTTCATGAGATCGGCCGCCAGCGCCTTGAGCGCGCCGTGGGCAAACACCATCTGGTCCTTGCTCGTGAGCGCGTGGAACTTGTTCGGCGCCGACAGGAAGGCGTAGCCCAGCAGCTCGGAGATCTCCTCCGCCGCCAGATCGCCGAACGCCGCCGGGGCGTTGAGTCCCGTGCCGACGGCCGTGCCGCCGAGGGCAAGCTCGCTCAGCGCACGGCAGGCCTGCACGATCATGTCGCGGTCGTGGCCGAGCATGGCACTCCAGCCGCTGATCTCCTGCCCGAGCGTGAGCGGCACGGCGTCCTGCAGGTGCGTGCGGCCGATCTTGACCACATCGCGGTACTCCGCGCTCAGGCGGTCGAGCGTCGCCGTCAGGCGGCCGATGGCGGGCAGAACCTGCTCCTCGAGCGCGACGCGCGCGGCCACGTGCATAGCCGTCGGAAACGTGTCGTTCGAGCTCTGCGAGCAGTTGACGTGGTCATTCGGGTGCACAAGATCTTCACCCAGCAGCTCATTGGCGCGGTGGGCAATGACCTCGTTGACATTCATATTCGTCTGCGTGCCGCTGCCGGTCTGCCAGACGGCGAGCGGGAAGTTGCCGTCGAGCGAGCCGTCGAGGATCTCATGGCAGGCGGTCTCGATCGCGCCGGCGCGGCGGGCGTCGAGCACACCGAGCTGCGCGTTCGCGCGCGCGGCCGCGAGCTTCACGACCGCGAACGCGCGGATGACCTCCGGCGGGATCTTCTCGGTGCCGATGCGGAAGTTTTCAAAGCTGCGCTGCGTCTGCGCGCCCCAGTAACGGTCAGCAGGCACACGCACCTCGCCCATGGTATCATGCTCCAGACGGTATTCCATCCTGTAACCTCTTTTCGCAAAAATCTCAGATGCCGCTATTATACGCCCATCTGCCCGCGCACCGCAACCCCGGAAACGCGCAAAAAGCAGCGCCGTCCGAAGACGGCGCTGCTGAAAACTGTCGGAAACCCAAGCGGTTTTCCGACAAAGGGCTTGCAGTCTGCTGCGCGCAGAATTTGTGTGCCGCCGGCGCACAAATTTCACACTTGCAGCCTGAGAAGTATTTTTTCCGCCGCACATATCGCCGGAAAAGATGACGGGATTTCCTTTCGCCGCTCCGGCGGCGAAACTCTGCGAGGCTTCTCCTTATCCGGCGCTTAGCCCGCGCGGCGCAGCACCCAGAGGCTCTGGATCTGCCCGGCGAGGGTGTCATAGTCCCAGCTCTTTTGGGAGTTCGTGGGGCTGTTCGGATCGTTGAGCGTGATCTTGTCGCCGTCGCGCCCGGTCAGGACGAGGAAGTGCCCGTCGGTCGTGAAATCGCCTGGGCCGACGACCACGATGATCGGATTGCCAACGTCGAGATTGCGGTAGATGCGGTCCTTGTCCAGCGGGATCTGCGTCACGTCCAGGCCGAGCATCCGCCCGCCCTCGGAGATGAGCGCCCACTTGCTGCCGCTGCCGGGCACGTTGAACTGGTGCTGCTCGGCAAACCGGCACATCCAAAGCGGGTCTTTCGTCGTGTCACCGGTGAGGTAGATCGTGACCATGGATAGGCACGTCGGCCCGCAGCCGGCCAGGCCGATGATGCTCTCGTTGTATTCGCGGTAGCCCCAGCGCTCGTCCCACTGCAGCAGCAGCGGCACGGTCTCCGAACCCGCAAGACCACTGAGGTCGATCGTCGGGGTGAGGTCTTTCTTCTTCGGGTAGTCGCGCACGAAATCGCGCGCGTCGGGATTGCGGGCATAGAGCTTCACGAGCGCGTCCGGATAATCATCGAGCGAGGCATCATTTTTCTCGGCATAGCTGTCCAGCTCGCGCTGCGCGCGCTCGGCCGTCGTCTTGCCGCTCGTGAGCAGACCGCGCGCAAACACGCCGAAGACGATCAGCGCCAGCAGCACCACAATGACCAGCAGCCGCCGGCGGCCGCGTTTTCTTGTCTTTCGGGACATGGCAGAGTTCCTTTCCGAATGGATGCTCCTGATTATACACGATTCCGGGCCGAAAATCTCGAAAAATTTCTGAAATCTTTTTTAAACACAAAACGGCCGGACGCTCTGAGCGTCCGGCCGGGAGGATCCGGGTGATTCAGTTGGCCGTCTCGCCGGACGTGCTCTGCGTCTGGCGGAACACATCGGTGAAGGCCTGATACGCGCCGTTGTTGCTCATCGGCGTGAGGTACATGAGCCCGTTTTCCAGCGTGCAGCGGAACATCTGCACCGTGCCGTTTTCGAGCGCGAGCGTCAGGTTGTCGCCGTTGAGCGCAAACTCGAAAGCCAGCGGCGTGCCGTTGGCATCCGTGTAAGTACCCGTGCCGTTGGTGCGGAACGTCAGCTCGCGGATCGTGCCGGGCTCCTTGACGTCCGTGGTCTCCTTGGCGCCGGTGTCCGTGCTGGGCAGGATCTGGCTGGCGCTGCCCTCATCCGTCTTCTTGTCGGCGTCCGTGCGCTCAAAAGTCCACGTGCCGGCCAGGATCTTGTTGACGGCGCTGTCGCCGGTCTGGATGCCGGACATAATATCTGCAGTGGCCGTCGGCGTCGCCTCCGGGGCGGCGGTCGCCTGCGCCTCGACGCCGCGGCCGGTGCAGCCGGCGATCAGAAGCGTGCAGAACAGAAAAATTGCGGTCGTAAGAAGCTGAAAACGTTTCATCAGAACAATCTCCTTTCCGGTGCACTGGCGATGCCGGCCTTGACCGGCGCCGCAGCGGTATCGGGCTGCCGCTCCACGACCACAAACATGGCCACCATGAGCAGCGCATTCGGCATCGGGCAGAACATGCCCGGGTTCGTCATGGAAATGAGCAGCATGGCAAAATAGGCCAGCGCAAACGCCAGCGTCGTGCGGCTGCGCTTGCGCCAGAGCAGGCGCACGCGGTCATAAAACAGCCAGCCATAGCCGACCGCGCCGACAAGCCCCATACTGCCGAGGATCTGCGCGATGAGGTTGTGGTACCAGACGATGCTGCCCTCCACGCCGAGGAAGATCGGCGCATTGTGCATCGAGCCAAGACCGCAGCCAAAGAGCGGATTCTTCACAAAGTCCAGCAGGCCCTGGATGAAAAACGTGTACCGGCTGTCATCCGGGGAGATGAGCGCACCGTCGACCATGCGCGAGGCGAACAGCCGCGGCACGAGCGCGATGAGCAGCGCGACCGCCGGGACCAGGCTGATGAGCCCGACGCGGCGATAGACCGCGCGGCGCTCGGGATTGCAGTAATACACATAGGCAAGGCACAGCAGCAGCATTGCCGTACCGAAGATCAGGCCGCTGCGCGAGCCGGTCATGAGCATCATGAAGTACAAAAACGCGACCGCGAGGAAGTGCCGCCGGTCACGCGCGGCAAAGTACGACACGGCGGGCAGCGAGATGAGCAGCATCGTCGCGCTGAAATTGCGGTACTTGAAATAGATCGTGGAAAAGTCCTGCACGAACTCCTGCATATGGCGCGCATAAAACAGCGCCACCACAAAGCCCGTGAACAGACCGCCGGCATAAAGGATCTGCAGCATCCGCTCGGCGACGTCATAGTCGCGCGTGCGGTCCGCCTCGCTGCGGCACAGCAGGTAGACCAGCAGCATCACAACGCCGAGGCCGAGAGAATAGTACAGCGCCGTGGGCGCGAAATACTCCTCGCGGGAGATGAAGCCCAGGCCGCCGAGCAGCGTTGCGACCGACACGGCCACCATGCCGTGCAGGCAGCCGCCGTTGCGCGGCGCGCGGGCGTAAGCACCGATGTGCACGAGCAGCGCCGCCGCTGCCAGCAGACCGATCCACCAGAAGCGAAGCAGGCTGTAGAGCTCATCGTAAAACTCCGTGCCCACCATGGCCAGCAGCACGACCGGGAACAGGACGCTCAGCAGATCGTCGCAAAACAGCAGCAGGAAGATCAGCGTGGACATGACGAGAACGCCGCCCACGACCGGCAGTCCGGCCGCCATGAACACCGCGAGCATCAGAAAGCAGACCGGGAAGTACAGCTTGCTGTGCCAGAAGCGGTCCGCCACGCTCTGACAGGCAGCGATCAGCGCCGACGCGCCGCCGACGCGCTCATCGAGAAACGCGCACACGCGGTCAAACGTCCGCGCGAACCCATGGCCGCGCCCCGCCTGCTCCGTATTCGATTGGACAGGTTTATCAAAAGCATTCATAAGCATCAAAAATCGTCCGGAAAGCTTCGCCGGGACACCCCGGCGCGGGAAGGAAAAAGGATTTGTGTAACCGGCTGATACCAGCCTAAATCTTCCCATCTTTCATTCGCGGATACATTATAGCGCGCCGCCTGCCGGAAGTCAATACTTAAAACAGATTTAACATTTCCGAAATCTTTTCACATGCGTTTTTGATGTATATTACTATATATTCTCCGCGCATTTTGTCGTATTTGCACAGCAAAGCCGCAGTTTTCCAAAAACTGCGGCTTCCTACTTGCCGAACATTTTAAGAACTCGGGGCGCGAAAATGTTACAAAATCATGACGAAGTCATCTCACGCCTGCGGAAAATGCCCCGTTTTGCGCAGCGCACGCACGAGATACATAGCGGCCACGCCGGTGAACGCGCCAGTGATCACGCTCGCCGCGACGAGCGCGGGCGCATACACCAGAATGGACGGCGTGCCCGTGACCCAGACGGCGACCAGCAGCTGCCCGGCGTTGTGCCCGAAGGCCGCCAGCACGCTCACGACCCACAGCAGCCGCTCCGGCAGGCGGCGGATGGTCAGGCACATGACGAGATAGGAGAGCACGCCGCCCGCGATGCTGAAGAGCATCGCCGACACGCCGCCGGTGAACACGCTGCCGAGCACGATGCGCACGAGCAGGATCTCCCCCGCCTGCCGCCGGCCGAGCAGGGCCATGGCGATGAGCGTGACGATATTGGCAAGGCCGAGCTTCACGCCCGGGATCGGCACAATGGGCGGGATCTGCGCCTCGGCAACGAAGATCGTCAGCGCGATGGCGGTGAACATGGCCAGAACGGCCAGACGCTTCGTTCCCTTCATGGCGACCCCTCGATCTGCACCGTCAGGTGGTGCGGCACGCAGGCGATCGGGATGGCCGACGTAGTGATCTTCCCCTGCTGGACGCACAGAAGATCCGGACAATCGGCCTGCGTGACGGACACGCCGTCGGACTCGACGTGCACGGTGTTCGTGCCCCAGTCGGTCTGCACTTCGATATCATATGGTATGGTCACGGCGCGCAGGTCGATGCGCTGATAGACCTCGCCGTCGATGCGGATGACGGCCGTCTGCCCCGTCTGCCCATGGCCGCGCAGCAGCAAAAATGCGCCGCCGCCCAAAATGGCGAGCGCGGCGAACAAAAGGACCCAAAATTTCGTCTGTTTCATCATAGGTTCATTGTAGGATGCCCGGCAGTGGTTGTCAATGGATTTTTGCCGTGGTATAATGGTTTGATTTTTTATCGCTTTATTATAAAATGTACCGCTCCCCGCGTGGGAGCTTCGGAAAGGAGGCGGACGCCGTGTCTGCCGTAACTGCCTATGCCGCGCAGGCCGCGCACTTCATTCTGCCGGTCATCGCGCTCATCGTGCTCATCCGCTGTGTCGCGTCCATGTTCTACGGCCGCGCCGAGCCGGAGACCTGGGGTCATCTCGTCACGCCGGACGGCAAGGTCTATCCCCTGCTGCACTGGGAGTGCCTGATCGGCCGCGCCCGCAGCGCGGACATCACGCTGCCATATGCCGACGTGGCCAACGTCCACGCCGTGCTCATGCGCAACGACGCCGGCGAGTGGACCGTCAGCGACCTGAGCCGCAGCGGCGGCGTGTACCTCAACGGCGAACAGATCACCGAGCCGACGCAGGTGTTCAGCGGCGACATTCTCCGCTGCTCGACGCACATGCTCAAGTTCGCCGACATGAGCGAAGAGCGCCGCGCCGTGCAGGAGCAGCGCCGCACGATCGCCGGACGGAAGGTCTCCGCCGGCGGCACGCTGTTTTTCCTGACGGTGTTTCAGCTGCTGCTTGCGCTGGAGTTCGTGTCCTCGGCCGACAGCGCGCACCTGCTGGGCATTCTGATGTCGTTTGCAGCCCTCGCGCTCACGCAGTGGTTCTGCTACGTGCTCATGCGCACGATGGACCGCTCGGGCTTCGAGGTCGAGACGATCGCGTTTTTCCTGTGCACGCTCGGGCTCGAGATCTGCGCGACGAGCACGCCGGACGATCTGACCAAGGAGATCATCCTCATCATCGTGGGCATCGCGCTGTTTTTCCTGCTCGGCTGGTGGCTGCGCGACCTGAGCCATGTCAAGGCGCTGCGCTGGCCGGCGGCCATCATCTCGCTGGCACTGCTGGCGCTGAACCTGTTCGCCGCGCGCGAGGTGTTCGGCGCGAAAAACTGGCTGACGATCGCGGGCTTCTCCCTGCAGCCGTCGGAACTGATCAAGGTCGCGTTCATCTACGTCGGCGCAACGTCGATCAACCGGATGTTCCGCAGCAAGAGCATCCTGCTGTTCATCGCCTTTTCCGCCATCTGCGTGGGCGGGCTGGCGCTGATGGGCGACTTTGGCTCTGCGCTCATCTTCTTTGCGACGTTCCTCGTCATCGCCTTCATGCGCTCGGGCAGCATTGCGACCGTGCTGCTGGCCGTGGCGTCCGCCGCCATGGCGGGTACGCTGGTGCTGAGCATCAAGCCGCACGTGGCGCAGCGCTTCGCCACCTGGGGGCACGTGTGGGAGGACGTCTCTGGCGCGGGCTTCCAGCAAACGCGCGCGCTGAGCGCGGCCGCCTCCGGCGGTCTGTTCGGGCAGGGCGCAGGCTGCGGCTGGCTGAAAAATATCTTTGCTGCCAACACCGACATGGTGTTCGGCATGCTGTGCGAGGAGCTCGGCCTGATCGTGGCGCTGTGCGCGATGCTGGCCATCATCGCCCTCGCCATCTTCACCGTCAAGAATGCGGCCCAGGGCCGCTCGTCGTACTACGTCATCGCCGGCTGCGCCACCGTGACGCTCATGCTCGTGCAGATGTCGCTCAACGTGTTCGGCGTGCTCGATATCCTGCCGTTCACGGGCGTGACGTTCCCGTTCGTGTCCAAGGGCGGGTCGAGCATGCTCTCGTGCTGGATGCTGCTGGCCTATATCAAGGCGGCAGACACCCGACGCGGCGCGAGCTTCGTGGTGCGGCTGCCATCGCGCAATAAAAAGGAGGCGCAGGCATGAACAAAGTCAAACGCCGCGCCATGAGCGCGCTGCTCGTCGCCGTGCTGGTGCTCGGCGGCATCGGCGTGTACATCGTGCGCTACATCGAACACGGCGCCGAGTGGGCGACCTTCGTCGCCAACAGCAGCGTCTATACCAGCGGCGTGCTCAGCACCGGCACGCTCACCGACCGCAGCGGCGTCGTGCTCGCAACGGCCAACGGCGGCTCGCGCAGCTACGCCGAGGACGCCGCCGTGCGCACGGCCTGCTACCAGGCCGTCGGCGACTACACCGGCAACGTCGGCACCGGCGCGCTCAAGGCATTTTCCAAGCAGCTGTCGGGCTACAACCCCATCACCGGCACCTACGCCACCGACGGGCACACCGTCGCGCTCACGCTCGATTCGAGCCTGTGCGTGACCGCCTATGAGGCGCTCGCCGGGCGCAAGGGCGCCGTGCTCGTGAGCAACTACAAGACCGGCGAGATCCTGTGCATGGCCTCCGGCCCGAGCATCGACCCCAGCAGCGACGGCGACGTGCCGGACGGCGCATACATCAACCGCTGCATCAACGGCTCATTCACGCCGGGCTCCATCTTCAAGCTCATCACCTCCGCCGCCGCGATCGAGAACATCAAGGACATCGACAGCCGCCGCTTTACGTGCGCGGGCAGCGTCGATGTGGCGGGCGTGACCGTCAAGTGCACGGGCGTGCACGGCAGCCAGACGTTTGAGGACGCGCTGGCAAACTCCTGCAACTGCGCGTTCGCGCAGATCTCGCTCGAGCTCGGGGCGGACACCATCGAGAGCTACGCCAAGAAGTTTGGCTTCCTCGATTCCCAGTCGCTGAGCGGCATCCCGACGATGGCCGGCAGCTTCACGAAGGGCGCGTCCGGCAGCGCGAACCTCGCCTGGTCGGGCATCGGCCAGTACGAGGACCTCATCTGCCCGTACTCCATGCTGCGCTACGTCTCGGCCATCGCCAACGGCGGCAGCGTCGTCGAGCCATCGCTGCTGCTCGACACACCCAGCGGCTCGACCACGAGCCTGCTGAGCACCGCGACCGCCAACAAGCTGCGCGACATGATGAACTACAACGTCTCGGCCCACTACGGCACGAACCGCTTCCCGGGCCTGAATCTCTGCGCCAAGACCGGCACCGCCGAGGTGGGCGACGGCACGTCGCACGCCTGGTTCACGGGCTTTTTGCTCGACGATGCGCACCCGTACGCCTTCGTCGTGCTGGTGGAGAACGCCGGCGGCGGCCTGACGAATGCGGGCGCTGTGGCCAACACCGTGCTGCAGGCGGCCGTGAACAAGTAATTTAGGAGTCACACATGATCGATCTATCCGTCCGTGGGCTCGTCAAGGGCTTTGAGCAGGGCAACGATATATTAAAAGGTATCACATTCGACGTCAACGCCGGTGAGCGCGTGGGCATCCTCGGGCGCAACGGCTGCGGCAAGACGACGTTTTTCCGCATCCTCTCGGGCGAGCTGCAGCCGGACGCCGGCACCGTGTCCATCGCCTCCGGGCGGCGGCTGGGGCTGATCTCGCAGATCCCCGTCTACCCTGACGGCTGGACAACGGAGGACGTGCTGCGCGAGGCGCACCGGCGGCTCTACGATATGGAAGCTCGCATGAACGAGCTCACCGCGCGCATGGCGACGGACGACTCCCCCGCCCTGCTCTCGGAGTACGACCGCCTGTCGGAAAATTTCCGCCGTCTCGGTGGGTACGACATGGAGCACGAGCGCAACCGCGTCGCCAACGGTCTGGACATCCCGGCCGCGATGCGCGCGCAGCCGTTCGACAGTCTCTCCGGCGGGGAGAAAACGCGCGTGAACCTCGCGCGGCTCATCCTCGAGGACACGGACATTCTCCTGCTCGACGAGCCGACGAACCACCTCGACCTGCGCGCGACCGAGTGGCTGGAGGCGTACCTGCTGCATTTTCGCGGCACGGTGCTCGTCATCAGCCACGACCGGTATTTTCTCGACCGCGTCGTGCAGCGCTCGATCGACTTTACGTCCGGGCAGGCGGAGTTTTACAGCGGCAACTACAGCTTTTACGTCGTCGAGCGGCAGCGCCGCTTTGACGAGCAGCTCAAAAAATACGAGAAAGATCAGGCCAAGCTCCAGCAGCTCACGGAGGCGGCGGCCAAGCTGCACCTCTGGGCCTTCATGGGCAACGACAAGCTGCACAAGCGCGCGTTTTCCATCGAAAAGCGCATGGAAAAGCTCGAAACGACCGAGCGGCCGACCGAGGCGCGCAAGCTCAACGTGCACTTCACGGCGCAGGAATTCCGCGGTGACGACGTGCTGACCATGTCGGGTCTGGGCAAGCGCTACGGCGAGCGGACGCTCTTTCACGACCTCGACCTGACCGTGACCGGCGGCGAGCGCATCGCCCTCATCGGCGACAACGGCGCCGGCAAGACGACGTTTCTGCGGCTCGTCATGAACGAAGAGACGCCGGATACCGGCTGGGTGCAGCGCGGGCCCTCCGTGCGCACGGCGTACCTGCCGCAGATCGTCCGCTTTGCCGTGCCGGAGCGCTCCATGCTCGACACGATGCTCTACGAGTGCAAGTGCACGCCGCAGGAGGCGCGCGACCAGCTCGGCGCCTACGGCTTTTGCGGCGAGGATGTGCTCAAGCCCGTGTCGGCGCTCTCGGGCGGCGAGCTGTCCCGGCTGCGGCTGTGCATGCTCATGCGCCGGGAAATCAATTTCCTCATCCTCGACGAGCCGACGAACCATCTCGACATCGCCAGCCGCGAGTGGATCGAGGACGCGCTGAGCGACTATACGCAGGCGCTGCTGTTCGTATCGCACGACCGGTACTTCATCGAGAAATTTGCCACCCGCATCTGGCTGCTTGAAAACGGCACGATCACGGACTACCGCGGGACGTATGAGCAATTCCGCGAATACCGCGCGCGCCAGACCGCCCTGCAGCAGACGGCCAAGGCCGTCGAGCGCAAAAAAGAGCCGAAGCCAAAGCCGAAGCGCGCCCCGAACACCACGCGAGCGCGCGAGCGCACGGAGCGCGAGATCGAAAAGCTGGAGGGGCAGCTCGCGGCGCTCGACGCCGAGAGCGAGGCCAACGCCACGGACTATCAGAAACTCATGGAGATCGATGCGCGAAAGCAGGCGCTCAATGCGCAGCTCGAGGCGCTCTACGAGGCGTGGGAGGCGCTGTGCGAATGAAACACAAAACATCTCTGATTGCCGCCATCGTGCTCGTCATCGCCGGCTGCGTGCTGCGTTTTGCGATGCCGGGGCACGACTTTCTGGGCTACACGCTCTGGGGCATCGCCGTGCTGGTATTTCTATTCCCACGGCTGCACCGCGTGGGGCGCATCGTGCTGGGCGTGCTCGTGTGCGCAGGGGTGATCGTGTTCGCGGTCTTTGAGATCCCCGTCGTGCGCGACGCGCGCACGGACACGGACGCGCACCCGGACGCGATCATCGTGCTCGGCGCGGGCGTCAACGGCAGCACGCCGTCGCTGTCGATGTGCAACCGGCTCGACGCCGCACTCGCGTATCTGGACGCGAACCCGGACGCGCTGGCCGTCGTCTCCGGCGGCCAAGGCGAGGGCGAGGACATCACGGAGGCCAAAGCCATGGCCGACTACCTCACGGCGCACGGCATCGACAGCGCGCGCATCGTGCAGGAGGATCAGTCGCGCACCACGCGCGAGAACCTGGAAAATTCGTTCGCCATCCTCCGTGCGCGGGGGTACGACCCGGCGAACGGCGTCGGCATCGTGACGAGCGAATACCACCTCTACCGCGCCAAACGCATGGTGCGGGCACTGGGCGCAGAGCCCGTCGGCATCGCTGCCGAGACGACGCTGCCGACCATGCGCGTCAATTACTTCATCCGGGAGGCCTTTGCCGCCGCGTATATGCAGCTGGCCGGCACCCTGTACTGAGAGGTGCCCTATGGAAAAAGTCAACGTATACGACTGGGACAAGACCATCTTCCCCGTGGACAGCACAGTGGCGTTCGTGCGCTGGTGTCTGCGGCGGCATCCCGGTGTGATCCGGGCGCTTTTGGGCACGCTGGTCCTGCTGCCGGGCTACTGGCTCGGCAAGGTGAGCAAGACGGCCATCAAGGAGCGGATGTACGGCTTTCTGCGCCGCGTGCCCGATGTGGACGCGGAGCTGGAGGCGTTCTGGGCGCAGAATTTTGCGCGCGTAAACCCGTGGTATCTTGCGCAGCAGCGACCGGACGACATCATTATCTCCGCCTCGCCGGAGTTTCTCGTGCGCATTCCGGCGCAGAAGCTCGGCGTGCGGCTGCTGGCCTCGCGCGTGGATAAACACACCGGCAAGACCGACGGCGAAAACTGCCACGGCGCGGAAAAGGTCCGCCGCCTGCACGAGGCTTATCCCGACGTCGAGATCGCGGAGTTTTACTCCGATTCCCGCAGCGACAGTCCGCTCGCGGAGCTGGCCGAGCACGCCTACCTCGTGCACGGGCAGGAACGCACGCCCTGGTGAGGGCAGGCAGAAAGGAGAACACTTATGTATTCCGCATCCAACTACCGCAGCATGGCGCGCCGCGCGCTGAAAAACTACTGGTGGCTCGCCGTAGGCGTGACGCTGCTGGCAAGCCTCCTCGGCGGGACGAGCAGCGGCTTCACCCCATCATTCAGCCTCACGGTCAACGGGGACGACCTGACGCAGTATTATCCCGAGGCCCTGCGCCACGCGCTGCGCGTATTTCTCCCCGTTTCCGGGATCATCTCGCTGGCGCAGTTCGTCATCGGCGGCAGCGTCTCCATCGGCCACAACCGCTTCTGCCTGAAGCTGGTCGACGGCGAGCAGGCACAGTTTGAGGATCTGTTTTCCGGCTTTGACATCTTCGGCAACGCCTTCGTGCTCAACCTGCTCATCACGCTCAAGGTGATCGCATGGTCGCTGCTGTTTGTCATTCCCGGCATCGTCGCCGCCTACCGCTACTCCATGGCGACGTACATCATGGCCGAAAATCCGGGCATGCAGGCCACGGAGGCCATCGAGCGCTCCAAGGCGCTCATGGACGGGCGCAAGGGCGACCTGTTCTGCCTTGACCTGAGCTTTATCGGCTGGGCGCTGCTAGCCACGCTGACCGCCGGCATCGGCTATCTCTGGCTCACGCCGTATATGACCGTGTCGCGCGCCGCGTTCTACCGCAGCCTGCCGCGCAGCATGGGCGACCGTGCCCCCAACGGCTGGCAGCCGAACCCTGGCCCGCAGCCGGGCGGCGACTGGTACAGCCAGAACTGAACACGAGTGCAAAAACAGCCCCGCAGCGGAACTACATTCCCGCCGCGGGGCTGTTTCTTATGCAAGGATTGACTATTTCCCTGTTTCCGGTTACACTCGAACCATAGATCTGTTTCGGACAACATCTTTGGGAAGGGAGAAAACACAATATGTGGAGAAAACTAAGCTGCCTGCTTCTGTGCATCGCCATGCTGGCAGGAGTCGCCGGGTGCGGCCAAGCCGCCTCCGACACCGGAAAATCCGAGGGAAAAACCGTGGACAAAGTGACAAGCACCGACAACGCAGCGGCCGCCGACACGGCGGCGCAGAACAAGGCATACGGCGCCGCGCTGTGGGACATTTACCTGTACGGCATCCTCCCGGACAACTCCAAGCTGGACTATAGCAGCACACAGCAGGCGGAAGAAAACACATTTGCCATCTATGACGTAGATCACGACGGCCGCGAGGAGCTGATCGTTCAGTGGAGCGCGCACGCTGCGATGGCCAGCAAGATGTGCCTCATTTACGGCTACGACAACGGAAAGCTCCATGAAGAGCTGTCCGAATTTGTTGACACGCGCTTTTACAGCAACGGCGCCGTGGAAGCAAGCTGGTCGCACAATCAGGGCCTGGGCGGCCGCATCTGGCCGTAAAACGTCTACACCTATGACGCCAAGACCGACAGCTACCGTCACTTCGGCGCCGTGGACGGCTGGGACAAGAGTTATATGAGCACATATTACGGCGGCGGTGAACCCTTCCCCGACGATCTGGATCAGGACGGGGACGGTCTCATCTACTTCCTCTACTCCGGCGAAGAGATCCCCACCTTCGGCGACGAGGCCAACGCGCAGAGAGCGGACGGACGGGAATACGAAGCCTGGCGGCAGTCGTACCTCAACGGTGCAACGGAGATCACCCTGCCCACGAAGTACATCACGCCGGACAACATCACGCCCCTCGGCTGCCCGATGCCCTGAAGCGCGCCGGTATACCACGGACTTCCATAAGCGAACCCCCTCCGCAGGTCGTATCCCTGCGAAGGGGGTTCGGTTTTGCGCCGTCAGGCAAAATAGCCCGCATCCTCCAGCACCGGGCAGGACGCGAAGAGCTGGCGCACCGCGCTCTCGTACTCTATCATGTCCTGCGCCTTGCGGATGCGGCGCAGCGGCCGCTCGGCATCCGCGAAGCTGCAGCCGAGATAGCGCCACGCCTCCTTCATGCGAAACAGCAGCGCGCGCCGGTCGGGAATGCGCGCGCTCGTGGCCGCATAGAGCCGGTCATGAAACGCCTGAAACTGCGCCGCCGTCGGCTCGACACCCGTGCGCAGCTGGCCGATAAGGCCGGGGTTGGCGGCCAGCCCGCGGCCGAGCATGATGCGCTCCACCGTCGGAAAGCGCGCCTGAAACGCGCGCACGGCCGGAGCGTCGAACAAATCGCCGTTGTAGCACACCGGGGCGCGGCTGTGCGCGAGCGCGTAGGCAAACATGTCGAGATCCGGGTGGCCGTGATACTGGTCGGCCTGCACGCGCGGGTGCACGATCAGCTCGCAGATCGGGTAGTCATTATACAGCTCCAGCAGCGCGGGGAATGTCTCCGCCGTCGTCTTGCCGAGCCGCGTCTTGACCGACACCGGCAGCGGACAGGCGGCAAACACGGCGTCGAAAAACCGCCGCAGCAGATTCGGCTCCGTGAGCAGACCTGCGCCCTTTTTCTTCACCGTGACGGTGTTCGACGGGCAGCCGAGGTTGAAGTTCACCTCGTCGTAGCCCATATCAGCGAGCTGCCCCGCCATCCAGAGAAAGTCCTCGGCGCAGTGGCCCATGAGCTGCGGCACGACACGGATACCCGCGTTGTGCGCAGGCTCGATCTCGCGCAGCTCGCGCGGGGAAAACGTGCGGTTCGCCGTCGGCGAGAGAAACGGCGTATAGTAGCTGTCCGCCGCGGGGAACGTCTGCCGCTGCGCCTGCCGGAACAGGTCGCCGGTCACGCCCTCCATCGGCGCGCAGAGATACTGCATGGTCATCACCTCATCATCCGGCCCATGATAGCGGAAAATCCACCCCGCGTCAAGCTTTACAAACCCGCCGCCGTCAGGTATGATAAAGGGTACACGCATCCAAGGGAGGGGTTACATGGGATATCAAAGCGATCTGGAGATCGCCCAGCGCTGCACGATGCAGCCGATCTGTGACATTGCACGCACCGTCGGCATCGACGATGCTGATATAGAGCCGTATGGCCGCCATAAGGCGAAGGTGGCCCTGTCCGTGCTCGGGCAGCCGCCGCGCGGAAAAGGCAAACTGATCCTCGTCACGGCCATCACGCCCACGCCCGCCGGCGAGGGCAAGACGACCACGACCATCGGTCTGGCCGACGCGCTGCGCCGCATCGGGAAGGACGCGGCCGTCGCGCTGCGCGAGCCGTCGCTCGGCCCGGTATTCGGACGCAAGGGTGGCGCGACCGGCGGCGGCTACGCGCAGGTCGTGCCGATGGAGGACATCGACCTGCACTTCACCGGCGACTTCCACGCCATCGGCGCGGCGAACAACCTGCTCGCCGCCA
>ERZ857965.2256-NODE-2256-length-16680-cov-56.348331_pt1 | contig 16680 bp, 7 predicted proteins | sample MGYA00519758_ERZ857965 | MGnify/ENA primary metagenome ERZ857965 (study PRJEB31778, sample SAMEA3449381) | human gut metagenome | biome: human gut; feature: human-associated habitat; material: faeces | place: United Kingdom | collected 2010/2012 ... | reverse complement strand
CCGCAGCCGTCGGAGCGGTGCTTAAGCCGTAAGGCGGGAATTGTGCGGTGTTGCCATAAGGCTGCGGAACGGTCAATCCCGTTCCCTACAGCATTTTTTCAGCATGTGGCTAATGATACAGTGCCCTATCGTGCTTTTCATCCGCGGATGGATTTCAAAGTTTTATTTTACACCTTCACAAGTATCTCCCCCGCACCGGAATCCGATTGCCCTTCTCCCCTATCCCCCAACCGCGCGTACCGTTCATCTTCATCCGCTCCCCCACCCCAAAACAAAAAGCATGTGCCCCCTTATCTCTATCATAAGGTGGGCACATGCCGTTACATTATCATGATTTTATCACGCCAAAGTCATCAGGCAATGCAGCCATCGGCAAAGCTGTTGCGCTTGGCTTTCTCTTTCTGCTGGTTGCGCTTGGCGATGATTTCTTTGCTCAGGCCAATACGGTTGGTCTTGAAGTGGAAGAACGGGCGTTCCGGTACGGTGAAAATCTCCACCGGACGCATGTAACGTTCCGGCAGGCAGGCATTGATCTTATCGCGCACATCGTCCAAGGTGTAGCCATCTTTGAGCTGGACGTACAGGTACGGCAGGAAGCAGCCCTCGTGCTCATCATCCGGCACGATAACAAAGAACTCGTCCTTGATGCCCTTGATGTCGGCATCGGCCACGATGTTCTCCAGCGGCTGCACCATCAGGTCGCCGCCGCCAAAGCGCGGGGATGCGCCGCGGGTCATCGTGTAGAGCACACCGTCCTCGGACATATAGCCAATATCGCCGGTGTGCAGCCAGGTCTTGCCGTCTGCGTGGACCTGCAGTGCCTTGGCGGTTGCTTCGGGGCGGTCATAGCCCAGCATCACGCCGGGGCCCGTCATGCAGATCTCACCGGGGGTATTGTAGGTCAGCTCTTCCTGGGTGCCGGGCTTGAAGATGCTGATGACGCTGTGGATCATCGGCACACCAACGTTGCCGTCACGCACCGGGAACGGAGCCATGGGCAGAGTGGCGTTGGAGCCGGCCTCGCTGCTGCCGTAGCCGGCAGTAAAGCGCAGGTTGCAGTTATGCTGCTTGAGGAACTCCTCAACATTGCGCAGCTGCTTGTTGTTGAATGCCTCGCAGCCGGCGCCGATGGCCAGCATGTGGGACATATCATAGTCAGCCGGAAGACGCTTGCTGCGGCGGATAACCTCCACAAACATGGGGATCAGGGGCCAGTTGTTGGGGCGGTAGCGCATCATTTCCAGGTCAACATCGTACACATCCACAAACGGATCCAGAATGAGCAGCATACCGCCGGCCAGGGGCAGCAGCATCATGGAAACCACAACAGCGATCAGAGCCGGGGGCAGGATGGTCAGCAGCCAGGTGGGGCGGAATTTATCCGAAGCGCCATAAAAGTTCATCTGGGCCAGCACGCCGATGATGCTGTGTGCAGAATGGATGACCTGCTTGGAAGGGCCGGTGGAACCGCTGGTGTAGGCGCGCAGCAGCGGGCGGTCAATGTTGACAGGAGCGGGCACAAAGCCGCGAAAACGCTGGCCCATGTTACAGAAATCAGCCCACATCATGGTATCAGAGCCACGGGCGGGAACATCCGGATACAGGGCATCCAGGGAATGCTGCAGGTAAACCGGCATAGCGGCGCGGTCGCCGCTTTCCAGAGCGGGAACGATAACATAGGTATTCACGTTGGTCTGCTCACGGTAGGCTTCGATTTCGGCCTTGGAGAAGAAGTCGTGAACAAAAATCACCTTGGCATTGGCTTTCTGAACAGCTTCAATGTTTTCTTCCAGGGTGTTGTCACGGCACAGCAGCGAAGCGCCGATGCGCTCGGCTGCCAGCAGCAGATAAATGAATTCCGGCACAGAACGCAGGAACACGGGGATCTGGTCCCCCTGCTTGATGCCAAGCACCTGCAGAGCGCGGGCGGTGGCGTCCACCTTACGGAACACAGTACCCCAGGTGATATCCACGCCATAGTAGTGCATGGCAACCACGTTAGGGTCTGCAGCGCGCACGGAGAGGTACTGCTCCACGGTGCAGGCCGGAACCTGGATACCGCGCAGAACATCCGGATAGAACTTCATCCAGGGGCGGTCAATGCTGGGCTTGCCAGTCAACATCGCGTTTTCATTCATTGCAATTTCCTCCAAATGTCTTTCCCTTATAGTTGCAGGGAATTAAATTATCCAAATCAAATCACGCCAAACCTTTATGGCGCTTTCCCCTGCTGTGCACATCGTTGCACAGCGTCGCCGAACCATAATGCTACAATTATCTTCGGTGCTGAACATAGTATACCATTCCTGTTTACGGAAAGCACGAGAATCCCATGGCACAAATTTCCAGAAATTGATTCCGCATGATTCACTTTTTTCACATGGATTTTCACGCTTTGGCATGGAGTTTTTTTGCAATTTCATTTTCCTCGGTGCAACAAAAGCCCCAGCTACCGCAGCAGCCAGGGCTTTATGTTTATGCGTATGTATGTTGTATTTTTAGATTTTGTTCATCCAGGTCTCTTGCAGTTCTTCCATTTCATCACTTTTGGCGCGGGTAATCAGATGGATTCCCTGCAGGACATGATGGATGTGCTCCGCAATGGCGTTGCGCTCTTTTGTCACGTTCTGCTCATCCAAATTCCAGACCTGATCAAAATATTCACTCAGGCGGTCTTCCATCACACTGTTGTTGACCATTGCAATCCGGTTGATGGGGCAGTTGTTATCCAGCCGAAGATACGATGCAGCGCCAGAAAGAAACATATTGGGGTCTGCCACATACTGGAAATCGTTCACAATGCGGCCGCTGATCAAGCGGAATTCAAGTTTTTCACGCTGCTTGCAAAGCTGCAGCACATAGCTGATGCACCGGCTGCGCTGATCCGGGGTAAGGCTGACCTTGTAACTGAAAAAGTCCAGCTCGCCGGAAACCGCCATGGAGGAAAATGCAGCTTCATAAATCAGGATGCGGATGTTTGTTTCCTCCACCACACCTTTGGCAAGGTTGTGTACGCTACGCAGCTCCGCAGGGGTAGCACCCAAAAAATCTTTCAGCTCGGCCTCGTGGGCGGTCAGGATCTCTTCAAACAAGTCATCCGGCAGCAGAAGCTCATTCAGGTGGCCGAACATCCACCGCAGATTGGAGGCCAGCAGCGTGTGCATATAGTCGTACTGGCTGATCAGCTGGCGCATGCTGGTATCGCGGAAAAGCTGGTCATCCCGCACGCAGAGCTTGGAGAAGTTATCATACAGGCTTTCGCAGTTCTGCGGGTCCTCGGTGGCGGTAACGGCAGCGCAGCGGCTGTGGCTGACCAGCAGGCCGGTAATGGCAAAATCGCCCTTGACCACAAACACCGCGCGCCCGGCAGCCGCGGTGCTGCCAAACAGCTTGAAATGAATATGGCTGAAGTTGGTCAACACGTTAATAATGAGCGCGGCATCATAGATGGGGTCCCATTTTTCGCGGCTGATATCGATCATCAGCTTGAAATAGACGTTATCATAGCTGCGCTGGTCCACCAGCTGGCCGTTTTGCAGGTTGGCAACTTTCAGGCGGTATTCGCGCGCCATTTCCATCAGGTCCATCACAGCCACAATGTCCAGCTGGCTGACGCGGCGCAGCACGGGGTGCGCCATTTTTGTCAGGTATTGCAGCATGTTCAGCTCGGCCCAAAAGTCCGTATAGGGGCCAATGCGCGCCTCGCCGCTGTCCAGTTCCTCTTGCAAATAATCATATTCAGCAATCAGGTTATCATAAATGGCGGCTTTCAGGTCACTGGGGATGCTAACGCTGTATTCCCGCAGCAGCAGGTCACGGCCATCATCGGTGGCTTCATCCACCACGCAGGCACTGATGCCCTCCATCACGCGCTTTTCAGTCTTTTTGGCAGGCAGCATGCGGCCGCTGACCCATTTGCTGATATAGGAAACATCGTATTGCAGGCGCTTGGCCAGGGTATAGTTCTTGACCTCCGCAACTTCCAGCAAATGCTCCAGCAGAATGCTGAATCTATTTTTATCTTCCATTGCACCAAATCCTCTTCACCCATTTAGTTTGCACTTTTCTTTTATTCTATTATACAAGTTCCATATTTCGATTGCAAATTCAAATGATAACAGGTAAGGAAAAAATGAAGAAAATATATTAAAATCTTTCACAATTCGCGGCCGCATTCTTTGGCATCCATGCCAGTTTGTTGCTTTTTTGTTGTTTGAACTGACAAAGTTTGTTTGTTCTGCTTGTGATATCCTCCAAAAATTATACTTCGCGCGCCATATTTGCCAAATTTAGCCGCAGCTTTTTAGTAGGTTTTGCCCTTGCACCGGCCTGATGTGTTCGCCATGTTTTTGTGTGTTGCCTTTATTATGCGGGTAAGGTAAATTGCGATTTTTTAATAGTGTACTATTTCTAGGGCAATACCGCATAATTCTAAGTGCCGATACGGCGAGCGAGGTGCGGCAGATGCCAAGCCAAAAGCGCAGATAATACTGGATGTCTTATCGAGCATTTTGGCAACGCAGATGCCGTGCCGCAGCTGCCGGAGCGGTGCTTAAGCCGCAAGGCGGGAATTGTGCGGTATTGCCTTAGGTTTGCGGCAAGGAACCACCCCTCAGGCCGCTTCGCGTCCAGCTCCCCTCCAGGGGAGCCACCACAATCATGGGGTCCCCCGCCCTACTGGCCTGGCAAATATTTCACCGAACCTATGCCCACAAATACAAAAATGCCGCAGCAGACTGTTACGTCTGCTGCGGCATTTCTATTTAGGGGTTAATGGGCTGGGTTACAGCTCATTGTTCCGGCTGTGGGATTACTGCCGAATGCCGGTGTTCTTATCGAAATGATAAGTGCGGCCATCGATGACTGCATCGCCCTTAGCCATGGTGCCATAGATCGGGTCGAAATAGTAACGCTTGTCAGCGCTCCAGCCCTTGATCATGTGGCCCTGTGCATCGTAACGGACCCACTTGCCGGTGCCATCGGGCCTATCAGCCCACTGGCCAGCTTCGGATTCCTGATAGACATCCTTGCTGGTGGCTTTCTTGCCCTGGTCAACGGCATCCAGCCAGTACCAAGCGTCGGAAGCCGGGTCGTAGATTTCCTTGCCGCGGCCATCCAGGCCCTGGCGAACGCCCTTTTCGTACCAGAAGTCAGCGCCTTTGATGGTCAGCCACTGGCCGTCCAGAGCGATGCCGGTGTACTCGTCAAATGCGCAAGGTACACCGTCAATATCGCCTGCGCCCTTAGCCATAGCGCCGGTGATCAGGTCAAAGTAGTAGGTGCCCTTATCGGTCGTCTGCCAGCCCTTGACCATGTGGCCGTTCTCATCGTAACGGACCCACTTGCCGGTGCCATCGGGCTTATCAGCCCACTGGCCGGCGGCGGATTCCTGGTAAACGTCCTTGCTGACGGTCATTGCGCCGCCCTGGACAGCATCCAGCCAGTACCAGGCGTCGGAATCGGGATCATAGATCTCTTTGCCGCGGCCGGTGGTACCCTGCTTCACGCCCTTTTCGTACCAGTACTTCTTGCCGTTTTCTTCAACCCAGCCGTTCTTCTCGCCGTACTTGGCGGTGTAGTCCTTGCCGTTGAAGGTGACAGCAGCGGTGGTAACGCCGCTGGTCTGCTTTACCGTTGCATCCACGAACTGTGCGCTTGCACAGTTCTTATCGGTGCAGGTAAAGACAGCCATTGCGGTAATGGTGGTCTTTTCAGCGGCACCGTGAACGGTGCGCTCCTCGGCTTCGAGAGCCTGAGTTTCTTCGCCGCCGTTGTTGGTATTATCACTAGTGTTGTCACCCTCACTGGGAGTGGTGGGTTCCACAAACTCTGCCGTGATAATGACATCATTCTTGTCCATATTGAATGTTCCAACGCCATCGCTTACATTCAAAGTGGTGTGTAGGTTGCCAGAATCCAGCTTCGGATTCTCTTTCAGCACATAATTTGCCTTGTCCTCATCCGGCTTAAAAGTAACAGTAACGCTCGTACCTTCTTTAATTTCACCGGTCGGGTTAACAGTAGCAGTACCATTGGTTACATTGCAAGTTACGGTATGAGTAGTCTTTGCAAATACGGCCTTAACAACAACATCATAGTCCGGCATGTAGAAGCTATACTTGCCATTGTTCGGTGTCAGTGGCTTTGCGGTAGAAGGATCACCCTTCTTTTCGTAACACACAGAGCTTTCTTCCAGCTTATAGTTTTCGCCATTTGCCGTAAAGGTAACCTCAACCGGATCACCCATAGCTGCAGTTTTTACGCTGAGGTTTGCGGCACCGTTGGTCACGTCAGAAGTAATGCTATAAGTCTTATCCGGCATAGCTTCAAACTTAGCATCAACGGTAACATCAGCAGCGGGCATCTTGAAGGTTGCTTCTCCCTTTTCATTCAGGGTCAGCGTCACGGTCTCGGTCTTTTCACCGTTATTGTAGCTGCAAGTCAGGCCGCCCTCTTTGAGCTGATAGCCCTCTTTAATGTTAGCAACAGTAACGGTAATTTCGGTATCCTGCGCAGCCTTGTCCGGATTTACGGTAACAGTAGCGACTTCACCTTCAACAGGATTCACCTTAACTGTGTACTCTTTAACCTCTTCAAACGCTGCGCTGACAGTTGCATCGCCAGCGGGCATTGCAAAGGTGTAAGTGTTGGCCTTTTCTGTGTCAGGAGTTGCTTTCAGGGTCTGATTGTCGCCGTAAGTAACCACCACACCGTCAGCCGTCAGGGTATAGCCATCCTTCGGGGTAGCCACAACGGTAACGCTGGTGCCCTCAGCAACCTTATCCAGGTCAGCTTCGGGGCTGGTGATCTTCAACGTATCCTTGTTAGCATCGGCCACCTTGACCTCATAGGTCTTAGCGGCTTTGGTAACACTGATGGTCACATCGCCGTCCGGCATGGTGAAGGTGTAAACCGTCTTAGCCTTTTCGGTGGTAGCCTGGGCTGCGGCTTCGTCCTGCGCTGCTTCCTGAACTTCAGTCAGGGCAACATCGGTATTGCCGTTCTTTGCGGTAACGGTAACGATATCGGTGCCTTCCTTTTCTACGGTCAGGGTAACGGTATCGTCCTTGATGTAGGTGTTGCTGGTGGTGCCCAGGGTCAGGGTAACGCCTGCAACTGCATCGGGCAGGGTAACGGTGTGGGGGGTGCTTTCGGTTGCGGTATGGCAATCAGAGCACAGGTACACATTGTTGCCAACGGACTTGGTTTCCAGCTCGTCCAGAGCCCAGGTATGGCCCTTGGGCAGTGCGCCGTCAGCGTACTTCTTTTCACCCTTGGTCAGGCCGTACTTGTTGGTGCGGGCCTGGGTGTAAGCGGGGGTATCGCACCATGCTTCAACGGAAACATCGGTGGTTGCGCCGCTGTTCAGGTCGCTGACCATGTCGGACATCGGCATGGTTTCAACCAGGTTAGCGCACCACATGAACTCTTCGTTCTTGTTCTTCTCGTCAGAGCTGCCCATGTTCTGGTTGTAACTCGGGTTGTAGTTCCAGGACTCGGTCTTGTAGCTCTTACGGTTTGCATAAGAAGTGCCGGAGGCATCGGTCTTGACTTCTGCCTTGCCGTCCACCAGTTCCTTATAGGTGTTGGACAGGTTGGTGCCGACAGAAACGACCAGCTGATCCTTGGTGGTGTTGATGCCGGTGATCACAGTCTGGCCCTGCTGGGTGGTGGTAGCAAAGCTGTAGCTGTCACGCAGGGTCAGGCCAGCCAGAGGATGGTTCTTGAAGGTGCCCAGATACTTCACACTGCTGGTATCCTGGGCGCTGTCCATGATAACCATGCTCATGCCGGGAAAGTGGGTATCGGGAACTATGTTGCCGTCCTTATCCTTGGTCAGCTTAATGCCGCCATAGACGGTGTTGTATTCCTTCACTTCTTCCACTGTGCCGGTGGTCGGGTCCATACGGTAGATGGCGTTGTTGACGTTGAAGTACAGCTTGCCATCATACAGTGCGGTAGAGTGTACCAGTGCGGGGTAGATCCGCTTTGCAGCAGCGTCTGCCAGGCACTCGGTGTTCAGGTTGTTTTCAACCTTGGTATGCTTATCTTTTGCACTGGTATCGATCTTATAGATGGTGCCAGCTTCGGCCAGGACCTTGGCATTGCTGTCGTCATCATTGAAGTTGCTGCTGGTTTTCTTCAGATCGTTGTAGTACATCAGGATGATATCAAACGGGTCATCCGTCTTGGTAAAGCTGCTCATGCTGAAGCCGCCGGGTCTGCTGCTGGAATCCTCTTTGCGGATATAGTAGTTCGCATTACGCGGACGTGCTTCCAGAGTATCGGGGCCCTGGTTCTGCATCTTCTTCATGAACTGCTGCATCTGGGAGTTGTTACCAGAGCTGCCGGAACCAGAGTTGCCGTTGTTGCCGTTCTCGGACTGCTGGCGGCGCATGTTGTTGTACAGGTTCTGGTTGGTCGTGGTATCAACGTAATAGAAGTAATTATTGTCGAAGTAGATGGGGCTGCAGATAGAGGTGAACCAGGTATCCTCGTAGCAGGTATCGGTGTAACGGGTCTCGTTCTTGTTCTCCGCCTTGGTGTAAGAGTAATGCGGCTTGCCGTTGTTCAACACAACATTGCCGGCATCATCCACATCGGGATTCTTGTTCTTGGTGTAGGTGTAGCCATCGTACAGCGAGTCAATGTAATCATAGTACTTGCTGTAACGGCCTTCCAGACCGGAGGGAGAAACCAGGAAGTTGACATGGCGCATGTCGCCTGCGTTCTCAACGCGGGTCTGGGCCATGCACTCGGTGTTCACGTCATCATAGCAGACGTCAACATAGTACCAGTTCTTGTTGGCTTCGCCGGTGGTCATCGTAGCAGAGTTGCTGTCACCCTGCAGCTTGTTGACCTTGACTGCATTGAAGTAGTGGACATTGTTGAACATGCCGCCGCCGAACGCATTACCGGCAACACTGGTATCAGAAGTATCGCAGTAATACAGGATCTGGGCAAAGTCAACAACAGCGTTATCGCCTACTTCATCGGGGGTCTTCCAGCTGCCGTCATCATTCTTATAGATGCTCTTGTTGTCAGGCAAATTCTGGACCATGTAGTTAAATGCAGATGCATAGCCCAGGCAGATGCAGCCATACTCAACGCCCTTAGCGCCGATCTCGCCGCCCAGCAGGGCACCGAAAGCAGTCGTCTGGATGGGGTCGTTGTTGCCGCCGCCGGTGATATCGCCCATGGAGCCCATATCGAATTCTGCAACCTGGGAGATCCAGTCGTGCAGGATCAGCAGCTTGGTGACATAGTCAGCGTCACCCAGCTTGGCAACCTGTGCCAAGCCTGCATCACGGATGGCTTTCAGAGCTTCGCCATAGTTCATGACGTAAGACATGAACGCCTGCGGCAGCATGTTCAGCATGAATGCCATGGTGGTCGGCGGGACATCATCGTTCGGATCAATGCTGCACAATATCTTGATTGCGCCCATGGTGCCGGTGATGCTGCCATCCTCGCCCTGCTTCTGAACGCCCTTGGAGGTCCAGAACGGGGCAGCCACGCCGAAGTACTCTGCTTCGTCCTGGTTGAACTGCGACAGCTGGAAGTAGTAGTAGTTCATCTGCGCAGTCGAGACATCGTAAGTATTGGTGACCTGGTTGCCCTGGTCGTCCACATACACGGCAGTCTTCTGGCTGTCGTACAGCAGCAGGCTGTTCTTGCCCTTGTTGTCGCCGCTCTGATAGGTGAAGTTCACCTTGCTTGCGTCAACCGGGTTGTTCTGCATATCGTACCAGTTGCCGTCCTTCATTGCGGACACCAGGGTAACGCCGACGCCGCCGGAGGTGGTATCCAGGGTCGGGGTGCCGCCCACGTTGATGTAGACGGAATTGTCATTCTGGTCTACCACAACGCTGACCGGCATGGTCATTACCGGCTGGTTTTTGATTTCTTCGCCGCAGACAGCGCACTTGAAGGTGACGCTGGTGCATTCCCAGTCAATGGTAACGGGAGCGCCGGCAGAAATTTTGCCGGTTTCGCTGTCATAGAACAGCTGGGCGTTGCTGTAGTCAGCTTCCAGCTTGCCCTCGACCTTCTTCATTTCCCAGTTGAAGGTAGCAACAAAGTTGCCATCTGCATCCTTGGGCACGGCATGGTTCTGGCAGGGCAGGGCGGCAATGTCGTCGGTGCGGGTGGTGGGTTCCTTGTATTCCTTCTTAACCGGGCTCTTGTCAGCGGGCACGCTGGCAGAGTAAACGGTCTTGCCGGCAGCGCCGGGCTTTGCCTCGGTGGTATCCTTGGTTACGGTGCCTTCTACCTTCTGGTAGGCATCGTCCTTTTCACAGGTATACACAGCGGTGTAAGCCCAGCCGTCATCGGTCTTGGTCCAGTAACCATCGGGGGTTTCCTTCCAGGTATGGGTGTGGCCATCCTCCGGGTTGGTGTCATTCCAGTACCATTTCGGCTCGCCATAGGTATGGCCGTCTGCAGCGGCGCTGGCCGCAAAGGTATCGGAGTTTTCAGCAACGTAAGCCTGTGCGTAGCTGTCAGCCTGCTGCGCAATCACTTCATCATCGCTGTTGGTCATGGACTCCATCGCAGAGGTCATGCCGGAGCTGCCGGTAAAGGTAACGGCGGTCACAACGCCTGCGGCGTTCGTCTCATAGCCCAGGTCGGTAACGGCGCTGGACAGATGATACGTTTTGATGGTGGCAGCCATCACCGATGCCATCTCGTCCTTGTTCAGGCCATAGGCTTCAGTGTTGATCTTGCCGGCTGCGGCGTTGGCGTACATGGCATCGGCCAGTGCATTTTCCAACGCTGCAAGGCTCATGCCCGCCTTGCTCTGTGCAGTCGCTTCCAGCTTGGCATCGTCCTGCTCCAGTTCATGCACTTCGCCCTGGGCAGCCAGCGTTTGGGCTGTCTGCTTGATCAGGTCTGCGGTGCTGGTGAACTTGGGCAGGGACTGCACAGCGCTGGCCGCGCTTGCTGCGCTAGCTGCAACAGACTGCGCTACCGAAGAATCAATCTTGGTAGTTTCGGCTGCTGCGGGAAGCGCCACGCTCTGGGCAACCATGGCTGCTGCCAGCACGGATGCACCAAAACGCTGAAGGTTTTTCTTCATAGTTTTATCCTCCCTTAAGTGTTACTACTTTCCCCTTTTGTGTGAAAAGTGGTACGGCAGATGTGCGGCACTTTGCAGGTGTTGATTGCAAAACGCCTGGTTGTGCTCCCCTCGGTCTGGCGATCCCTTGCCGGGCTGCGGCCTGCTTTTGGGGCTTTTGGCCCCGGCACAGCGGCTGACAAAACGTTGTACCGGCTGCATGCCTTGATCCTGCAAATGATAACCTTTCCGACACATCTAGGTATATACATTATATCACAGTTGCCAGAATTTGCATAGTTAATTAGAGCGGTTTCTATGTAAATTTTTGTCCTTGAATCAACTGAAACCTGTTTTTCGCACATTATTTGCGCTGCGGTGCGGTGACTCTTTGGCGGTATTTATTAACATTTTTGAATGGTTTATTCCTGTTTTTATCAAATGATTAAACATTTACCCTGATAATGTTCTTTGCAATCTCTTAATACAATCACCCGGTATTGTAATCGCGCATTTTTTGCCATTTCGGTTTGGCTTGTTGAGAGATTTGGCAGAGATTGGAGGAAACTTGAAGGGAAAATTGGAGGTTGAGAATTGCCCATTATAAATTGTACTGTAGAGAGCGTTCCTGACCGTTCCGAAAACTTAGGGATAGATCAACCCTTGCCCCTTAACCGCGACCTGAAATACACCTTCCCAAGGTAGGGCGGTGTGAGTGCCCCCTTCTGCTCCACTTTTTCAAAGTTCCGAATGGTGTCCTCTCCCCTATCTACAATTCCTGATGTTTTCATGATGCCTTCCTTGGTCTTCCACACCCGGCCTTTGCCCCCTCCTCGTCCCATAAGTCGTACACAACAAAAAGGCCCCTGCCTTAACAGCAGGAGCCTTGAAAGCTATATCACAAGCCGAAAATTACTTCTCGATCTTGGAAACAACGCCGGAACCAACAGTGTGGCCGCCTTCGCGGATAGCGAAACGCATGCCTTCTTCCATGGCAACCGGGGTGATCAGCTCAACGTGCATATCAACGTTGTCGCCGGGCATGCACATCTCAGTGCCTTCGGGCAGGGTGATGATGCCGGTAACGTCGGTGGTACGGAAGTAGAACTGAGGACGATAGTTGTTGAAGAACGGGGTATGACGGCCGCCTTCTTCCTTCTTCAGGACGTAAACATGGCCATCGAAAGTGGTGTGGGGATGAACAGAGCCGGGAACAGCCAGAACCTGGCCACGCTCGATCTGGTCACGGTCAATACCACGCAGCAGAGCGCCGATGTTGTCGCCAGCCTGAGCGAACTCGAGGCTCTTGCGGAACATTTCCAGACCAGTGATGGTGGTGGTCAGCTTCTCTTCCTTCAGACCAACGATTTCCATCTGATCGCCGACATGAGCAGTACCACGCTCAACACGACCGGTAGCAACGGTGCCACGGCCGGAGATGGTCATAACGTCCTCAACGGGCATCAGGAACGGCTTATCAGCAGCACGGTCCGGAGTCGGGATGTAGTTGTCAACAGCGTCCATCAGCTCCCAAATGCACTTGTATTCCGGAGCATCGGGATCCTTGGAAGTGCTCTCCAGAGCCTTCAGAGCGGAACCACGGATGATCGGGGTGTTGTCGCCGTCGAAATCCTGGCTGTCCAGCAGCTCGCGGACTTCCATTTCGACCAGGTCGAGCAGCTCTTCGTCGTCAACCATATCGCACTTGTTCAGGAACACAACGATCTTGGGCACGCCAACCTGACGAGCCAGCAGGATGTGCTCACGGGTCTGCGGCATCGGGCCATCGGTTGCAGCAACAACCAGGATAGCGCCGTCCATCTGAGCAGCACCGGTGATCATGTTCTTGATGTAGTCAGCATGGCCCGGGCAGTCAACGTGGGCATAGTGACGCTTCGCGGTGTGGTACTCAACGTGAGCGGTATTGATCGTGATACCACGAGCCTTCTCTTCAGGAGCCTTATCGATGCTGGAGTAATCCATGAAATCGGCGTCGCCCTTCAGAGCCAGAACCTTGGTGATAGCGGCAGTCAGAGTGGTCTTGCCGTGGTCAACGTGACCGATGGTACCGATGTTGACATGCTCCAAAGAGCGGTCAAATTTTTCCTTTTCAGCCATTGGAAGTATCCTCCTTTAATTCAAACAGATAAAATAGCCTGTTGTAAGGCTATCATACTAGATTTTTCAAGAAAAATCAAGTATTTTGCGCGAATTTGTGCAGAATCAGCCCTTATTGCGCTCGGTCATGATCTTATCTGCAACACTCTTGGGAACCTGCTGGTAATCAGCCGGCTCCATGGAGTACTGGCCACGGCCCTGGGTCTTGGAACGCAGGTCAGTAGCGTAACCGAACATCTCGGACAGAGGAACCATAGCGGTGACACGGGCAGTGCCATCGGTGGATTCCTGGTTCTGGATCGCGCCGCGGCGGCTGTTCAAGTCGCCAATGACGTTGCCCATATACTCGTCAGGAACAACAACGTCAACCTTCATGATGGGCTCCATAATGACGGGATCAGCCTTCTTCATAGCATCCTTGAATGCCATGGAGCCGGCGATGGAGAACGCCATTTCAGAGGAGTCAACTTCATGATAGGAGCCGTCCCACAGAGTGACCTTGACATCCACGACGGGATAGCCAGCCAGAATGCCGGACTTCATCGCGCCCTGGATACCGTTGTCAACAGCGGGGATGTATTCCTTCGGGATAGCGCCGCCAACAATACCGTTGACAAACTCATAACCCTTACCCGGGTTGGGCTCAATCTTGATCTTAACGTGACCATACTGGCCCTTACCACCGGACTGACGTGCGTACTTGGTTTCCTGGTTAGCATCCTTGCGGATGGTTTCACGGTAGGCAACCTGAGGTGCGCCAACGTTAGCTTCGACCTTAAATTCGCGGAGCAGACGGTCCACGATGATTTCCAGGTGGAGCTCGCCCATGCCGGCGATGATGGTCTGACCGGTTTCTTCATCGGTCCAGGTACGGAAAGTCGGGTCCTCTTCAGCCAGCTTAGACAGGGCAATACCCATCTTCTCGCTGCCAGCCTTGGTCTTGGGCTCGATGGCAACGCGGATAACCGGCTCGGGGAAGTTCATGGACTCGAGGATGATGGGATGCTTCTCATCGCACAGGGTATCACCAGTGGTGGTGTTCTTCAGACCAACAGCAGCGGCGATATCGCCAGCGTAGCAGATGTCGATATCCTTACGGTTGTTTGCATGCATCTGCAGGATACGGCCGATACGCTCGTCCTGATCCTTAACAGAGTTGTAAACAGTGGTGCCAGCCTCAACGGTACCAGAGTACACGCGGAAGAAGCACAGCTTACCGACATACGGGTCAGTCATAATCTTGAATGCCAGTGCAGAGAACGGCTGATCATCGGAAGAAGTGCGATCTTCTTCCTCGCCAGTCTCCGGGTTGGTGCCCTTGATGGCCGCAACGTCGGTCGGAGCGGGCATATAATCAACGATTGCATCCAACAGTTTCTGAACGCCACGGTTCTTGTAAGAAGAGCCGCAGACAACAGGAACGATCTCGTTGGAAATAGTAGCCTTACGCAGAGCAGCCTTGATTTCTCCCTTGGTCAGCTCTTCGCCGTCCAGGTACTTCATCATCAGCTCTTCGTCGGTCTCAGCAACAGCTTCGATCAGCTTGTCATGATATTCCTGAGCCTGTTCTTTCAGGTCTTCAGGAATTTCCTCAACGCGCACATCATTGCCCATATCATCATAGTAGATATCGGCTTTCATGTCGATCAGATCGATGATGCCGCGGAAAGTGTCTTCCTGGCCGACAGGCAGCTGGATAGGCACACCGTTGGCATGCAGACGATCATGCATCATCTGTACGCAGCGGAAGAAGTCAGCACCCATGGTATCCATCTTGTTGACGTAAACCATGCGGGGAACCTTGTACTCGTCAGCCTGGCGCCAAACGGTTTCAGACTGAGGCTCAACGCCACCCTTTGCGGCCAGAACGGTAACAGAACCGTCCAGAACACGCAGAGAACGCTGAACTTCAACAGTAAAGTCAACGTGGCCCGGGGTGTCGATGATGTTGATACGATGACGGTTCTTTTTGAACAGAGCCGGATCGTGCTGGGTCTCGGTGTGGCTCCAGTAGCAGGTGGTTGCAGCGGAAGTGATGGTGATACCACGTTCCTGTTCCTGCTCCATCCAGTCCATCGTAGCAGCGCCGTCATGAACTTCGCCGATCTTATGGTTAATACCGGTGTAGTACAGAATGCGCTCGGTGGTGGTGGTCTTGCCTGCGTCGATGTGGGCCATGATACCGATATTTCGGGTCATTTGCAGGGATACGTCTCTCGGCGTTGCCATGGCTTAAACCTCCTCAGTAAGCAGATCAATAACGGTAATGCGCGAAAGCCTTGTTGGCTTCTGCCATCTTGTGGGTATCTTCGCGCTTCTTGACGGCGCCGCCAACGTTGTTGGTAGCGTCAATGATCTCGGCGGCCAGGCGAGCGGACATGGTCTTTTCACCACGGCTGCGGCTGTACAGAGTCAGCCAGCGCAGGCCGAGGGTCTCGCGGCGGGCGGGGCTGACCTCCAGGGGAACCTGGTAGGTGGAGCCGCCAACACGGCGGGCCTTAACTTCGAGGCTGGGCATGATGTTTTCCATGGCCTTCTCGAACATTTCGAGAGGATCGTTGCCGGTCTTCTCTTTGACAGTCTCAAAAGCTTCGTAAACGATCTTCTGAGCGACGCCCTTCTTGCCATCCAGCATGATGCTGTTGACCAGACGGGTGACGAGCTTGGAATTGTAAATAGGATCAGCCAGAACTTCGCGCTTTGCGATTTTACCTCTTCTGGGCATCTTTCTTCCCTCCTTCACATTAATGATATCATCGGTACTCGAAAGTTAAAGAAAACTCCCGTTATGCCACAAAAGGGTCAGCTGACCATTTTATGGCGAAAAGATGTTTCCTTACTTCTTGGCACCGGCCTTGGGACGCTTTGCGCCGTATTTGCTGCGAGCCTGGTTACGGTTTGCAACACCCTGAGTATCCAGAGTACCACGGATGATGTGGTAACGGACACCGGGCAGGTCCTTAACACGACCGCCACGGATCAGGACAACGCTGTGCTCCTGCAGGTTATGGCCGATACCAGGAATGTAGGAGGTGACCTCGATACCATTCGTCAGGCGGACACGGGCAACTTTACGCAGAGCAGAGTTGGGCTTTTTGGGGGTCATGGTACGAACAGCGGTGCAAACACCACGCTTCTGGGGGCTGTTCATGGTGGTGTACTGCTTCTTCTGGGAGTTGTAGCTCTTCTGAAGGGCAGGAGCAGTGCTCTTGGTTACCAGGACCTCACGGCCTTTGCGTACGAGCTGGTTAAAAGTAGGCATTTCTTTTCTCCTTTCTTGATTATTCCGCGCAGTTTTTTGCGGGGGTTGTGCTTCCATTTTGGCCGCACTTGACCCCTTAACTCACGCATTTATTATAATAGCGGATAAACCACGCTCTGTCAAGAGTATTCACAAAAAATATTTCAAATAATCGTGCAAGATGCTGATTTTCTGCACTGGGGGTTCTAAGGCAATACCGCACAATTCCCGCCTAACGGCTCAAGCACCGCTCCGGCGGCTG
>ERZ857965.2252-NODE-2252-length-16718-cov-8.221029_pt1 | contig 16718 bp, 17 predicted proteins | sample MGYA00519758_ERZ857965 | MGnify/ENA primary metagenome ERZ857965 (study PRJEB31778, sample SAMEA3449381) | human gut metagenome | biome: human gut; feature: human-associated habitat; material: faeces | place: United Kingdom | collected 2010/2012 ... | reverse complement strand
GGTTCTGCTGCCTTATGCAAGAAATAAAAAATGGAATTGATAGAACCCACCTTATAAAAACGGCATCCCCGCCGTCTGTTTTTCCGAAAACGTGCTGAAATACCTACAATTCGGTACCTGTGGAGGCTCCGGGTCCCTGTTCCGGCGGGGTGTGGCGCATGCGGTTCGGCAACCCGCCGGCGGAGCGGAAAATATTTCGTACTTTTGTTCCGACGAAACACACGAAACGATGGAAGAATTGACCCTCACGACCCCGGCCCTGCTCTTCTCGGCCGTCTCGCTCATCCTGTTGGCCTACACCAACCGCTTTCTCTCCTACGCACAGCTGGTGCGCACGCTCAAGGAGCAGCACCTGCAGCACCCCTCGCAGGTGACACGGGCCCAGATCGACAACCTGCGCCGGCGGTTGCACCTGACGCGCACGATGCAGACGCTCGGGGTGTCGAGCCTCTTCCTGTGTGTCGTGACGATGTTTCTGATCTATGTGGGGTTGGATCGCCTTTCGGCCTATGTCTTCGGAGCGGCGCTGTTGCTGCTGATCGGGTCGCTCGGGGTCTCGATTCACGAGATCCGGATCTCGGTGCGTGCGCTGGAGATCCACCTGCGCGACATGGAGCGGTAGCGGGCCGCATGGCTGCCTGCATCTGAAAAAAACGAAGATGCGGCGACCTCACGTCGCGGCATCTCCCACTAACCTACTTATGTAACCTAAAACCAACTGTCGTGGAACACTCCTCTGTTTCCACGCTGCAAAGATACGGGGCTGTCGTTCCAGCGGAATGACAGCCCCGTTACGTTTCGGTGACGCATGCCGTGCGGCCTCACTTTTTCTGTTCGAGGAAGTAGTGCTGCGATTTGAGCAGGTTGCGGGCCTGGAGCACCATAGTCTTCGTCTCGTTGAGGATCGTAAGGTAGAGGACGCTGGCGCGCGTGCTGCCCGACGGGTCGCTGTTGATGCGGCGCAGCTGGTTCTTGATGGCGCCGACGATCGTGTCGAAGAGGCGGTCGCGCATCTCGAGCACCAGGTCGAGGTCCGAGAAGTCGTTCGAGGCCAGCATGTCGTTGATCTTGTCGAAGATGGCCTCCACCTCGTCGTTCACGTGCATCAGATCGACGATCTGCTCCTTCGAGAGCCCTTCGTGGTTGTTGTCGATGTGGTCGAACGACGGGCGGGTGATGTGGATGAGCGCCTTGGTGACCTCCGAGATGTAGTCGGTCACCTGCACGTAGAAGTGTCCGGTGTCGATGTCGCAGCGCTGCAGGCGGCGCAGGGTCGGCATGATGCCGTACTTGCGTTCGCGCGCCTCGTTGTAGATGCGGTTCGACTCCTGCACCATCTCCTTGAGTACCTTGCGGTTCTCCTTGAAGACGGCTACCAGTGTACGGTTGTAGATCCGCGTGACCTCCTGCATCGTGGTGCAGACCTCACCGATGCAGGCGCGCATCACCTCCTCGGGGGTTTCGGCCGTATCGACCGGCTGGAGTTTCGCCTCGGCCTCCTTGAGTTCGGGTGTCTTGCGGTGGCTGCGGATCAGCAGCCAGGCGCAGAGGGCCGTGAGTGCTGCCACGGCAATCCATCCGCCCCAGAGCAGCAGGGCCGTGGTGGCCAGGGCGATGAGGAATCCGCCCAGTGCCGTGATGAACCATCCCGAGATGACGGCCATCACGCCCGTGATGCGGTATACGGCGCTTTCACGCCCCCACGAGCGGTCGGCCAGCGACGAACCCATAGCCACCATGAAGACCACGTAGGTGGTCGAGAGCGGGAGTTTATAGGAGGTTCCGATGGCGATCAGCACCGAGGCGGCCGTGAGGTTCACCACGGCGCGGATCATGTCGTACTGTGCCGTCGAGCGCTCCTCGGCCGGCAGCGGCTCGAAGCGCCGGTCGATGGCCTGCTGCACGCGTGCGGGGATCAGCCCCGTCCAGAGGTTGTTGAGCATCAGCGTGGCGCGCACGAGGCTGCGCGAGAGGAAGGTCGAGCCGAAGCGCTCCTCCTCCTCGTGCTGCGAGGCGAGCGAGAGTTCGGTCTCGGCGACGTGTTTCGACTTTTTCGAGAAGATGAGCGTCAGCACCATGATGATGCCCGAGGCGAGCAGGATCGGGAAGTTGGCCCGGGCCGGGTTGGCCAGGTCGCCCATCATGATCGATTCGCTGCCGGCCTCGCGGGCGATCTGCCAGGCGTCGTAGCCGGCCAGGGGCACGCCGATGAAGTTCACCAGGTCGTTGCCGGCGAAGGCCAGGGCCAGGGCGAACGTACCCGAGAGGATCGTGATCCGCATGATGTTCAGCCGCATGCGCTGGAAGATCCAGAGCACGGCGGCGGCGACGACCCAGAAGGCGAAGAGCGTGAGCAGGACGTGCTCGCCGACGTATTCGGTGATGTGGGTCGGGATCAATCCCGAGCTCTTGAGCCCCTTGAAGAGGGCGAAGTAGAGGATGCCCGAGAGTGAGATGCCGCACCACAGGGCGCCCCAGCGGCGGAAGGCCGGATGGTAGCGGAACGAGAAGATCAGGCGCGAGACGTACATGAAGAGGAGTCCGGCGGCGAAGGCCAGCGCCACGGATACGAGGATCGCGGCGATGATGACCATGGCTTTGCCCGTATTGATGAACTGCGAGAGGTCCTGGAGCGAGAAGGCAGGGTCGGCGCCGATGCGGAAGAGTGCGGCGGCGACGGCGGCACCCAGCAGGCCGAAGACCATCGACACGGTGGTCGAGGTGGGGAGTCCGAGCGTGTTGTAGAGGTCGAGCAGCAGGACGTTGCCGAGCATCATGCCCAGAAAGAGCATCATGATCTCCGGGAAGGAGAACTGCCCGGGGTAGAAGACCCCGTTGCGGGCGACCTCCATCATGCCGCTCGAGGTGAGCGTGCCGACGAGGATGCCGGCTGCGGCGATCCAGAGGATGACGCGCCGGGGCGCAACCTTCGACCCGATGGCCGAATTGAGGAAGTTGATGGCGTCGTTGGCCACGCCGACGACGATGCCCAGCACGGCCAGCAGGGCCAGCACGATGACAATTGCGATGAATAGAGGTGACATAGGATACCTTTGTGTTGTTCGGCACAAAGGTCTGAAACGGATGTTACAAAACGGTTACAGATGTGTTTCGGGGTGGTGAAACTTCCCTGCCAACCGGCTGGCTTTCGCTATTTTCCGGAGAATCAGTTGTGCTTGCGCAGCGTGAAGACGAATTCGAGCCCGCCCTTGTCGCGGTTGCGGACCGAGATTGTGCCGCCGTGGAATGCGACGGCGTTGCGGACGATCGAGAGACCGAGCCCCGTGCCGCCGAGTTTGCGCGAGCGCCCCTTGTCCACGCGGTAGAACCGCTCGAAGAGGTGGGGCAGGTGCTCCTGCTCGACTCCGATGCCGTTGTCGGCCACCAGGATCGTGCACTCGTCGGGCGTGTCGTCGAGCAGGCGGATGAACAGGTCGCGGCCTCCGGAGTAGGCGGCCGCGTTGTCGGCCAGGTTGCGGAAGATCGAGCCGAGGAGCGAGGGGCTTCCGACAATCTCGACCCGTTTGGGGAAATCAACGTTCACGCGCAGTCGCTGCTCGGCTGGGCGCAGCTCCATGTCGGCGGCCACTTCGTTGATCAGATCGTTCAGCACGACCGGCTCCTTGTGGATCAGCTGACTGGCTTCGTCCATCCGCGTGATGGTCGAGACGTCGGCCAGCAGGCGGCGGAGCCGCTCGACCTGCGCGGCGCTCTTCTCCAGGAACGAGCGCCGCATGGCGGCGTCGATTCCCGGGTTGGCCAGCAGGGTTTCCAGGTAACCCTGGATGGCGGCCACGGGGGTTTTCAGTTCGTGGTTGATGTTGTTCGTCAGCTGTTTCTTGATGCGGATCTTCTCCTGTTCCTCGTGCAGGGCCAGTTCGTGTTCGCGGTCCCGGTCGGCGGCCGTGCGCTGCAGGTCGGCGTAGAGGCGGATGATGTGTTGTGAAATTTCGCCCAGCTCGTCGTGGGGGAAGGTCGGGGCGTTGTCGATCCGTTCGCCGCGTTCGGCACGGTGGGCGAAGTCGTTCAGCCGCGAGATGTTCTGCCCGATGCGACGTGTGGCGAAGTAGCCGGCGATGCTCATCAGCAGCGTGACACCTAGCATGAACCAGAGAAACTCCCGGTCGGCAGCCAGTACGTCGGTCAGCGGCAGGGAGTAGGGCACGGCGGTACGGGCGATCCAGCGGTCGCCGACCATGGCCGAGTAGAAATAGTTGCGCTGTGTGCTGGCCGAGTGGCGGCGGATGGTGAATCCCGTACCGGTTTTCAATGCCTGTACCACCTCGGGACGGTCAAGGTGGTTGGCCGTGGGCAGCGTGTCGAGCGAGTTGTCGAAGACGACCTGTCCGTCGGGAGCGATGAGCGTGACGCGCAGGTCGCCGAACGGACCGCGGTGTCGGGCCGCGAACTCCGCAGGGGAGATCCCTTCGTCGAGGGCATCGAGCAGTTTGAGGTTGAAGAGCTGCAGCTGGGCGTCGAGCCGCTCGGCCTTGAAATGCTTCTCGCGTCCGTACTGGAAGAGCACGAAACAGGCTACCAGCGCCCACGAGAAGGTGAGCAGCAGCAGGAAGAGCCGTTTGTGGTAGGAGAACCTACGCCTCAAAGCCGTAGCCATAGCCCAGGCGGGTTACGATATGCTCGCCGTAGCGCCCGATCTTGCGGCGCAGACGCGTGATATTGACGTCGATCGTACGGTCGAGGACAACCACTTCGTCGCTCCAGACGCGGTGGAGGATCTCTTCTCGGGAGAAGATCACCCCGCGGTGGGAGAGCATCAGCGAGAGGATCTCGAACTCCTTTTTGGTGAGCGACACCTCCTCGCCGTCCACCGTGCAGCTCTTGCGGCGCAGGTCCATTTCGAGGCCCTCGTAGCCGATGACTTCCGATTCGGTCTGGGGCGAGGCCGTGCGGCGCAGCACGCTGCGGACGCGGGCCAGCACCTCGCGGATGGAGAAGGGTTTGGCAATGTAGTCGTCGGCACCGAGGTTGAGGCCGGCAACCGTATCGTCCTCCGTATCGCGGGCCGTGCAGAAGATGACGGGAACCCGCGCCGTTTCGGGGTTGGACTTGAGGATTCGGGCCATCTTGAAGCCGCTCATCTCGCCCATCATGACGTCGAGCAGGATCAGCGAGTAGCGCTCGGGGTGCATCTCGAGCGCCTGTTCGGCGCTGTAGGCGACATCCGCCTCGTAGCCCTCGACCTCGAGGTTGAACTGCAGGATCTCGCAGAGCGACTCTTCGTCATCGACGATCAGGATTTTGTGTTTTGCCATAGCTCCAAATGTTTGATGCCGCGTCAAAATTACGGAACATTCACGGATGTTACACTGCCGGGCGGCGACATTTCATCGAAATGTAATATGCGTTCCTTCGTGCTCAGTGTTTGTAGACCACGTAGATAGGGTCTTCGGGCAGGGAGAAGCGGCGGCGTTCGTCGTCGGTGAGCGCCGCGGCGTAGTCGATCTCCACGGCATCGAATCCCGCTTCACGCAGGCGGTCGGTGTAGTCCGCACCGTAGATGCGCCGGTGGTCATACTGTCCGAAGATGCGCGTGCGCTCGTCGGGGTCGGTGATCGAGTCGTCCTCGTAGGTCTTCTCGTAATCCTTCTCCACGGGCGAGAGGAGGATGCCCCAGCCGCCGGGGCGCAGGATCCGCTGGAGTTCCCGGAGCGCCTTCCGGTCGTCGGCGACGTGTTCGAGCAGATGGTTGCAGAGGATGACCTCCACCGAATCGTCGGCCAGCGGGATCTGCTGCACGTCGAAGTGCAGGTCGGCCAGCGGGCTCTCGAGATCGGCCGTGAGGTACTGTCCCGGATGTGCGGCGAAGTGGGGCTTCAGGTGGCGCATGATGCAGACCTCGGGAGCGATGTGCAGCGTGCGGGGGAAGCGCTCCAACAGGTCGGTTTCGCGTGTGAGGTAGAGCCACAGCAGGCGGTGCCGTTCGAGCGAGAGGCAGTGGGGACAGAGTGCGTTGGGACGCGACGAGACGTAGCCGTAGGGGAGGAAGCGGCGGTAGTGTGACCCGCAGACCGGGCACTCGACGCCGCGCCCCCTGTAGAGGAGTCCGACGACGGGTACGGCCCATCCGGCGATGCGTTGCAGCACCGGCCGCGGGATGTGGTTCAGGCAGAAGCGGATGAGGCGTTTCATGTCACTCCAGGATCTTGGCAACCTCCGTTTCGGCCTTGTGCAGCCGCTCCCTGCATGAGGCAATCAGTTCCGTGGCGCGCTTGACCTCGGCCGCGAGGCTGTCCACGTCCATCTCCTCGTTGCGCAGGCGGGCGAGGATCTTCTCGATCTCGGCCATCGCCTCGGTGTAGTTCATCGATTTTTTTGCCATGTTTCGGTATGTTTTACCGTTGCCGCGATGCGACCGTCGGCAACGTCGATCTGCAGGTCCTCCCCTTCGCGGAGCCCCTCGGCCGAGACGACGGTCCGTCCGGCGCTGCGCACTACGGCGAATCCGAGCCGCAGGATCCGTTCGGGCGAACGCCCGGCAATCAGCTCCGCAGCGCTCTCCAGACGCATCTTCCGGCGGTCGAGGAACCCCCTTACCGTCTCGGGAAGCAGCTTTGCGAGGTGTTCGAGCCCGAGCGAACGCCGGGTGAGCAGTTCGCCGCTGGCCCGTCGCAGTTCGGCGGCAAGCCGTTCGAGCCGCACTTCCGAGCCGTGGAGCAGCGCCGTCGTGGCGTCGTGCAGCTGCAGTGCGGCCCGGTCGAGTTCGGCCTCGACTCCCGCCATGCGCTCCACGAGCCAGCCGGCCACGGCCGTCGGGGTCTTGAGCGCCGTGTGGGCTACCAGGTCCGCCACGCTCGTGTCCTTGTCGTGCCCGATGCCCGTGATGACAGGCAGCGGGAACTGTGCGACGTGGGCGCAGAGGCGGTAGGCGTTGAAGCAGTTGAGGTCGCTGCGCGATCCGCCGCCGCGGATCAGCACCACGGCGTCGAACTCCCCGAGGCGTTCGGCCACGGAGCAGAGCGCCCCGATGATCGACTCCTCGGCTGCTGCCCCCTGCATGAAGGCGTCGAACAACGTGAGGTGAAAGCGGTAGGGGCTCTTCCCGAGCTCCTTGCAGAAGTCCTGGTAACCGGCGGCATTGGCGCTCGAGACGACGGCCACGCGCTGTACGATGGGGGGCATGGGCTGCTCGCGGTTCATCTCCCAGACACCGTCGCGCTGCAGCTGGGCGATGGTCATCTGCCGCTGCCGCTCCATGTCGCCCAGCGAGTAGGATGGGTCGATGTCGGTGATCTGCAGCGAGAAGCCGTAGAGTTCGTGGTAATTTACCAGCACACGTGCCAGGATCCGGATGCCGGCCTCGAGCCGCTGCCCCGTCTCGGCCTCGAAGTAGCCGGCGATACGGGGGTAGTTCGAGCGCCAGATGACGGCCCGGGCCTGGGCCGTGGGGACTCCGTTGTCGCCGCCCTTCTCGACCAGTTCGAGGTAGCAGTGGCCCGAGTAGTTTACCTTGATCTCGGAGATCTCGGCACTGACCCACAGGGGCAGGGCGAAGCGTTCGTCGAGGGTCTGCCTGACCAGCCGCTGCAGCTCGCGCAAGGTGATATGTCTCTCCGGGTCCATCATCCGAGCAGGATACCGATGGTCATGAGTGCGCCGAAGAGCATGATGTTGCGGGCGGTCTCGCCCAGGCAGACGTTGAGCGCGTCACCGTGGTCGATGCGGACCATCTTGCGCCAGGTGGCGATGTGTGCTGCGGCATAGGGAAGGGGCAGCAGTGCGGCCCACAGCCGGCCGGTGGCGAGCAGCCCGAGGCAGAGAGCCATGGGCACGAGTCCCAGCAGCAGGTAGCCCCAGCGGCCCACGCCGGCGCCGAAGACGACGACTACCGTGCGCTTGCGGCACCGCGCGTCCTCCTCGCGGTCGCGGAAGTTGTTTACCATCAGCATGGTGTCGATTACCAGTCCGCAGGCCAGCGAGACGAGCGTCACCTCCGGGGTCCAGTTGCCGGTCTGGACGTAATAGGAGAACCCGACGGGAATGACGCCGAAGAAGAGGATCACGGCTACGTCGCCCAACCCGTGGTAGGCCAGCGGCCAGGGCCCGGCCGTATAGAAGTAGGCGAAAACGAGGCAGGCGATGCCGACGGCCACCAGCTCCCAGCCGCCATAGGGCAGCATGTCGTGCGCCGTCCCGAGGATCCCGAGGCCTGTGGCGCCGGCGGCCAGCGTGAAGGCCGCGATGCCGGTCTTCATGGCGCGCGGGGTGATGTATCCCTTGGCGAAGGCGCGGTCGGGGCCGAGCCGGTCGGGCTGGTCGGCCCCTTTGAGAAAGTCCCAGAGGTCGTTCACCAGGTTGGCCGTGCACTGCATGAGCAGGGCGAAGAGCAGGCACAGCAGGGCTGTGCCGGGGCGGAATCCCCCGTCGGTGTAGGCCAGTGCCGAGGCGATGAGCACCAGGATCACGGAGTTGCCGAGCGAGTAGGGCCGGACGGCCAGTATCCATGCGGAGAGCGAGTTTGTTTTCATGTGGTGAGGAGTTGAGTTTCGTCGGTTGTCAGCGGATGACCAGCTCCATGTGGCGGGGCAGCGGCTTGCCTTCGGGAAGTTGGATGCTCAGCACCCCTTCGCTTTCGACGGCCTGCCCGTTCTTCATGGCGGGTTCCCAGCGCGGGGCTTCGGACACGGCCTTCAGCACGCGGCGCTTGAGCCGGTTGTCGGTCGATTGGAGCTCCTGCACCACCGAGAGCGTACCGTCGGGCGCGATCCGGTAGCGCAACACGACGCGCGCGGCGACCTCGTCGGAGTCCCACTCCACGCGTCGGGCGATGTAGCTGCCGAAGGTCGAGTCGGAGGGGAAGCGGGCCGGGCTGTCGTAGCGGAGCGTGACGAGGATCACGCCGTTCGAGGCTTCGGCACCGTAGCGGGCGATCGTCTCCTCGTCGGCCGGCAGGGATTCGACCTGCTCGATGTCGTCGGGCGGGATCGAGCGGATGTCGTCGCAGACCTTGCCATTGACGATATAGAGCGGTTGCTGCGCCGCGGCCGGAAGGACTGCGGCCAGCAGGAGGGTCCAGAGAATAAGAAGCGTTTTCATGGCTTGATGGCTTGCGTTTTTTCCGTCAAACGGTTCCGCCGGCGGGAATATTGCCTGCGGCCGGGCCTGCGTCGCCCGCAGCCCTGTGGCCGGATTACCCGGCCGGCTCGCGCAGCACCTCCCACGCCGCCCGGGCGAGGTCCGCCCGGCCGTTGCGGCGGAACGGCACCCCTTCGGCCTCGAGCCGTGCGCGCTGCTCCTCCCAGCCGGGGGCCGTGCGCCCCTCGGCGTTCACCACCCGGTGACAGGGCACTCCCTGCGGGGCCCGGGCCAGCGCCCGGCCCACGTGGCGGGCGTATCCGGGCATCCCGACCAGCCGGGCGATCTGTCCGTAGGTGGCCACCCGTCCGGCGGGAATCTGCTCCGTGGCGGCCCACACTTCGGCGTCGAATCCGGCGGGGAGCTTCATCGCGCGGCGTCAGAGTTCGCTCTCCTTCAGGCGCTCGGCGTTCTCGGCCACGATCAGGTGGTCGATGCAGTCCTGGATGTCGCCGTCCATGAAGGCCGCGAGGTTGTAGATCGTGTAGTTGATGCGGTGGTCGGTGATGCGTCCCTGCGGATAGTTGTAGGTGCGTATCTTGGCCGAACGGTCGCCCGTCGAGACCATCGTCTTGCGCTTCGAGGCGATCTCGTCGAGGTATTTCGAGTACTCGAGGTTGAAGACGCGCGTGCGCAACTCCTCGAAGGCCTTGTCGAAGTTCTTGAGCTGCGACTTCTGGTCCTGGCATTGCACGACGATGCCTGTCGGGATGTGCGTCAGGCGGATGGCCGAGTAGGTCGTATTGACCGACTGTCCGCCGGGGCCCGAGGCGCAGAAGATATCCTTGCGGATGTCGTTCATCGAGATCTCGACGTCGAACTCCTCGGCTTCGGGCAGCACGGCCACCGATGCGGCCGAGGTGTGCACACGGCCCTGCGTCTCGGTCTGCGGCACGCGCTGCACGCGGTGCACGCCCGACTCGTACTTGAGCGTTCCGTAGACGTTCTGGCCCGTAACCTTCATGACCACCTCCTTGTATCCGCCTGCGGCGCCTTCCGACGACGAGGTGATCTCGTAGCGCCAGCCCTTCGACTCGATATACTTGGTGTACATGCGCAGCAGGTCGCCGGCGAAGAGTGCGGCCTCGTCGCCGCCCGTGCCGCCGCGGATCTCGACAATGGCATTTTTCGAGTCCTGCGGGTCCTTCGGGATGAGCAGCAGCTTGATCTGCTCCTCGAGTTCGGCGATCTGCGGTTCGAGTTCGGCGATCATCTCGCGGGCCATCTCGCGCATCTCCTCGTCCTTGTCGTTGGCGTAGGTGTCCTTGGCCTCGGCGAGGTTCGCCAGGGCCGTGCGGTAACGCTCCGAGGTCTCGATGATCGGTTCGAGTTCCTTGTACTCCTTGGTGAGCTGCACGAACTGCTTGACGTCGGCGATCACTTCGGGGTCGGTGAGCTTCTGCCCGGTCTCCTCGTACTTGAGCTTCAGACCGTCGAGGCGGTTCAATATGGAGTTGTCTGCCATAAAAGTGGAATGATTCGTTTTTTGTTTTGGGGCAAAGATACGGAAAATGCGCGAAGAATGAAAAACCCGCCGTGCGATTATTCGTTCTGCCGGGAGAGGCGCCCGAGCCAGTCGAGCACCGCCTGCTGCCACGCCTCGCGGTAGCGGAAGTCGGAGCGGATGCCCCATCCGTGGCCCCCTTCGGGGTAGATGTGCATCGAGGCGTCGATGCCGTGCTCCTTGAGTGAGCGGTAGTACTCCGTGGCATTGACCGGCGGAACCGTGCGGTCGTCGTCCGAGAGCAGCAGCAGGGTCGGCGGCGTTGCCGGCGTGACGCGCCGCTGCAACGAGTAGGCCTCGCTGTCGGTCCGGCTGCGTGCTGCGCCCAACAGGTTGTCGAACGATCCGCGGTGGCAGCGGCCTTCTTCGGCCGTGATGACCGGGTAGAAGAGGATCGAGAAGGCGGGACGGCATGATCCGATCGTCGATGCCATGGCTGCGAGGTGCCCTCCGGCCGAGAAACCTGCGATGCCTACCTCTTCGGCCGTGAAGCCTTCGGCTCCGGGGACTTCGCCCGAGAGGATGCGGAGCGCCTGCACGGCATCCTCGAGCGGTACTTCGGGGTGGCCGTTGGGCATCCGGTACTTGAGTACGGCGGCCGTGATCCCGTGCGCGGCAAACCATTTGGCCACGTCGTAGCCTTCGTAGTCCATGCAGAGCAGCCGGTAGCCGCCGCCCGGGCAGATCACGACGGTCTGTCCGGTGGCTGTTGCGGGGTCGGCCGGGAAGATGTAGAGTTCGGCCTGAGACGTATCGGCGATACGGTCCCTTTCGGGTTCCGTTTCGGGGGTCGTGATGCCGTTGGAATGGGGCGCAGTGCGGTTGTCCCAGATCCGCACCGTGGCGGCCTGCCCGTAGTCGCGGGCTGTGGCCGTGGCCGTCAGCAGCGAGAGGGCTGCAGCCAGCAGGGTCTTGTGTCTCATCTTGGTTCGTTATTTCAGGAATCCGCCCGATCGGGAGGGATCCCGATCGGGCGGAAACGGTTCATGACGGGCGGTGTGCCGGATCAGATCACGATGTTGATGATCTTGCCCGGGACGACGATCACCTTCTTCGGAGCCTTGCCGTCGAGCCATTTCTGTGCCTCGGGGGCCTGTACGACGTCGGCCTGGATCTCGGCCGGGGCCATGGCCGTCGGGTACTCCTTCTTGAAGCGCAGCTTGCCGTTGATCGATACGGGGTATTCGAACGAGCTCTGCACGAGGTACTTCTCGTCGCATGCGGGGTAGCTGGCGTCGCAGATCGATCCGGTATGGCCGAGCGCCTCCCACAACTCCTCGGCGATGTGTGGCGCGAAGGGGGCCAGCAACACCGTGAGGGGTTCGAGGATGGTGCGCTTCGAGCAGTCGCCCAGTTCGTTGAGGCAGATCATAAAGGCCGCCACGGAGGTGTTGAACGAGAAGTTCTCGATGTCGTCGGTCACCTTGCGGATCGTCTTGTGCAGCGTGCGGAGCTCCTTCTCCGTGGGAACCTCGTCCGTCACGACAAGCCGCCCGTCGCGGTCGAAGAAGAGGCGCCAGAAGCGACGCAGGAACTTGTGTACGCCGTCGATGCCGTTCGTATCCCAGGGCTTCGACTGCTCGAGCGGCCCGAGGAACATCTCGTACATGCGCAGCGTGTCGGCGCCGTAGTTCTCGACGATGTAGTCGGGATTGACGACGTTGAACATCGATTTCGACATCTTCTCGATGGCCCAGCCGCAGACATACTTGCCGTCCTCGAGGATGAACTCGGCATCCTTGAAATCGGGCATCCAGCGGCGGAAGGCCTCCAGGTCGAGGATGTCGTTCCGGACGATGTTCACATCGACGTGGATCTCCTGCGTCTCATACTGGTCGCGGAGGCCGAGCGAGACGAACTTGTTGGTCCCGACGACGCGGTAGACAAAGTTCGAGCGGCCCTGGATCATGCCCTGATTGACGAGCTTGCGGAAGGGCTCCGCCTCGCAGACATACCCCAGGTCGTAGAGGAACATGTTCCAGAAACGCGAGTACATCAGGTGTCCCGTGGCATGCTCGATGCCGCCGACGTAGAGATCGACGCTGCGCCAGTATTCGTCCGCCTCACGGCCGACGAGCGCCTTGTCGTTGTGGGGATCCATGTAGCGCAGGTAGTAGGCCGACGAGCCGGCAAATCCGGGCATCGTCGAGAGCTCGTAGGGATATCCCTCGGGGGTGCACCAACCCTTGACACGGGCCAGGGGCGGTTCGCCCTCGGCCGTGGGTCCGAAGTTTTCGATCGGCGGCAGCTCGAGGGGCAGCTGCTCCTCGGAGAGCGGGCAGGCCGTGTCGCCCTTGTAGTAGATCGGGAAGGGTTCGCCCCAGTAGCGCTGGCGCGAGAAGATGGCGTCGCGCAGGCGGTAATTGACCAGCCGCTTGCCCAGGCCGCGGCGCTCGACCTCGTCGAACATCCGGGTGATGGCCTCCTTGACGTCCATGCCGTTGAGGAAGTCCGAGTTGATCATCCGCCCGGACTTGGCGTCGTAGGACTCCTTCTCGATGTCGCCTCCCTCGACCACCGGGACGATCTCCAGCCCGAAATGGCGGGCGAAGGCGTAGTCGCGCGAGTCGTGGGCCGGAACGGCCATGATGGCCCCCGTGCCGTAGCCGGCGAGCACGTAGTCCGAGACGTAGATCGGAATGGCGCGTCCCGTGAAGGGGTTGATGGCGTAGGAGCCTGTAGCCACGCCACTCACGCGCCGCGTCTCGGCGATGCGCTCGCGTTCGGACCGCTTGCGGGCCTGGGCGATGTACTCCTCGACGGCACTGCGGTTCTCTGCCGTGGTGAGCTCGCCGACCCATTCGTGCTCGGGAGCGATGACCATGAACGTCACGCCGAAGATCGTGTCGGGGCGTGTGGTGAAGATCTCCAGTTTGCGCTCCGAACCCTGGATGTCGAAGAAGACCTGGGCACCGACCGAGCGTCCGATCCAGTTGCGCTGGATCTCCTTGAGCGAGTCGCTCCACTCGAGGCTGTTGAGTCCGTCGAGCATCCGCTGCGCATAGGCCGTCACGCGCAGCAGCCACTGCTTCATGCGCTTCTGCTCCACGGGGTAGCCTCCGCGCACCGAGAGCCCGTCGCGCACCTCGTCGTTCGCGAGCACCGTGCCCAGTTTCGGACACCAGTTCACCATCGTGTCGGCCCGGTAGGCGAGGCGGTAGTTCTGCAGCACCTGCTCGCGGCGCGCCTCGTCCCATGCGTTCCACTCTTCGGCCGTGAAGTGCAGCTCCTGCGTCGAGGCGGCATCGAGCCCCTCGGTGCCCCTCTCGGCGAAGGCGGCCTTCAGTTCCTCGATCGGACGGGCCTTTTGAAGACGGTTGTCGTAGTAGTGGGCGAACATCTCGAGGAAGGCCCACTGTGTCCATTTATAATAGGAGGGGTCGCACGTGCGCACCTCGCGGTCCCAGTCGAACGAAAAGCCGATCTTGTCGAGCTGCTCGCGGTAACGGGCGATGTTGCGCTCGGTCGTCACGGCGGGGTGCTGCCCCGTCTGGATGGCATATTGCTCGGCCGGCAGACCGAAGGCGTCGTAGCCCATCGGGTGGAGGACATTGAATCCCTTGAACCGCTTGTAGCGCGAGTAGATGTCCGAGGCGATGTAGCCCAGCGGATGGCCGACATGCAGGCCTGCCCCCGAGGGGTAGGGGAACATGTCGAGCACGTAGAATTTGGGGCGCGAGGGGTCCACCTCGACGCGGTAGGTCTTCCGCTCTCTCCAGCGTTGCTGCCATTTGGATTCGATCTCCTTGAAATTGTATTCCATATCTCGTTTCGGTTTATTGTCGATTTTCCCGCAAAATTAAGGAAAACTTTTCGGATTTTGCGTTTTTCGGGGGCTTATTCCCCGATAAAAGGGGTGGATTGCATGCTGTTCCGCTTCCGGTGCCTGCAGCCGGCCTCCCGGCCCGGCTTTTGCACGGCTCTGCATGGCTGTTTGCCGCCGGTCCCGGGACGGGCGGCGGGTGGGGGCCGCGGCGCCTTTTTTGTCATCTTGTGCGCCCTCTGGCGGCAGGGCTTTGGAAAAATGCGGCGCGGACTTCGGCGGGCAGATGCTTTTCGTGAGGCTACCGCCCGGATATAGGGATAACCTATTGGTATATAAAAAATAACGATTTGACAAATCGATTCTGTTATATTACCTTTGCTGATGGAAAACAAAAACAGTATTAAAAATAACTATTAACAACTTAAATTTTACTACTATGAAAACGATGGATTATCTGCACCTGAATGCGTCGGCCGTCAATGGCGTTGTAAACTCGCTGAAGAGTCTTTTGGCCGACTATCAGATCTTCTACGCCAACCTGCGCGGACTGCATTGGAATATTCGTGGACGGGCCTTCTTCGTCCTGCATGCCAAGTTCGAGGAGCTCTACGACAATGCGGCTGCCAAGGTCGATGAACTGGCCGAGCGGATCCTGATGCTGGGCGGCGAGCCCGAGAACCGTTTCAGTGAGTACCTTAAGACGGCGCGGCTGCAGGAGGTTTCCGGAGTTTCGTGCCCCGATGAGGCGGTGAAACTTATACTCGAGAGCCTCGGCCATCTGATCGGCGAGGAGCGCAAGCTGCTCTCCGAGGCGTCGGAGGCCGGCGACGAGGCAACCGTGGCGCTGATGAGTGACTACCTCCGTGAGCAGGAAAAGTTGGTTTGGATGCTGGTGGCCTCTTCCGATTGTGATTGCGCCAAGTGATTGCCTGACAGAGGTTGGTGGGAACCGGGGTTTTGCGACCCCGGTCTTTTTTTGTCCGTAGCTTGCGTCAAGACGGTGCGGGCTGGGGCGACGGGCGGTTCCCGGGTTTGACCTGCAGACGGCGGAGCGGCCGACGGCGTGTTGCGGCGTTGCCCGGACCGGTGGTATCGTATTGTCGGTATCGGCTTCCGGATCAGTCGGTTGCATCGGGACTCCGGTTGTGCAGGTGCCTGCCGCAGCCTTGTTGCGGCAATTTGCGGCAACGTGTGACAACCCGCTGAGAAAAAGCTGGTTAAAACATCATGTATAAATAAATGCTTATTTGTTTTTAGGAACGATAAGAAATAAGTATCGATAAAGGCGCAAAATGCCCGAAGATCACGAAAAAAGAGGTGTATATATATTGTAATTCCAAAAAAATGCGTACCTTTGCAGTCCATTTTGGACAATGGAGATAGATTTTTTAACCATTAAAGGACAGTTTAAGAAATGCCAACTATTCAACAGTTAGTGAGAAACGGTCGAGTAAGCATGGAGGACAAGTCGAAGTCCCCGGCACTCGCAGCGTGCCCTCAGCGTCGCGGCGTTTGTACCCGTGTGTACACGACGACCCCGAAGAAGCCTAACTCGGCCATGCGTAAGGTGGCGCGTGTTCGTCTGACCAACGGCAAGGAGGTCAACGCCTACATCCCCGGAGAAGGCCACAATGGGCTGCCCCAGCTGGGATTTAATAACTACAATTCTTGATTTTCCAAAATAATTTTTGTACTTGTTCAGATAGCGGGCAACAGCCGTGTTGTCCGTCACGCCGTTTCCTCCATTGCTCTCAATGACCTCCGTAGAAAAATCCACCTCCGGATTTAATCAGAAAATTCACCGGCATCTGTATAATTTTCTTTAAATGTGCTTTGTCTGTGATATTCCTATATTTTTCATATGTCATGTCAGAATCAAAATCTCTCCAGTTTTCATTAGCATCAAAAAATGCTTTCCAGCAATCCACGATTTCTTCATTTGTCACTTCCATCCGAATATCGCTATCATTATAGATTGCCTGCAAAACCGGCATTTTGTAAACTTTCGTCATATTGATATTTTCTATCAGTTTAATAAACTCATGGCACACAATGAAGATCTGGATTATTTCAGTTTATGCAGCACTCTGAATTCCACCCCGGAACTCATGAGCTTTAAATTATACAGTCTGACCAAGCGAGGACAGGCTTATCATATGCCTATGGAAATACAGAGTAATTTTCTTGCAAAATAAAAAAACAATGCAGAGATGTATATTGCAATTAATATATACCTCTGCATTTGTATTTAAACACTGTTCTGTTGTAACCAAACTATTCTACTCATTTTCTTATTGCATCCCCATACCACAACTGATATAATCACAACATGAGTGCTGCCATAACGGTAGGCGG
>ERZ857965.2251-NODE-2251-length-16724-cov-3.471594_pt1 | contig 16724 bp, 17 predicted proteins | sample MGYA00519758_ERZ857965 | MGnify/ENA primary metagenome ERZ857965 (study PRJEB31778, sample SAMEA3449381) | human gut metagenome | biome: human gut; feature: human-associated habitat; material: faeces | place: United Kingdom | collected 2010/2012 ... | reverse complement strand
GGCTTTCTCTAGAGAAAGCCTGGATCCCCCGCCCGGGACCGGGCGGGGAACCACGCCGCAGGTCTGGACCTGCGCCGGTCCCAACGGAACCGCCTACCGGTTCCATCCATTCCAAAAAGGAGGTAGAAAGATGCCCTTCCCCCATCGTCTCGCCGCCGCTGGGGCGGCCCTGGCCGCCTGCCTGGCGGCTTTTGTTGTCCTGCTGTGGGACATCCAGGTCACCAACGGCCCGGCCTACGCCGCCCGGGCCCAGCGCAGCATCGCCCAGATGGAGACCGTCCCCGCCGCCCGGGGGCGGCTTCTGGACCGGAACGGTACCGTCCTGGTCCAGGACCAGGTCACCTGGCAGGCCCAGGTGGATCAGGAGGCCGACCCCGCCGTCCGCCAGCGCCTGGCCGCCCTCTGCCGGGAGGAGGGGGTGGCCTGGTCCGGCACAGGGCCTGTGGAGGAAGTCACCCCCCGCCTGCTGGCCCGGGTGAAGGAGGAGGGCCTTTCAGGGGTCACCTTCACCCCGGTGGCCCAGCGGGTGGGGCAGGGGACGTTGGCCCCCCACGTCCTGGGCCGGGTGGGCCAGATGAGCCCCGAGGAGTGGGAAACCTATGGGGCCCAGGGCTACACCATGGATGCCCTGGTGGGCAAGGACGGGGCGGAGGCCGCCTTTGAAGCCTACCTCCACGGCACCCCCGGCCAGCGGATGGTGGAGACCGACGAGGCCGGCCGGGTCACCTCCACCTCCTATGCCCAGGAGCCCCAGGCGGGGCGGGACGTCACCCTCACCCTGGACTGGGACCTGCAGACCGCGGCGGAGGAGGCCCTGGGGGCCTTCCTGGACAGCCACCCCCAGTCCACCGGCGGGGCCCTGGTGGCCCTGGACGTGAACGACGGCGGGGTGCTGGCCATGGTGAGCCAACCGGGGTATGACGAGGCCACCTTCTCCGCCGACTACGCGGCCCTGGCCGCCGACGAGGCCAACCCCCTGATGAACCGGGCGGTCCAGGGGCTCTACGCCCCGGGGTCCACCTTCAAGCTGGTCACCGCCGCGGCGGCCCTGGAGGAGGGGTACCTCACCCCGGAGACCCAGATTTTGGACACCGGCCGGTACACCTACTACGACAGCCCCCAACCCCAGTGCTGGCTCTACCGCCAGGAGGGAAAGACCCACGGGCTGGAGACCGTCTCCGAGGCCATCGCCGACTCCTGCAACATCTTCTTCTACGACGCCGGCCGGCGGGTGGGGATTGCCACCCTGGGCCAGTACGCCCACCTGCTGGGCCTGGGAGCGAAAACCGGCATCGAACTGGCGGGGGAGCAGGCCGGGGTGGTGGCCGGGCCGGAGTACACCGCCTCCGTGGGGGGCACCTGGTACGAGGGGAGCGTCCTCTCCGCCGCCATCGGCCAGGAGAACAACCGCTTCACCCCTCTCCAGCTGGCCCACATGACCGCCACCCTGGTGGGGGACGGGAACCGGTGGCAGGTCCACCTCCTCCACCAGGTGGAGGGGGAGGACCCCCAACCCCGGGTGAGCCTGGGCCAGGTGAACCTATCCCAGGAAAACGTGGCCGCCATCCAGGAGGGGATGCTGGCGGTGACCCAGACGGGCTCCCTGGCCGCCGCCTTCCAGGACCTCCCCTTCCAGGCGGGGGCCAAGACGGGCTCCGCCCAAGTCACCGGGGAGGAGAATGCCAACGCCGTCCTGGTGTGCTTCGCCCCCTACGACGACCCCCAGATCGCCCTGGCCATCGTGGCCGAGCAAGGGGGCTCCGGGTCGGCCTTGGGGACGGTGGCGGCCCAAACCCTCTCTGCCTGGGCCGGCAAGGCCGGTTTGTAAGGGGTGGGATCATACCCCTTGGCCACCCCAGGGAACAGCACAGGGCCCTGCCGCGCTGCGGCAGGGCCCTGTTTGCAGAGGGGGGACTTACCCCTCCATCCCCCAGAGGTTGTTGTATAGGCCGATCTTGGTGATGGTCTGGTCCTGGACCTGAAAGCACAGATGGAAGGCCGAACCAAACGGCTCTGCCCGCTGGTAGATCCCATGGCCCAGGTCCACCAGGGGGCCGTAGAGAAGCTGGGCCCGGTCCAGGGTGTCCCCCACCTTCAGGCCCCGGGGGGTGGCCTGGTCTCCGGTGGTAAGCTCCACCCCGCAGAGGGTGCCTGCCTCCTGCCAGTCCGGCCCGCCGGGTTGGGGTTGGACCACCCAACATGCCACCCCGTCCCCCGTCCAGCACACCCCGTCATAGGGCTCGCCGGTGGCGCTGGGCTGCCGCCCGGTCTCCGCCATGCCCCGGGTCAGGTCCGCGGGCAAGTCCTCCCACTGGGGACGGCTCGCCAGAGAGAAGCCCCCCAGGGTCAGGTCGGCCGCCAGTTCCCGGCCCAGGATCACCAGCCCAGCCGCCGGGTCCTGGGTGGGCTGGGTCCAGAGGGTGCCCCCATAGAGCAGAGGCTGGGCCAGGGCCAGGGGGAGGTACCACACCCCCTCCCGCACCTGGGGGACCACCGCCTCCGGGGGCAGGGTCTGGGCGGGGTCCTGGAAGGCCGGGAGGTCCTCCGGCAGCCAATCTGTCCCGTTTCGCTGGGCCCCGGGGGCGCCGATGGTGTAGACCACCGTCTGGTCCAGCCAGCGGACGGTGGCGGTGTCCCCTTCCACCTGGCAGGTGCCCCCCAGGGCGGCCACCACGGCCTCCAGGGGCAGCCAGAAGGTCTCCCCCTCCACCAGGGGAGGCTGGGCCAGGGAAACCGTCTCCCCTGCCGCCTGGCTGCCGTCGGTCCGGGTGCCGCTGACCACCGCTGTGGTGCTCCCCGCCTGGAGGGAGAGGACGCAGTCCTGGGTAAAGGCGGCACGCCCCTCCCCCTGGCAGCCGCCGAGAAGGACCAGGAGCAGAGCGGTGCAGAGGGCAAGAATCCCTTTGAGACGCTGTTTCATTCCATATACACCTCCTTTCCCCTATTTCAGCACAAATGGCCCCGGTTTGCAACCGGAAGTGCCCAGGGCGGCCCCTTTTTAGAGGGGATAGACGGGAGCGCCCTGCCCGTTTTCCTTTTACGGAGAATTCATGGGAACTTAACGGAAAGCTGGTGGAAAGGGCTGCTTCCTGTTTCGTATACTGTCTTTATCCTCCTGGCTCGGAAACCCGCCGGGAAATCACAGAGAAACAGAGAAAAGGAGAACTTCCATGAACCTACGAACGATCCGCAAACGGGGCCTTGCCCTCTTGCTGGCAGGGGTCATGACCGTGGGCTTGGCACCTGCCGCCCTGGCCACCGACGGCACCCCTCTGGAGAGCGGTCTGCTCACCGAACCCTTCCTCCAGGTGCCGGGGGAGACCTCAGTGAACGTGGTCTGGTTCACCGAAGGGGACCAGGCCCCCACCACCAACCAGGTCCTCCTCTACGAAAACGGCCAGGACCAGGCCCCCACCCGCACCATCGACGCGGAGACCACCCAGCTCTCCCGGGTCCGGGGCGGAAAAACCACCGAGGATTACAACGACCCCACCGTCCAGCGAACCATTTGGCGTCACGAGGCCGTGGTCACCGGCCTGCCGGAGTACCACGGCGAGGCGGAGGAGAAGGTCCCCTACCAAGTGGTCAGCGACGGGGCCCAGAGTGAGATCTACACCCTCCAGGCCCAGGCCCAGGAGGGGACTCCCATGAAGATCCTGCTCACCTCCGACATCCAGACCAAGAACATGTGCGCAGCCAACTACGAGAAGCTCTACGAGGCCATCGGCCCTGTGGACGCTGTTCTGGCCAACGGGGACATCATCGACGTGCCCGACCGGGCCTACGACTGGTTCGACGCAGACAGTTCCTTCTTCCGGGTGCTCCAAGGCACCTCCGACCGGGAGATCGGCGGCGTGGCATACAGCGGCGCCCCCCTGCTCCAGAATGCCCCCCTCTATGCCTCCATCGGCAACCACGAGGTCATGGGCCGCTACAGCGACACCACCCCGTTGAACACCCAGTTTAACGACCCCACCACCCGGGCTTACGCCGAGGACCTCTATGACCGGGTCAACAGCGATGACGATCCCACCAACGACGTCTCTGAGGCGGACAAGGCGCAGTTCATCCAGGACAACTCCTTCAATACCACCACCTGGGAGGAGGTCCTCACCCTCCCCGAGAGCGACACTGGGGACGAGCGGTACTACGCCGTCACCATCGGGGACCTGCGGGTGATTGTCCTGGAGGTGGCCCGCATCTGGCGGGGCAACAGCGTGGGGTCCACCAGCAAGTACTCCGAGATCCCCGGAGCCTCTGTGGACCAGTACGGTTTTGGCCAGCACATCTTTGAGCCCATCGGCGAAGGCAGCGATCAGCTGGCCTTCCTGGAGGAGGAGCTTCAGAGTGACGCCTTCCAGAACGCCAAGTACAAGATGGTGATGTTCCACTGGCAGTTCCACTCCCTGGGGGGCAACCAGATCCCCGCCTACACCGATCCGGTGGCCTCCTCCGTCACCGACCCCGTCACCGGGGAGGCCATGACCATCTACGACTACCCCCTGGCCCAGGACTACCTGGCCAACTGCGTGGAGCCCCTCTTGGAGGAGTACGACGTGGACATGGTCTTCAACGCCCACTCCCACCTGTGGAACCGCTTTGAAACCGACAGCGGCATGAACATCCTGGAGACCTCCAACAACGGCAACACCTACGAGGCCTTCCTGGACACCAAGAGCCGCACCTCCGCCTGGCCCTCCGTGTTCAACGAGGGCAACGACCGGGCCGCCCTGGCAGAGCACTGGGACCTGAGCAACTACGTCCTCCAGGGCGACCCCTATGGCCTGGACCCCATCTTCCCCTCCGTGGCTGCCCTGCCCAACTACGAGCCCTACCTGGAGAGCAACACCATCACCGAGTTTTCCATCTTTGACACCGCCACCGGCCTGGTGAACAGCTACTACTTTGACACCAGCGACCCGGACAGCGAGGTGGTCCTCTTCGACTCCTTCGCCCTGCAGAAGGACGCGGAAGACCCCGCCCCCTCGGCGCCCTTCCAGGACGTGGACCAGAAGGACTGGTTCTACGGCGCGGTCCAGCACGCCGAGGAAACCGGCCTCATGGACGGCGTGTCCGAGGACGCCTTCGCCCCCGAAGGCACCACCACCCGGGCCCAGCTGGTGACCATCCTCCACCGCCTGGAGGGCCAGCCCGCCGCCGGAGAGGCCGCCTTCTCCGATGTGCCCGCCGGCCAGTGGTACACCGAAGCGGTGGCCTGGGCCGCTGCCAACAGCATCGTCAACGGCGTGTCTGACACCACCTTTGCCCCCAACGACCCGGTCACCCGGGAGCAGATGGCGGCCATCCTCTACCGTTACGCCCAGTACAAAGGGTATGACGTGACGGCCTCCGGAGACCTGTCCGGCTACACCGACGCCGGTGCCATCCGCCCCTATGCCGAGGCCGCCATGGCCTGGGCCAACGGCGCCGGCCTCATCACCGGGGTAAGCGACACCACCCTCCAGCCCCGGGGCAATTCCACCCGGGCCCAGGTGGCAACCATCCTTATGCGTTTCTGCCAGAAGGTGGCGGAATAACCCGTTTGCCGCCTTCCCCTGTCAAGGAGAGAGCCCCGGCTCTCTCCTTGCCCTGTCTCGGGTGGAAGAGAGGACCACAAGAGACTTGACATTTCCCCCCAAGGGTCCTACAATAGATTCCAACTGAGAATTTCGAACCCCGATAAATTCCGGCCGGCCCCAGGCCGGCACGCTGCATCAAAGGATGGGAACTATGGCTAAGGACAACAAGAAGAAAGTCGAGCAGATCACCGACATGGAGGTGGACTTCGCCCAGTGGTACACCGATGTGTGCAAGAAGGCGGAGCTCATCGATTACTCCTCCATCAAGGGCATGTTCATCTACCGCCCCTATGGCTACGCCATCTGGGAGAACATCCAGGCCGAACTGGACAAGCGCTTTAAGGAGACAGGCCACGAGAACGTCTACCTCCCCCTCCTCATCCCCGAGTCCCTCCTGCAGAAGGAGAAGGACCATGTGGAGGGCTTCGCCCCCGAGTGCGCCTGGGTGACCTATGGCGGCAGCGATCCCCTGGAGGAGCGCTACTGCATCCGGCCCACGTCCGAGACCCTGTTCTGCGAGCACTATAAAAACATCATCCAGTCCCACCGGGACCTGCCCAAGCTGTACAACCAGTGGTGCTCCGTCCTCCGGTGGGAGAAGACCTCCCGCCCCTTCCTCCGCCACCGGGAATTCCTGTGGCAGGAGGGCCACACCATGCACGCCACCGCCGAGGAGGCCCGGGCAGAGACCCAGCAGATGCTGAACATCTACGCCGACTTCCTGGAAAACGTCCTGGCCATGCCCGTGGTCAAGGGGCAGAAGACCGACAAGGAGAAGTTCAACGGCGCCGAGGAGATCTACACCGTGGAGTGCATGATGCACGACCACAAGGCCCTCCAGGCCGGCACCAGCCACTACTTCGGCGACGGCTTCGCCCGGGCCTTTGACATCACCTTCACCGGCAAGGACAACACCCTCCACTATCCCCACCAGACCTCCTGGGGGGTGTCCACCCGGATGATCGGGGGCCTCATCATGACCCACGGGGACAATAACGGCCTGGTCCTGCCCCCCCGCATCGCCCCCACCCAGGTGATGGTCATCCCCGTGGCCCAGCACAAGGAGGGCGTCCTGGAGGCCGCCACCGCCCTGCTGGAGCGGCTGAAGGCCATGGGCCTGCGGGCCAAGATGGACGCCTCCGACCAGTCCATGGGCTGGAAGGCCGCCGAGTACGAGATGAAGGGCATCCCCCTGCGGGTGGAGATCGGCCCCAAGGACATGGAGAAGAACCAGTGCGTCCTGGTCCGCCGGGACAATGGGGAGAAGGTCTTCGTCTCCCTGGACGAGCTGGAGACCGCCGTCCCCGCCGCCCTGGACGCCATCCACGACGGCCTGTACCAGAAGGCCAAGAAGAACCTGGAGGAGCACATCTTCCAGGCCAACTCCCTGGAGGAGGCCAAGGCCCTCCAGGCCCAGCACGGGGGCTTCATCAAGACCATGTGGTGCGGGGACGAGGCCTGCGAGATCAAGATGAAGGAGGAGGGGGGCATGACCTCCCGCTGCGTCCCCTTCGCCCAGGAGCACCTGGGGGACACCTGCCCCATCTGCGGCCGGGCCGCCAAAAAAATGATCTACTGGGGCGTGGCCTACTAATCCAGCGCCCCCAGATCAACATAGAGAGAGAAAAGAAGGCCGCCGCGAGGGATCTCGCGGCGGCTTTCGGGTTTTCTATGCAAAAAGGGACGGGCCCCTTTTTTGATCCGCAGCCGCTGCGCGCCCCCGGGGGCACACTGGCGGCTGAGCGGAATGGTTTGGCCGACAAAGCCGGTCAAACCATGGTTGGAATTTGGGAAACCCCCAGGAGAACTGGAGCCCCACGAACGGTCAAAACGATTTCGTGTCCCATATCTCCAGCATCATCCGAGCCCCCATACGGAAGCCCTCTGCGAAAACAGCAGCGTACTCCACCGGGATTGCCTGGAACTGACGGTTTAAAAGATCATCAAACGCATTTCTTTGATCGGGTTCTAAGGTTTGAAAAAAGCTGTCGTATGCCCGCATGTTTTCCTCCTTCCTCCGGTGGTATTCCTCCGTATCAATTTGGAACCGCTCGGCCGGACAGATATCCCCCTCATACAGCGCTTCTAAGATGGATGACATAGGAGACCCTCCTTTTTGATTGCATTTTTGTAACACATAAATGTACTATATCATCGCAATATATAAATGTCAACAGAAATGCGATACAATGTGGATACCCTACCTTGGAGGTCACAAACATGTCCGATTCCTTCATTGTTCGCCACAAATCTGCCGACGGGAACGAGGAGAAGTCTGTCACCATGTCTCTGCGCCTAGACCGGCAGTTACAGGCAGAATACGACCAGCTGGCCCAGAAAAGCGGACGCTCCCGCAACGAGCTGATGTGCATGGCCCTGCGGTACGCATTGGATCATCTGGAGTTTGTCCCTGAGTGATTCCCCCCTTCCCCTGGGGGTGGTCTGTCCTTTGCCAGATCCGCCAACGCCTCCACCCAGTCCATGTGCTCCAGGGCCCACAGAAAGGCCCACTGGCGGTGGGGGGGAAGGGCTTGAAACTGCCGGACTATTCAGGAATCCCTGACACGCACCCACTGTTAACAGGAAAATTGTTCGCTTATAGATACAAAAATAGGTTGTTTTTCTCCTATTCTTGGATATAATGAAGAGGAAGGAAGGTGAACCCCATGACCATTGACACCAACGCCATCGTCTCCATGACCGAGGCCAACCAGAACTTCTCCCGGGTCACGCGCATTGCGGAGCAAAAAGGGCAGGCTGTCATTTTTAAAAACAACCGCCCAAAGTATCTGCTCCTTGACTTAGACAACGCCCCCCTCTTGGACATCACAGACGAGGAAAAAATCGACATCGCAGCCGCCCGCGTTCTGAAGCGGTACCTGCCCGCCTTCCAGGCGTTGGCCAAATGATGTAGGATGGTTTTGATACAATGGAAAAATCCCTTCTTCTCCACTAAGACCCCCTGGACGCCACCCGATCACCCGCCGCCACCCCACGCCTTCATAGGTCTGTGGGGGGCGGTTTTCCGTTCGCCTTCTCCGCCAACGCCTCCATCAAGTCCATGTGCTCCAGGGCCCACAGAAAGGCCCACTGGCAGTGGGGAGAAAGGGCTTGGAATTTGGCTTCCATCTCTGCAATCAAGCACTCCCGTGCTTCGGGAGAGAGGGGCAGGTTCTTCCATTCCATACCTCAGTCCTCCCAATAATTTTCTTTTGACATTCAGTGAATGTCAATTCTTCTGCCAGTATAGCATATAATAGGGCAAATGACAATCACTAAATGTCAAATAGGGAGGCCCTATGTACAAGAATCGCGCACCGGGAGGAAGAAACAATCTCTGCGGTGAAAAGGTAAAGGCGTTCCGGGAGCGCCTACCAGAAAAACCGTCCCAACGGGAATTTGCAGAAATGCTGCAACGGGAAGGCGTAGACCTGGATAAAAACGCCGTCCAACGACTGGAGAGCGGTGCCCGCTTTGTCACCGATATTGAGTTGAAAGCTCTGGCCAAGGTCCTCCATGTATCTTACGAAGCATTGTTAGATGATCCAAGATAACAAGCAAGCGCCCTCGCTCCTGTTCAGGAACGAGGGCGCTGATTGGTTTTCTTCGAAAGCCTCGCAGAGTTCGCGCCCGCAGGCGCGAAAAAAGTTCTATCATAGTTTCCACGGGCATGTACCGGGGAAACTATACTTCTCAGCCCTCAAGTGTGAGTTTTAGACGCCGCAAGGCGACTAAAATCTTGCACGCAGAGGGCTGCTTTCCCCTCCCAAAAAGGCTTGCCTTTTTGGGACTCACAGCACTTTCGACAGGAACGACTTCGTCCGCTCCTCCTGGGGGTTGCTGAAGATCTCTGCGGGGGTGTTCTGCTCCACGATCTTGCCGTCGGCCATGAAGAGGACCCGGTCCCCCACCTCCCGGGCAAAGCCCATCTCGTGGGTGACCACCACCATGGTCATGCCCTCCTCGGCCAGCTGCTTCATGACGTCCAGCACCTCCCCCACCATCTCGGGGTCCAGGGCGGAGGTGGGCTCGTCAAAGAGCATCAGCTTGGGCTTCATGGCCAGGGCCCGGACAATGGCGATCCGCTGCTTCTGCCCGCCGGAGAGCTGGCTGGGGTAGGCGTCGGCCTTGTCCTCCAGGCCCACCCGGCGCAGCAGGGTGCTGGCGGTCTCGTCGGCCTCGGCCTGCTTCATCAGGCCGGTCTGGACGGGGGCCAGGGTGATGTTCTTCCGAATGGTCATATTGGGAAAGAGGTTGAAGTGCTGAAAGACCATCCCCATCTGCCGGCGGACCAGGTTGATGTCCACCTTGGGGTCGGTAATCTCGGTGCCGTCGAAGGTGATGGAGCCCTTGGTGGGGGTCTCCAGCAGGTTCAGGCACCGCAGGAAGGTGGACTTGCCGGAGCCCGAGGGCCCGATGATAACCACCTTTTCCTGGGGGTGGATGTGCTCGGAAATGTCGTCCAGGACCAGGTGGTCCCCGAAGGACTTGGAGAGGTGTTTAACGTCGATCACTTTGCCGCAGCCTCCTTTCCAGTTTGCCCAGCAGCCAGGAGAGAATGATCACCAGCACCAGGTAGATGGCCGCCGTGCCGACGAGGGGGAACATCTGCTCATAGGTCCGGTTGTAGATGCCCTGGGCGGCATACAGCAGCTCCTTGCCGCCGATGACGGTGATGAGGGAGGTGTCCTTCAACAGGACGATGAACTCGTTGCCCAGGGCGGGGAGGATGGCCTTCACCGCCTGGGGCACAATGACAAAGCGCATGGTGGTGCCGTAGCCCAGGCCCAGGGACCGGCCGGCCTCCATCTGCCCCTTGTCCACCGACATCAGGCCGCCCCGGACGATCTCCGACACATAGGCCCCGGAGTTGATGCCCAGGGTCAGGGTGCCGATCATGGTGAAGTTCCGGCTGCTGGCGAAGATGACAAAGCCCATGATGAGCAGCTGGACCATCATAGGGGTGCCCCGGATGACGGTGACGTAGATCTTACAGACCAGGTTCAGCACCGCCAGGACGGGGTTGCGGTGGCCGGGGCGCTGCTGGTCGTGGGCGGTGCGGAGGATGGCCACCGTGACCCCCAGGGCGACGCCCAAAATCAGGGCCAGGGCGGTGACCAGGAGGGTGGTTTTCACCCCGTTGAGGTACTGCAGCCAGCGGTCGGCCTCGATGAATGCTTGGTAGAACTTCACGAAGAAGTTCTGAAAGAAGCTCAGGTCCCCGCCGGAGACACCAATCGCCTTCCAGGTGTTGTATAGGGCCTCCATGTTGCCCATGGTCATTCACCTCTCTCTTTCTCGAAGGATGGATGTGAGATCAAACCGGCTCGCCTTTTGTCGAACCGGAAACGACGGAAAAAGGGCGGCGTGCGCCGCCCTTTTTATGGTCGGGGGGAGGGATTATGCCGCGGTGTCAGCTTCGGCACCATCGGTGGCGCCAGCCTCATCGGTGGCACCGGCCTCGTCGGTGGCACCGGCGGTGTCGGCCTCAGCGCCGTCGGAGGGGATGTACTTGTCGATGATGGACTGGACGGTGCCGTCGTCAATGAGCTCCTGGAGGGCAGTGTTGATGGCGTCCAGCAGGGCGGTGTTGCCCTTGGCCACGCCGATGGCGTAGTCCTCGTTGGTATACTCGGTGTCCAGGGTGGTCAGGCCGGGGTTGGTGGCAACCAGGTTGTCGGCCACGGCGCTGTCGATGACCACGCAGTCCACCTGGCCGTTGTTCAGGGCCTGGGTGGCGGCGATGGCGTCGTCATAAGCCACGACGTTCTCTTCCCCGAAGCCGCCGTTCTCCACGGTGTCGGAGCAGTACAGGTAGCCGGTGGTGCCACGCTGGGTGCCGATCTTCTTGCCCTGCATGTCCTCGATGGAGGTGATGTCAGAGCCCTCGGGGACGATGACCTTCTGCACGCCGTTGGCGTAGGTCTCGGTGAAGTCCAGGACCAGCTGGCGCTCCTCGTTGACGGTGACGCCGGCCATGACGATGTCGCTCTTCCCGCTCTGGGGGGCGGCCAGGGCGCCGTCGAAGTCCATGTCGTCGATCTGCAGCTCCAGGCCCAGCTTCTCGGCGATGGCGGCGGCGATCTCGGCGTCGATGCCCACGATGTTGCCGCTGTCGTCGGTCATCTCATAGGGAGGGAAGGCAGCGTTGGTGGACATGGTGAGCACACCCTCGGTGACGGTGGTGAACTCGGCGGTGGTGGTGGTGTCCTCAGTGGTGGTGCCCTCTTCCGCGGCGGGCTCGGTGGTGTCGCCGCAGCCGGCCAGGGTCAGCACGCCAAAGAGCATGGCCCCTGCCATGAGGACGGAGAGAAACTTCTTCATGATGGATGCAACCTCTTTTCATTTTTTCATTTTACTTCTTCGCGCTCCGGTTCAGAGCGTTCTTGCATTATACACAATATTCAAAGAGGATGCAAGACCTTTTCCGGAAAAAGTTGGGCAAACCGCAAAAATCCCAGGCAGTTTCCAGAAAAAAGCCCGGCTTTCGCCGCCATCCGCCCCTTTTTTATTCATTTCCTATGGATATTGCATATCAAATCCCACCCGCCGCCGGGGCCTTTTCCCGAAAAAAAGTTCCCCGGCCGAAGCCGGGGAACTTTGGGGCACTCGCGCGGGAGGGGGAGAATTACTGGAAGTTGGCCTTTCTCTTCTCCAGGAAAGCAGCCAGACCCTCGTCGCCGTTGGCGTGGAGGCGGGCAGCGGCCTGGGCCTCGGTCTCCTCCTGGAGCAGGTCGTCCAGGTTGGTCTCGAAGGACTTGTTCATGATGAGCTTGGAGCTGCTGTAGCAGTTCAGGGGGCCCTTGGCGATCTTGTTGGCCAGCTTCATGGCCTCGTCCATCAGCTGATCCTTGGGATAGACGTGGTTGCACAGGCCCAGCTCCTTCATCTCGGGAGCCTTCACAGCGCGCTGGGTCATCATGAGCTCCTTGGCCATGTTCAGGCCGCAAGCCCGGGGCAGCAGCCAGTGGCCGGCGCAGTCGGGGATCAGGCCCACGGCGCCGAAGGCCACCATGAACATAGCGTCGTCAGAGACCAGGGCGATGTCGCCGGCCAGCAGCAGGGAGGTGCCGGCACCAGCGATGGCGCCATGGGCCACGGTGATGGTGGGCTTGACGAAGTTGATCATCTTCTTCATGAAGATGCCAGCCACGTTGTAGAAGTCGAAGACAGCCTCGGGGTTGTCCAGGCCCTTCATCTCGGGGATGTCGCCGCCGGCGCAGAAGGCGCGGCCCTCGGCGTTGACCACCACGCAGCGGACATTGTCGTCCTTCTCGGCGGCGTCGAAGGCGGTGGTGAGATCCACGAAGATCTGCTTGTTCATGGCGTTCAGAGCCTTGGTGCGGTTGAGGCTGACGATGCCGACATTCCCCTCAACGCGGTACAGTACGGTTTCCAGTTCCATGGTAAATCGCTCCTTTTTTCACATACAAATACAGGTGCGGGCAGCCCAGAGGCCAACCCATTCGAATACAGTTTAGAGTATACCACACGGAGGGGAAGTTGAAAAGCAAAATTTCACCCCAGGGCGGCTTTTTTCCCCGGTTTTCTCCCCCTTTCCCAGGGGAAGGCGGGGAAAGCGCATAAATCTCCCCCCATCCCCCCATACTAAGGGGACAAAAAGGGAGGGATCGGATTGTATACCGTGGAACTTTGGGCCCAGGGGGCGGGGTTTGCCCGCTTCCTCCAGGCCCGTCTGCCGGGGGAGGCAGGGGGGTGCCTCCGCCTGGGACCGGGGGCACAGCGGGCGGACCTGGTGGTGGCCGCCCCGGACCTGGCCGCCCTCCCCCCAAACCCGGCCCCGTGCCGGGCCCTGCTGCTGCCGGGGCACCTGGCCCCCCTGGCCGGGGAGATCCCGGCGGCCTGGGTGGTGAGCTACGGCCTGACCCGCCGGGACACCCTCACCTTCTCCAGCCTGGCCCAGGACACCCTGTGCCTGGCCCTCCAGCGGGAGCTGGTCACCCTGGGGGGCGTGTGCCGGGAGCCCCAGGAGATCCCCCTGGCCCCCCAGGGCCGGGCCGACCCCCTGGCCCTGCTGGCCTGGGCGGGGACCCTCCTCCTCCTGGGGGCCCCGCCGGAGCGCCTCCAGGGCCCCTGACAACCTCCCCGGGAAAAAAGGGGGCCTTCCTCTTGCAAACCTAACAGTTGTTAGGTATAATAGACCCAAACCACAGCGAGAGGAGGGGATGCCATGGCATCCACCAAGGAGAAAATCACCGCCACCGCCCTGGCCCTGTTCGCCCAGCGGGGGTACGACGGGGTGTCCGTCCGGGATATCTGCAAGCAGGTGGGGATCAAGGAAAGCTCCCTGTACTACCACTTCCCCAGCAAGCAGGCCATCCTCACCACCCTGCTCTCCCACTTTGAGAACCGGGCCGCGGAGGGCATGGCCCAGCTGGAGCAGGCCCTGGGGGACCAGCAGGGTCCCTGGGGGCAGGTCTCCTACCGGATGGTCTGCCAGGCCTTCTTTGAGGGGTACCTCATGGACCCCTTCTGCAACCAGGTCCTCCGGCTGCTCCAGATGGAGCAGTTCCACAACCCCGACCTGGGGGAGATCTATGAGCGCTGGATGTTCCGGGTCCCCCTGGCCTTCCAGGGCCGGATGTTCACCGCCCTGGTGGACCTGGGCCTGCTCCACCCCGCCACCGGGGAGGATCTGGCGGTGGCCTTCTACGGCCCCATCCATCTCTTTGCCCAGCGGTGGCTGTTCCGGGGCCCCCTGTCGGAGGAGAGAAAGGCGGCCTTCCGCCAGGCCGCCTACCGCCACGTCCAGCGGTTTTTCCAGGAAAGGGGGACGGACGCATGGCAGCCATCCTGATCACCGGGGCCAACCAGGGCATCGGGTACCACCTGACGGTCGCCCTCCTCCGCCAGGGCCACCAGGTGGCGGTGCTGGACTGGGAGACCCACCACCTGGCCGCCCTCCAGAACACCTTCCCCACCCAGCTGGCCTACTACCCCGTGGACGTCCGCCAGGGGGAGGCCCTCCAGGCGGCGGTGGCTGCCGCCCAGGCCTGGCAGGGCACCCCGGAGGTGGTCATCCACAACGCCTGCTGCTGCCCCTTCGGGGGGGTGGAGGACCTGGACCTGGGCCAGGTCCAGGCGGCCTTTGCCACCAACTACTACGGGGCCCTCCAGCTGGTACGGTGCGTGGGGCCCGCCCTCCGGGCCCAGGGCCGGGGCCGGGTGATCTTCACCAGCTCCGGGGTGGGGATCACGGGGTTCCCCGGGCTGTCCTCCTACGCCTCCACCAAGGGGGCCCTGGAGGCCCTGGCTAAGTGCCTGAACCTGGAGTACGCCGGGGACGGGGTGACCTTCCACTTGATCCACCCGCCCCTCACCCGGACCCAGTCCTCCGCGCCCCTCCCCGTCCCCCCGGAGATGATGGCCGACCCGGAGACCGTGGGCCGGGGCCTGGCCCGGCGGCTCTTCTCCCCCCGGTTCCTCCTGTGCCACAGCCTTCTCCAGAAGGTGCAGACCCTGTTCTGCTACGCCTTCCCCCTCCCCATGGGCAGCCTCCTGGCCAAACTGACGGCGCGGTACCAAGGTCTCACCCCCCAAAAATAGAAACGCCCCGCAGCCACACCGCGGAGCAAACCAACCCAGCTACATCACTACGGGGATCCTATCCCTCCAACCTGACACCACCAGGGACTTCACGCGCGCTTCGACCAGAAGAAACTAAAAACCGGCCCACCGGGCCGGCGGCGTCGGGGACGCCGTCCCGAGGGTTTTGGGCAGCGCCCAAACCCTCGGCGCAGGGGCAATTCACTTGCCCCGAGCAGGTCCAATCCCCCTCGCCCCCAAGGCCCCAGGAAAGCTATGCTTTCCTGGGGACCCCCTACCTCCTGGATTGGAAAATCCGCGGCTACACCGCGGATTTGGGTGGAGGCAGCGAGTTCAAGCCTTACCCACGCATCGCCAGGGACCCGCGTCAGCGGGACGGCGTGGGTACGCCGCCACAAGCGTTTTGGGGCAACGCCCCAAAACCTTGGCGCAGGGCGGATTCATTCCGCCCGAGCATGTCCAATGGGCCGCAGGTCACCAAAAAAAGAGGACGTCCTACCGGACGTCCTCTTTTTTTGGAGCGAGTGACGAGGCTCGAACTCGCTACCTCCACCTTGGCAAGGTGGCGCTCTACCAGATGAGCTACACTCGCATCAGCAAGAGGTATATTATCACATTGCCGCAGGAGTGTCAAGGGGAATTTTCTAAAGTCCCCAAAAAATTTTGCGGAACGGAGGTGGTCCCCTCCCCCCAGGTGAGGAGGATCTCCGCCACCCGCTGCTGGCCGCTGTCGGGGTAGAGGTTCACGGTGATCTCCTCTAAGGGCGGCAGGGCGATGGTCTGGGCATCGTAGGCCTCCTCCACCGCCTGGCGGAGGGTCTCCGCGCTGTCCTCGGCGGTGAAGTAACCGATGCGGAAGATCACCTTCTGGGGCCGGTGGGGGAGCAGGTCCTGCAGCTCCCCAGCCACGGCGGTGCTGGCGGTGACGGAGATCACCTGGGACAGCTCCTCCGGCGCCACCCGATAGGTGAGGGAGACGTCCACCTCATAGTAGGACGCGGTCTGCTGGACGTCGTAGCGGATGTAATCCACGGCGTAGGCCCCCAGGGGGTCCTCCCGGGTGGCCTCCTGGCAGGCCTGGTCCACGTCGCTGGCGGCGGAGCCGGTGACGCTGCTGTACTGGTACAGCCGGATCACCCCGGTCTCCTCCCCCTCCTCCACCAGGTGGAGCAGGGCGCTCACCAGGCCCTGGTAGTTCTCCGCCCCCAGGGTGGAGGTGATGGCGGACTCGTCATAAAACTGGGTATGGGGGGTCACGGAGGCGTAACTGCGCTCCAACATGGACCCGCAGCCGGTGAGGGGCAGGGCCAGGGACAAGGCCAGCGCCAGGCCCAGGACCCGGGGGGGTGTTTTCATGGCGAAACCACTCCTTACAGATAGAATTTTGGGAGGGGCAAGCGGGGTTTGCGCTTCGTTCGGCAGGGCAGTGTACGGGGGCGGTGGGTGTTCTGCTTGGCTATAAACCCCTCCCAAAATTAGGGGATTGCAGCCGCTGCGCGCGCCCTGCGGGCACACTGGCGGCTGAGCAGTATGTTTTGCCCGGCAAAGCCGGTCAAAACATGATTGCACTTTCTTTCC
>ERZ857965.2243-NODE-2243-length-16774-cov-3.236976_pt1 | contig 16774 bp, 15 predicted proteins | sample MGYA00519758_ERZ857965 | MGnify/ENA primary metagenome ERZ857965 (study PRJEB31778, sample SAMEA3449381) | human gut metagenome | biome: human gut; feature: human-associated habitat; material: faeces | place: United Kingdom | collected 2010/2012 ... | reverse complement strand
GTTGTACTTGGATTAATTTTCTTACCATTAGCTAAAGATAATTGTTCAATAATTCTGTTAGGATCTTTAGTATTTAAAAATAGTTCAGCCAATCCATCATCATGATCAAAATTAAAATAAGCAACATCTTCATAGTTTTTTTCGCCAAATTCTTTTAATATATATGTCTTACCAACCTGTCTTGCACCTTTTATAATTAATGGCTTTCTATCCTTACTATTTTTCCACCCAATTAGTTTTTCAGTTATAAATCTTTGCATATCACCATCTCCTTTAGTAATATTGTATCACACTTTTGTATTAATTATACCACTTTTTTCACATTTTTGCAATATTTTTTCGCTTGTTTTATCACATTTTTGTAATTTGTATTATCTGTGTCTTTCATTCTTGTATTTTCCCCTATTTTATGGCATAATAGATGTGTGAGGTTAATTATGGAAGCGATTTTAAATAAATTAGAATATAATGAAATTATTGATGTTTTGGAGAAACATTGTAAAACATATTTAGGTAAAAATTTGTGTGACAGTTTAAAACCTAGTTTTAGCTTTGAATTAGTTGATGTTTTGCTTAACGAAACTAAAGAGGCTGATACTCTTTTACATCAAAAAGGAACTCCACCTTTTTATGAAACAGACGAATTAGAAAAATATATTAAAATATTAAAAAGCAATCAAACTTTGTCTATAAAAGGATTGCTTAATATTGGTATGCTTTTAAAAATTGCAAGAGAATTAAAAGAGTATTTTTATGATAATAACACATCTTCTTTTATAAATTTAGAAAAGTACTTTACACTTTTATACTCTAATCCTTCAATTGAAAAAAGTATTTTTGACAAAATTATTGATGAAAGCACTATTGCTGATAATGCTTCAAAAAAGCTTTCTAGTTTAAGAAGAAATAGAAAAAATTTTGAACAAGAAGTTAAAGATAAATTAAATAGCTATATTCATTCTAGCACTTATGCTAAATACATAATGGAGCCAATTGTTACTATTCGTAATAATCGTTATGTTATTCCTGTTAAAGAGGAATATAGAAGCTACATAAAAGGCTTTGTTCATGATACTTCTAGCAGTGGATCAACTTTATACATTGAGCCAACTAGTATATTTGATTTAAATAACAAAATAAATCATATAAAAATTGAAGAAGACTTAGAAATTGAAAAAATATTACATCAATTATCAGCTTCTTTATATGCCTATACTACAGAATTGGACAATGACTTAAATTTAATTGCTAACATTGACTTAATTTTTGCCAAAGCTCATTTTGGTGTAGAAATTGCTGGTATCACACCTATTCTTAATAATGAAAAGTTTGTAAATTTGTATAAAGCAAGGCATCCTTTAATTGATAAAGATAAAGTAGTTCCTATAAACATCGGCTTAGGAAAAGACTATGTTTCTCTTTTAATAACTGGCCCTAACACTGGTGGTAAAACTGTTGCTTTGAAAACTCTTGGTTTGCTACTTCTCATGGCATATTCAGGTATTCCTATTCCATGTAGTGAAGGAAGTAATATCTGCGTATTCACATACATTTTTGCTGATATTGGTGATGAGCAAAGTATTCAAGAATCACTTAGTACTTTTTCAGCTCATATGAAAAACATTGTAGAGATTACTAAAAAAGCTAATGATAATAGCCTAGTACTATTAGACGAACTTGGTTCTGGTACAGACCCTGTAGAAGGTGCTGCACTTGCAATTAGTATTTTAAGTTATTTAAAAAGCATTAATGCTTTGGTTTGCTGTACTACCCATTATCAAGAGTTAAAGGAATTTGCATTGGTTACAGATGGTTTTGAAAATGCAAGTTTTGAATTTGATATAGAAAATTTAAAACCTACATATAAGCTATTAGTTGGTATTCCCGGCAAAAGTAATGCCTTTGCTATTAGTAAAAAGTTAGGTTTAGACGAGCAAATTTTGAATGTAGCAAATGCTCATTTAAAAGAAGATAAAGTTTCAATTGAAGAATTATTGAAAAATATTTATGATAATAAATGATAAAGATATAACAAAAAATGACTTTATAAATATCATTAAACCATTCGAAAATAATTTCAAAAAATATATGATAAATTATGTTTTACCTGATGTAATTTCATTTTATATCGCAGATAGTTTTTATAAAAATTGCTTATGTGATTCACCACTTTATAATCATATAAATTCAAGTTTAGACATGTTTAATGGATATAAAAATGATATAAAAGTTTTGATTCCAAATGTTAAAAAAATACTAAGAATAAAATACAATTTAAGAATAATTAGTGATAATCCATTAAGACTTAAAAAAGTATTTGATGTCTTAGCAAGCAACGGGAATATACTCCCAACAGATAAAATTAAGGAAAAAATATAAATGGCTACAACATCGATTTGGAAGATTAAAACTAGACTTGATAGTTCCATAAAATATATCATTAACAAAGAAAAAACTTTAAATAAAGAATTAGCAAAAGAACATTATTATTTATTAGAAAAACCAATTAATTCAGAATATAATTTTCTAAATGAAAAAGTAGAATTTGTATCAGCACTTAACTGTGATGAATCTAATCCTTATAGTGATATGGTGGCTACTAAAAAAATATATGATAAGACTGATGGGATAATTGGCTTTCATGCTTATCAATCATTTAAAGAAGGAGAAGTAACACCAGATATAGCACATGAAATTGGAGTTAAACTAGCACAAGAAATGTGGAATGATTATGAGGTTGTAATTGCTACTCATCAAAATACAAATCACATTCATAATCATTTCATAATTAACTCTGTATCTTTTAAAACTGGTATTAAATATAACAATAATAAAACTAATTATGCAAAGTTAAGAAATATATCAGATTCATTATGCATGGAATATAAATTAGGCACATTAGATGAAGAAGATAGATATACTAAATGCTTTAATAAAAATGTTTTAAATGATGACTATTATAAAATATTAAAAGAAGATTTAGATAGTGCTATAAGTGGATCATTAACAATACAACAATTTTTAAATAGATTAAAATTACAAGGATATAAATGTTATATGAGATATGATAAAATAACTGTTTATAAAGATAATTATGATAAAGTTAGAATAGAAAAAGTATTTGGCAAAAACTATTCTAAAGAAAATATATTAAATAGATTATTTAAATCTAAATATAAAAAATATGAACCATTAACTAATGGCAAGATATTAAATAACTATTTAAAAACAAATAAAGGTCATAAAGGAATATATGGATTATATTTATACTATTGTTATTTATTAAAAGTATTTCCAACAGAACAACCTAAACAATATCTTCCATATTCAATTAGAAAAGATATTAAAAAGTTAGATACTATCTCTGAAGAAACCAAATTTTTAGAAAAAAATAAAATAGAAACAATAGAAGAATTATTAATCATAAAAGAAATAAATGATTCTAAATTAGATGAATTAGTTGGTAATCGCGAGTATATGTGGATAAAATACCATAGAGCAAAAATAGAATCTAAAAAAATAGAAATATATAACGATATATCAAAAATAACAGAAGAAATAAAAGAATGTAGAAAGATAAAAAAATATTGTGAAGATATTGAAAAACGTTCATATTCTATTGTAGAAAATATAAAAGAAATAGATAAAGTAAATATAAGAGATAATAAAAAGGATATTGTGAGATAGCAATATCTTTTTTTGATGGGTCAAAAATTTGACAATTTGCATAGTTTATGCTAGAATAAGCCACAACTTAAGGGGAAATAAGGCAAAATTGAATATTAGGGGGAAATAATATGGAAAAAGAAAAATTACAAAATTTAAAAAGAATTATCGCAAATTTATCAGATATTGAAGCTAAAAGAGTAGTAGAGTTGTATGAAAATGGTCAAAAAACAGGATATGCAACGATTGATAAACCATGGGATGAATTTTATAAAAATATTGATAAAAATGATTTATTTTTAAATACTACACCATATCAAGGTTTAGTATCAAATAATATGAATTATCCAAATGAAGTTGCTTTAGAATATTTTGGAACTAAAATAACATTTGGAGAACTAATAAAAAATATTGATAAAGTAGCAAAATCATTAGAAGAATACGGTATAAAAAAAGGAGATTTTGTAACTATATGTTCTACAACAACTCCTGAGGTTGTTTATGCGTTCTATGCTGTTAGTAAATTAGGTGCTGTTGCAAATGTAATATCACCATTTTATGAACCAGAAGACTTTATGAATAGAATTAATGAATGTGAAAGTAATGTAATTATAATGGTAGATAAATTTATGCCAAAATTTAAAGATGCTTTAAATAAAAACAAAAAAGCTAATGTTGTCGTACTACCAATGATGAATTCATCATTATTAAAATATATTTCAAAAGGATATAAAATTAATGGGACTAGTAATGAAGTTTTATGGAAACAATTTGTTAAAGATGGTGATTTAAGAGAAGAAGCTATAATTGATCCGTATGAAATAAATAAACCACAAGCAATGGTATATTCTAGTGGTACAACAGGATCTTCAAAAGGAATTTTACTTTCAGTTGATAGTTTCCAAAAATTAATAAATGCATATGGAAATTCAGGTTTTGATACTTCGAGATTACAAAAAGTTTATCAAAATATTCCACCATGGCATTCAACTGGATTAAGTTTAGGTATTAATTTTCCATTATCATATGGGGCAAAAGTTTGTACAGATCCTAGATTTGATCATGATGTATTTATAAAAAATGTTCTAAAATTTAAACCAGAATATATTTTAACTAATACATCAATGTACCAAGGTTTTACATTCGAAAAAAGTTTAAAAAGATTAAAAGGAAAATCGTTAGATTTCTTAAAATATCCAGTTGAAGGTGGAGAACCATTAACAGAAAGAGATATACAAAATATTGAAGAAGTATTTAGAAGTCATGGGTCAACAGCAAGATTGTTAAACGGATATGGTGAATGTGAATGTGGAGCAACTATTACAACAGATATAACAGGACATAAATTTTCAAACGATGCATCAGGTATTCCATTACCTAATATAACAACTGTTGGAATATTTGACGATGAGTTTAATGAATTAAAATATGGTGAACGTGGAAATGTAGTTGCAAGAACTGAAATAGGTATGCTTGAATATTTTAAAAATCCAGAAGCTACTGAAAATTTCTTTTATGTAGATGAAAATGGGACAAGTTGGAGTCAAACTGGGGATATTGGATATATTAATGAAGATGGTAGTCTTGTTGTACTTGGAAGAAAAAGTGATTATTCCATCATAGATGATACGAAAATATATAATTTTGACATTGAAAGAGCAATATTAAAAACAGGTACTGTTAAATTATGTGAAATACAAACTCATCCAGAAAATGATAATGAGTTAGTTGCTCATATTGTATGGGAAAATGAAATCTCTTCTCAATTAAAACAAAATCCAGAACTAATGGAAGGATTATTAAAACAAATTCAAAATCAAGTAAGTGCAGAAATGGGAATAGAAGAAGCGATTCCATTTAACTTCTGTATCAGAGATAGTTTTCCAAGTGCTCATTCAGGTAAAAGAGATATTAAGTTTATTAAATCGGATATTGAAGGATTAATAAAAATAAATAATAAATCTAAAAAACTAACAAGATAAGATAAAAACTCGAAAAATATGTTATAATGAATAATAGGTGATGAACATGAATTTCTCTTTATTATTCTATACGTATGTTTTGAGTTTTTTTTACATTGTTTTTTTATGGATATTATATTTTTCTAAAAATAGACTAGATAATAATGAAAATAAGATTTATAAGATCTTATTAATATCCAACTTATTTGGTATTTTAATACAAGTTGCGTGTGAAATATTTTCTATTAATGAAATGCCAATTATTACGTGCTTTATTACTAAATTATTGCTAATATATTTTGTTTCCTGGTTGGTAATATTTTTTAGATATGTTATGGAAATTGCTAATATAAAAAATAAGCCAATAAAAATATTAAATTTTGTAGTTTTTATAATTTCGTGTATATTGATTTTTATACTTCCATACAAAGGTAATTATGATATACAAGAAGCCTTATATTATACATCTGGGTTAGATACTAAATATACATATTTTATATCTGTTTTATACGTCACAACAATTTCTATAATCACATTATTTAAACATAAAACTCTATCAAATAAAAAAGCATTACCCATATATGTTCTTATTATATTTTTCGTTTTATCTGGATTAATACAATACTTTCTCCCACATATTACTATTTTAGTTCAAGTTCAAACTTATATATGTTTAATAATGTATTTTACCATTGAAAATCCAGATTTAAAAATGATAAGTGAATTAAATATGGCAAAAGAACACGCAGAAAAAGCAAATAGAGCAAAAAGCGATTTTTTAAGTAGTATGAGTCATGAAATAAGGACACCACTTAATGCAATAGTAGGTTTATCCGTTGATATAAAAGAAAGAAATATATGTCCAGATAGTATGAAAGAAGATTTAGATGATATTATATCCGCATCTAATACACTTCTTGAAATAGTTGGTAATATAATGGATATTAATAAAATAGAAAGTGATAAAATAGAAATAATAGAAGTACCTTATAACTTCAAACATGAATTAGAAACTTTATGTAGAGTAAATAAAGTAAAACTAGAAGATAAACCTATTGAATTTAGATTAAATATAGCAGAAGATATGCCATATGAGTTACTAGGAGATAAACCACATATAAAACAAATAATAAATAATTTAGTTTCAAACGCAATAAAATATACAAAAGAAGGATTTATAGAAGTAAGCGCTAAATGTATAAATAGAAATAATACTTGTACAATAATATTAACTGTACAAGATTCAGGAATAGGAATAAAAGAAGAAAATATAAAGAAATTATTTACTAAATTTGAACGATTAGATGTAGAAAAAAATACAACAACAGAAGGTACAGGACTAGGACTTGCAATAACTAAAAAATTAGTTGAACTTATGGGTGGCAAAATAAATGTGTCATCACAATATGGAAGTGGTTCCATATTTATGGTTACTATTCCACAGAAAATAAGTAAAATGAATGAGGAATTAACAAATACGCAAAAATTAAATTTAGGAATAAATGTTAAGAATGTAGATTGTAGTAATAAATCTATTCTGGTTGTTGATGATAATAAACTAAATATCAAGGTAGCAAGAAGAAACATAGAAGCACTTGGGTTTAAAAATATAGATGAATGTTATAATGGACAAGAATGTTTAGACAAAATAAAAAATGGTAATAAGTATGATGTGATTCTTATGGATATAATGATGCCTATTATGAATGGAGAAAAATGTATACAAGAATTAAAACAGATACCTAATTTTGATACACCAGTTATTGCACTTACAGCAGATGCAGTAGCCGGTTCAGAAGAAAAATATAAGTCCGAAGGATTTATAGATTACATAGCAAAACCATTTAGTAAAGACCAAATAAAAGAAAAACTAGATAACATATTAACAAATCAAACTCCTACTAACGAAAAATACTTAGAAGAAAATAACATAGATTATAAAAAAGGAATAGAACTATTCGGAAGTATAGAAATGTATAAAGAAATGTTAAAAGAATGGTATAAAACAATAAATAACAAATGGGAAAAAATAGTTACATATAAAAATAATAAAGATATGACTAACTATAGTATAGAAGTGCATTCATTAAAAAGTGATTCAAAATATTTTGGATTTACTAAATTAATAGAATTATCATTAAATCATGAACTAAAAAGTAAAGAGAATGATATAGAATATGTAAATAATAATTTTATAGAATTAGAAAATGAATTTAAAAATGTATGCAATATTGTTAACAATTATTTAAATAATATAAAATAAGTAGGTGGTAGTGTGAAAAAATTAAAATTATTTATATTTATAATAATATGTATATTTATATTAATTGGATTAGGAACAAGTCTTTTCTTTTTCAATCTAAGAAGTGTTGATAAAAATAATAAAAACAATATAGATATAAAAATAGAAAGTGGTATGAGCGTTGATAATATACTTAACACACTAAAAGAAAAAGAACTAATTAGAAATAAGTTATTTTCAAAAATATATATAAAATTAACTAATTATAACATGCAAGCAGGAGAATATGAATTAAATAAATCAATGAGTAGTATTGATATAATAAAAGCAATAGCAAATGGAAAAGTAACTGATAAAAACAATATAATCTTAACTTTTAAAGAAGGACAAAATATAAGAGATTATGCTAAAATAATAGCCAAAAATACTAATAATAAAGAAAGTGATGTATTTAATTTACTAGAAGATACTTCTTATATTGATTCATTAATAAACAAATATTGGTTTTTAACAGATGACATAAAAAGTAGTGGAATATATTATCCATTAGAAGGTTACTTATTTCCCGAAACATATTATTTTGAAAATAAAGATGTAAGTGTTAAAACAATATTTGAAAAATTACTTAATCAAACAGATAAAATACTTTCCAAAAACAGAAATGAAATAGAAAGCAAAAAATTAAATATTCATGAATTTATGACACTCGCATCTATTGTTGAATTAGAAGGAAAATACGATAATGATAGATCTATGATAGCAGGTGTATTTAACAATAGATTAAAAAGTGGACAGAATTTAGGTAGTGATGTAACTACTTATTATGCAGTAAAAAAAGATATGGGGAGTGATCCCATATTATGGCAATCAGATATAGATTTTGATAGTCCATACAACACAAGATTACCAAAAATGGCTGGTAAACTTCCAATCGGACCAATAAGTAATCCAGGAGAATCATCTATAAATGCAGTGATAAATCCAACAAACTCAAACTATTATTTCTTTGTTGCAGATTGCAAAAGTGGTAAAACAGTATTTACAACCACTTACAACGAACACATAATTGCAGTAAACAAAATAAAAAATTCTGGATGTGCATTCTAAAAATAGACATAATAATTGTCTATTTTTTTATATCATAAAAATGGTGATACTATGAAAGTCTATATTGATGTAATATTTTTATTAAATATATTCTTTGACTTCCTATTATTACTAAGCGTATCACTTATATTAAGAAGACATACAAAAATATATAGATTAATTCTAGGGGGGTTAGTTGGTGGAATTTCTATTATCTTCCTATTTTTTAATATAAGTGTATCACTCTTATTTTTCTTAAAAATTATAATCGCTTTTCTAATGATTATAACCACATTTGGTTACAAAGATATTAGATATACCCTAAAAAACTTTTCATTCCTATATTTAACTAGTATTGCACTAGGAGGTGCATTATACTTCTTCAATATTCAGTTTAGTTATAAAAATAACGGAATAATATTTTATCATAACGGATTTAGCATAAACTTTATTATATTACTAATTATTACACCAATACTTACATATATCTACGTAAAAGAATTAAAAAGTATTAAAACAAGTTATTCTAAATATTATAAAGTTGACATATATTTTAAAACTAATACATGTATTACATTAAATGGATATATGGATACAGGAAATAACTTAGTAGATCCCTATAAAAAAAGACCAATTATATTAGTTAATTACGAAAAAATTAAAAAATATATAACAAACAAAAAAGAATTACTTGTACCTTACAATAGTATAAATAATAATGGTTTACTAAGATGCATAAAAGTATTAAAAATAGAAATTGATAATAAAGAATACAAAAATGTATTAGTTGGACTATCTATGAATAATATTAGTATAGATGGAATAGATTGTATTTTAAATAATAAATTATTGGAGGATGAACAATGATAAAAAAAATAAAAGAACTATTAAGTAAACTATTTAAAAGAGGAGTTTATTACGTAGGAAGTAGTGATATATTACCAGAACCCCTTTCAAAAGAAGAAGAAGAAGAAACACTAGAACTCGCATCTTTTGGAGATGAAATAGCAAAAAATAAACTAATAGAACATAACCTAAGATTAGTTGTATTCCTAGCAAAAAAATACGAAAATACAAACATAGACCTAGAAGATTTAGTTAGTATAGGTACAATTGGATTAATAAAAGGAATCAATACATATAAAATGGGCAAAAACATAAAACTTGCTACTTACGCCTCAAGATGCATTGATAACGAGATACTTATGTTTCTAAGAAAAAACAAAAAAAGAAAAACAGAAATATCATTTGAAGATTCACTTAGTTATGATGCAGATGGAAATGAACTTCACTTAGAAGATGTATTAGGAACTGACTCAGATATCGTTACAAAAGAATTAGAAGATAAAATAGAAAGAAAAATATTAATAGAAGAAATAGAAAAACTAAATGAAAGAGATAAAAAAATAATGATACTAAGATATGGATTATTTGGTAATGAAGAAGTTACTCAAAAAGATGTTGCTGATATGTTAGGAATAAGTCAAAGCTATATATCAAGAATAGAAAAGAAAGTTATAAAACGACTAAAAAATATTGTAAAAGTTTAAACATCAAAAAGATGTTTATTTGCACAACTAACAAGTGTAATTATACCAAGTAGTGTTACACGTATAGGTGAACGTGCATTTTATAAAACTACTTCATCTAATCCAAATTTAACAAAATAATAAATAAAACAGGGAAAAGTTTTAATTGGGGAAAATAGTATCAAATTATAATACTGGTTATAACTTTGTAACAGGTACAGTTAAAGGTAGTTATGGTAATGTAGAAGTAGTATCAGAATAAATATATAAAGATAGAATAAGATTGATATTCTATCTTTTAATATACATGTAAACTTTATATAGAATGTATAATAAAATTTACATTTGAGTAATTTTATATTATAATTGAATTAGCTTAGGAGGGATTTTATGAATAATGAATTTAATAATATATCTAAAAATGGTGTTACTGATGTATTATTGATAATAGCAATAATAATTGGATTAATAATAATTGGTTTATTATCATATAAAATGTTTATATATGATAATAAGAACAATGATGATAACAAAAATAGTGGAGTGGTTGATAAAGATAAAAATGATAATGTTATTGATAATAAAAATGGTGTTACTAAAGAGTTATCAGCAATTTATAATAATAAGAAACATAGTATTAAGTTGGTAAGTGAATCTTCTAGTATGGAGTTATCAATTTATATTGATAATGAATTAATAGAAAAAATTAATTCATTTAGTAATAATGATATAGATGCAACGGTATATGTTTTTGATTCTAAATATTTAGGAATTTTACTTAATGTATCTGGAAGTTATAATTTGATTGTATTTAATAATAATAAATGTATTGGAAAACAAAATATAATACAAAAAGGTCAGAGTTTATGTAAAGATAATTTGTGTAAAAATCAGTTAAATATATATGAAAATATAAAGTTTGAAAATAACAAACTAAGTTTTTGGGGTAGTAATTGTATTACTGCATCTGATGGAAAATTTGTAAGTTCTGATACAATAAGAAAATTTAATTTAAGTATAGAAAATGATAAAGTAGTCATAGATACTATAGAAACTATAGAAGGATATGTATCAGGTGCAGTATGTTAAAATTCACTTTAAATAGTGAATTTTTTTCGTAAAATATATAAAAAATGATATAATGATATAGAGGTGAATAATGTGCTTGAGATAAAAAACTTTAGCAAAAGCTATTCTAATGATAAAATAGTAGTAGATGATATATCATTAAAAGTTGATAATGGTGATATATTTGGTTTTGTTGGACACAATGGTGCTGGTAAAACAACTACTATTAAATCTATTGTAGGTATTCTTTCATTTGAAAAAGGCGATATTTTAATTGATGGAATCTCTATTAAAGATAATCCTATTGCATGTAAAAAGAATATTGCATATATTCCTGATAATCCAGATTTATATGATCATTTAAAAGGAATTGAATACTTAAATTTTATAGCCGATGTTTATGGTATAAGTGTAGAAAAAAGAGAAGAATTGATTAAGAAGTATGCTGATATATTTGAAATTACAAAAAATTTAGGAGATATTATTTCATCATATTCTCATGGTATGAAACAAAAACTTGCTATAATATCTGCTTTAATACATGAACCAAAATTATATATATTAGATGAACCATTTGTTGGATTAGATCCAAAAGCAACACATTTATTAAAAGAAATAATGAAAGAAAAATGTAAAGAAGGTTGTGCATTCTTTTTCTCAACTCATATATTAGAAGTGGCTGAAAAACTATGTAATAAGATTGCTATTATAAAAGAAGGAAAAATAGTTATAAGTGGTGAAATGAAAAAAATAGTTAAAGATAAGAGTTTAGAAGATATTTTTTTGGAGTTAGTAAATGAATAATTTATTTTTATTAACTAAAATAAACTTGTTAGGTACTTTCAAAAAAAATTCTAATAAGGGTTTAATTATATTTATAATTGCATTCTTATATCTTGCATTTGTAATTTATCAATTAGGACTAGGAATGATAGATGGATTTATAATGTTAAATATTCCTTATATGTTTTTAACATTATTCATGTTATTCTCATCTATGTTTATACTTGCTACTAATATATTCAAAGTAAATGGAACAATATTTAATTTCAAAGATTATGATTTACTTATGAGTTTACCTATAAAAAAAGAAGAAATAATTATTAGTAAAATATTAAGTTTATATTTCCTTAACCTTCTATATACTATTTTATTTATGATACCTTCTTATATTGTATTTGTGTTAAAAATTAAAGTAACACTTACATTTAATATACTATTTTTTACAACAATATTTATAATACCAATACTGCCAACAGTAATAGCAACTATTATTGGTTCATTAATAACAGCAATAACATCTAGATTTAAAAGAAAAAACTTAATTAACTATATAATTTTTATTTTATCATTTATATTCATGTATTACATGACATCAGGTATAAGTAATAGTAACTCACTAGATTATGCTAACTTTGGCAAAAATTTAATAGATATGTGTAATAATATTTATCCACTAACTAATACATATTTTAAAATAATTAGTAATAATGATTTAATATCTTTATTAATATATACTTTATTACCAATATTAATATTTATAATTTTTACAAAAATATTAACTAAATATTATATAAATATAAATAGTAAACTTAAAACAGAAAGAAAAAACGCTAATTATAAATTAGGCAAATTAAAAGAAAGTAACCAATTATTTGCATTATACAAAAAAGAAATAAAAAGATATTTTGGATCAATAATGTATGTTACAAATACTATTATGGGATCAGTTATGCTTATCATAATGAGTTTTGGACTTTTAATATTTGGTGTAGATAAAATAGGACAAATTATTGAAATACCAACATTATCTAAAATAGTATCATCAGTTATGCCATTTGTAATTTCATTATTTGTATCACTAAGCGTAACAACACAAGCATCAATATCATTAGAAGGTAAAAACTTATGGATTATAAAATCTATACCAGTTAAACCAATAGATATATTTAAAAGCAAAATTATGGTTAATTTAACAGTAACAGTTATTCCAATATTAATATCTTCAACCATAATCTCACTTGTTATAAAACCACCTTTAAATGCAGTTATATTTATGTATATATTACCAATACTATATGCTGTTCTTACATCTATACTTGGATTAATAATAAATTTACATTTTCCTAGATTTGATTTCAAAAACGAAATTTATGTAATAAAACAAAGTATAGCATCTATGATATCAATATTTGTAAATCTTATATTAGCAATTATACCACTTGCAATATATTTCAATGTTAAGAGTAATATGTATGTACAAATTGTATCACTATTAGTATTTATTTTAATAATTATATCTTACATTTACATTGATAAATTAGGTACTAAAAAATTTAATGAACTAAATTAACAAATAAAAATTATTACGAGGAGGAAAAGAATGAAAAGGAATGCATTTACATTAATAGAGTTACTTGCAGTAATAGTGATATTAGCAATAATACTAATAGTTGGAGCACCTGCTTTTAAAAATACAATACGTAAATCAAAAAAGAATAGTTTTACTGTAAGTGTAGAAAAATTATTAGATATAGCAGAAAGAAAAACATTAGATTTAGGAGAAAATGAACATACTTATACTTTGATAGAAGGAGAAACTACACTAATTGAATTAGGAGCAACAAAAAAATCTAGTATAGAAGGTACTATACAAGTAACGTCCATTGGTTCCAAATTAGCAATTCATGATGAAAAATGGTGTGCCATTAAAACTTTTGATATGGAAAATATTGAAGTAAATGAATATAGTGGAACATGCAGTAATTAATTTTTTGAATAAAAGAACTCTTTTCATATCAATATATGGTATGAAAGGAGTTTTTTATGGCTAAAGGTAAAGTAGATATAAGTGGTATTAATACTTCTGATATTAAAGTTTTAAGTAATAAAGAAATGGAGGATTTATTTTTTAGATTAAATTGTGGTGATAAAAGTGCAAAAAATGAACTTGTAAATGGTAATTTAAAACTAGTCCTTAGTTTGTTAAAAAAATTTACTAATAGAACTGATAATATGGATGATTTATTCCAAATTGGATGCATTGGCTTAATAAAAGCAATAGATAACTTTGATCTATCCCACGGAGTAAAATTTAGTACATATGCAGTTCCTATGATATTAGGAGAAGTAAAAAGATATTTAAGAGATAATAACAGTATTAGAATATCAAGAAGTATAAAAGATATTGCATATAAAAGTTTAAGAATAAAAGATGAATTAACTACTGTAAATGGTATTGAACCCACTAATAAAGAAATAGCAGATATCTTAGGAGTAGAAGAAATGGACGTTATTTTAGCTATTGATTCATTGAGAGATCCAGTAAGCATGTATGAACCAATTTATAATGATGGAGGAGATACTATATATTTATCAGATCAATTAGAAGATAGAAAAGAAAATATTAATAGTTGGGATATTAGTATATATCTAAAAGATGCAATAAAAGAATTGCAAGAAAAAGAGAAAAAAATACTTATAGATAGGTTTTTTATGGGAAAAACACAAGTAGAAATAAGTGAAGAAATAGGTATAAGTCAAGCACAAGTATCTAGATTAGAAAAAAACGCTATTTCAAACATAAAAAAATTTATCAAATAATCATAAAAACTCATTTTAAATAATAATATTTATTGGTGAACTATATGAGAATTTCTGACTTACAAAAAAAAGATATAATAAACATAAATGACGGAACTAAAATAGGAAATATAGTAGATGTTAAGATAAATGAATCAAATGGTGCTGTTGATGCATTAGTTGTAGAAAGATCTGGATTTTCATTTAATATATTTTCTCAAAGAGGAGAACTTGATATTAGATTTAATCAAATAGAAAAATTTGGTGAAGATGTAATTATTGTAAGATTAGAAAATATATAGGCACTTTTTTTATACAAATATCATAAATTAAAATGAGGAGGAATAGAATGTCAAGTTATAAGGAAATTGTTACAAAAGCAGTAATAGGAAAGGGTAAAAAAAGTTTTAACGATGTTTACACAATAACACCCGAAATTGCACCTACTACTGTCTTAGGATGTTGGGTTATAAATCATAATTTTAAAGGTTACCCTAATTCAGGTAAAATAGTTATTGATGGATCTTTTGATGTTAATATTTGGTATTCATATGACAACGATACCAAAACAAACGTTATAAGCAAAAAAATAACTTACAGCAATACAAGCATAGTAAAAACAAATGCAAATAGTGAAATAACTCCTGATACAGAAGTAATAGTAAGAAGTTTAAAACAACCAACATGTTCAAAAGTTGAAATCGTAGATGGTAATATTTCATTTCACATAGATAAAGAACTAGGAATAGAAATTATAGGAGATACAAAAGCAAAAATATTAGTAGAAGATGACGAAGATGAATGGCAAATAATTGATGATGATGTAGATGCACAAATAGATAAAGAAGTAAATGAAAATTATATAAACGAAAATGATTAAAGGATAAAAATCCTTTTTTTATATAGTACAAAAACTTTTGTGTCACTTAATATAGAGAGGAACTAATTTTAGTCATAAAAGTCATAGATTATAGAAATCTAGCTTTTTTAAAAATAGAAAAATATAACACACTTTTTAGATATGTTAAAAAAACACCAAAAATTCTTGAAGCATTAAATGAAGCTTCTAGATTACTTGCAGAATTAAAAGGATTTACTAATTCTATTCCTAATCAACACATATTAATAAATACTATTACATAAATGGTAGTGAAATTGAAAACATAGTTACTACTCATGATAGCATTTATAAAGTTTTAACAGAAAGTGGATATAAAGATGAATCTGCTAAAGAAGTTGTTGATTATAGAAGTGCTATTTTGCATGGATATGAAATTATAAAAGAAAAGGGATTTATTTCGACTAATGTTTTAGTGAAAATTCAAGGAATGATTGAACACAATAAAGTTGGCATAAGAAAAAATCCTGGAACTAAATTAGTTAATAGTAAAACTGGCGAAGTTATTTGTACTCCACCACAAGAAGAAAAAGAAATTAGGGATTTATTAAAAAATCTTGAAGATTATATTAATGAAAACGATGATGAGGTTGATCCATTAATTAAAATAGATTTAATTCATTATCAATTTAAATCTATTCATCCATTTTATGATGAAAATGAACCTTTAGGACAGCAAAAGACAAACCTTCAAAAATACTTACAAAATAAGGGTTTTACTGATTTTGGTAAATCTTTTTTT
>ERZ857965.2237-NODE-2237-length-16835-cov-3.300954_pt1 | contig 16835 bp, 19 predicted proteins | sample MGYA00519758_ERZ857965 | MGnify/ENA primary metagenome ERZ857965 (study PRJEB31778, sample SAMEA3449381) | human gut metagenome | biome: human gut; feature: human-associated habitat; material: faeces | place: United Kingdom | collected 2010/2012 ... | reverse complement strand
CAAACGCCCTGCGGAAGTTTAGCCCCTCGGTATCGGCGTGGAACACATAGATGGAGGCATCGTCCGCCATGACCTTCTCCATATTGGAAAAGGCATCGAAGAGGAAGTCGAAAAACTTCTCCGATGCCATGTTGTCGTTCTTGATTTTCCCGGCGCTGCCCTCGTAGTTCACATTGTAGGGCGGGTCGGTAATGACGAGGTTCGCCTTGCGGCCGTCCATGAGAGCGGTGTAGGTTTCCTCCTTGGTACTGTCGCCGCAGATGAGCCGATGCCGCCCCAGCGTCCAGATGTCGCCGGGCTTCGTGAAGGTAGGCTTTTGCAGCTCGGCATCCACATCAAAATTATCCTCTTCGGCTTCAATGCCATCGTCAAAGAGCTTCGACAGCTCCTTTTCGTCAAAGCCGGTGAGAAGCGGGTCAAAATCTGTCGCCTGCAAAGACTCAATCTCCACACGCAGAAGTTCTTTATCCCAGCCTGCGTCCATTGCCATGCGGTTGTCGGCGATGATGTAGGCCTTCTTCTGGGCTTCCGTAAGGTGGTCGGCAAAGACGCACGGCACCTCAGAAATGCCTTCCTCCTTGGCGGCAAGAATACGACCGTGACCGGCAATAACGCCATAGTCACGGTCGATAATAACGGGATTGATGAAGCCAAACTCACGCAGTGAGGAGCGGAGCTTATTGATCTGCTCCGGGCTGTGTGTTCTTGCGTTGTTTACATACGGCACCAGCTTTGTAATGGGAACGAGCTGCATCTCAGTCGTTGTTTTCATCAGACCAGCCCCCATTCCGCAAACTTCTCAAAGCCGCCGACCGAGCGGATGTAGCGCTGGGCGATCTCTACGATTTCAGCGTAGGGTCTGCCATCCACGGCATCGTCCCCAATGGCGCAGCAGAACGTTACGGGCTTGCCGGTTTCCTGGGCTTTGAGGAAAGCGTAGATGTTGACGGACACATCCGCCTTGGACAGATCCTTGCCGTGCAGACCACCGCCTGTCACCGAGTCGGCCATATCCGAGCCGAGCTTGCGGTTGGTAGCACCGGTATCCACATCGGTGCCGCCTGTCCAGTCGCCGAGCGGATTGATTTCCGCATCGGGATACATAGTTCGGAGAGAATCTGAAGACGCATTGCTCTGACAGAGAATGAGACGGTTGCCGTCCAGGATATACTTCCCATCATAGGGATACACGGCGAAAATGCCCCGTGCGATATGCGAGAGCTTTTTCTGCTCCACGGTTACGGGCATTCCCTTGAAGATGCCGTTATCGCCGCAGCGGACACCGTCTGCCTGGTTGTCGGCGAGGTGACCGTCCTGCGGCACTTCTACATAGTCCACGGCGAGATTTCCGGCAATGCGGTGGACGGCGGCGGTGACATCTGCCTTGTCCAGCATGACGGAAGTTTCCGCAATGATGTGGCAAACGCCATGGCCGATGAGGACTTCCACGGCAATGCGGGGATCGTTTTCTTTTCTGTATGCCAGGTCAACGAGCGCACCGGCAATTCTGTCCGCCACCTTGTCCGGGTGGCAGGGATTTACTTTTTCAAACATGGTGTTACCCCTTTCTCGCACGGAGCAGGCGCTCCATAAGGTCATCCTGCGGCGTTGATTCGCCGTATTCCGTGCTGCAGTTTTCTTTCACGATCTGGAAGATCTCATTCCAGAGTCGAACCGCCTGGTTCATGTAGTTGATGCCGATGTTAATAAACGGAGACGGGATCGGCTTTCCCGTGGTGGGGTGCTTGGAGAGGAAACCCATGCGGTTGGTCATTTCCTCGCACTGCACCCAACGGGCGGAACACATGGCGTAGCGCTCCAAGAGCTGCGGTGACACCTTTGCGGCACAGCCGATGTCTTTGAGCCACTGCCAGGTTTCTGTGTAGATCTCCTGTGCCTGCAGGACGCTGCCGTCCCTCTGCTCGGCGGAAAGAAAATCATGGGGCTTCGGCATAGCAACACCCTCGACTTCGGGAATATCCAGCACTTCAAGTTTTCTGCCGCCGGGATTACCGTTTTCGGCTTTGTCCTTGACTGCGGATTTCTTCCTTCCCGCACCGGGTCTTGCGCCGCCGCGCCCTCCCGTGTTATTCGATTTTGTGGGCATCCGAGTTCACCTCCCTTAATTACCCTTTTGATTTCGCCTTTTTCGCGCACGTGACCCCGGGCCGTTGCCCGACCGAAAAGGTCCCGGAGATTTTCATCCCCCTACCGGTCGCCGAGGTCGTGGTGGATCTTGGTGTGGCAGGACTGACAGAGGCTCATCAGGTTGTCCCTTGCGTGAGTGCCGCCTTTGGAAACGGGCAAAATGTGGTGTACTTCCTGCATCGGAGTCAGTCGACCTTCCTTGAGACACTGTTCGCACAGCGGATGCTCTGCGGCGTAGCGGTCACGGATGCGTTTCCATGCTCTGCCGTACTTGCGGTTAACATCGGAGCTGCGCTCGTATTTGTCGTACTTGCGGCGTTCCTCCACACGGTGCTGTTCACAAAACTGTCCTTCACAGAGGTTGGGGCAGCCGGGATGAGAGCAGGGTCGCAACGGTTTCTTCGGCATCGTTTCACCTCCTTGGGCATAAGAAAAGCCCCACGGGATTGCTCCCATGAGGCTGTCCTCGATTCTTTTTCGCTGATTATATCATACCATAATGTGGCGGTGGGCATCTACGGACAAAGCAGGACATTTCGGGCGCATTTATATGACGATGGGTTTTTCGGGGACTTTTACCTTGAGGAGAGCCTCACCGTGCCAGCGGCGAATGGTTCTCGCATCGGCATTCAGTTCGTTTCCTATCTGCTCCCATGTGCAGTTGTGGATGTAACGGTAACGGAGAACGAGCCGCTCATCCGTATTCTGTACAGATTCAATGACCGTTCGTATCTGCTTTTTCAGACAGACAAGGGTGTCGATTTCCTTGTTGATGGTATCCTCCAAGTCCATGATTTTCTCAAGGCTCCGTACAAAGGGGGCTTCCGTACTGCGGGAAGTCTGCACCTTTTCACCCCACGACGGCGAGGATATACTGTTTGCCATTTCACGAAGCATGGTGACCTCTTCGATATTAGAGTTGATACGTTGATCGAGGCGGTATGCCTGACTCAAGTATTCTTTTGCCGTCATGCCGCCACCTCCATTTGCAGTTTTCGCATCAGAAGCTCTCCATCAACCGAAGTCAATGTGCTGTACCACGAGGAACGGAAGAAACTCTCACAATCATTCCTCGTCTGCCTTGCTTCTGCATCCCTCGGATATTTTTTCAGCTTTTTTAGGGCTTTCATATAGTCCTTCGCCGCTTGGATCACGATGGCATTTGCCAGTTCTTCAAAAGGGGTCATATTCTGTACCTCCGAATTTTTTATATTTCTCGGATTGGCACGGATTTTCATAGATTGTCACAGATTGGCCTTAACTGCCGCTATCAATGCGGACTGCGTTTTGTCCTTCCGCTGAAGGGCTTTCATAATGTCCTCGTCAATGGTGCCGGCGGTGATGATATGCATGACCACCACGGTGTCGGAGATCTGACCTTGCCGCCACAGCCTTGCGTTCGTCTGACTGTAAAGCTCAAGGCTCCAGGTCATGCCGAACCACACGATGGTGCTGCCGCCGCTTTGAAGATTCAGCCCGTGTCCGGCAGATGCCGGATGGATAAGGGCAACGGGAAACTCGCCGTTGTTCCATCTGCGGATGCTCTCGGAGGAATCCATCCGTGAAAACGGGATATGCAGTTCGTGCAGCCGTTTTTCGATGCGGTCACAGTCGGACTGATACCAGTACGCCACCAGAAGAGGTTTTCCGTTGGCGGCTTCGATGATGTCCTCCAAAGCGTCAAGCTTGCGGTCGTGGATGCGGATGGTTTCGCCGCCGTCGTCATAGATTGCGCCGTTCGCCATCTGGGAGAGTTTCCCGGAGAGGGAGGCGGCGTTGGCGGCGGTGATCTCCGTATCACCCAGCGACAGCACCAGTTCCTGTTTCAAGTCCGTGTATTTTTCCCGCTCATCCTCGGAAAGCTGGACCGTGTATTCGCTGCTGACCAGTTCCGGCATCTGCAGGTGGTCGGCGGACTTCATGGAGATGGTGATGTCCGAAATCTGCCGATAGATGGCGTCCTCCGCATAGGGCAGCGGCTTGTAGGAGTAGATGATCTGGCCGTTTCGCTTATCCGGCGTGAAGTAATCGGTGCGGTACTTGGTGATGAAGCGCCCAAGCCGCTGTCCCATGTCCAGGATGCGGAACTCCGCCCACAGATCCATCAAGCCGTTAGAAGCGGGAGTGCCGGTCAGCCCGACGATACGGCCAACCTTGGGTCTGACCTTCAACAGAGACTTGAACCGCTTTGCCTGGTGGTTCTTGAAGGAGGACAGCTCATCGATCACCACCATATCGAAGTCAAAGGGAACGCCGCTCTCATCAATGAGCCATTGGACATTTTCCCGGTTGATGATGTAGATGTCAGCGCATCTCATCAACGCCGCCCGGCGCTGGGCTTCCGTTCCGACAGCCACGGAGCAGATGAGGTTCTGGAGGTGATCCCACTTATCCGCTTCAGCCGTCCATGTGTCCCGCGCCACACGAAGCGGTGCGATGACCAGCACTTTATGGACCTCGAAGCTGTCAAACAGCAGGTCGGCTATAGCTGTCAGCGTGATGCTGGTTTTCCCAAGACCGCAGTCCAGGAAGATAGCGGCAGCGGGGTGTGTCTCGATGTACTCCACCGCATATTTCTGATATTCATGGGGTTCGTATCTCATCCAGTATCCCTCCGATCTGCTCCGCATCGTCCAGCACATATACCGGAAAGCCAAGTGACCGCAGCAGGCGGTGTCGTGCCAACTGGAGCGGGCGTGGCTTTTCTCCCGGAGCTTTCACCTCCACAAACCCAATGCAGCCTCCCGGAAGAAGCACCATGCGGTCGGGCATACCATCGGTGCCGGGGGAGACCAGCTTTGGGCAGATGCCGCCGGCCTGTTTGACCATCTGCGTCAGCTTCTTTTCAATTTCTTTTTCTCGCATTTGACATATTCCTCCCAGCATTTCTCAAAGGTCTCAAGGCAGGCACTGCAAGCGCCGCTTCTGACCAGATGATTATGGATGATGTCATGCCATCCCTTGAATTTACATGGACGATTCCTGGGGAAGTGTTCGGAATCCCTCGCCATATCTCTTGCGAGATCTCCTGTCGGAGAGTCGCTGTTTTTGTAATTTCTTATCATGTAATTGTAGAAGTTCATGCCATTACCTCCGCGTTCTTAAAAATCTGAAAATCCTTACGCGTGTGCGTATGCGTGATTTCCTGGTTCTGTACAGTGCTTTTTATACATTTCCAATTTATATGCTTTTTTAGGAACACAGGAACAGAGCCTGTAAAGCAGCCTTGCGGCGGCACATTCGGTGTGTTCCTGACGGCGTTCCCAGAGTCTCCCCTGGGAACACTGCCGGAAGTCGGGAACTGTTCCTGATTCGCTCTGTTCCCGAAAAATCAGTCAGGAACATCGCCGGGAACAAAGACGAACTGTGGTCCGTAGGGCTTGACGCGCTCCTTTTTCTCCTTGCGCACCCAGCCGAGCTTGGTGAGCATAGCTGTGAGGTTATTGGATTCGGCGCGGCCAAGGCTACCCTGATCTTTGCCGAAAAGCTCACACCATATCTCCATGTTGCAGACCCGTGTCCGGGTCACCGTACCCACACGGCCGATATTATTCACTCCTGCGAGGAAGGAGCGGCGGTCGAACAGATCCATGCCGTCCCAATCCTCCGGGAGCAGGGTCTCCAGATATTCGCGCACCAGGCCTTCGCGCTCATCGGATTCCAGCGCTTCCCGTTGTTCGCTCTTCGCCAGCGTCTCCAGGTCGGGAGCAAGATGCAGCTTTTCGCCGTCCTCTATAAGCACAAGCACCTCCGCCCAGATCTGGCTGATATCCTCATTGGTAAGTTCCCAGGAGTGTTTTGTGCCGCCGCCCGGCGTTTTGACCGGCCAGAACCGGCGGTTGCCTGTGGTGTCCCGCAGATAGCCGGACTCGGCGTTGGTGGTGCCAAAGAAGATGCACTGCCTTGGATGCGGCGTCGCACGTCTGCCGAACGCGGCGCGGTAGATATCGTTCTGCCGGGAAAGGAAGGAGCGCAGCGTTTCCACCTCGGCTTTGCGAAGCCCCGCCAGCTCACCGATCTCCAGAATCCAATAGCCCTGCAGCTTCTCGGCAGCGGTCTTGTCCTTGGTGTCGCTCAGGTTCAGACTGTCGGAGAACCACTCTCCGGCAAGGCGGGAGATGAGGGTAGACTTGCCGATGCCCTGGGGACCGTTTAAGACCAGCATGGTATCAAACTTCACACCCGGCTCCTGCACCCGGCGCACGGCGGCGCAGAGGGTCTTTCTGGTCACGGCACGGACGTAGGAATTATCCTCCGCACCCAGATAGTCGATGAGGAGCGTGTCCACACGGGGAACGCCATCCCATTCCGGCAGAGCCGCCAGATATTCGCGGATGGGATGGTAGGAGCGGTCGTCTGCCACCTTGGTCACGGCGATCTGATAGTTGCGCTGGGAGAATGTACCGTAATGGGAGTCCACATAGCTGATCAGCTGTGCGTCATCGGCGTCCCGCCAATACTTGGACGGGTGCTTCCAGGGTACCTCGCCCTTGATTTCCATGCCGTCCAGCTGCTGGTTGAACACGATATTCTGGAGCTGCGGGTCATTCTGGAGGATGAGCGTGATGTTGTGGAGGTTGTTCTTTAGCACCGTGGAGCGGGGTTCATACTGGAAACGCTTCTGCCAGTCGGTATCCTCGCTGCCGGAGAAATCCGTCTCGGCGTCCGCCATCCGTTCGCTTGCCGCCAGCAGCTTTACCTCATCCTGCTGCATGGCGAACTCGCACATCGCCTTATAGGACGCTTTTTCGTCCAGATCGCCAAAGCGGTGGGTGCGGACGATGTCAAAGGCGTTGCACAGCTTGAGGTAAGCCGGGTCTTTGGCGTGGTGGCTGTATACGAATTTATCCTCCTTGATCTCTACGCCCGCCATGCTGGAGGACGCGATCAGGTGCCAACGGTTCTCATTGTCGGTCGGCTCATAGATGTCGGAGAGAAACGCCTCCAGCGCCTTGCTGATGGGATAATAGGTGCGGTTGAACAGGCCCACCACGCCCTCTTTGGTCAGAGGATCCTGCACCTTCTGCTGTGCGGTGGTATTCGCTTTGCTCTCCCTGGAAGAGGTGGGCAGTCTTGTGGGGTCAGTCCATTCCGGGTGCTTTGCGAGGATTGCATCGGGATCGAGCCAGCCACCGTCCGTCTCCTTATACACAAAGGAGCCGTTAGCCGGAGTGGACGGCCAGTACATCAGCTGATTGGGCTGGTAGGAGCATTCGTCAAAATAGTCGATGCCCAGCATCTGAGCGAGATAGCGGGACACCGCCACAAATTCCTCCGGGGTCACATCCCTGGTCAGCGGGAACACCAGCCGGACGCGGGGATTTTCCTCTGTGCTGCTGTGGGTGGTATACAGTGCGGAGGTATAGGGGCAGAGCGTTTCATAGCTTTCCAGAAAAGCGGCGTCGATACGGTCGCCGTCAAGCGCCACCATCGAGCGGCTCTCCACGGTATCCACCTTGCGTCTGCCGCCCTTCAGCACACCCGCCACAAAGCCGCCGTGGTCTTTGGCAGTGTCGCGCTGGGCGCGGCTCATCTTTGCATATTCCTCAGCGGACTCGGTGGTGCGGATAGGCACTCGGAGCCGTTCCTTCAGATCGTCAAACCGTATGGTCTTGTTGACCCACCTCTTTGCCTGCCGGTTGTTGCCGTAAGCGATGTTCAGTTCACGCATTGTCGGTTACCTCCTCACATGTAGTCGTAAAATACCTCAAACGGTAGTTCTTCCATTTGGCCCTGCGGATCTCCGCTTCCATGCCGGAAGAGATGTATTCTCCGAACACCCACACCTCGGAGCATTTGCTCATGAGGGCGTTTCCAAAAAACAGCCCCAGCTGACGCTCCTTTGGATCGGCGTCATTGAGGAACTGCGGAAACAGCAGATGGGGCGCAATGGGGATGTATCCTGCGTCCACGGCAAATCGGCTGTATCTACGGGCGTTCTCCACGTTGGCGGTCACATCCCCGGCATAGGGTGAGCAGATGTAGACGATAGGACGGAATGCGCGGAGGGCGCGTTCTTCCTTTTCGATATTGGTGAGGGCTTCATAGGTGGTAGGGTCATAGTAGCCCTCGCTGTTGAATTTCTTGATGCTCATAGGCGTTACCTCGTTAATCTTTCTTGTAAAAATCGGTTTCGTAGCCATCGGCGCGAAGCTGCAGCCACTTTGCCCAGGGCGGCGTCCTGCCCATCTGGTCACAGACGGCCTGTAAGGACATCCGGCGGTCGGCTTCAATGACCACCTCGTCATGGATGTGCATGACGATGGAGCGGCAGCGAAGAGTCTGCATGGCGTAGCAGAGGATATCCCGTGAGGTCGCCTGGACGATGTTTTCCACAAATTTCGGACCATAGCTGTCCAGCCGCTCCCATTTCTTCGTGCCGCCGACGCCTTCATAGGTGATACAGTCGCCGCCGAAACGGTTTTCTCCGATCTTTGGCTTCACATAGGCAAGATTCCTGCCGGACGGCAGGGTGATGAACAGCATCCCGTTTCTGGCGGAGAATACGATGCCATGTGTTTTTGTGGTGGTCTTACGGGTAACAGCGTCCATCACAGCGCGGTCAACCGCCCACCAGAACTGCACGATTTTCGGATTCGCCTGACGCCATGCGGAAACCAGAGCTGGAAGTTCGTCCTCTGACAGCCCCATCTCCAGTGCGCCCATAGCCTTAAGTGCGCCCACGGAGCCGCCGTATCCGAGAGCCAGTTCGGCGATCTTGCCTTTCTGCCGCAGGTGTCCGTTTACGCCGTGCTTTTCTACGGGGACGCCGAACATCTGCGACGCGCTGGCGCAGTAAATGTCCTTGCCCTCGGCGAATACGTCCTGTCGCCACTTCTCGCCGGCAAGCCACGCAATCACCCTGGCTTCAATTGCGGAGAAATCCGCCACAATGAATTTCCTGTTTTCCCGCGGCACGAATGCCGTGCGGATCAGCTGGGAAAGGGTGTCCGGCACATCTTCATAGAGCATTTCCAGAGCGTCAAAGCCGCCTGCCCGGACAAGCCCTCTGGCTTCGGACAGATCGTCCAGATGGTTCTGAGGGAGATTCTGCATCTGAATGATGCGGCCTGCCCATCGCCCGGTGCGGTTGGCTCCGTAAAATTGAAACATACCTCTTGCGCGGCCATCGGCGCAGACGGCGGTCTCCATTGCCTGATACTTTTTAACACTGGATTTCGCAAGCTGCTGGCGCAGGGTCAGTACCTTTTGCAGCTGTGGCGGCGCAGTTTTCAAAAGCTCCGCTACAGCCTTTTTGCCCAGGGTATCGGTCTCCACGCCGTTATCCGCAAGCCACTGCTTCATCTGCTGTACCGAGTTGGGATTATCCAGTGAGGTCAGTTCCTTCATTGCCTGTGTCAGCTCCGAGCGGGAGCGCCCGTCCATCTGAATGGCCTGCCGCACCAGCTCCATATCCAGTCCCACGCCGCGGTCGTTGATCTCCTGGTCGAGGTGGTATTCCTCCCAGACGCTGTCCGGCACGGGATACTTTAAGAGCCGTGCCTGGATGGACATCTCCGTCTCCACATCGCGGATGTTGTATTTTTTAAATGTCAGCCATTTGTCCGGGGCGTGTTTGGGGAGATTGCGGGTGCGCAGACCGTTGGACTTCGTTGGCGCACAGGGCTGGCAGAAATATTTGATGAGGTCTTTGCCTTCGGCCAGCTTTTGCTTTTCCAGCCCAAGAACGGCGCCGGCTCCCTCCAGGGATAAGGGCAGACCCATGTACGCAGCCCAGACCATCGAGCATTTCCAGGAGTCCGGCTCCAGATAGTCGCCGGTCGGATAGCCCAGAAAGCGTGACAGGCAGATGCGTTCAAAATTGGCGTTGAAGGCCCACTTGATTACCTTGTCATCCTCCAAAGCGCAAAGAATCTCCGAGGGAATCTTCTCTCCGCAGGCAAGGTCTATCTGCCGCACTGGACCGCCATCCACGCTGTAGGCAAAGAGCAGTATTTCAAAATCGGGAGACTCCACATAACGGTACACGCCTGTTTTGGCAAGGGGCTGGTCGCTGTAAGTTTCCAAGTCAATTGATAAGGTTTGCATTTCGTCACTTCCTTCCATACCCCAATAGGGCGGCAGATCGCTCCGCCGCCCTGGGGCTTGGTTGTTATTTCTCCAGCAGCTTCATGCGGTTTGCGTGATACTCTGCGTCACGGATCGCCTGTTCCCGATCACGCTTTTCACGCTTGCGGTCATAGATGAAGGACTGAATACTGCTGATCAGAATGACTGCGCTGACGCACAGCCAGATGGCGAGAACTGCAAAAAGCAGAATTGTCTGAATCATTGTCATGGCCGTTTACCTCCCTTGTCTTAACCGAGGAAATCCTCGTCGTCTTCAGTTGCGAAGTCAGCTTCAGCACTGGCCTTGCCGCCCAGGGGTTCGCCGGGACGGATGAGCTGGAGATTATTCAGACCGCAGGCGATGCCCTTGTTGCCGTTGCTGTTGAAAGCGTACAGGTTGATGGACGCCCTGCCATACACGCCGGAATACACCTCGGAACGGGTCAGCACGGGATTGCGGTCTGCGTCCACGATGCCGGGAGCAGTGGCGGAGTTGGCGTTGATGAAGTAGGCGTTGGCATAGGCGGGATCATCGGGCCTTTCAATGTCGCCGTCTCTCAGCGGAGTCTTAATTGCGGAGAGAGGAGGTACGCTGCGGCCGTTGCCCTTCAGCTTGGCCTGTCCCTCCTGGTAGGCGGCTTCAATAGCGGCCTTGATCTTCGCAACTGTCCGGGTGTCGCTCTTCGGGATAATCAGCGACACCGAGTACTTCGGCGTGCCGCCGTTGATGGACTTGGGCTCCCAGACGTTGGCGTAGGACCAGCGGGTGTCGGGACCGGTGATGACCTTCATAGGGTTGTTGACTCTGTTTGTGTTGTTAGACATATTACATTTCCTCCATAAAATCATTTTTTGCGGTATTCCATTCGGGCCGTTTATCACTCGACCGCACGAGCGTCGGCCTGCCTTGCGGCTTTTCAATGTAGGGTGCGAGAAGCTCCTCAAAGCGGGATTTGCCGAGCAGCTTCTGCATGGCGGTGATGCCGAGGAGTTTCTTTTCGTAGGGGTTGAAGCCGGCGCCCTCAACGGCTGCGGCCACAGCGGCTTCACTGGTGTATTTGCGGTTGGAGCGGCCCTCGACCAGCTTCCAGCCGGGGAACGCCGTACCGCTGATTGCCTGCTGGAGCGCGTATTCCTTCACATCGGATGCCCAGGCGGTCAGAGCGTCGACCTTGCCGAGAATATCGGCGATCTCCTCATCAGCGAGGAGCGCAGGGGTCTGGAATTCGTACCGGGCAAGAGCCAGGTTCGCTTCGGCGCGCTCCCTGCACTCGGCTTTCGCCTTGCAGAACCGGCACCACTCACCACAGCTGAAGGAGCCTTGACCTTCATAAGCAAGCTGCGCCTTCTGAGTCAGTTCACTGTTTGCCCATTCGTACAGGTCGGCCTTGTCCATCTCATACACGCTGATGTTGGACTTCCTCGGCTGATAGATGGTCATGCGGACAGTGTCGATGTCGTAGATGCCATCGAAGATTTCCAGAGCGCCCAAGGCATAGAGCATCATCTGTGGATTACGATCTGCAAGCACGAGGCATCCTTGCCCGTTTTTGTAATCGCAGATGTTCAGAACACCATCCGCAATGACGATGCAGTCTGCCGTGCCGAAGCCCTCTTTGACCCAGCGTGAGAAATCCACCCGCTGTTCGATCATGACCACGGGGTCGGCGCAGGTCTGCTTTGCAGTCTCCAGAAGCTCCGATACATAGGCAGCATACCCGGCGGCGCAGTCCTCCATCTCCTCGTTGTACCAGGAGAGGTTTTCGATGGGATCATCCGCTGGAATCTCCAGAGCCTGCTTCAGCCGAAACTCACAGAGCGCATGGGCGTCCGTCCCTTCGGCGGCGTAATCGCTGCCCTTGTCCTCGTAGGCTTCGCACAGCCTTGCGGAGGGCGGACAGTTGAGCCACCGTTCGGAAGAAGAAGCGGATAAGACTGCGTGTTTAACTGCCATTGGTCAGTACCTCCGCTTCGGCGAGCAATGCCTTGTAGTCTGCGGGGTCGATCTGTGACAGCTTGGATGCGCCGTATTTTTGAAGCAGGGCGCGAATCTCGGCGGTGTGTCCCTGGCGGGATTTGTCCGCAAGCACGGCTCTGACCTGCTCCAGCGTCAGCTCCGGTTCGAGAGGAGAAGCAGGAGCATCCTCTGCCTGCGGTTCACTGCTGAATACCTTCGTCAGCCAGTCAACGGCATCCGAAATAGCAGCGGCAGCACTGCGAAGTTCTTCGATGGTCTGCGCCATATCGCTCACTCTGCTCATGTGATTTTCCTCCTTCCCTGGATTTGCTCTGCTGGCGTGCGATGGTCAGGTTGCTTGCCAGTCTCCTTGACACCACGCTGATTGCGGTCAGGACATCAACAATGTCCTCGTCGGCATGGGCGTCATAATGGTTTGCGTTGTAACTCATATCGGCGGTTCCTCCTTTCCCAAGGCGTCTTGTGTTGCCTTTCACAGACCCATCTGGACAGGAAAGGAGGGGTTGGCCGAAAGATTTTTAGAATTTTTCCTTGAGCCGCTTCAGTAGCTGGTTCCTCTTATACACAAAGGTATTCCGGGGCATATGCAGCCGCTCTGCGCCGGCGCGTTCGGAAAGCCCGTCCGCAATTGCCATGAGGATCTCGTAGCTTTCCGGGTCGGATGCCTGAAGCTCCGTAAGCAGGCCGTTCAGGATCAGGGAGTCGATATCGATCTCCGTGGTCAGCCCACTGTCCGCAAGAAAGCTGGTGCGGGAGACGCCGTTTTCGTAAGCGTTCTCCATCTCCGTGTCGATGGAGAGATGCTGGGGAGCGTCTTTCGGGATACAGCGGAACTCGCAGGTATCGCAAAGCCCGTCACATTTGTAGCTCTTTTTGTACGGGATGCAGCAGGCTCCGGCTCTCTGCTTTGCCTTGCGGGTAGCACCCACGAACCGCTCCCAGTCGCGCTTCTGCTCCGGTGCGACCTCAATCCACTGCTTGAGTGGGCGGTAGTAGATGGTTGATGTATTCTGATTGACTTTTTTTGACATTTGTTTGGCTCCTTTCAGATTCGTTGGGAAATCCGCCAGGAGCCGCATTGATGTCCGCAAGACACAAAAAACGGCAGGGAAACTACCATTAAGGTTGTTTCGCACTGCCGTATTGCGGTCTGGCGGAAATCCAGTTGTTTAATTTTTCGTACTGTATTTGATGCTTATCGGACCGGGGGGAACAGCAAGAGTGGTGACATATTTTCCTTGCTTAATTTCGACCAGTCCGTCATCCTCATTCACTGTGCAAGCCAGTTGATGCGCATCCGGATGTTTTACGTGAATAGGTTGATGAATGTCAGGTGGTTTCTCAACAGAAACACAATCTTTGTTTGCGTTGACATTCGGGTACATATTAGGCAAAAAAAAGAGAGTTTCCAGAGGTTCGTCTGGGAAAGCCTTGATTAGACCGCTGATGACCTTGTTTCCACCATTGCGCTTTCCGTTTAAGAGGCGTGTTGTCTCTGACCTTGAAACGCCCATGTGTCTTGCCAGTTCGCTTGCTGACCATTGCCTGACCGCCATCAGTTCCCGTATTCTATCGATTTTCGGCTTCATGCTCCGACCTCCTTTCCACAAAGATATGCACACATTATACCACTGCTGTATCTGAATGTCAACATAGCAGAAGAAAATGTACCCTTTGAGAAATTTTTATAGCCGGGAGGCAATTATTTTTGAAAAAGTGTTGCTTTTTGGCAACATTCGTGATATAATAGTTGCCAAGGAGGTGCAAAACGAAATGAGCAATGTAGGTGATTTTATAAAAGAGCGCCGATTAGCGAAAGGAATGTCCAAGAGAGCACTTGCAGAAAAGGCCGGAATCAGCCATTCTGAGGTGCATCGTATTGAAAATGGCGAACGACAGAATCCGTCTGTGCCTATGCTCATTGCTTTGGCGGATGCATTAGGCATTCCCCAGGACGATATTCTTATGCTCGCCGGGTACAAGACCGACGGGAAAAGCACTCCGTTGATCGAGCGTGTGTTTCCTGACCTCAAAACACCGAAACAACAGGAAACAGCGCAAAAGATCGTGGACGGTCTATCTCGAAACAGCGATTTAAAGGATTCGCAATACGATGAGCTCGTGAGACAGGTCGAAATGTATCTGGATTATGCAAAGAAGAATCCAGATACCTGATTATCCGCGTTATGCATATGCAAGGCAACGAGCCTATCGGTTACTATGCGAGCTGGAAATCGACAGACTGCCTGTTGATCCTTGGAAAGTTGCAGAATCCCTGCCGAATGTCCATATATGTAAATGGACTGTTTTAAGGGACAACTGCGGCGATGATGATCCGCTCTTTATTGACAAGGAAGGTGCGGACGCAAAGACACAGCATTTGCGAGGACAAGCGGACTATCTTGTTGTTTATGATGACCGTGTGGAAACCTACCAGCGGATACGGTGGACAATAGCGCATGAAATTGGACACATCGTACTTGGTCATCTGACTTCGTTTGACGCTACAGCACTTTGCCGAGGGACTCTTACGGAGGCGGAATACAAGGTGCTGGAACGGGAGGCAGACACTTTTGCCGTAAATCTCCTGGCGCCGATGACCATTATAAACAGACTGCCTTCTATTCAGACAAAAACGGACTTCATGGAACTGTGCGATTTGTCAGGAGAGGCATCGGACAACTGCATCGAGGAATTGCAGCTGTTAAAGAGTGGCAAGAAACTGCCCTTCCCAATTAAGGAAGAAGACGTTCTCCATAGGCTGTTTTTTCGGTTCATCAATGAGTTTAACCGGACGGAAGTGCCGTCACTCAGTTGCGATGATCTGGAAATAGACGAGGCGTTTGATGATTACATCGAATGTGACTATTGGGATTTCACGCTGATGGCAATCAGAAAGTGGAAACTCGAAAAGGAACTGTATGCTGCCCTTGAGGGCAGTCTGGCACTGTACGACTGCGAGGACATGGTCGTATTCGTGAAAGATGCAGGGATGGTTGATTTTGTGGCAAAGAATGAAGGCATAATTCTTGAAACGCTGCAGAAGTATTCCGATTCCTGTGTTAAGCGCATTTCGGCATATGCTGCTAAACTGCGCACACCGAAGCCGCATAACGGCAAATAAAACGTAAGGGAGAATTCATCATGCCTAAATTAACAATATCTCAATTGGAAAGCCATTTGTTGAAAGCGGCAGATATTCTCCGTGGCAAAATGGACGCTTCTGAGTTTAAGGAGTACATCTTCGGAATGCTCTTTCTGAAGAGACTGTCCGATAACTTTGCGCAGAAACGCAAGGAACTCGAAGCGGAATATAAGGATGATTTGACGCCGGAAGAACTGGAGGATTTCCTTGAGGATAAGACTTCCTACGGCAGCACTTTCTTCGTGCCGCGTGAGGCTCGTTGGGAGTGCGAGGATAACGGCAACGGCTGGACGGGACTGCTCCATGTAAAGGTGGATGTAGCCGCCAAGCTGAAACGCGCCCTTGTTGCCATAGAGAAGGAAAACAGCCAGCTTGATGGCGTTCTGAAGAACATTGACTTCGCAAAGAAGGTCAAGAATAAGCAGATTATTACGAATGAGCGTTTGGTTCAGCTTGTATGGCATTTCAACAAGCATAAGCTGACGAACGACAATTTTGTGTTCCCCGACCTGCTTGGAGCCGCCTATGAATACATGATCAAGAACTTTGCGGACTCTGCCGGAAAGAAGGGCGGAGAATTCTATACGCCGTCAACGGTCGTTCAGCTGATGGTACGCATCATCAAGCCGCAGGAGAATATGGAGATATATGATCCCACGGTCGGCAGCGGTGGTATGCTTATTCACAGCAAACAGTATGTTGAGGAACAAGGCGGAGATGGACGCAAACTGGCTCTGTTCGGGCAGGATGATGCCGCGACGGTATGGTCGATCTGTAAAATGAACATGATTATGCACGACATCAAGGATGCCGACATTCAGCACGGAGATACGCTGATGGAACCGTACTGGCAGATAAATGGCTCGGTACGCCAGTTTGACAGGGTAATCGCCAATCCGCCCTTCTCACAAAACTATACGAAGAACGACAAGATGAAGTGCCAGAACCGTTTCGTTTACGGTTGGGCTCCGCAGACCGGCAAAAAAGCCGACTTGATGTTTGTGCAGCACATGATTGCCAGCACGAAGCCGGACGGCATGATGATTACGGTCATGCCTCACGGCGTTCTGTTCCGTGGCGGTGCGGAGAAAACGATCCGCAAGGGCATCCTCACCGATAAGCAGGATATTGTTCAGGCAATCATCAGTCTGCCGCCGGACCTGTTTTACGGTACCACCATTCCCACCTGCCTTCTTGTCATCAATAAGAAGAAGCCGAAGAAACTCAAGGGCAAGGTACTGATTATCAATGCGGATGCTGAATATGGCGAAGGAAAGAATCAGAACTTCCTGCGCCCGGAGGATACCGAAAAAATCGTCTGGGTGTTTGACAATATGGTTGAGGTTCCAGGATACTCGCAGATCGTCAAGATCGATGACATCCTTGATGAAAAGACAAATGATTGCAATCTGAACATCAGCCGCTATGTTGATAACGCTCCGCCACAGGAGCTGCATGACGTCCGCGCCTATATGCTCGGCGGAGTGCCGAATG